>Ga0070737_10004092_pt1 | contig 14952 bp, 11 predicted proteins | sample Coa_R1_10_FD_66438 | JGI IMG/M metagenome (GOLD analysis project Ga0070737, IMG submission 66438) | Surface soil microbial communities from Centralia Pennsylvania, which are recovering from an underground coalmine fire - Coalmine... | ecosystem: Environmental > Terrestrial > Soil > Unclassified...
GTGCTGGCGCTGACGATGATCGGGGCGATCCGGCTCTTCGACTTGGTCTGGCTGACCACGAAGGGCGGCCCGGGCATCTCGACGATAACGCCAACGGTGGTGCTGTACGAACGTGCCTTCGCCAACCCGGACGTGGGGTCCGCCGCCGCGATCGGCGTGGTCATGTCCCTTGTCTCGCTGCTGATCGTACTGGTGATCGTCAAGGTAGCGGAAGGCAGGGCGGAATGATTTCCCGGCGAGAGCGCGTGATGACCTACACACTGCTGGGGATCGTGGCGGTCGGCGTGCTCTTCCCGCTCGTGTGGGTGCTCCTCGATGCGCTGAGCCCCAGTCCGGCCGGGGCGATCGACTTGGCCAGCCTGCAATGGTCCAACTTCGTCACGGCCTGGCAGGAGGCCGGTTTCACTCAGTACCTGAAATCGAGCCTGATCATCACCGGCAGCGTGGTGCTCCTCGGGACCACAGTGGCAATCCTGAGCGGCTACGCGTTCGGCGTGCTGTCGGTGATCGGGGAAAAACTGCTCTTCCCGCTGGTGCTCCTCGGCCTCATGCTTCCGATGGAAGCGTTTATCGTCCCGCTGTACTACGATTTCCTGTCCTACCGGCTCACCGACACTTACCAGGGCATCATCCTCGCCCACCTCGGTATGGGGGTCAGCTTTGGCGCCTTCTGGATGCGCACCGCGTTCCGGGCAGTCCCTGATTCTCTCGGCGAGGCGGCCAGGATCGACGGAGCCGACTCGTGGTCGCAGCTCTGGCGGGTCTATCTGCCGATTGCCCGGCCGGCGGTGCTGACGCTCGTGCTGCTGAGCTTCCTGTGGACCTGGAATGACTATTTCCTGGCCCTAGTCCTCGTCTCCGATCCCGCCCACCAGCCGATCACCCTCGGCCTCGGCGCCTTCTCCGGCCGTTACCTCGTGCAGATCAACCTGCTGTCGGCCGCGGCGATTCTGGTTTCGCTGCCGATCATCGTGCTCAGCTTCGTGTTCCAGCGGCAGTTCATCCGGGGGATCCTCTCCGGCTCAGTCAAGGCTTAACGTACCGGCGGGTCCCGGACCTCAAAGCGGATGAATGTGGCATCGCCCCATCGCCACCGGATGAATGTGACATCGAGCCGGTAATAGGCGGCTGACTGTCACATTCACCCGGCCGGCGGCGGGCGGCTGGCGGTTGGCGGTGCGGGGCGCTAAGCGCGCCCGCGGGGGACCGGGCTGCCCGATTCGGGAGGCTATTGTGGCCTCGTGGGAGATTCTGGCGTGCTCGGGTGGGTGCGCCGGGGGAGGCGGGCAGTTCAGCCGGGCGAGATGGGCCAGATCCGCCGGGCGCGGCGGGCGGTATCCGCCTACTTCCTGATCATGGGGCTGACCACCGGGATGTGGATGGCCCGGATTCCCGCGGTCAAGGCGCAGGGGCACCTGTCGGACGGGACGCTGGGCGTGGCGCTGTTCGCCGTCCCGGTCGGCTTGGTCCTCGGCGCCGCCGCGGCGGAGCGGCTGGTGGACCGGGTGGGCAGCGCCGGGCTCGCGCGGGTTTGCGGTGTGGCCAACTGCCTGCTGCTCATGACCCCGGGCCTGGCCCGCGACCTGCCCGAACTGATGGCCGCGCTGCTGGCCGTCGGCGTTGCGGGCGGGACGCTCGATGTGGCGCAGAACGCCCAGGGGGTGCGCGTGGAGGCCGCTTACGGCCGGCCGGTCATGACCTCGATGCACGCCTGCTATAGCCTCGGCGCGATCGCCGGGTCGCTGGCCGGCGGCGGTTTCGCCTGGGCCGGCGTGGCGCCGCTGCCGTCGTTCGCCGCGGCCGGGCTGGCCGGCGGCATCGTCGACGGCTGGGCAGGACGCTGGTTCCTCGCCCGGAAGCACGGCCCGGGGCCCGAGGGCCAGGCGGCCGCCGCCCCGCCCCCCGTGCCCGGGGCCCCCGTGTCTGAGGCTCCCCCGCCCGGGGCCCAGGATGCCAGGCAACTGCGGCGGCTGATCATCGCGCTCGGCGTGCTCGGCGTCTGCGGCCTGGCGGGAGAGGGGGCGGCCGGCGACTGGAGCGCGGTCTACCTGCGGGACAACCTGGGCGCGCCGGCCGCCTTCGCCGCGCTCGGCTTCGCCGCGTTCTCGGTGACGATGACCGGCGGCCGTCTGGCCGGTGACCGGCTGATCTCCCGTTTCGGCACGGTGCGCCTGGTTCGCTGGTGCGGCTTTGTCGCCGCGGCGGGCCTGGCGGGCGGGCTGCTCATCATCAGCCCGTACGCGGCCGTCGCCGGCTTCGCCGTCTTCGGGGCCGGCCTGTCCGTGGTCGTCCCGCAGGTGTTCGCGGCCGGCGGCCGGGCCGACCCGGCCCGGCCCGGATCCGGCCTGGCTAAGGTGGTCGGTTTCGGCTACGCGGGAATGACCGCGGGGCCAGCGGTGATCGGCGCGGCCGCGAGCCGCGTGGGGCTGCACGCGGCTCTCGTCATCCCGGTGCTGCTGGCGCTGTGGATCGCGATCGCCGCCCCCGTGCTTGCCGCCCCCGCGCCCGCCCCTGCCGCCCCCGCGCCCGCCGCCCCTGCCGCCCCCGCGCCCGCCGCCCCCGCCGCCCCCGCGCCCGCCCCTGCGGTCGCCGGGCCGGCCGGGAGGAACGGGGCGGAAGGGGCGGAGCACTCCCGCGTTCGGCATAATTCGCGACCCTTGGCCGGGCCGGGGCGTGCGGCGGCTTACGGTAGGCACATGGACGACAAGGAGATCCTGGGCAGGATCAGCGAGCTGATCGAGACCGAGCACGAGCTGCGCAGCCAGCTTGCCGCCGGGCAGCTCAGCTCGGAACAGGAACGGGAACGTCTTCGTTCCGCTGAAGAGGCGCTCGATCAGTGCTGGGACCTGCTGCGCCAGCGGCGTGCGCGGCGCGAGTTCGGGGAGAACCCGGACGGCGCCGAGGTGCGCCCGGCGGCAGAGGTGGAGGGCTACCAGCAGTAGCGCGCCAGCACGGCCGGCGCCTCAGTGGGCCCGAGCCGCTAGGCTCGGTTGAGCAGTTGACCCAAAGGAGAGTCGTGCGTATCGCGAGGTTCGCCAAGGGCGACGGCGTCGCCTACGGCGTCGTGGAGGGTGAGACCGGGCAGTCGCAGGCGCTGGTGATCGCGGAACTGCATGGGCACCCGTTCGGCATCGACCCGTCGGGCGTGCGGTTCACCGGGCAGCGGTATCCCCTGGCCGAGGTGCGGCTGCTCGCGCCCGTGCTGCCAAGCAAGGTGGTGGCGGTCGGCAAGAACTACGCCGGACACGCCCGGGAAATGGGCGGCGAGCCGCCCGCCGAGCCGGTGCTGTTCCTCAAGCCGTCCACGTCGGTGACCGGGCCGGGTGACCGGATCGCCTACCCGGTCAAGCTCACCGACCGGGTGGACTACGAGGGGGAGCTCGCCGTGATCATCGGCCGCCTGTGCCGCGAGGTGCCGAGGGAACGGGCCGAGGACGTCATCTTCGGCTACACCTGCGCCAACGACGTGACCGCGCGGGACCTGCAGCTCAGGGACGGGCAGTGGACCCGGGCGAAGGGGTTCGACACGTTCTGCCCGCTCGGGCCGTGGATGGAGACCGGCACGGACCCCTCCGACCTGGGCATCACCACCACGCTGAACGGGGAGGTGCGGCAGCATGCCCGCACGTCGGAGCTGCTGTGGGACGTGCCGTCGCTGATCGAGTACGTCAGCTCGGTGATGACGCTGCTGCCCGGCGACGTGCTGCTGACCGGGACGCCGGAGGGCGTCGGCCCGCTGACCGACGGCGACGAGGTGTCGGTGACGATCGAGTCCATCGGCACGCTGACCAACAAGGTGGCCATCAGGGATTAGGCCGGCGCCCGCCGGGCCGGCGCCAGGCAAAGCGGCGCCCGCTAGACCGGGAAGTGCTCCCGCAGGTGACGCAGCTGCCGTTCGGCGTGTGCGCGCGGCACGCTGTGCCCGCTGTACGGGTAGACCGCGATGTCCTTGTCCGCGGTGATCTCGTTGTACGCGGCGAACACCGTGGACGGGGGGCAGATGTCGTCCATCAGCGCGACCGACAGCAGGCACGTGGCGGTGATCCGGCGGGCGAGCAGCGCGCAGTCCACGTATCGCAGCGTGTTCAGCGCGACGTCGATCAGCGCGACGTTCTCCGCGAGGAACTCGGGGATCTCGGTGTACGGGGCGTGCGGTGCCAGCGTGATCGCCCGCTGGATGTCGCAGAGGAAGGGGACGTCGGCGTGGCAGACCGCGACGTTGCCGCGGTGCAGCGCCGCGGCGGCGAGCGCGAGGCCGCCGCCCTGGCTGGCGCCGCTGACCGCGACCGGCGCGCCGCCCGACAGTTCGAGCGCGACGTCCACGGCGCGCGCCGCGTCGGTGAACATCCGGGTGTAGTAGTAGTCCTCGGGCGTGGTGATCCCGCGGCTCATCACCTGGGAGTTCTCCGGCCCGGACGACCCGTCCCCGGTGGCGCCGTACGTCCAGCGGCCGCCCTGGCCGCGGCTGTCCATGACGAGCACCGCGTAGCCGAGCGCGGGCAGCAGCATATGCTCGGTCGGCGCGCCCCGGCCGCCGCCGTAGCCGATGAACTTGACCACGACCTTCTTGGCCGCGACCTGGCCGGCGGGGTTGATGAACCACGCCCGGATCGGGTCCCCGCCGGCGCCGGCGAACTCCACGTCGTGCACCTGGAAGGGCAGGTACAGATCCGCCTCGTGCGTCGTGAACCAGGGCGGCCGCGCCTGCGCTCGCGCGTCCGCGAGGCGCTCGGCCCACCAGTCGTCGAGCCCGTCGGGCTCTTCGGTCTCCGTGCGGTACTCACGCAGCCGCTCCAGCGGCATGTCATACCAGGGCATGGCTCACTTACCGGCGATCTTGTAGACATTTATCCCGAACGGGTCCATGGTGACTGTGTCTACCACGTCCGACCCGTCCAGCGTGGCCAGCTTGCCCCTGGCGAGTACCGGCTTGAGCGTCAGCGTCTCGGCCGCGTGGCTGGCCAGCACCGCGAACCGCGTCCCGTCGTCACGGACGAGCACGTCGCAGGCGACCCGCGGGTCGTCGACGCTCACCGGGCGGCGGACCCCCGCGTGCGTGGCGAGCGCGTTGTACAGGGCGACCGCGGCGCCGGGGTTGACACGGGGGGTGATCGCGCTCATGTACTCAAGCGGGTACGTGCACAGGATGAGCGAGCCCCGGCCGGCCTGCCGCCGCAGCAGCGCGGGCCTGCCGTGCCCGTCGGTGGCGATGACCTCGGCCGTGGTGGGCACGACCGGGAGGTAGGCCCGGCTGTGCTCGCTGCCGGCCGCCCGGAAGGCGAGCGTGGTCCCCCTGACCAGGCCGCCGAAATCGCGGGTGAGCGTGAGCTCGACGACCTCGTCGGTGATCGGGTCGGCCAGCCCGACGTCGAGCTGGTGGCGCACTCCGAACAGGTCGTTCATCCGCCCGTAGGAGGGGCCGCGGTGCCAGGCCACGTCCCCCGCCGAGTAGGAGACGTAGACGCAGGCGCCCTTTTCCGCGAGCTTGTCCAGAACGGCCGCGGTGGGCGCGAGGATCTGCTTGACCGACGGCGCGAGGTACAGCAGGGCGCCGCCCTCGATGCCCGTGGTTTCCCTGGTCAGCTTCGGCGGCAAGTCGGCGAGCCGGGCGGTCAGGTAGCTCTGGTGCAGCGCCTTCGCCGTGGCCTCGTGCGCCTGCGGGGAGGTGAACGGGTACTGGGTGTCCAGGTAGCTGGACACGATGAGCGCGGTGTCGGTGTCGGCGCGGGCGCACCGGCCGAACTCGATGTCCCGCAGGGTCTTGCCGAACGCCTGCATCTCCTTGAGCGTTGCCTTCGGCGTGCCGTGGGCGTCGGTGAGCCCGAAGTTCTGCTCGAAGGCGTGGTGCCGGTACGGGTCCTGCTCCGGCAGGCTGAAGTCCGTGTTGTTCCACGCGATCCACCCGGTCGCCCCCGCCAGCAGCGTGTTGTACAGGACGTGCCGGTAGTACCTCGCGGCGTGCTCCTCTGAGGCGAAGTCCGAGCTGACCCCGAACTCCTCCATGATCACCGGCTTGCCGAAGGTGCCCGCGAGTTCGCACTGCAGGGCCGCCACGTACCGCTGCCGGATCGGGTCGTCGCCGATCGGGTAGACGTGCGGGCCGAGGAAGTCCACGAGCTCGGAGATGTCGCTGAGCCTGAAGCCGTTGTCGCGGCCGGTGATCTCGATGCCCCAGGCGCCGTCGCCGAGCGAGAACGGCTGGTGGCCGCCGGCCGCGCGCACCGCGTCCCTGATCAGCTGCGCCCAGGTGGCCACGATCTCGTGGCCGGCCGTGCTCCCGCCGTATATCGGCATCTCGTTGGAGACCAGCCAGCCCGCGACCGCGGGATGGTCTTTGTAGCGCCGGACCATCTCCCCGGCGAACCACGCCTGGCGGCCGACCATCCACACGTCGGCGTACAGGTCGCGGCCGCCGCGCCAGGCCGGGTCCCAGTTCTGCCCCGACATGTGGCCGACGATGAAGGTCGGGATGGTGGTCATGCCGTGTTCGGAGTGCCGGTCGAGGAAGTCCGCGAATCGGGCGGCCATCTTCTCGTCGATCTCATACGGGCCCGGCATGAAGTCGGGCCAGTAGAAGAACGACCGCGTCATGGTGAGCCCGTGCCGGGCCAGCACGGCAAGCTCCTGGCTGACCACCGCGGGGTCGTAGCTGCGCCACATCAGCGGGCCGCCGGTCCGCGACCAGAAGTTCGCGCCGAGCCAGCTCACCGGCTCGCCGCTTTCACCTGCTGGCGTGGACCAGCCGGCCGCCATGACCCGCGCGGTGTTCCTGCGCATGAGAATCCGATCCTCCTCTCGCCGGCCAGCCATCCCGCCTGGCTGGGACGGCGTCGTGCGATCGCAGCACTATACCGGTTTAGCCTGCAAGGGTCTATGCTGGGGACGCGTCCGGGCTCACGTCCGGGACGCGTCCGGGCGTGCGTCCGGGACGCGTCCCGGACGCGTCCCGGCTATGCTTAACACGTTTAGTCGCGTGCTGCGGGAGCGCGTCGCGGAGGGGATCCGGATGAAACGTCCGACCATTGCCGACATCGCACAGCGTGCAGGCGTAACCAAGGCGGCCGTCTCCTTCGCACTCAACGGTCAGCCGGGGGTCTCCGCGGCCACGAGGGAGCGCATCCTGGCGATCGCCCAGGAGATCGGGTTCCAGCCGAACAGCGCGGCACGCGCCCTGACCGCCGGCAAAGCCGAGGCGTTCGGCCTGATCATCGACCGGCCGGCCCGCACGCTCGGCATCGAGCCGTTCTTCATGCAGCTGGTCTCCGGCATCCAGGCCGAGCTCACCCGCCAGCACATCACGCTGCTGTTCACCATGGCCGAGGATCAGGACGACGAGATCGAGATGTACCGCCGCTGGTGGGCCCAGCGGCGCGTGGACGGCGTGTTCATCGTCGACCTTCAGGTGAACGACCGCCGGATCGCGGTGCTCAGGGAACTGCACATGCCCGCCGTCGTGCTCGGCGCTCCCCGCGGGGCGGGCGGCCTGCCGGCCGTCTGGCAGGACGACCGGGCCGGCGTCGAGACCGTGGTCGGCTACCTGGCGGGGCTGGGCCACCGGCGCGTCGCGCGCGTCGGCGGCTTCGCGCGGTACTGGCATTCCAAGCTGCGTTCGGAGGCGTTCGCCGAGGTCGCCGCCGGCGCGGGCCTGGAGGCGGTCTCGGTCGAGGCCGACTACACCGCCGAGCACGGCGCGGAGGCGACGCGCGGCCTCCTCGGCTCGGCGGAGCCGCCCACCGCGATCGTATACGACAACGACGTGATGGCCGCCGCCGGCCTCGGCGTGGCGCAGCGGATGGGGATCGGCGTGCCGTCCGGCCTGTCGATCGTGTCGTGGGACGACTCCGCGCTGTGCGAGCTGATCCACCCTGCGGTCACCGCGCTGCGCCGCGACATCGCGGCGGCGGGCACCCAGGCCGCCCGGATGCTCCAGGAGATGGCGGCGGGGAGCCGCCCGGCCGACTACCAGGAGGCCATGCCCGTCCTGGAGGTCCGCGAGAGCTCCGGGCCGGCCGGCGTCCCGGTGATCGCCCCTCCCCGCCGCGGCCGCCTGTCGGCCTGAGGCCCCGCCCGCCAGCCTGCGGGCCCGGCCTGTTGCTCTGCGGTCCCGCCTGTTGCCCTGGGGACCCCGGCCCGCCAGCCTGCGGGCCCGGCCTGTTGCTCTGCGGTCCCGCCTGTTGCCCTGGGGACCCCGGCCCGCCAGCCTGCGGGCCCGCGTCTGCGCCGGGGGCCCCTGGCCCCCTGACGCCCCTGGCGCCCCGCGAGGCCCGATCTCACGCCCCGGGAGCCGACGTCCGCAGCAGTCCAGCCGCGCGGTACCGAAAAATCCTTCACCAAGAAGGAAAAATCGGTTATAGGTACAAAAAATTTACGCGATCATGATCGGCCCCGGTCATGTTTCAACCTGAGGTTCCGACAAATCGACTATAACGGACACGGTGCGCGGTCGGCTGCCCCTGAGGGCCCGTGCTGAGGTGCGGCGGACGCCGTGCTGGCGGCACGGGGCCGCCCGCTCCGCCGCGGTTGGCGGCTGCCCGGGGGCCGGACGCCGGAATCCGGGCCCGCAACGGAATAATTCGGGCAAAAGCGACACACCGCGCCAGCTCGTACGCTACCCTGGCGGCCAGTTAACGGGCCTGATATCTGATCGCGATATGAGCGATATGGGGACGGCACTTTACTTGGACGCTGCTTTGGGTTAACACTTAACCGGTATAGCCCACCTGTTCAAGGCGGCGCCGGGGCGGCCGGTCGCCAACCGCAACGGCGGCGCCGAGCCTGGAACGGACAAAGACCCCGGAGACGGGGCGTCGGAGCGGTTGGCGTGCCGTCTCGGAATGCGGCGCCCTCCCGCGATACGGCGGCCGCCCGCGCCGGGGTCATCAGAGGACTTGCTAGTGAGGAGGTAAGAGCAGGTGAGACCTACAAGAGGCATGACGGGCAGGCGATGGCGGGCCGCCAGGTACGGCACCGCCGCGGTCGCCGTGCTCACGCTGGCCACGGCCAGCGCATGCAGCAGCGGCGGCTCGTCGTCGAGCGGCCACTCCACGTCGTCCGCGTCCGCGTCCGCTTCGGCGCCGGCGTCCGGTGGCTCGGTGTCCAGCTTCCCGCGGAACGAGACGGTGTACACCAGCGGCACGATGTATTCGGCCCCGTCCACATGGAACCCCTTCAACGTGGGGAACTATGACACGGGGGCACAGGGCCTGATCTACGAGCCGCTGTTCCTCTACGACCCGATCAAGAACACCTACGACCCGTGGCTGGCCACGTCCGGCAGCTGGAACAGCGCCAACACGGTCTACACCATCCACGTCCGGCCCGGCGTGAAGTGGAGCGACGGCCAGCCGCTTACCGGCGCGGACGTCGCCTACGGGATCAACCTGGCCAGGACGAACGCGAACGACCCGTACTCGGCCAACGTGTCGACGGTCGCGAACGCGACCGCCAGCGGCAACACGGTGACCGTGACGTTCAAGGGCACCCCGGGTTACGCCGAGTTCCAGGACTACCTGTGGAAGGCGCCGGTTATCCCGCAGCACATCTGGTCGAAGGTCCCCGCCTCCCAGGTGGGCACGTGGCCTGACACCAACCCGGTCGGCACCGGCCCGATGACGCTCGCCACCTACAACGCGCAGGAGGCCGCCTACCAGGTCAAGCCGGACTGGTGGGGCACCAGCCAGCTGGGCCTGACGTTCAAGTTCAAGTACCTCGTCGACATCGTCAACGGCGCTAACAACGTCGAGCTTGGCCAGCTGACCGCGGGCAACATCGACTGGAGCAACAACTTCCTGCCGGGGATCAACCAGCTGATCACGGCGCTCAAGGGCAACGCCGGGTACGGTCTACAGACCTTCTACCCGTCGTCCCCGTACATGATGCCCGCGAACACCGTGTGGCTTGAGATGAACACGACCAAGGCGCCGATGAACAACGTCAACTTCCGCAAGGCGGTTGCGTACGCCATCGACCCGGCGCACATCACGAACAACGTGTACACCGGCATCACCGAGGCCGCGAACCCGACCGGCCTGCTGCCCAACCTGGTCTCCGCAGGCTACGTCGACCAGAGCGTGGTGAAGCAGTACGGCTTCTCGTACAACCCAACGCTCGCCAAGTCGTACCTGGCGAAGTCGGGCTACAGCGGCCAGTCGCTCACGCTCGAGGTGCCTGACGGCTGGACCGACTGGATGGCGGCCATCCAGTCCATCCAGTCGGACCTGGCGGCGGTCGGCATCCACGTGCAGACCATCTACCCGCAGTACGCCGCGCACGTCACCAACATGAACAGCGGCAACTACGACATGGCGCTCGACAACAACGCGGCTCTGGACTCCACGCCGTGGTCCTACTTCCAGCGCGTGTACAACCTGCCCATCGAGAAGCAGCAGACAGCCCAGCTGAACTGGGAACGGTTCAACTCGCCGGCCGACTGGAACCTGGTGCAGAAGGCCGACACGACCCCGGTCAGCGACACCGCCGCGCTGAAGTCGATCTACAGCCAGCTGGAGAAGGACTTCCTCCAGCAGCTGCCCGAGATCCCGGTCTGGTACAACGGCGCCTGGTTCCAGGGCCAGACCAAGTACTGGAGCAACTACCCGCAAGACCACTCGTCCAACGAGGCCGTCCCGAGCATGTGGCGCGGTTACCTGGGCGCGATGACCACGATCTACGCCCTGGCCAACCTCAAGCCGACGCCGCAGACGTCCTCCTGACGTTCGCGTCTATCTCATCGGATTAGTCACTAGCACGGTCCCGGATGTGACCCGCCCCCGGCCCGCCCCAGGGCCGGGGGCGGGTCACGGGGCCGTTAACCCTACCCTCGGAGTCGGCCCGTGCGGCGCTATCTCATCAGGAAGCTGATTACGTACCTGCTGGCGTTCTTCGTCGGCGTGACCATCGACTGGGGCATCCCGCACCTCATGCCGGGCGACCCCGTCGCGACGTATCTGTCCAACTTCAGCCTGCAACCGGCCGGGTACGCGGCGGCGTACAAGACGATGTCCGAGGCGTTCGGCACGAACCTGCCGATCTGGGAGCAGTACCTTCGCTTCTGGCAAGGGCTGCTGACCTGGCACCTGGGGGTCAGCTATTCTAACTTCCCGACCCAGGTGTCGACGCTCATCGCGCAGGCGGTCCCGTACACGCTGGCGCTGCTGGTGCCGGCGATCACGCTTTCCTATTTCCTCGGCAACCGGCTGGGCGCCGCGGCCGCGCGCCGCAAGTGGCTGGACAACTCGGTGCTCCCGCTCGGCTACACGTTCCAGGCGATCCCGTACCCGTGGCTCGCGCTGCTCCTGCCGTACCTTTTCGCGGGGGTCTGGCATGTGCTCCCGCTGTCGGGGCCATACGACAACACCCTGCTGCCGGCCTGGACCTGGACGTTCGTCTGGTCCCTGGTGCGCCACTGGTTCCTGCCGTTCCTGACCGTGTTTCTCATCAGCCTCGGCGGCTGGGCCATCGGCATGCGCAACCTGGTGATCTACGAGCTGGAGAACGACAGCTCCCGGTACATGCGGGCGCTCGGCGCGAACGAGCGCGTGGTCCGCCGGTACGCCTACCGCAACGCGTCGCTGCCGCAGCTGTCCGGCCTGGCGCTGGCGCTCGGCATCGTCATCGGCGGCAACATCGTCGTCGAGCAGGCGTTCCAGTACCCGGGCCTCGGGCACCTGCTCTACAACGCGATCACCAACAAGGACTACTTCCTGCTCCAGGGCATCTTCATCTTCATCGTCATCGGCGTCCTCGTCGCGAACTTCATCATCGACCTGGTATACATCAGCATCGACCCGAGGACCCGGCTGAGCATGCAGGGGGCGGCAGCATGAGCGAGCCGGCTAGCCAGTCACTGAGCGACAGCCCGGATAGCCCCGCGGAAGGCGTCCCCGCGGAAGGCGTCCAGCCTCCGGCCGTCCCGGCGATCGCGCCGGGCGCGATCGCCGGGACGGCCGTGCCGGTGGCGGGCGTGCCGCTGGGGGCCGTCGGCGCCGCCAGGCGGCGCGGCAACGACTTCCTCTACTACGGGCTGCGGAACAGGAAACTACTGTTCGGCATCGGCCTGGAGCTGCTGCTCGTGCTCTTCGCGATCATCGGGCCGTTCCTGGCGAAGTACAGCCCCAACTCGCTCCAGACGCCGTACGCGCATCCCTCGGTGAAGTACTGGCTCGGCACGGACTCCTTCGGCCACGACATATTCTCCCAGCTTGCCAACGGCCTGCGGGAGAGCTACCTGGTGGGCGCGCTCGGCGCGGCCTGCGCGGCCATCGCCGGCATGGTGCTCGGGTTCGCCGCGGGCTGGCGCGGCGGGATCCTCGACGAGGTGCTCCAGATGTTCACCAACATCGTCGTGATGATCCCCGCCCTGGTGCTGCTGGTCGTGATCGGCTCGTACCTGAGCACCCGCAGCGTGCTGTTCGAGGGCGTGTTCATCGGGCTGACCACGTGGCCGTGGGTGGCCCGGGCCGTCCGGGCGCAGACGTTCTCGCTCCGCTCGCGGGAGTTCGTGGAGCTCGCCAGGCTGTCGGGCAAGCGTGCCTGGTCCATCATCGTCAAGGACATCGCGCCGAACATGGCGTCGTACCTGTTCCTGGTGGTCATCTTGCTGTTCGGCAGCTCGATGCTGCTGGCGGCGAGCTATGACTTCCTCGGGCTCGGCCCGACCAACGTCGTCTCGCTCGGCACGATGATGAACCTGGCGGAGCTGAACGCGGCGCTCGTCTACCACATGTGGTGGTGGTTCTTCCCGCCCGGCCTGGTGCTGACCGCCATGGTCGCCGCGCTGCTCGTCGCCAACGTCGGCCTCGACGAGGTCTTCAACCCGAAGCTGAGGGAGCAATGAGCGTCAGCGTAGAGAACCTCTCGGTGGCCTACCGCAGCCACCGCGGAGACGTGACCGCCGTCGACAACGTCAGCTTCACGATCGCCGACGGGGAGATCATGGGCCTGGCCGGGGAGTCGGGCAGCGGCAAGTCGACCCTCGGCAACGCCCTCATCTACCTGGACCCCCGGATGAAGCAGACCGGCGGCAAGGTCACCCTCGACGGCAGGGAACTGCCGATCTCGGACAGCAAGGCGATGCGGCACCTGCGGATGACGAGCGTGTCGCTCGTCCCGCAGTACGCGATGAGCGCGCTGCCCCCGACCCGCCGTATCAGCAAGATCACCAGCGACCTGCTCAAGTCGCACGGGGTACGGGACCGCGGCGGGGTGCTCGCGGAGATGAAGCGCCGGATCGCGCTGATCGGCCTCAAGGAGGACGTGCTCGGCAAGTACTCCTTCGAGCTGTCCGGCGGCATGCGGCAGCGGGTGACGATCATCTTGTCCACGCTGCTGAACCCGTCGCTGCTGATCGCCGACGAGGTCACTTCCGCGCTCGACGTGTCCACCCAGCGCGCCGTGGGGGAGATGCTGCTGGAGTTCCGCGACCGCGGGTTCGTCAAGAGCGCCATCACCATCACCCATGACCTGTCGATCCTGGCGCAGATCGCCGACACGATCACGATCATGTACGCGGGGCGGCTGGCCGAGAAGGCGAGTACCGACACGATCGTGAACAGCCCCCTGCACCCCTACACCCAGGCGCTGATCGCGTCGCTGCCCGAGGTCGGGGTGCGGCACGACCAGACGACGCTGACCGGCATACCCGGCCGCCCGCCGTCGCTGGTCAGCCCGCCGGCCGGCTGCCGGTTCCGGGACAGGTGCCCGTTCGCGTTCGCCAAGTGCGCGCAGACCCCGCCGTTCGAGGAGATCAAGCCCGGACACTACGCCGCGTGCTGGAAGGTAAGCGAGGAAACCAAATGAGCACGCTCACGGTGGACCGGGTCTCCAAGCTCTACCGGGCGGCCAGCCGGGGCGGCGGCCTCACCCCGGCGCTGCGCAAGGTCAGCTTCGAGCTGAAGCAGGGCGAGGTGATCTCGCTGATCGGCGAGAGCGGCAGCGGCAAGACCACGATCGGCAAGGTCATCCTGCGTCTCGTGCGGCCGACCAGCGGCACGGTGACCTTCGACGGCAAGGACATCGGCAAGTACTCCCAGCGCGGGCTGCGCGAGTACTACCGGCACGTGCAGGGCGTCTTCCAGGACCCGTTCAGCTCCTACAACCCCATCTACCGTGCCGACCGGGTGTTCGAGCTGCTGCGGGACGTGTACTTCGCGCGGCTCCCGGACAGGGAGTGGAACGACAAGATCGAGGCGGCCCTGCACGCCGTCACGCTCAACCCCGGCGACGTGCTCGGCAAGTACCCGCACCAGCTCTCCGGCGGCCAGCAGCAGCGGCTGCTGATCGCCCGCGCCCTGCTGCTCGATGTCAAGGTGCTGATCGCCGACGAGATCATCAGCATGCTCGACGCCTCTACCCGGGTCGACGTGCTCAACCTGCTCGTCAAGCTCAAGCGGCAGGGCCTGGCTATCTTGTTCGTCACCCATGACCTGTCGCTCGGCAACTACGTGAGCGACCGGACGATCATCTTGCGGCACGGCGCGATCGTGGAGATGGGGGCGACGGAGAAGGTCTTCGGCAACCCGCAGCACGACTACACCCGGATGCTCTTGTCCGCGGTGCCGGAACTGCACAAGAAGTGGCAGCACACCCCGCTCGGCCCGGTCGCGGTCGCGGGCAACGGGTCGGCCGCCGCCGGCACCATCGAGGGTATCCCGAACGCGGCCGTGGCGCCTCCCCTAGCGCACGCCAGCATGCTGGACGAGCTGAGCCACGCCGGGCAGGTGGTCAAGCGCGACCTCCGCTCCCTGGCCGGCGGGACGCGGCGGGCCGGCCCCGGCTCTCCGGTCGCCGTCGCGCTCGAACCTCCTGCCCTGACCGAGTTCGAGCCCGGCCACCTGGTCGCCGAACCCGAGTAGCGGCCCGGTCCCCGCAGACGCCACCGTCCGTTCGGGATGCTCTGCCAGCGCGGGGGACGACACCGATCCCCGCAAAGACGCGGGACCCGCGGGATACCCC
>Ga0070737_10004093_pt1 | contig 14939 bp, 6 predicted proteins | sample Coa_R1_10_FD_66438 | JGI IMG/M metagenome (GOLD analysis project Ga0070737, IMG submission 66438) | Surface soil microbial communities from Centralia Pennsylvania, which are recovering from an underground coalmine fire - Coalmine... | ecosystem: Environmental > Terrestrial > Soil > Unclassified ...
CGGCTCGACCGGGCGGCCCAAGGGCGTCGCCGTCTCCCACCGTGCAATCGCCGAGCACGTCGACGGGTTCATCGCCGAGTGGAGCATGACCGCCGAAGACCGGATGTTGCAGTCGTCGTCGGTGAGCTTCGACGCGTCGTTGCCCGACATCTTCATGACGTTGTCGATCGGCGCCCGGCTGGTCGTTCCGAGACCCGAGGCGTTCGGCGACATCGACTACATCGCCGATCTCATTGACCGCCACGGGATCACGGTGGTGCACATGGTGCCGTCGTTGCTCAGTACGCTGCTGGCATTGCCGGAGGTCAAGCAGTGGCGGCAGCTGCGGCACGTGCCGGTGGGCGGAGAAGCGCTGCCGGGCCAGGTGGCCGACAAGTTCGCCACCTACTTCGACGCCCAGTTGCGCAACCACTACGGCCCGACCGAGGCAGTGGTCTGCTCGACACACAAGCTGGTGGAGCGGTCATACGGGACCGGTGTGGTGCCGATCGGCGTGCCGAACCGCAACGTGTACACCTATGTACTGGACCAGGAGTTGCAGCCGGTACCCGCGGAAGTCGTCGGCGAACTCTACCTTGGCGGTGCGCAATTGGCGCGCGGCTACCTCGGGCGCCCGGGCCTGACCGCCGAACGGTTCGTCGCCGACCCGTTCAATCCCGGGATGCGGCTTTATCGCACCGGCGATCTGGTCCGTCGGAACCTCGCGGGGGAGCTGGAGTTTGTCGGCCGGGCCGACGAGCAGGTCAAAGTGCGTGGCTTTCGCATCGAACCGGGCGAGGTCGAGTCCGCGATCACGTCGCATCCGGCGGTGCAACAGTGTCTGGTCCTCGCCACCGACACCGCAGCAGGGCCGGCGCTGGCCGCCTACGTGGTGCCCCGGGCGCCGCTGAACCTCGATGAGCTACGCGACCATGCCGCCACGCTGCTGCCGGATTACATGTTGCCCAGTGCGTTTGCCATGATCCCCGAGATTCCGCTGACCGTCAGCGGAAAGTTGAACAAGCGGGCGCTGCCGCCACCGACGCCGGTCGCGGCACGCGCCTACCGTGAGCCGGCCACGGCAACCGAGCGGCGGATCTGCTCGATCTTCGCCCGGTTGTTCGGCTGCGAGCGAGTCAGCGCCGACGACTCGTTTTTCGAATTGGGCGGTCACTCACTGCTCGCGGCACGCCTGGTCGCACAGATCCGTGCGGAATTCGGCGTGGAACTCGCGGTTCGTGCCGTGTTCGACGCGCCGACGCCGGCCGGATTGGCGGCCCGGCTCGTTGAGCAGTTCCGTGCGGAGTTCGATATCGACCTCGACGACCTGGACGCCGACGAGACATTCGACGATGCGGCGGATTCGGGGCGTCCGGAACTCGTCGCGGCCGCGCGACCCGAGCGGATCCCGCTGTCCTACTCGCAGCTCGCCGCCTGGTTCCAGTACCGGATGGACGGCGCCCGCGATGCCTTCAACCTGCCGCTGGCGCTGCGGTTCAGTGGTCCGCTGGACACCACCGCGCTGGCGGAGGCGCTGAACGACGTGGTGGCCCGCCACGAGGCGCTGCGCACCAATTTCGTTGAGCACGAAGGAATTCCCTACCAATTCGTACACCCGACGCTGGGTGTCGAACTACCCGTCCGGAAGGTCGGGTCGGCTCAGGTCGACGAGATGATCGCCGAGCTGCGTCGTGAAGTCTTGACACCCGAGGCCGGACCGTTGATCCGGGCCACCCTGCTGGCCGTCGACCGGGACACTCATGTGCTGCTGGTGATCGTCCACCACATCGTCGGCGACCACGCTTCGCTCGGAATCATCTACGACGACCTCGTCACGGCCTACCGGGCACGGCTGGCGGGGCAGCCGCCGCAGTGGAGCACGTTGCCAATCCAGTTTGTGGACTACGCGCTGTGGCAGCGCAACGCCTTTGATACGCCGAGCGGGTGGGGCTGCTCCGAGATCGACTATTGGCGCGAGGCACTGGCCGGCCTGCCCGACGAGACGTCGATAGTGCCAGACCGCGAACGCCGACAGGTCATCGGGAAGCGCGGGGAAGTCGCGACGTTCACGATCTCCGCGGCCCAGCGGGCGGCCCTGGCGCGCCTTGCCGAGCACAACGGCGCCACGGAGTTCATGCTGTATCAGGCCGCCGTCGCGGTAGTGGTACACAAGCTCGGTGGCGGCGCGGACATCGCGCTGGGCAGCCCGGTCGCCTCCCGTGTCGAGCCGGCCACCGTTAACCTCGTCGGGCTCTTTGCCAACATCGTGGTGCTGCGCAACGACCTGTCCGGCAACCCGAGTCTGCGGGCCATGGTGGCGCGCAGCCGCGACATGGTGCTCGACGCGTTCGCGCACCAGGAAGTCCCCATCGAACGCGTTGTCGAGGCGGTCAAACCGGCGCGCTCGCGATTCCGTAACCCCTTGTACCAGAACACGATCCATTTCCGCGGCCCGGACTGGGCATCCACACCCCGCGACCTCACCGCAACGGGTCAAACCACCGTCGCGGCGCTGCCGATGGATTTCGACGTGTCGCTGCTGGACCTGGACGTAAGCATGCACGTGACGTCGCACGGAGAACTCGACGTGCGGGTCGTCGCCAACTCCGATCTCTACGAACCGCAGACCGTTCGGCTCATCGCCGACGCGCTGAAAGCCGCCCTCGACGCGTTCGCGACGACACCGGATTGTCCGGTATCGACCGTGGACCTGCTGGCACCCGCGGACTTGGCGAAAGTACTGGCCCCGCCAAAGCCCGCCACCGCCGGCCCGTCGCAGCCGGCGCGCCACGGCTCGGCGGAAACCGAGCGGCGCCTGATCGCGATGCTGGAGGTGCTTCTCGACATCACCGGCGTCGAGGGCGACGACAACTTCTTCGCCCTGGGCGGCGACAGCATCATCTCCATCAAATGGTCGGCGCAGGCGGCCGCGCAGGGTCTGACCCTGACACCGGCAATGGTCTTCGAGCACATGACCATCGGCGAGCTGGCCGCGGCCGTCGACGCAGCCGCCGATCAGCCTGCGCGTCAGGAGGATCCGACGTCCGAGCAGCAATACACGCCGATGAGCGCATCCGGGCTGAGCGCCGATGCGTTGGCCGAGCTCACCGCGGCATGGCAAGAACAGTCGTGAGCAGCGCGCCGCCGCAGATCGAGGACGTGCTGGCCCTCACGCCGCTGCAGGAAGGGTTGTTTGCGCTCTACCGACTGGCCGAGGACAGCGTCGACCTGTACAGCATGCAGTTCGTGGTCGACATCGACGGGCCGGTCGACGTGGAACTGCTGCGCCGCAGCGCGCAGGCCATGCTGGACCGGCATCCCAACCTGCGGGCCGCCTTCTGGGATCGCGGAGTAGAAAAACCGGTTCAGATCGTGCCGGCCCAGGCAGCGTTGCCGTGGTCCGAACGCATCGCCATGCCAACGGAATTCGACGCCATCGCACGATCGGAGCGGCGCCGCCGGTTTGACTTGAGCCGCGGCCCGGCGCTGCGCGTCCTGCTGCTCAGCGTGCCGGGCGAGACCAGGCGGCGGATGATCTTCACCGCGCATCACATCGTGGTGGACGGCTGGGCCCTGGCGGTGTTCTTCACCGAAATGCTCGCCGTGTACCGGGCCGGCGGATCGCTTCAGGCCCTGCCGCCGGCGCGGCCCTACCGGGACTACATCGTCTGGCTCGCCGGGCAGGACAAGGCGGCGGCGTTGGCGAAGTGGCGGGAATACCTGCAGGGTGCGTCGGGGCCCCTGATGGTGGCCGACACCACCGTGATTGCCGGCGAGCGCACCCCGGAAAAGGCGACCCTGCTGCTGCCGCCCGCCGATGCGACGCGGCTGCGCTACTGGGCAAACAGTTCCGGGATCACGCTGGGAACCGCGGTCCTTTTCGCCTGGGCCGTCGTGCTCGGCAGGATCACCGACCGGCGCGACGTCGTGTTCGGCACCATCGTTTCCGGCCGCCCGGAGAACTTGGCCGGTGTGGAGAACATGGTCGGGTTGTTCATCAATGCCGTGCCGGTCGTGCACCGGCTCGGCGACGCCGAATCGGTGGCCGGGCAATGCCTGCGGTTGCAGCGCGAACTGTCGACGATGCGCGACATCGGCTATTTCAGCCTGTCGGAACTACAGCGCGCGCACGGCCAGGGCAACCTGTTCGACAGCATGTTCGTGTTCGAGAACGCGCCCATCGAAGATGCCATCAAAACGGTGACCGAACCCGACGGCGCACGCTTCACTCCGGTGGAGATGGAGAGCCTGACGCACTATCCGCTGACCGTGGTGTCGCACCTGAGCGACGACGCGCTGGTGGTGGTCGTCGAAGCGATTCGTGAAGCGCTGCCGCATCTTCCGGCTGCCGAGCTCGGCGAACGACTGCTTGCCGTGTTGCGTCAGCTGCCCGATGCCGGCGAAAGCACTCCCGATGCACTGGACATTCTCACACCGGCCGAGCGTGCCGAACTCTGCGACATCGCGGTGCGGCCGGCGCCGGCCGTGGAGCACGCGACGGTATGGGAGATGTTCGAACGGCAGGTGCGCGCCACCCCGGAAGCCGACGCGCTGAGCGCCGGCAGTGGTGAGCTGTATACCTATTCCGAACTGTACGCACAAGCATGCCGGCTGGCGGGCGAGCTGGCCGCCCACGGCGTGGGCCCGGAAACGGTGGTCGCGCTGGCGCTGCCACGTTCGCCGCGATACATCGTCGCCATCCTGGCTGTTCTCGCCGCCGGCGGCGCCTACCTCCCGGTCGACATCACACTTCCCGAGGCACGCATCGAATCCATTGTGTGTCAAGCTAATCCGACGCTGGCGATATCCGACGTCGGCTACCACAAGCTGCTGCCCGCCGGGTTGCCGTCGGTGCTCCTCGACGACAACGATGTCTCCGAACGGATTTCGTGTTTCCCCGTCGCCGCACCCGCAGTTCATCGCCACCCCGAGCACAGCGCCTACGTCATCTTCACCTCCGGTTCCACCGGTGAACCCAAAGGCGTTGTCGGCACCAACGCCGCGCTAATCGGCTACTTCGCCGATCACCGAGAGCGCGTCTACCAGCCGGCCCGGGAGCGGCTCGCCCGCCCGCTGCGCATCGCGCACGCCTGGTCGTTCAGCTTCGACGCTTCCTGGCAGCCCATGGTCGGCCTGCTCGACGGACACGCCCTGCACCTGTTCGACGCCGACGAGATGCGCGACGCCGACCGGCTGGTGCGCGGGATGGCCGCACACCGCATCGACATGATCGACACCACCCCATCGATGTTCGCCCACCTCCGTGCCGCAGGCCTATCGGACAGCCCGCTGTCGGTGCTCGCCCTGGGAGGTGAAGCGATCGACGCCGCGCTATGGGAGCAACTGCGCGCGTTGGCGCCGACCGCGGCTTACAACTGCTACGGGCCCACCGAGATGACGGTCGAGGCGGTGGTGGCCCCGGTCCGGGACTACCCCGCGCCGACGATCGGCACGCCGAATGCCGGAACCGTTGCCTACGTGCTGGATTCGGCGCTCCGGATGGTGCCCACCGGGGTGATCGGCGAGCTGTATCTGTCGGGCGCGCAGCTTACCCGCGGCTATGCCGGCCGGCCGGCGCTGACCGCCGGCCGCTTTGTGGCCGACCCGCTGCGCCCGGGACAACGCATGTATCGGACCGGTGACCTGGTCCGCCGGCTCCCGCACGGCGGCTACGCCTATATCGGCCGCGGCGATACCCAGGTCAAGATCCGCGGCTACCGCGTCGAAGTCGGCGAGATCGAGGCTGCGCTGCGCGGCCGGCCCGAGGTGCACGATGCGGCGGTTTCGGTGCTGCGCCGTGGCGGCGGCGCCCAATTGGTGGGTTTCGTTGTGTGGCAGGACAACTCCGTAGGCGACGCGGTCCGGCTGCGGGCCGGCCTCACCGAGCTGTTGCCGCTGTACATGGTTCCGGCGCGAATCGTCGCACTGCCTGCGCTGCCGGTGAACGCCAACGGCAAGCTGGACGGCCATGCCCTGGCTCGGCTGGCGGAGGAAGCGTTCAGCGGCGACGGGAACGGCGCGACGTCGGCGAGCACCGAGACCGAACGATTGCTGTGCGAAGTATTCGAAGAACAGCTGGGCGGCACCACGCCGCACCTCGACGACGACTTCTTCTCGCTCGGGCTGGACAGCATCGTGGCTATCTCGTTGGTGCACAAGCTTCAGCGGCGCGGCCGCACCGTCAGTCCACGGATGGTGTTCGCGTACCCGACAATTCGCCAACTCGCCGCCGCCATCGACGACGGCGCAGGCTCGCCCGCGGCTGCCGAGCACGCCGAATACGGCGAAGTGCCACCGCTGCCCATGGTGTCCTGGCTCTACGAGTACGGCAACTACCGTCGCTTCACCCATACCGTGTTGCTGCGCCTGCCCACCGACATCGACGAATCGTCGATCCAGTCGATGCTGCAGTTGCTGCTCGACGGCCACGACACATTGCGCTCGACCCTGCACGACACCCCGGAGGGAACGCGACTGATCACCCGTCCACCCGGTGTGATCAGTGCCGCCGACATCCTGACTCGTGTCGAGCTGGCGACCGACGCCGAAAACACCTCGGCTATCACACGTCATGCTCGCCAGGCCAATGACGCGATCGATCCCCGTCGCGGGCAGATGGTGCGGGCGGTCTGGCTCTCGGGCGCCGATCGCGCACCGATACTGCTGATCTCCGCCCACCACTTGGTGGTCGACGTCGTCTCCTGGCACATCATGCTGGGCAATCTCGCCGAGGCGTGGCGCGCCGTGCAAGCCGGTGCGGCGCCGAAAACGCTGCCGGAGTTTACCTCCTACCGCCGGTGGTCGGAGCTGATGTGGCGGCGGGCCGCGACGGCGGAGGTGGCGGCGCAGCGCGACTACTGGGCTGCACAGGTCCGCGATCCCGACCCCGCGCTGGGTGTGCGGCGGCCCGACCCCACCCGCGACACCTGGTCCACCCTTCGCGTGACCCCGGTCGTCACACCGGTCGAAACCACCGAGCGTGCGCTCGCCCGCGCGGAGCGCGTGCGCGAATTCCTGCTCACCGTCACCGCGATGGCGGTTGCGAGTTGGCGCCGGGCACGCGGCCAGGACCCGGCTCCGGGCACGCTTCTCGCGCTGGAAAGCCACGGGCGGGCCGACGCCATCCTCGACACCGACACCACGAACACTGTCGGCTGGTTCACCACGGCGTTTCCGGTGCGCCTCGGATCGGGCGGGTCCGCGGTCGACGTCGAGCAAGCCGAACACGATCCGCACGCGGCGCGCGCGCTCTTCGACTCGGTGGCCGCACATCTGAGCGCAATCCCGCACGACGGCCTGGATTACGGGCTACTGCGTTACGTCGAGCGCGTCCCCGAATTGCAGGACGCCGAACCTCAGATCCAGTTCGGCTATCTGGGACGGTTGGACTTCAGCGGCGTCAGCGATCAGCCGTGGTCGTTGCTGACCGAGCCCTACATCGGTGCGCTGCCGGTCGACCCCGAACCCGACCTGCCGCTGCGTTTCGCGCTGAACATCAGCACGCTGGTGGGAACGACGGAGCAGGGCTCACAACTGATCACCAACCTGCGCTGGAGCGATGCGCTGTTCAGCGCCGCCGACATCGACGTGCTGGCGGGTTTTTGGCGGCGCGGCGTCGAAGCGCTGGCAGCTGGCCTGGAGCGCAAGTCATGATCAGCAGGGACGAGATCAGGGCCACGGTGGCGGCCCAACTCGACTGCGCCGCAGCAGATGTGGCCGACCACGACGATCTCATCCAACTGGGGCTCAACTCGATCCGGATGATGGCGCTTGCGGGAGGGTGGCGCAAACGCGGGGCCGACATCACGTTCGCGCAACTCGCGGCCAACCCCACCGTCGAGTCGTGGCACGGCCTGCTGGTGGAGGGAGCGGCCGGCGCGGCGCAACCGGTTCCCGACGAGCCCGTCGCGCCAGAGGACACCCCCTTCCCGTTGGCCACCATGCAGCACGCCTACTGGATCGGGCGCTCCGATGAACAACAGCTCGGCGGGGTCGCGGCCCACCTCTACGTCGAATTCGACGGCAGCGCAGTGGACCCCGCGAATCTGGAGGGAGCGGTCGCCGAGCTCGTCGCCACCCATCCGATGCTTCGCACCCGGTTCCTCCCCGACGGGACGCAGCAGACCATGCCCAGGCCGGCTCGGCCGGTGTTCCACGTCGTCGACCTGCGCGGGCAAAGCACCGAAGCCGTCGACGCCACGCTCGCACAGTTGCGCGACCGGAAAACCCACCAGCGCTTGGCAATAGCAGACGGTCAGGTCATCGACGTCACGCTAACCGTGTGCGACGGCGACCGCACCCGCCTGCATCTGGACATCGACATGCTGGCCGGAGACGCGATGAGCTACCGGGTGCTGGTTTCCGACCTGGCCGAGTTGTACCGCGGCGCCCCCGTGGCGGCGCCCGGCTACACCTACCGGCGCTATCGCACCGAGCACAGCGGCGACAACGCGGCACGGGAGCGCGACCGGCATTGGTGGCAGCAGCGGATAGCCCAGATGCCCGGTGCGCCCGAACTCCCGACCGTGCCAATGAACTCCACGGCGTCGGATCGCACCGTGCGTTACGCGCACTGGCTGGGACCCGACGCCAGGCAACAGCTGCTGGCCGGCGCGCATCGCCGCGGCGTCACACCGGCGATGGCCGTCGCTGCGCTGTTCGCAGACACCATCGGCGGCTGGTCCGCGCAGAGCAGGTTTCTGCTGAACGTGCCGTTGTTCCACCGTGACTCGGTGCACCGCGACATCGACCGGGTGGTGGGCGACTTCACCTCGTCGGTCATGCTCGAGGTAGACGTCACCGAGAACGTCTCGGTCACCGACCGCGCCCGCGAGATTCAGCGCCGGATGTACGAAAGCGCCTCCCACGCAGCCTATTCCGGGCTTGACGTGCTGCGTGATCTCGGCCGACACCGCGGCGAACCCGTACTGGCGCCCGTCGTGTTCACCAGTGCGCTCGATCTCGGTGAGCTGTTCGCCGACACAGTCATCGACACCTTCGGCGAACCGGTGTGGATCGTCTCGCAGGGCCCCCAGGTCTTGCTAGACGCCCAAATCACCGAATTGCGTGGGGGTTTGCTGCTCAACTGGGACGTGCGCGAGCCGGCATTCCCGCCGGGACTGATCGACGCCATGTTCGCCAGATTCACCGACGCCGTCGAACGCCTTGCCGAGGGCGACGCGGGCTGGGACGCCGAGGCGTCGGCGCGATTGCCGAGCGAGCAGGCGAAGGTGCGTGCAGCGGTCAACGCGACCGACGGCCCGGTCAGCGGCCGGTGCCTGCACCAGGGTTTCTTTGACCATGCCGCCGCCGATCCGGAGGCGCCGGCGGTGGTGTGGGGACTCGGCGACGGCGCGGGCGCATGGAGTTACCGGGAGCTCGCAGAACGCTCGCTCGCGGTCGCGGGCGCCTTGCATGCCCGAGGTGTGGGTCGCGGTGACGCCGTCGCCGTCCAACTCCCCAAGGGGCGCGACCAAGTGCTGGCCGTGCTCGGCGTACTCGCTGCCGGAGCAACGTATGTACCGATCGGATTCGATCAGCCAATTGCGCGGCGCGCCAAGATCCTTCAGACGGCCGACGTCGTCGCAGCACTCACCACCGAGGGTGTCCAGATGGAGTCGGTGCCGTGCCTGTCCATCGACGACGCGGGCAAGCACCCCGCACCGCTGCCCGCGCCGGTCGTACCTGACGCCGACGACATCGCCTACGTGATCTTCACCTCCGGCTCCACGGGGCTGCCCAAGGGCGTCGATGTGCGCCACAGCGGGGCGATGAACACGATTGACGCCGTCAACGCGTGGTTCGGCGTCGGCAGCGCCGACCGGGTGCTCGCGCTGTCCGCGTTGGAGTTCGACGCGTCGGTCTACGACATCTTCGGCATGTTCTCGGTGGGCGGCTCGCTGGTTGCGGTCGACTCCGAACAGCGCGCCGCGGCCACCACCTGGGTGGAATTGCTTCGCGAGCATCGGGTTTCGGTCCTCAACTGTGTGCCGAGCATGCTCGACATGATCTTGGAGCTCGGGGGCGACCGGCTCGGTGACTCGTTGCGAGCAGTCACCCTCGGCGGTGACTGGGTCGATGCCGACCTTGCGCGCAGGCTCGCCAGGCAAGTCCCGGGATCCCGGTTCGCCGGTTTGGGCGGTGCGACCGAGACGTCGATCCACCACACGATCTGCGAGGTCGTCGGCGAACCACCAGCGAACTGGGCGACGGTGCCGTTCGGCGTTCCGTTACGCAATGTGCGGTGCCGGGTGGTCGCGCCGTCGGGCCGCGACTGCCCCGATTGGGTCGCGGGCGAACTGTGGGTCGGCGGCGCGAACGTCGCCGCGGGATACCGCAACGACCCCCAGCGGACCGCGGAACGCTTCGTCGAGTACCAGGGTGTTCGCTGGTACAAAACCGGTGACATGGCCAGGTACTGGCCCGACGGCACCATCGAGTTCCTGGGCCGCGCCGACAACCAGGTCCAGATTCGCGGTTACCGCGTCGAACTCGGCGAGGTCGAGAGCGCACTGCGCACCGTGCCCGGGGTACGCGACGCCGTCGCTGTTGTGGTCGGCGACGCGGCACCCACGCTGGTCGCCGCGGTTTCAGGCGAGGTGGGCTCGGTCGACGACGTTGGTGCGGCGGTGGCGGAACTGTTGCCGGGCTACATGGTTCCCAAGCGCATCGTGGTATTCGACCGAATTCCCTTGACGTCCAACGGAAAACTGGACCGCAAAGCGGTGATTGGGCAGCTCGAACCGGAGACCGCCACAACCGATGACGGCGCGCCAGCCAATGACGTCGAGGCGGCGCTCGCAGCGATTGTCGCCGAGGTACTGGGCGTGGATTCGGTTGGCGCGCACCACGACTTCTTCGCCATGGGCGGCGATTCGGTGCTGGCTACCACCGTGATCGCACGCGTGCGCGACTGGCTGGAAATCGATCATGCGGTGGTCGCCGATCTCTTTGCCGCCCGTACCGTCGCCGGGTTGGCCGAGCGGCTGGGTGAACGGGAGGCTCAGCGCGGTACGCCGGATCGCCTGGCCGTGATCGCGCGCGCTTACCTCGAGGTTGCGGCACTGACCGACGAAGAGGTTCTCGCCCAGGAGTAGTCAGGCGACAGAGCCCACGATGATGCTGCCGACGTTGCACTCCTGGCGTTCGTCGACTCCGGTGGCCGCGACAAACGCTGCGGCGTCACCGAAGCCCTGGGCGCACGCGCCGAGGCCCATCGCGGTTGCCGCCAAATAGATCGTCTGCATCAGGACGCCGACATCTTTCAAAATGGCGGCGTAGCCGATCTGCTCGTAGGTCCACATGATGCGACCGCTTCGTGCGGCCATCGCGATGAGCACCTGTGGCTCGGCGCCACCGGTCAACGTCGCCGAAGCCGGTTTGACAAGCCGGGACACGGCTTGCGACTCCGTGCCGGCCACTGGTCGCAGCACGTGGTCGAACGAGTCGTAGTGGTACATGCCCGGTTGTAGTCCGGCGACATTGCGCACCACCGGGTACAGCTCGAGTTCGTAGAGACCGCCGCCGGACGGGTAAGGCCGCGACAGCAGTTCCTCGCCAGGGCCGACCGGCTGGGTTCGCCGCGTGCGTGCGGTGCGGTACAGCAACTCGCCGAGTTGTTCGACGGTGATCGGATCGGCGTCGTCGAAGGTTCTGGTCGAAACACGGTCTTCGAGAACAGCTGTCAGTGTCGGGTCTTCGGTTCGTTTGGCCGCCAGGTCGGGGGCGAACAGGTCGATCGGTTCGCCGGAGTAGTTCGGCCGGCGCGCAGGTGGCTGCGGGAATCGGTCCTTGGCCCACTTGGTCGGCCCGAAATGCTCCCAGGTGACCGTGCGTTCACCGAGCGTGCTGCGGCGGTGAAACCACAGGTCCGGTGTGCTCCAGGCCAGCGAATCGAAGCTGCGGTCTTCCTCGCCGGCCGGCCGCCGGAAGCCGCACCAGTGCAGGTCGTCGACGAACTGTGCGGCAACGGCAGCCCGCACAGCCGGGTCGGCCGGCACGGGACCGTCGAGCAGCGGGAGCAGAGCCGGATCATGGATCCGTATATCACACCACGCCAGCGGATGCTCCAACACGAAGCCCTCTGAATCTCGGTGTAGCACAGCGAATTTCGACAGAGTGGTATCTGGCGACGGTGATTTTGGACGTGCGGCGGGTTGGCCGAACGGGACTATGGAGTACAGCTCGCGCGTGCCGTCGCGCACCGTGACGGTCAGCCAGCCGCCCGCGGTGAGCTGGTCTACGAGCGCGCCGATGTCGCCGCCCTCCGACAGTTCCGGAATGGTTGCCGGCCCGAGGTTGAGGGTCTTGAGCACGCGCAGCTGACCGGGGCTGGGTCGGGTCAGCTTCTCGCTGCGGGGAGGATTCAGCAGTACTGCGCCCGCGGGTGTGGTCAGGCATGTGACGCCGGACCGAAACGCATAGGTGGTCTGATCGGGGTACCTGACGGCGGACAATCCGCGACCTCTTTCGCTGCTCTCACGGAATTCACCGTGCCAAGCCCATGAGCGTAGGCCAGCCGCGCGCCGGTGTAACACGACGGCCGCACGAAACGACACACCAGTATCAGCGTCACCACTAACAACAGCTCCCGAAGGGACACCCATGACCGTGAAAGCCCTCGCCGCCGGTGTGGCGGCCGTCGCCGCAATCGGGGCCGCAGCCGCCAGCCTCGCGTCCAGCTACCCGACGACATCCCAAGTGCAGCCCGTCGTCTTCAGTGCGCCGCTGCCACTGGACCAGACCACAACGTTGCCGACGGCCGGGCAGCTTTCCACCGTGCTGACCAGCCTTGCCGACCCCAATGTCCCGTTCGCGAACAAGTCCGGGCTCGTGGAGGGCGGCGTCAGCCCGTCCGAGGCTGCGCTGGCCGACCACGCGCTGCAAAAGGCAGCCAAAAAGGGCCAGTTGCCGTTGTCGTTCAACATCTCGAACATCCAGGCTGCCGCTCCGGGGAGCGCCACCGCCGACGTCGCGGTCTCGGGTCCCAAGCTGGCCGCGCCTGTCACGCAGAACGTCACGTTTGTGAACCAGGGCAGCTGGATGTTGTCACGCGACTCGGCCATGACGCTCCTCCACGCGGCCTCGGGCCACTAATCTTTTGCACACCTTTTGCACACCGACCTCTGAATCGAAGGGACCTCCATGACAGTCAAAGCTCTCGCCACCGGTGTGGCAGCCGTCGCCGCGCTGGGTGCCGCAGCAGCCGGATTCACCCCTGCTAGCCCAGCAGCCCAGGTGCAGCCCGTGGTCTTCAGCGTGCCGCTCGACCCGCCGCCCCCGCCGCCGGGGCAGGAGCAGCTGCCCAGCGCTGACCAGTTGGCAAACCTGTGCAACCAAGTCACAGATCCTGGCGTGAGGTACACCGACAAGAACAATTTCGTCCAAGGCGGCATCCCTCAGAATGAGGGCATGGTGGCCGACCACGACCTGCGAAAGGCCTACCGGAACGGGAACTTCCCCGAACAGTTCAACGTGACGAACATCGCGCCGGCCGGGCCGAACGCTGCCACCGCCGACGTGGCCATCTCGGGTCCGAAGTTCGCCGGACCGGTCACCAAGCAACTCGCGTTCGTCAACGAAAACGGCAACTGGATCATGCAGCATGACGCCGCGATCGCACTGATCCAGGCGGCCACGGCCACTAATTAGCCGGCCAGCGCGCTCAGGTCGATCCGTGCGATGCGCGCGGGGTCGGCCAGCACGTCGATCGCGGCGATACATTCGCCGTGCACCACGAAGCCCATGATCGCGGCGGGGTGACCGTCGACGAAGATCACCGCGCCGGCGGCGCCGTTGACGGTGGCGGCGCGCGCTTCGCGCTCTGGGGCGGCGTACGTGCGTGCCAGGCCGGCCACTGCCGACGCGCCGCGCACCCAGCGGGTTTGGTCGGGCCCGAAGTCGCCGCGCAGCACCACGTCCGGGTCCAGCACCGCGACCAGGCGGTCGAGATCACCGGCGCGCCCCGCCGCGAAAAAGGCGTCGACGACGGCGTGTTGCGCGCTCAGGTCGGCGTCCGGGTCCGGCGCCGCATCGTGGATGCGCCGCCGTGCCCGGCTGGCGAGTTTGCGAGCCGCCTCCGGCGACCGGTCCACGATCGCTGCGATCTGGTCGAACGGCACCGCGAAGACGTCGTGCAGCACGAACGCCAGCCGCTCAGCCGGCGGCAAAGTGTCCAGCACAACGAACAAGGCCAGCCCCACCGCGTCGGCCAGCAGCGCCTGGTGTTCGGGATCGAATTCGCCGACGGCGTCGACAACCGGATCCGGAACATGGGCGACGAGTTCCTCGGCGCGACGGGCGCGCCGGCTGCGCAGCGTGTTCAGGCAGATCCGCGCCACCACGGTGGTCAGCCACGCGTCCAGGTTCTCGATGTCGTCGTCCCGGTCCCGGCTCAGCCGCAGCCACGCCTCCTGCACAGTGTCCTCGGCGTCGTCGACCGAACCCAGCATGCGGTAGGCCAGCGCACCCAGCTGCGGACGAGCCGCCTCGAAACGCGCCGCCAGCGAGGTCGTCACCGGCCAGCCGCGTCCGGCAGCGCACACACTCTGCCCTCGGAAAAGCCGGACGACCCGATCCCGAGGGCCAGGTTGAAGCGGGCCCGAAAGTTCCCCAAGTTGATGACGTGGGTGAGGCCGACGAGTTGCGGAGTGTCGAAGTGCCTGCGCAACGCGTCGAAAAGCTCGTCGGTCACCTCGACAGGCGTGCGGCTCATCGCGGTGGCGTAGTCCAGGATCAACTTCTCGACGTCGGAGAAGCACGAGGCCCTCTTGTAGTCGGACAGTGCGAGCAATTCCTCGTCGGTGATGCCCCACTCGCGCGCGATCTGCGAACCCAAGTCGATGCAGTACTCACAGCGCACCGTGGTCGCCGCCTTGAGCTCGGCGAGTGCGCGGTGGCGGGCACTGAGCATGTCCAATTTCGACTCCGCCAATTCCAGTCGGCCGATTGCGTTGAGCAGC
>Ga0070737_10004094_pt1 | contig 14938 bp, 11 predicted proteins | sample Coa_R1_10_FD_66438 | JGI IMG/M metagenome (GOLD analysis project Ga0070737, IMG submission 66438) | Surface soil microbial communities from Centralia Pennsylvania, which are recovering from an underground coalmine fire - Coalmine... | ecosystem: Environmental > Terrestrial > Soil > Unclassified...
CGGGCAGGCTCAGCTGCGCCATCTCGCCGTGATGGTCATAGGCGGCCACCGAGTCCTCGTTGTCGGTCGAGTTGTTGCCCCGGCTCGTCCACCACAGCTCTCCGTCTTCGAACTCCATTCTCCAGTCGCCCGCCCAGAGGGTTGGCTGGCACGGGTTGATCCAGCTCCCCCGGTAGCTGACCGAGACGTCGTTGTCGAACTCGATCCAGGCGGAGCCCTCGGGTGGGTCTTTGTAGCCCGCCCATGTCGGATTCCATGTGTTGCACCGCACGGTTGCCGGCTCGGATCCCAAGACGTATCGAAGCAGGTCGAAGTGATGGATGGACATGTCCATAAGGAGCGGCTGGGCCCACTCACGATGCCCGAGCGGCGTCGTGAGCGGGGAGGAGAACTTGCGGAAGTCCAGGTCCACGTGGAGCGGGCGCCCGAGTCTTCGCTCCCTCACGATGCGATGCACGGCTTGGACCGCAGGGAAAAACCGGTAGTTCTGACTCACCATCAGGATGAGACGGCGCCCTTCGGCGAGACGGGCCAGTTCGGTCGCCTCGGCGATGGTCGGAGCAAACGGCTTCTCTACGATGACGTGCTTGCCCGCCTGTAGGGCTTCACGTACGACCGGCACGTGGGCCGGCAGATCCGTGGTGACGAGCACGGCGTCGAACGACTCCCTCTCGAGTGCCTCGCCCAGCGTGCCATAGCAGTGCTCTCTGGAGGCGAGGCCCAGGCGGCAGATTTCGCCCAGGGACTCTGGAAACACGTCGATCCACCCGACGGGGCGGACTGCGTCCACTTGAGGCACAATGTGCGCCGCCCAGTCGCGGCCCCATCTTCCCAATCCAACCTGCACTAGTCGATGCATCGACTTCCACTCCCCCCGGTTTTCGCCGGCGCGCTCGTGCGGATCGTCCGTGGCGCGCCATCGAGTTGTCTTGGCTGAGGCGGCATACCACCCCAGAGCTGTGCATTGCCGTGACGCCGGCGTGTCCAATATTGGGCGCCGTCCCCCGTCACTCTTTAGGTGATGCTAACGATTCCCTCGTTGGGCGTCAACCCACCCGCCCGATTGCCACTCGCTTTCTGATCGGCGCGGACGGCCCTCCTCCTCTGTGAAGATCTTGCGATACCTCAGCGGCGTAAGTCCCTTGAGCCGTCGAAATTGGCGGTTGAAGTTGGATAGGTTGCTGTACCCGCACCGGCTGGCGATGGTGGCTACGGGCTCGTCCGTCTCCGTCAGCAGCCGGCAGGCCGAGGCCACCCTCACCTCGATCACGTAGGCCGTAACACTCTTCCCCATCACCCGATGGAAGAATCGGCTGAAAGTCGTGGGGGCCATGTGGACGAGGTCGGCGAGCTCGGCAAGGGACACGGGGCGGGTATGCGCCTCGGCAAGGTATCGGCAGATGGTGTCAATGCTGGCTCGGCCGCTCGCATCGATCGTTGGCCAGTAGGGATGGCTGGCGAGCGTTCGAGCGTCGGTCCGGCGAGCCAGAGCGACGAGGACCGAGAGCAAAGCGAGCGTGCACTCTGGTCCGTCGAGACCCTCCATCTCGCGCATCGTTGCCGACAACCGTGGGTGCTCGCCTGGGAACACCAAGCCTCGCCTCGCCCGACGAAGCAGCTGCCCGACGGGCTGAAACTCAGTGCCCTGAAACGCCTCTGTCCCGAGGAAGTCCTCGCGAAACTGGATGACCACGGCCTGGTTGGGCCGCCCATCGGGTAGTTCCTCGGCGACGTACGTATGGGGCAGCGTGGGACCGAGAAGGGTGAGATCTCCCTCCTCGTACTGCTCGATCGAGTCGGCGACGAGCCGAGAGCCCCGGCCCACCAGGATGAGTGTGAGCTCACACTCATCATGGAAATGCCAGGTAAACGGGAACACTCGCTCGGTGCGCAGGTCGTACTTCCACGAGATCCGAGGAGACGCGTCGACGTGTTCGAAGACAGCCTGCACACGCGCTAATCGTAGTCTCATGGCCCTGTGACGCCAGGGGTTGTCCGAAAGTGAGCAAGGAAGTATCAGAACTCGGCACGATCGACCTAGTTCCGGCCGATGCCGCGCACTCCCTGGTTTCTCGCTGGTCGGAGAGCGGGCCATCGCAACCTGCTCGGCACGGAGGAAGGGCCCGGGGCCGGGCGGGATACCTTCCCCGCCCGGCCCCGGACCCTTCGGCGCTTGCTGGCTCCCCTACTTCTTGCAGGAGAAGTCGCTGCTCGGCACACCACTCTCGATGAGGTATCTCTTGGTCAGCGCGGGGACCGGCCCAGCGCAGACGAGATACTTGATGTCGCTCGGGCTCGTCTGGTAGTCGGAGGCGGTCGTGCTGATAGGAGCCCTCATGATCTTCTGCGACGTAGCCTCGTACTGCGTCAACCCCAGGCGCTTGAGGCCGGCGAGGTAGGTGCCCCAGTCGGCCGAGAGCGACTTGGTGCCGGTCTCGAACTCGGCGGTCCACTGGTTGACGTAACTGTCGATGTTCGTCTGCTCGGTGGCATAGCTTTGCGAGTCCGCCGGAGGGACCCACACCGCGGTCGGGTAGACCTCCGGCGCCTGATGACCTGCGTACCCGACAGCGGACGCCAACTGGAGGAGCGTCTGCGCGCCGCTGGCGGAGAACGGCGGGGTTGCGTAGCTGAGATTGCGCCACTCCTCGTTTTGATCGATGGGACCCCACTGGTTCCATCCCGCGTTCTGCTCGGAGTTGCCGGAATAGAACGCGTTCCAATCAGTGTTGAACAGAGCCTGCTGCGGCACCAGTCCGTCTTGGCCCTTCTTGGCCTTGGACCAGAAGCGCCCCGCCGGACCGAAGTCCTCCGTCTGAGCGCCCGTAGCGGTGTACATGTAGTTGAGCAGCTTCATAATCCGGATTTGCGCGGCCTGCGGAGCCTTGTTGGTTATGGCGAACACGAGGCTGTTGTTGACGTCCCCCGAGAACGCGGCCGACGACACTCCGCTAGGGCCCTTCAGCGCAGGGAGCGCCAGCCAGTCGAGATAGTGGCTGCTCTTTTGGCCGTAGTTCGCGATGGCGGTGTTGGGACCGCCACTCGGGAAGACGCCAACCTTCTCGTTGGTAACGAGGTTGTCGAGGGCTTGTGGTTGCTGGGTGAGGGCGACCTTGGACCAGAGACCCTTCTTGTACAGGCCATAAATGTAGCTCAGCCCGGCTCGCCACTGCGGCTGCACGGGCACGAAGACGGCGTGTCCCTTTTGGACGTCGAAATACGGAGTGGTCGTCTGGCTGAGGTCGGAGTTGAAAGGTATGAAGGCGTTCATGAGGAAGACGATCAGGTCTCCCCCGTACCCACCCTGAGCATCCGAATCCCCGGTCAGCGGCACGAGTCCATGCTGTTTGAACACTTCCAACACATGCTCAAACTGTGTTGTGGTGCGAGGCATCGACAGATTGAACTCATTGAGATCCTTGATATTTATCCACGACTGATAGGTCCAAAAGCAGTGATAGCAATAGTTGAACGACGTCAGTGCGTAGATCTTGCCGTTGGGCGCAGTCACCGCCTGGCGGTATGCCGGCTGCGTGTCGATCAAGTGTTGGACGTTGGGTGCGTACTTCTTGATCAGGGCGTTGAGCGGAACGAAGATGCCTTGCGAACCATATTTTTCGGCGTCGGTCTGCGTAAATTGCCCCGACCATATGACGTCCGGGTAGTCACCACTCCCCAGCAGGAGTGGCTCCTTTTGGGTTACGTCCTGCGTAGGCGTGGTGCTGAACTTGAAACTGAGGCCGAACTTCTTCTCGGCGTACTTCGTGAACCAGTTGGTGTTGACGTTGATCACGGTGTTCGGCTCGCCGCCGAACATGGACACGCTGACCGGGCCCTTGGTGTCGCTCGCCGCGCTCCCACTCGATCCGGAGCCGCCCGAACCACACCCGGCGGCGAGCATCGCCACCGCGGCTACTGCGCTACCCAGGATCAACCGGCGCCGGACCTTCCCAGACCGGGGCGTCGCGGCCACTGACTCACGTGCCTTCTTCAAGGCGCTGATATCCATTGTCTCCCCCTACTTTTGGCAGTTGCTTGCTCTTTCTAACTACAGCGGTGCCTCGACGGTTCGAGACAGATTGCTCAGCAAAGCTGCACCTCCCGCAGGATCTCTGTGTAGAGCGACGACGATGAGGCGTTGCGGACACCTCGTCGCCCGGCCGGCGAACGGTTGAGCGACCCGCCGGCGTTGGGATGCGGGCTCGGCCGCTCGCTCACGTCGATCACGGCAGTTGCAAGGGACCCCGCCTCAGGCGCTCCTGAGTCGCTGGCCGGCGGCCGAGCGACCAAGGCCCGTGTCACGCCGAGACTGTCGACCACAACCGCCGGCCCGTTGAGCGAAGACGCCAGGACGTACGCTCCGTTGTCGACGGCCCGGGCCGGGAGCAACTCGAGGTGGTAGCCCGCCGAGGGAAAGAGGATCACCTCTGCTCCCTTGAGCGCCAACAGCCGCGCCGTCTCGGGGAACCAGCTGTCGTAACAGGTCATGATCCCGACCGTTCCGAAGTCCAAGGCGAAGACGTCCGCAGCCGCGGCCTCCCCGGGCGAAAGGCCGCCCCACATCTCCTCCGGCCAGTACGGATGGACCTTCCGATAGGTACCGACGAGCTCCCCGTCGCGGCCGAACAAAGCCACCGTGTTGTACAACACATCGCCGGCCCGCTCGACGATCCCTCCAGCGGCGTACATGCCGTGCTGACGCGCCTTGGATGACAGCAGGGCGCAGGTGCTCCCGCCCGGTACCTCTTCGCTGACCGCCGCCAGGTCGTGCCGCTCCAGTGCCTCGCTGCCGCTGCTGGAGCAGTACTCCGGCAGAAGTACCAGGTCGGATCCTCCCTGCCCGGCCGCGTCGAGCAGCCCCGCCAGCTCCTCTCGATTGGTGTCCAGCGTCGCCCCTGGCTGCCCACGCCAGAGCGCCGCGCTGACCCGTGCCGGGCGGGGCGGCGGTGGCACGGTCTCAGTGAGGCTCACCTCTTGCCAGGTCACAGTCCCATCGGGGCAGAACCGGATCCCCAGCTGGATCTCGGCGAAGGTAGCGTCGGCAGGCGAGCAGAAGACGTCCTCACCGACAACCTCCCGACCCGTCTTTCGCAACGTGCTGACGTAGTCATGGGGACAGGCGGCCGGCGACGAGGACCCCGGTCGGGACCAGAGGACCAAGTTGAGCACATGCAGGTTCGCATCGGGGACGGCCTCGGTTTCGAATCGAACCCTCATGCGGTACCACTGCCCGCCACTGCAGGGGAAGCTCCTTCGCCAACCGCCGAAGACTTGCTGGTTGCCGCCCCCGGAGACAGTCAGGGAGCTGCCCTCGCGCTTGAAGCCCGGCCTGAGCTCGTCCCGCGGGGACCACGGACGCCAGTCGCCAAGGAAGCCTTCACCCCCCGATCCGTCGTCGACCTCCGGCCGCTGCAAACAATCACCGATCATGTGTGTCACTCCTTCAGAGAGCCGATACGCATGCCCTGGACGAAATACTTCTGAAGCAGGGGATAGAAGATGAGCATCGGAAGTGAGCTGATAACGATGAGGGCGTACTTGACAAGGGTCGCGAAGTTTTGGAAGCTCTGGATCTCGGCGGGTGAGAGATTGGAGATATCCGAAGGATTGAGCTGACTCAGCTCAAGTATCTGCCGCAGGACGAGCTGGACTGGGAAGAGATCGGTGGACTGAAGGAAGACCAGGGCATAGAAGTACTGGTTCCAGATACCGACGGCGAAGATGAGGGCCAGCACCGCCAAGACGGGCTTGGACATGGGCAGGACGACCCGCCAGAGGATGCCGAACTCCCCGCATCCGTCCACCCGCGCGGCCTGCACCAGCTCTTCCGGGATCGTTGTCTTGAAAAACGTCCTGGCGAGGATAACCGAGAAGATGCTGAGCGCCGTCGGTATTATCATGGACCAGCGGGTGTTCACCATGTGGAGGGCCTTGACGACCAAATAGAACGGAATGAGCCCGCCGTTGAAGATGAAGGCGAATATGAGCAGGGATGAGAAGATCCGGCGCCCATAGAGCTGAGGGCGCGAGAGTGGCCAGCCCATGAGGACCGACAGTGAGACGCTCAAGGCCGTGCCCGCCGCGGTATAGACGATCGTGTTGAGGTAGGACAGCCAGAACCCTGGGTAGTTGAACACGCCGACATAGGCGGCGAGGCTGGGATCGACGGGCCAAAGCCATACCTTGTTTTTGATGACGGCAATTGCTGAACTGAAGGAGGCAGCAACGACGTAGATGAGCGGCACGAGGACGGCCAGCGCAATGAGCGCCAGGACCACGTAAATGACCATCAAGACGGCGCGGTCCTCGCGGGACTCGCGGATCCGACGGCGACGACGGGCGGGCGCCGCTGACCTTATCGCGGTCGTGGTCTGCCGGATGGTTGTACTCACGTCCTCAGCTCCTTCGGCTGCCCTGCGGTCTCGTTAACCAACATCAGAAGAGGCTCGTTTGGGCGACTCGTCGGGAGATCTGGTTGACGACAAGCACAAGGATCAGACTGATGAAGGAGTTGAAGAGCCCAACGGCGGTGCCGAAGCTGAAATTGTCCTGCACCAGGCCAAACTCGTACACGTACGTCGCGACGATCTGGGACGTCGCCAGGTTAAGTGGTGTCTGCATCAGATACACTTTTTCGAATCCGACGGTCAGGATCCCGCCCAGCGACAAGATGAGCAGTATGGCGACGGTGGGACGGATCATCGGCCAATCCACGTGTCTTATCTTCTGGAGGATGCTGGCGCCATCCAGTCGGGCGGCCTCGTAGAGACCGGGGTCGACGTTGGACAGCACCCCGAGGTAAATGATGGCACCATACCCGGTTGTCTGCCACACCCCCGACCAGACGTACAGATGGGCAAACGTGCCCGGGCTTCCGAAGAGATCGGGCACCTGTCCGAGCCCCAGGCCCGTGAAGATCTCCTGGACGAGCCCCGTCCCGGGCGACAGCAGGAGCTGCATCATGCCGATGAGTACAACGACCGAGATGAAATAGGGGAAATACGTCACCGACTGGACAAATCGTTTGAACTTTTGGTGCCGCACTTCATTGAGCATGAGGGCGAGGATCACCGTGGCTGGAGTCCCCACGCCGATGCTGTAAGCACTCAGGACGATGGTGTTGCGCATTACCGGCCAGAAGTCGGGGTTATCGACCCACTGCCTGAACTGCTGCAACCCCACCCACGGGCTGCCCCAGATCCCCTGCACGGGATTGTAGTTGCGAAACGCGATCTGAGCCCCGAAAAGGGGCGCATAGTTGAAGACGAGCAGGAAGAGGAAAGGTATGCTGAGGATAATGTACAGAGGCGCCGAGCGTCTGAGCTCACGACGCATGCGGTTGATGCGCGATCGCCCGAGCATATTAGAAGGCTTTTCGGCCTTGGGAGAAATTGCGCGTACGGACTCCGGCGTACGGAGGGCGACGCCCGTCTTCATGCCGCGTCCTTGGATGTGACGCTCACCGACAGCACGACCAATGTCCCTCCCCGAGACTTCGACCCATGACTCCCCTCAAACCCCGGTCCCGCTGTCGCAGACGCCGGGTTTCGTCTCCCAGTTGCGCAGCCCTTGACGGCACCGTCTGGCATACGTAACATGTGGTCAGACCGATCGTACCACTTGAGATTCGGGGGAGTCAAGCTGAGAATCGACGATTCTGACCGCGAATCGCAGGGAGCCCCGACGTTCCGGCCCGGAACGGCGGGACCGGTCGCGGACGGCATATACAACCAAGTGCTTGCGGAGATCGAGAGCGGCCGGCTGGAGCCGAATACCAGGCTCCCGTCGGAGCGTGAGCTGATGCAACAGTTCGCGGCGGGACGCTCGTCGGTTCGCGAGGCACTGCGGGCGCTGGCCCTGGCCGGACTGGTCGAGATACGGCCTGGCAGCGGGACGTACGTCCGCGACCGCGGCGCGTCAATCGGCCAGAGCAGCTATCACGCCTTGGCTCTGGCCCTTGAACGGGACGCGGTGCAGCACCTCACCGAAGCCCGCGAGTTCCTCGAGAGCGGGGCGGCCCGGCTGGCCGCTCTCCGGCACACGGCCGGGGACCTACAGGATCTCGCCGCGGCGGTGGAACGGATGCGGGCAGCTGCCGAGCGGGCGGATGAGGAGCTCTTCAGTGGTGCTGACGCCGAGTTCCACCTTCAGCTGGCCAAGGCCACCAACAATCCGGTCGTCGTCCGTATGTACCAGGATATCGGTGAGCTCCTCGTCAAGAGCTTCCACCGCTCCAACGCCGACGTCACTACATTGCGAGCCGCCGCTGACCGGCACGCGCGCATCCTCGCCGCCGTCGAGTCGGGCGACCCCCGCCGTGCCTCCACCGCGGCGCTGAAGAACCTCAGCGTCGCCAACCGGCTTTTGGACAACGCTTACGCCGTCAACGGCTCACCCCCGACGCAGGGCATCTAACGCTGGGGTGAGGACGGCTCGTACGCCAACAAGAGAAGGAGAGGGATGCATGACCGAGGATCGACGGCGCGGGTGGACGGTTTTCACCAAGCCCTGGCCTGATTTGGCGCTCGGTGACCTGGCGGCGAAGGTCCGCCAGCTCGGATTCGATGGGGTCGAGCTTCCGATCCGCCCCGGCTTCCAGGTGGAGCCGGACGGGGCGGGCAAGGGCCTGGCTCGGGCGGTCCAAGCATTTGCCAACGAGGGGTTGCGGGTCGCCAGCGTTGCGACGGAACCGACCCCGTCCTTGATCGACGCCTGCGGGATCGCCGGTGTGCCGATCATCCGGATCTGCGTCTCCGTTGGCAGGGACGACGACTACCTGGCGTGCGAGGCCGTGACCCGGCGCCGATTGGATGACCTGGTCAAGCCGCTCGGGGAGGCCGGCGTGAAGGTCGGCGTCCAGAACCACTACGGCGACAGCGTCAGCAATGCCATGGGTGTGCGTCACCTGATCGAGGCGTACGACCCCGCGGTCGTCGGGGCTGTGTGGGACGGCGCCCACTGCGGCCTGGACGGCGAATCACCCCGCCTGGCCGCCGACATCCTGTGGTCCCACCTGTGCCTGGTCAACCTTAAGAACGCGCGCTGGGAGAGAGCTGGCTCAGACCGGTTCGATGCCGCCAGATGGCACGCGGTCTTCGTACCCGGACGAGAGGGGCTCTGCTCCTGGCCCGAAGTCCTCGACCAGCTGCACCGACGAGGCTACGAGGGGGACGTGTGCCTCACGGCCGAGTACAGCGATGTCCCGAAGACCGATGAGTACGTGGCCGGTGACCTTTCCTGGGCCCGCACCGTGGCGGCGGGGCTCGATGAAAGCGTCGGCGTAGGAGGTCGGTCGTGACGGCGGTGACGGGCCGCCCGGTCCGCGTGGCTGTCGTGGGCGCCGGGCACATGGCCAACGCCGTCCACTACCCGTCGCTCGCCTCCTTCGACGATGTTGAGATCGTCGGGGTCTGCGACCTCGACGAGGGGCGCCTACACACGACCGCCGACCGGTGGGGTGTCGAGCGGCGATTCTTCGATTATCGGGAGATGGTCGACAAGCTGCAGCCCGACGGCGTGTACGTCATCGGCCAACCCCACCTCATGTACGACATCTGGACCTGGTGCCTGACGCAGGGCTGCAACCTCTACATCGAGAAGCCGATGGGTCTCTCGATGCACCAGGCGACCTCCTTGGCCGCGCTGGCCGAAGAGCACCACTCGATCACCCAAGTCAGCCATCAACGTCGATCCAGCCCCCTGCTACGCAAGGTCCGGGGCGAGTGCCTGGCACATGGGCCGATCACCCACGCGGTCTGCGAGTTCTACAAGTGGGCGCCCTCACCGATGTTGGGAGCGCGCGACCACATGCTCGATGACAGCGTGCACGCCATCGACACCCTGCGATGGATCTGCGATGGGGAGGTCGAAGCGATCGACAGCCGGTGCCGCCGCATCGGGACCAGCGACGTTAACTGGATCGGAGCGACCCTGTACTTCGACAACGGGTCGGTGGGCTACCTCATTAACAGCTGGGTGAGCGGCCGACGCGTCTTCCGGGTGGAGATGCATGCGCCCGGGATCTACACCGACGCCGAGGTCGAGGGCAAGGCCTTCGTCTACGACGACGGCTCCTACGAAGGCCGAAGCTACGATGCAAAAGACATTGCTGGCGGCGAGGAGCTCTGGCGCTACGGAGGGTTCCAGGCCAAAAACCGGGAATTCATTGACTCTCTCCAGTCCGGGATCGAGCAGACCACATCCCCGTTTAGAGATTGTCTGAAGACCATGCAGGTCGCCGAGACGATCCTTGCCCAAGACCTCCTCGCCGGCCGGGAGAAGAACCACGGAGGTGCGGCCGGATGGAGCTGAGCCTGAAAGGGAAGACCGCGCTCGTCACCGGAGGAGCGATCGGCCTGGGTGCGGCCATGGCCAAGGGACTTGCCAAGGTCGGTGCCGACGTCGCGTTCACCTACCTCCGCCACGACAAGGCGGAGGTGGAGGAAGCTCTTCGGGCGTTCGGGGTAAACGGCGGGGGGTGGTCACTCGACGCGACAAACCGGGAGCAGGTCGACCGGGTGGTGGGCGAGGTAGCCGAGTCGCTCGGCGGACTCGACATCTTGATCAACAACGCCGGCGGGATGCTGGCGCGCGCTCGGATCGCCGAAGCTGATGACGACCACTGGCAGCGGACCATCGACCTCAACCTGACGAGCAGCTTCTACTGCACAAGAGCCGCGCTTCCCCACATGCGCTCACCAGGGCGCATCGTGTTTCTCACCTCGCTTGCGGGGCAGAACGGCGGCTCCGCCGGCCAACTTGCCTACGCGACCGCCAAGGCGGGACTTTTCGGACTCACGCGGGCTCTGGCCAAGGAGGTAGCCCACAGGGACATCACCGTCAACGCCATCGCTCCGGGAATCATCCTCCAAACGCCATTCCACGAGACCTTCACACCCAAGGAAGAGCAAGAGCAAGCGATCGGGCGGATAGCACTGGGGCGGGCGGGTGCGCCCACCGACGTCGCCGGTGCCGCGCTCTTCCTTGCCTCGGACCTGGCTGCCTTCATGACCGGCGGGATCCTCGACGTCAACGGCGGCCAATGGTTCACCGCCTGACCTGACGTGGTTTGGCCAGCACCGCGCGTCGACCGGGGTCGGGACCCCCCCCAGCGGGCGCTAGACGATCTTGCCGGGGTTGTGCACGATCGGCGTCGGGTCGATGCCCCGCAGCATCATCCCCTGACCCCGGGAGCCGGTATGGCGGTCGGTGGTGGGCCGGTCCTCGGGGTCCCGGAACTGCACCAACCAGGTGGTGCGGACTTCGTTGCTGCGGTTGATGCCCGACCCGTGCACCATCAGGTAGCTGAAGAAGAGGACGTCGCCCGGCTCGGCCTCGACCGGGACGGCCGAGGCGAGCGGCCAGTCGTCGACCGGCAGGTGCCAGTTGCCCTCCTCGATGTGCTCCAACGGTCCGCGCTTGTGGCTGCCCGGCATGAGCCGGACACAGCCCTTCTCCTCCGGCGCGGCGTCGAGATGGAAGATGGCGGCGGCCATGCGGTGGTCCGTGTGCGGGAAAAACGGATAGTCCTGGTGCATCGGGAAGGGCGCCCCCTGCTCCGGGGGCTTGACGAACGCCTTGGTGTGGTGCAGCTGCACGTTGTCGCTGTCCAGCAGGGCGGCGGCGACGGCGGTAAACCGGTCGTCGTACAGGAGGCGGCCAAAGGCGGCCGAGGCGTGCTGCATGTCGTGCATGCCCTGGAGGCGGGGGCGGACGTCGCCGGCCACCTTGTCGGCCGACCGCCACGCCCCGTCCGGGCTCACCTCGGCCCGGCGGAAGGCGGCGTGCACCTCTTCGCGGAGCATGGCCGCCTCCTCGGGGGAGAGCAGGCCGCGCACCAGCAGGAACCCCTGGTCTCGGTACTGCTGGATCTGGTCCCCGGTCAGCGCCACCGGTGTCTCGCTCAACATGACTTTTCCTTTGTTGTCTCGGTTTTCAGGAGGCCGTCGCCCAGCCGTAGGCGGCATCGACGGCGATGGACACGGCCGGGTCGGCGAACTCCTGGGCCGGCACGAGCGGGTACCAGTCGGGCCGGCCGGGATCGCGGTCGTAAGGATAGGGGCCCAGCTTCTTGTACAGCTCGGCGTAGGTGCCCACCTTGTCGGGGTCGAGCTTGACGCCGAGGCCCGGCGCGGTGGGAACCTCCATGGTCCCCTGGTGGTAGGGGATCTTGCCCCCGACGATGACGTCGTCGCGCAGCTGGTGGTAGTGGGCGTCGATGGCGAAGCGAAGGGTCGGCAAAGTGGCGGCCAGGTGGAGCATGGTCGCCAGCTGGATGCCGAGCTCTCCGGAGGAGTGGACGGAGACACCGACCTGGAAGGCGTCGCAGACGCCGGCCGCCCTGACACACGGCCGGATCCCGCCCCAGAAGGTCGTGTCCAGAAGGATTACGTCGGCGGCCGGCTGCAGGACGTTGGTGGCCAGCTGCTCGAAGTCGACCACCACCGTGTTGGTGGCGATCGGTATGCCTTCCCGGCGCACCTGGCGGAGCCCGTTGAGCCCGAAGGTCGGGTCCTCCAGATAGTCGTTGGGCTCGTCGCGGATCTGGCGGGCGATCTCGATGGCCTCCCCGACGGCGTAGACGGCGTTGGGGTCGTAACGGAAGCGGTCGTCCGGGAAGGCCCGGGCCAGGGCCTTGTAGCACTCGAGCTCGTGGGCCGACGGGAAGACTCCCCCCTTGAGCTTGTGGGTGGTGAAGCCGTAGCGCTGCTTGAGGTCCTGGGCGTGGGCCACCAGCTGCTCCGGGGTGCGCACCTCCCCCGGCTCGCCGTCCGGCCCGGCATACCGAAAGAAGAGGTAGCTGGCCACCGGGACGCGTTCACGCAACCGTCCGCCCAGCAGGTCGTGCACCGGGACCCCGACCCGCTGGCCGATGAGATCGAGGCAGGCAAATTCGAGGGCGGCGTGGATCTGCACCTTGTTGTTGTAGAGCGACGCTGTCGGGTTGCACAGCTTGGCGTACATGGCCTCCAGCTGAAACGGGTCGTGACCGACCAGCGACGCCCCGGCCGCCCGTACGGCCAGTTCGGCGCTCTCCCCTCCCCCGCCGAGCTCCCCGAGCCCGATGAGCCCGTCCTCGGTCTCGACCTCGACGATCGTCCGCACGAATCGGCCCCAATGGGCGCCGTTGGAGTGCCGCAGGACGGCCTCGAGCGGCACCGTCACGGTCGTCGGCCGGACCTCCCGGATCCGAAATCTCTCACGCAACTGTTGTCCCCCTATGCTGTCGGGCCGGTGCTACCGGGTCCCGGGCGGGTATTCGCGGTCACCACCGGACGAGCACGCTGGCCAGACGGCGGGCCGGCAGGGTGGCCCGGACGGTCGTCCCTTGCGTTTCGAGGGCCTCGAGGTCGGCGCTCGGCCGGGCCTGGGGCCGCTCGTCGGGGGACAGCCAGGCGGCCTTGCGCACCGGCCGTTGAAAGTCGACGACGACCTGCGTTGATTGCCGGCTCTGGTTGAGAAGGCGCAGGACCACGCCCGGGCCGTCCTCGTTGATCTTGCAGCCGACGACGGCTTCGGCCCCTTGCCGCACTTCGGCCACCTGCCCGGACTCGGACCGGGGTCGGAGCCGATCCCGGAGCACGAGCGGAGGCTCGTGCAGCTCGGCCGCGAACCGGTGGGCGGCGGCGGCATCCAATCCGCCCGGGGTGCTGGTGAGGCCGTAACGAAACGTCGCGACACCGCCCTGGGCCGCCTTGAAGTTGACCGGCCAGTGGTTGTTCATGGCCCACGACATGACCACCGGCCGGGCCGGCAGCCGATCCACGACGGTCCCGGTGTGGATCCCGCCCAGCTGCACGAGCGGCGCGTCGAGCGGTGCCACCACCACGCCCCGGTCGCCTCCGTCGACCCCCACCCAGTGGTGGACCGGATACCAGGCCTTGACGCTGCCCGGGAGCTGCTCCTCCTCCGGTACCGAGGCCAGCCCGTTGAAGTCGCCCACGAAGCGGGCCTCGGGGAGGTCGAAGGGAAAAGCGAAATAGACGCTCTCCGCCTCCTCCACGGCCAGCTTGTCGATGGTCCACTCGACATCCACGCGCGGGGCGCCGGACCACAGGGTGTAGACGCACGTTCCCCGGGCGATCCCCGGCGCCATCACGTCGACGGCGAGGCGGGCCCGTCCGGCCCGCACCTCGGGCGGATGGAGCTTGACCGCGGTCGGGCCCTCCCGGCGGAGGGGGACGTGCGCTCCCCACGATCCGAAGTCGGCGGCCGAGAAGTCGGCGGCGAACAGCTGGTCGCGGGCGTCGGGATCGGTGAGGGCCTCGTAGACGTACTGGCCGAGCCGCCAGCCCTCGTGGGTGCCGGCGAGGGACAGACCGGACCGCTTGTCGGTCCACTCCGCCAGCCCGCCCGTCTCCTCGTCGACCGTGACCCGGTAGATGTCGCTCTCGATGCTGCGACCGGCGGCCCGAAGCTCTGGCGCGGCATGCGGGGCCTGGCGGAGGAAGGCGAAACCCCAGCCGGGCACCGTTCCCTCGTAGGTGACGGCCTCGGTCGGCGGCTTCTCCCCTCCCCAGGGGACACCTCGGGGGAAGAACATATCGAGCACGCCGGCCGGGGCCGCCGAGCCCCGCAGTTCGGGCTCGTCCACGATCAAGTGCCGCTCCCACGGCAGGGAGTTGAGGACGAGGAGGGCCCGGTCGGGCTCGACGGGGTAGGCGACGTCGGGGGCGAGGTCGCCGAGGTTGAACCGGCCGGACGGCGCCGGCTCGGAGAGCTCGTCGGCGATGGCGGTGGCGGTGCGGGCCAGCATGTCGTGGGCCCGCCACACGGCCCGGTGGGCGTAGCCCATCTTGTGGTTTTCCTGCCCTCGGCTCCACCAGGCGTCGGGGGCGGCCACGCTGGCATAGGCCCCCCAGGTGTGCTCGTTGTACAGGGTGGCCAGCTCGAAGGCCTCTTTGGCCTCGTCCCGTGAGTACTCGGCCGGCGACCGGCC
>Ga0070737_10004095_pt1 | contig 14937 bp, 17 predicted proteins | sample Coa_R1_10_FD_66438 | JGI IMG/M metagenome (GOLD analysis project Ga0070737, IMG submission 66438) | Surface soil microbial communities from Centralia Pennsylvania, which are recovering from an underground coalmine fire - Coalmine... | ecosystem: Environmental > Terrestrial > Soil > Unclassified...
GCGCCGCCAGCAGCGCATGCGCCTGATGTTGCGCCTCCTCCGACGGCTGAAACCGGGGCGAGGCCAACACAGCCCACAAAGCAAGAGAAACAGGACGCCTCGCGCGGGACGAAAGCCATTCGCGCCGCCACGCTCAGACAACCCACTGGCAAACAAACAGCGCATGCAGCAAGCAGCGCGCTGAAGGTGACAGCAGAAGGAATGGGGCGGCTCTGGCGTGTCCGCTTCAATGCGCTCACAATGAGTGCTGCGCTGCTTGTGTTGGCGCTGGTGGGTATCGCGCTTGCCGTCTTCACGCTGCCCGGTGAACCCTCGCCACTGGTGTTTGTCGCTCCTACCGCGACCGATCAGCCGTATATTGCGCAGACGAGCGGCCCCAATGACTACCCTACCAGCACGCCCGGCCTCCCCAACGGGAACGGGCTAGGCGCGCCGGTTCCCAACGCGCCGATCATTCCTACGCCGCAACCAGGCACACAGCCAAATATCTGTCCAACGCCTGCCACACTTCCCACGCCAACCACTGCGCCGGGGGAGCCAACACCAACGGCTGAGCCAGCAGGCCAGAACGGCAATTGTATTCCTTGCAACGTCTATCTTGGCGGCAACCCTAGCCAGAGCGAGATCGCCTCGGCGCTGGCGACCGCCGCTGACGTTTATCGGCTGCCCAAGCGCCTGCTTGAAGCGGTCGCCTGGCAGGAAAGCAACTGGCACGAAGACATCGTCTCCTGCGACGGTGGCATTGGCCTGATGCAGGTGCAGGACACAACATATGGCTGGCTCAATCAGCAAAGCGCGCCCGCCTGCCAGATTGGCCGCACCAGCTACGATCCCTTCACGCTGGAAGGCAACGCCGACCTCGGCGCGAAGTACCTCAAGTATCTCAGTTGCTTTTATAGCTATTGGGGGGAAGACAACAACGCTACGCTCGACGCGCCCGCGACCTACACCGCCGCATGGTATTACCGGCAGGCTGGCCGCGCCTACCCTGATACGCCCGACCCTGGCAGCCTCTGCGCCGCCTCCTTCCGTGCGCTCCACGAACAGTACAGCGATCTACCCTCCACAACACGCGATCCGTGGAGCTGCCCCTTTAGCGCGCGGGCGGGGGACTACAGCCTGCTCGACCTGACGCTGAGCGCGTATAACGAGGGCGCCGCATATACGGATAACCATGGGGTGCAAAACCTGGGGTATGTGCAACGGGTGGAAGGACTCATTGTCTATTTCGCCGATGGGTTGCTGCCCGATTAACCTCTGATTGACCTGCCAGTGACCACCAAATGTGAAGGCGATCACTACGCCGTATGCAACCTGCTTCTGAGCCGAAGCGTATTCTAAGGGCGAACGGTAGAGGTGATAGTACCATTTTACTGTTCCGCACGTCGCCGCGTGATAGACTCTTGTGGCTGTGGTCTTCGGAGCCACAACGCACGCGATAGCGCACGCCAGATTCGCCTATCCGGCTTCTTTATCTTTGACATCTTTGACGATAGAACTTCTGAATCCAGGCGCCTCGCGAGCGTCAGCGTCAGCTCAGGTGGTGGATGGAGGGAACAACATGCGAGGCTATTTTCCCGAACGCAGGCGCGTCGCTCTGGTAGGGGTGGCGTTATGCCTGCTCGCGCTCGCGGGGACACTGGTGTTGGTGCTCCCCAGCACGAACGCGCAATCGTTTTTCAGCCAGCTCTTCGGCGGCGCAGCAGGGCGCGGGACGCAGGCCACCGCGACAAACGCAGCGACGGCGCATCCCAACGGCAAGATCAGGCAGTTGCCGCCGTTGCCCTATTTTCCTGTGCGCACCACGCAGCTTGCCGCGCTAGACGCATGTCCAACGCCGACGCCGTTGCCCGCGCCGACCGGTCAGCCGACGAATCCGCCTGTGGGGCCGACCGACACCCCCGCGCCAACAAATACCCCTGCGTCGAATAGCCCTACGGCCACCCCAACGCCGCAGATTGTCACGCAGGGAAACACCAGTTGCCAGTGCCCCTATTTCAACGGAAGCAATCCCAGCCCATCGGCAATCGAAACGGCGCTCCAGAACGCCGCCAACACCTACGACCTGCCGGTGAACCTGCTCAAGGGAGTCGCCTGGCGCGAGAGCAGTTGGCATGAGAACGTGCTGTCGTGCGACGGCGGCATCGGGCTGATGCAGATTCAGTATTATACCTATCCCTGGCTCAATCAGGCTGCTGTTCCCGCCTGTGGACTGGTAGCCACGAATGATAACCCCTACAACTTGCAAGGCAATGCCAATCTTGGCGCGAAGCTGCTGAAGTACCTCAGTTGCTATTACAGCTATTGGGGCGACAACGGCGGCACATCGATCAACACGCCTGGCCAGTATACGATGGCATGGTATTATGCGCAGGCCAATTTGCAATTCCCCGATACAGTGAACGCCGACGGTTCGATGAACACCCACAGCCTGTGCGCTGCGATCTATAATGATCCCTCCCGACCGTGGTATCCGGGGTTGCGAAACCCCGCTGATCCGCCGCAGGACGTATATATGTGGAGTTGCCCGTATAGCGCGACGGCAGGTGACGCGACGCTGCTGGATATGACGCTGAGCGCCTACAACGAGGGCGCAGGGTACACTGACCAGTACGGTATCCAGAACTGGCACTATGTGCAGTGTGTCGCCGTGTTTATTGGGCAGTACGGCCAGAATCAGCCGCCATCACCATCGTGCTGATGGGTGACTCCTCCCTTTGGCCCTTCTCCTGCTACGGCGGGAGAGGGGGTATTTATTTGTGAGCAGGGAATGGCTAGTGGGTAGGGATGGCCGCTCGACTTGAGGCGCGCCGACTGGCATTTCATGTTATACTGTGAGGGAGAAAACATGCTAATAGTTACGGCATTACCATTAGGTTCTTGTGTAGAGCAGATTGTGAGGGAAATCAGTTGAAGGAAGAAACGTTTACCCTTCTGATCTATCGCATCCCATTTGATGACAACGGCTATCATGCGGAGTGCTTGCAGTATCCCAATCTTGCCAGCGATGGTGAGAGCGCACAGGCGGCACGTGAGGCAATGGTCGCAGAAATCAGAGAAGCAGCGGGGCGCAGTGAGCCTGTTACCACCAGCGATGTCATCGCTACGTCTATAGGTATTCAGGTTGGCGCAGATGTCGCTTCCTAATTTGGCGCTGCTGACGCCGGATGGCAGAGGTGGCTATGATGCCTATTGCCCAGCCGTGGGAACGGGCAGCATGGGCGATACGCCCGACGAGGCGCGGGCAATGCTGGCCGAGGCGACGGCGCTCCATTTGGAGGGTTTATCGGCGCCTGCTGATGATGTGGAGGTCTACCTCGAAAGAGTATGCTAAAAGAGCGATTGCGATGCGTAGGAAACTGTGCTATCATTAGGGCTGGAATACTTCATGCTATGCCTATATCTTACCTTTACATCCATGCCTATGAAGTCAGTTTGAGAGAGTGAAAGGACAGGGATGATGCAGCGCCAGCGCAAACGGCAGAGCGACAATAATGGGCGTGAACTAACACAGCAGGCTCCAACGCTGTCAGCGGCGCGCATCTCCGCAGTGCGACGGGTTCTCGAAACGCTTCCGACAACGCAGGAAGGCGCTGTTGCGCAGATGTGGCAGTCGGTGGCGCGATGGCCTAGCAGGCTGCGTCTTCATGCGTTCAGAATCATTGCCAACAAGCTCGCGGCGGATGTTGCTTTACGCGGGCTATTGCTGATCAACAGGATTACTGACAACAAGCGTCAGGCCACGAGTGATGATGATACGCTCCATCTCGACCCTAACGATCCAGATGATCAGCAGACGCTCGATGAACTGCTTGCTCTCTGGGCGCACCTGCCCGCGCATGTGCAAGTACAGGGGGATCGCGACTTCGAGCGATTTGCGCGCATCACTGTTGGCCTACAGCAATTGATCAACGCCGCGCCTCCACAGGCTACCGACTCGTGGGCCTTCGATAGCGGCCCGCAGTATTGCCAGATGCTTTCACAGGCGAATTTGCTACCAGTTGCTGCCCTTACTGCACAGGCGTTCATCAGTCTTGACGGCAAGCATACCTTCCAAATACAAATCAATCACTTCGACGATACAGCTCCCATGATGGAGAGAAGTGACTTACCTTGGCGACTGCCAGCTCCACAGAGGATTCGCATTACGCCATCAAATATGATGGTTGAAGCGGAAGCGCCTGCCGACAGTAGTGCGTTGGCAAGCGCATGAATCGTTTCACTGCTATATCAGCGATTTAAGGTATCAGGAAGGAAGAGCGCCTGTGGCAGAATCGGCTGAGACAAATAACCCTCTTCCATCGGCGCCAGTGCAATTACGAGATGTATTTCCCGTTACTCTTTCGGGCAAGCTACGCCCACTGACGCCTGAACAGCTTCAAGGACAAGGCCAGGCAAATGCACAGGTAGCCAGTCCAACCATTTTTCCTGGTGATCCGCTCTCGCAGATACAGCTAACAGCTACCGTTGTTTCTGGACAGGAGCCGTCACTTTTTGAGATCGAGGTGACCATTGTTGGTCTCTTCGAGCGCACTGGCGATTTGCCAGCAGGATATACACTTGAGTCCTATCTTAGCGCTATTGCCCTTGCGTTGCTAATGCCTTTCCTGCGGGAATACGTCTTTGAGATGGGAATGCGCCTACGCATTGGCCCAATTCTTCTACCTATCGTGACACCCTCTCTTGCGCCACCTCAGATCTCCCCCTCACCAGCGCCGCCAAATGTAGCGCCGGAACGACCACAAGGTGAAGCGTCGCATCCACGCCGCCGACCGCCGCGTCCATCCACTACAACACCTTGAACCTAATAGCTACAAAGAAAAATCGGCTGTGACAGGTACAGGAGGGAGATCAAGCGGATGAGAGTTACCCAGGCATGGACGACTACGATGCAATCGCTGGCGGATAACCCGGATGTGAGAACAGTGACCAACGCTGCCAGCATTCCAGGGATATTGGGAACTATCGCAACTCTGCTTCGCGATCATGATGGCAGCAACCCTGAAATGCTTGAGTATGCCCTCAATGGCGCTTACCAGATCATCTATGCTCTGCTCGATGCCCAGTTGGAGTCTCCTGATGAAGAAGATGATTCTGAGAGTGCGATAGGCAATCAGGCCAAGGCAATGGTTCAAAGTGTGCGTGGCTTGTATGCTTCTGCCGCCAACAGGAAAGAGCTTGACCGGCGTAGAGGCAAAGTGCTTGAGCTTCTGGTCTATCGCCGTATTGCAGAATTGTATGTGGATGGCGACTGCCAGATGGATTGTTCAGTGACTGGGAATAATGCCTACTACCACAATCTCAAAGGGCGCGAGTTCGACGTTTGCGCATGGGATGAGAACAGACTCATGGGAGAAGCCTATGAGTGCGCAGTACGCCCCTATGGGCTTGTCTATAGAGATTGCACAGCCTTGATAACACTGACCAAAGCAGTGAAGGAGGACTACGCCGACGAGGATAACGAACCGTGGTTTCGAGTTGGATTGGTCAGCTTCGAGCATAGTAGAAATATGCGGGCCAGAATACGCAAGTTGGCAGGAACGGAAGCAGAGCGCGAGGAGTTCACGATGATAGAAGCCTTCGGGTGGGACAATCTCGACACGATTGCTCAGTAGCCCCTCTCCCTGAAAGAGAGAGGGGTAATGGGACGGTGGGTGGGAGCAAGGCTACACCCCCACCGCCAGCGGTTGCGCGCGGGGCAGCGTCTCCTCCACAACAGCGGCCAGCGCCCGGATGAAGCGCGGAGCCGTGTTGAGCGATTGTGTGCGGGCGAAGACGACACCATGCTCCTCAGCCTGTTCGCGTGCGCCGATCTCGATGTCATAGAGGATTTCGAGATGGTCGGCGAGGAACTGCACCGGCGCGATCAAGACGTGATCGTAGCCTGCCGCGCGTAGCTCCGGCATCATATCGGCGAAGTCGGGCTTGAGCCATTCCTCAGGCGTATGGCCCGCGCTCTGATAGCAGAAATACCAACGGTCGTCAGGTAATCCCGCGCGCCGCGCAATCTCTGCAGCCGTTTGCTTCAGATGATTGATATAATCCGGCTCGTTCTGTACCACACGAAGGGGCATGCTGTGCGCCGAGAGCAGCACGGGCGTGCGGTCGCGTACCTCGGCTGGCAGACGATCCAGCGCAGCGCGCACCTGCTCGGCGACGGCCTCCACGAAGTCCGGCTGCATGTGCCAGTCCTCGGAGATCGCCAGCTTCAGGTCGTCGCGCCCCAGCGCCTTTAGAGCGTCTTGTAGCGTCGTTACATAGCCGCGCATCAGGATGGGCGAATACTGCGGCGACATGATCACGCCCACCAGTGTATCGGCGTCGCGCGCGACCTCGGCGGCCACGTCGGCGATGTAGGGTGGCGCGAACCGCATGGCGGCCTCCACACGAAACGTCGGCCCGTTGGGATGCGTGCGGGTGAGTTCATCTTGCAGCGCCGCCGCCTGCTCTTGGGTGATGTGTAGCAGTGGCGAGCCGCCGATCAGTTCGTAGCGGCGACGAAACTCAGCTACCAGTTCGGTTTCCTCCTGCGGGTCGAGCTTGCGACCTCCGCGCACATTGGAAAGATACTGCGGCAGATCGCCGAGCGTGGCGGGTGAGCCGTAGGTCATCAGGAGAACGCCCACTCGTTGTGGCGCGTCTGTGGTTGTCTCGCTTGGGGTTGTCATCTTTGGCATGCCTCGGTGAAGAATGGTAGAAACACATTGCTCTCGCTTTAATCCTACCACGCGCTGGCATGAGACGCCCGTATGTAACGCTACGCCAGAGGTGGCGTATAGACTTTAGTAGCGCCCACCGCAGACATGCTATCATACACAGAGGCGGCGCTGTCTGGCGTGTCCTCAGTGGCGCATCAGCACAAAGCGTTCGGCGCCGAAGATGCGCCAGCAAGCGCCAGAGATACGCTCTACCACACCATCACAAGAACGTTACGATACATTCGCCAGCGTCTATCCGTTGGCGCGACAAGGACGGTTCCTCATCATGACCACTCCGCCGTATGACCCGGCAATGCCTGCCATGCCTACATCCCCTGAGACGCCAGGCGCGGCCGGTGATCCATTCGCAGCGCCGTCAGTGCCCTATCATGTCTCCGGCAACGGGCATGCGCCGACTCAAATGCCGACGCAAGCGCCTTCCGCCTGGCCACAGGCCGCGCCGATTCCCATGCCCTACATGGCGCAGACGTCGCTCTTTCCGCCGCCCGATTCTGCGGTGGTGGCCTGGGGGCTGACAAAGCGGTTTGGCAAGAAGGTCGCGGTGGATGGGTTGACGCTTGCCGTGCGGCGCGGCGAGTTCTTTGGCTTCCTGGGGCCGAATGGCGCAGGCAAGTCTACCACCATCAAGATGATGGTCGGACTGCTACGGCCAGACGCAGGCGCGGCGCTGATCGGTGGGATAGACGTCTGGCGCGATCCGGTGCAGGCGAAGATGCTGATGGGCGTGTTGCCTGAGCAGATGAACCTGTATGAGCGCCTGACCGGACGCGAACTGATCGAGTTCGCGGGCAAGCTCTACGACCTACCCACGCCTGAGGTACGTCGCCGGGCGGAGTCGTTGCTGAATGTGTTGATGCTGAGCGACGCAGCGGATAAGCTGGTGGTGGACTACTCGGTTGGCATGCGCAAAAAGGTGGCGCTGGCCGCCGCGTTGATCCACCGGCCCCAGGTCTTGTTCCTTGATGAGCCGTTCGAGGGAGTTGATCCGGTCAGTTCGCGGGTGATTCGCGATCTGTTGCGCGACCTGACGAACAACGGCGCGACAGTGTTTTTCAGTTCGCACATCATGGAGGTGGTGGAGCGGCTCTGCACGCGCGTTGGTGTGATCAACAACGGACAATTGATCGCCGAGGGCACGCTTGCTGAGCTACGTCAGCAGGCGGGCGAGGCCAACGCCACGCTTGAAGACCTCTTCCTGCAACTGGTGGGCGCCAATGCGCGCGAAGGGGGCCTTGAATGGCTGGAATAATCCAGACTTCCGGCGCTGCGCCTGCTATTCCCGCGCCTCCTCGCGCGCCGCGCCATCCGCTCAAAGAGTTCGCCATCAACCCACGCCATGTAGGCGTGTTGCTCTGGCTGCGCTGGAAGCTAGGGCTGCGGGCGCTCACCCGTGGCTCACGCCGCAATGTCGCCATGCAGATCATTGGGCTGGTCTTCACCGTTATTTTTGTGTTGGGCGCCAGCGCGGCGGTTGGAATCTTTACCACCCTGGGCTATGTATATTTCGACCGTCCTCAGGCGACGCAGCTCCTGTTTGGCGTGTTGGGGGCGCTCTATATCATTTGGGCGCTCCTGCCGCTCTTTCAATATAGCGTCAACGAAGGGCTTGACGTGACGAAGCTGACGATCTATCCGCTGACGCGCGGCGAGCAGATGGTCAGCCTGACGCTGGCGACGCTGTTCGATCCTGGCTCGCTCGTGCTGCTGGCGGCGGATGTCGCTGTGTTGATCGGCTGGCATGCGTCTGCGCTGGCAATTGTGATCACCGTCGCGGCGCTGGTCTTGCTTTACGCGCATACCGTCGGCCTCAGCCAGTTGGCGCTGGCCGCGCTGATGGGCCTGTTGCGTAGCCGCCGCTACCGCGATCTCTCGATCATCGTCTTTGCGCTGATCGGCTCCTCGTGCTATTTCATCCAGGTGGTGGCAGGGGAGATCTTCAGCAACTTCGATTTCACTTCGCTGCAACGCCTTCATCTGGAGACGTATCTGCAATGGATTCCGCCCGGTATGGCGGCTCAGGCCATCTCACAGGCAGATCAGGGCGCGTTTGTGCCTGCGCTGATCTGGCTGGCGGCGTTGGCGGCGCTGACGCCCGTGTTGCTAACAGTCTGGGCGGTTGTGCTGGATCATGGCGTAACCACGGCAGAGGGCGGTGGCGCAGGGAGCGCCAGGCGTCGGCGTGGACGCGCCCGCGCTGAGGCCGGAACCGCTGTCATTGGGGCCACAGGAGCCACAGGAGCCAGAGATATAGCCGCTGCGCATTCGGCGCGCGGGTGGCGTCCGCTGTCGAGCGCTGCGCTAGCCATCACGCAGAAAGACCTGCGCTACTTCTGGCGTGACCCGCAGATCAAAGCCTCGGTGCTGAGTTCGGGCGTGCTGATGCTGATTGTGCTGGTCTCGAATCTCAGTGGGCACGGCAGCGATGCAACTAATGGCTTTTCGATTGTCAACTTCCCCGGCGTGCTGGTGGCTCCGTGGCCCTCGTTGGTGATCGTGCTGGCGCTGGCGCAAAATACGTTTGGGTTGGAGCGGCAAGGGTTGCAAATGCTGTTCCTGTTCCCGGTACGCGCGCTCGACATCTTTTGGGGGAAGAATCTGGCGGTGGGCATTGTGGCGTTTGGCTCACAGGTGGCGCTCACGCTGATCGTTGCGGCGGTGACGGGCGAGTGGGTCTACGTGCTTCCGGCGCTGGCGCTTGGCCTCACGGCGACATTGATCATGCTCGGATGTGGCAATCTGTCGTCTGTGTTGGCGCCGTTCCGAGTACGCTCGATGCGCATGGGCGAAAACAATCTCTCGACGGAGAACGGCTGCCTGCGCAGTGTCATCTCAATGGGTGTCTCGCTGGCGACGACGCTCCTGCTGCTGCCCATTCTGGCGGCGCTGATCCCGCTCTTCATCGGGCAGCCGTTCTGGCTGGTTGTCTCTTTGCCACTGCTGCTGATCTATGGGATCGCGTTCTATCAGATCAGCACACGGCTGATCGCGCCACGTCTTTTCAGCCGCGCGCCAGAGCTGCTGGCGTCTACTGTACGTGAGGCGTAGGATGGTGTAAGTTGGAGAGGGGGTCATGCGACAATGCAGGCGTCAGAGGTTCCGCGTGCGATGCGATGGCTGCGGCCATGGCGACCGCCTCATCACTTGGCCTGACAGCCGACGACGCGATCGTTCTTCATGATTCGAACAAGCTTACGCTCCGTCTGCTGCCATGTGATGTGCTTGCCCGCGTGGCGCCTGTATCTCCTGTAGAACTTCAGGGGGCACAGTTCGAAGTCGAGCTTGCTCAACGGCTCGCCGAATCTGGATGTCCTGTAGCTGCTCTTGAGCCTCGAGTGAACCCAGGCGCCTATGAGCGTGATGGCTTCGTGGTCACGCTGTGGATCTACTGCGAACCTGCGACGCCACGAGAGGCGCCGCCAGCCGACTACGCCAGTGCGCTCAAGCGTTTGCACGTCGGTATGCGCACGCTCGATATCCCTACACCGCACTTCACGTCAAGCATCGGGTGATGAAGATATAGTTCCTTGCTGGGCGAATATCAGGCGGAGTGTGTCTCTTGCGGGACGGCGGCCTGATCGGCTTGACTGGCTTGTGCGGCCAATGTGGCGTGGTGGCGCTGGAAGCGGCGTTCGAGCGCACGCCAGGAGAGCGCCGAGCCGCCGAAACGATGCGCCGCCCAGAGCGCAAGCGCCACAGCAATGAGCGCAAGCGCGCCCACTACGCCAAAACGGCTGAGGTATTCCAGTGGAGTCTGGTAGTTCCTGCCCAGGAAGTAGCCCAGCCCGACGAAGACGCCGCTATAGATCACCTCGGCGATGAAGGTATAGAGCGCGAAGACGCTAAACGGCATTTCGGCCTCGCCCATGACAAACGAGCTATACGTGCGGACGACAGGGGCCACCCGCAGCATGAGGATACCGAATGGGCCGCGATGGCGCAGCCAGAGCGCCATATGCGCCACACGTTGCTCCGTCAGCCCCACGTAGCGTCCGACGCGCGTCAGCGAGGCTGTGCCCACCCGCCGACCCAGTAGAAACGCCAGCGAGGAGCCAAGCAGACAGCCAATCGCGAGGACAGCCACCACGATGAACAGGTTCGCCTTCCCTGGTGGCGCGGCAAGTGAACCAGCCAGCAGCATTAACGGCTCAATCGGCAGGGCGATCCCTGCGCCTTCGATCACCATCCATGCTAGGGCGATCAGATAGACCTCCGGCAAGGGCGCCTGGCTCATGGTCGCCAACGCCTGCTGCACTATTCCTGCCATGTGGCGCCCTCCTATTTGCTCTTTGCGCAAACAAATGAGTACACCTTGTTAGACGAATGGCAGGGGATATGTGTTGCTTGCAGGCGCCTGTGCGCCGCTTCTTGTTGTGGCAATCTCTTCAGTGTGCGGCGAAGGGATCGAGCGCAAAATGAATCCAGCCGCGCGTGATGCGATTGGGGAGATCGCTGAGGTCGGTGACATGGTAGCCGTTGGCGGTATGTGTCAGCGGCAGCGCCAGAAAGTAGGCGCTATCGCTGAAGTTTTCCTGCGCAACGTAGACATGCGTGGCGTCCACGCTGACGATCAGCGCGACGTGTCCCGGCTCGTTAATCAAGCCGGAACGCCAGCCAACCGTCGGATCATTCACATCCTGGAAGATCAGCAGATCGCCCGGCTCAGGCGCAGACGTATTGCGCGCCGAGCTAAAGCGTCCCGGCTGTGGTTGGGCAACCCAGCCAGATGGCAGCCAGAGCCGAAAGCCTAATTTTGCGTCGGTGTAGAGTGTCTCGCCCTGATGCCCGAAAGATGCGGCGCCTGGGGCGGTGGGGGAACGCGACGGCTGTGGCGCATGCGTTGGGGCGACAGCCTGCGCGCAGGCAGCCAACAAAAGAACAGAAGCCAGTGAGAATGCGGCAAGAATCCGCAGGGTCGTATAAGCGTAGCGCCACTGATGGCGTGGTGATAGTGTTTTCATAACGCGTCCTTGCAACCATTTATATTCTTCGCGGTGATCCATCCGGCGTAGGCTAGACCTGTTCTCCTGGGTTGGCGCCTCCAAACAAGCCCTGGAAATCGCCGTTGAATTGGCGTAAAAAGCTGCGGATCGCGGCGACATCGGCATGGGTCACTTGTCTGGCGGCGTGAGATGAGTGGAGAGAAGAAGCAGGGCTGGAAGAGGAAGCAAAGGGCGGATGGGTGGCGTCGGCGGACTGAGTAAACCATTCGGGCTGTGGCTGTTGCGGGTTGGTTGGCGGTGGTAGGGTCGGCAGACTTGATGTATTGGCGCCATGCGGGCTGTTTGGAGCGTTTGGGCTATCTGGCATATCTGCATCGGCGTTTTCGGCGGCGCACGACGGAATCGAGAGGGAGAGGCGATCAATCAAGGGTTCAGGCCAGAGTTCCGCCCAGGAGGATTGGGTGTCGAGGTAATGAGTATGCTCCAACTGTTCTAGCTGATCCAACGGCGTTATCTGATCCAGGGCGACTAACTGATCTGGCTGATCGGGCGGGGTTCTCTGTCCTGGCTGGTCGGTGTCAGGCGCGGCGCTCTGACCTATCGGCGTGGGTTGCCATGTAGCGCCAGCCGTTCCATCCGCCAATGGCGCGTTGTTGGCCGTTTCGTTGCATACGCGGGCGCGTCGCTTTTGCGGAGCCGAGACGACAAAGACGCCACGTCGCTGACATTGGGTACAGGTGAGCATAATGAGCCAGGCGCTTGCCCGCCGCGCCAGGACAATTACGTCGTCACCGGTATGGCATGCTCCACATTTCACACAGGCATACCGCGAAAATCGATCGCGAATGTGACGCTCTTGTGAGTACATGATGCGCCTCCCCTTCCAACCAGCCACCTCGGTGTTGCGCGTGGCACGAAACCACTCTTCGTGCGAACTGTGCTGAGCCAGCTCACCAGCGGCGCCAGCCAAACGATAATTCCCGGTGGACACTTGCTGTATCGTCCCAGGCGACACAGGCGTCCTAAACGAATCAGGCCGTACAGCGTCGAAACGCCATACGGCCCGTGTTGTCAGTCGTTGCCAAACTCATCGAGCGCATCGAGACCATTGATAAAATCACGATAGACATCGAGATTATAACTTGCGCCCGCCGAACCCGATCCGCTGGATGTAGACGAGGTGGCCGACGACCGCTCGCGCGATGCGCGCTCTTCGCGCTCTTCAGCCACTTGCAACGTGACGCCCGCGCGCTCCAACACGCTCTCGGAGACGAAGATGCTGACTTTGAAGCGCACGGCCATCGCGATGGCGTCGCTGGAGCGCGAATCAATCTCCACATGGCGCCCGTTGGCGTCGAGCACCAGGCGGGCGTAGTAGATGTCATCTATCAAGTCGTTGATAATGACGCTGGTGAGCTTGCCGCCCAATTCCTGGATCACCGTTTTGAGGAGATCGTGCGTGAGCGGGCGAGGCGGCGAGGCTCCCTGAAGCTCCAGCGCAATCGAATACGCCTCAGGGTTGGCGATCCAGATGAACAGGTAGCGTTCACCCTCAGGGTCTTTGAGGATGACCACCCGCTGGTTTGATTCGACATTCATGCGCACACTGTCAACCGTCATCTCAACCATGTTGCAGTTTCCTCTTTTCTCTCAGTACCCGACTCTCAGTACCTCTTGAAAACGCAGAACTTCACATAGGTCGTTAGGGTCGTTGGCCGAGCGCCGAACGTGTCGAATTGATGCAAGCCGCCCTGATCGCCCTGATCCCTGTCGCCCTCATTGTACACCGTTTCTAACCAGAACGCAAATCGCTCGCGCGCAGCGCATCTGTTCTGGCGCTGCATGGGCCGCTCTCTGATCTGGCGGCCTCTGTTACGCGAACGGCGCGTTCTTCGCTTGAACGGGTATATTATGTGTAACGCTCAATGTGGCGTTGGATACCGATCTTTTTCGATGGGAGGCTCCTGTGACGACTCATTTGGAATGCGAATGCGAGCGCGAACTGCAGCTCCATACATCCGACTCCCTGGATGGACGCCCTGTGACACACGAGGCCCTGCGCGTGCGCCATCAGGCGTATGAGGCGCTGGTGGCTGAGGCGCTGAGCGAGGAGGATGAAGACGAGCGCGCCGAGCGACGCGAAATGGTGGAGCTTGTCCAGGAGTTCATGCGCCGGGCGCTCTACACGGGAGACGCCCTCTGAGATGCCGCATCCTGCTTTTCGGCCCGATCAGGCGACGTATCATCACCTTGTCACCTTTGGCAGCGTCTACTGGGTGAACTTCACCTATTCCGATCTGCCAGAGGGTGTGGAGGAACGGCGCATTTTGAGTTGGCGGCCTGCGCTGGTGATCTCCAGCACGGTCTTCGCCAAATATGCGGGCGCGCTCAACGTCTTGCCGTTGACCACCTACAAAGGCAAGCTGCGTCCGTATCATCATCTGTTGCTCAAAAGTGACTATCCGCAGCTCGATGGCGATAGCCTGGTGAAAACAGAGCTGGTCTATCCCGTGCTGCGCGCGGCCCTGCCCGACCAGCAGTATATCTGCCACCTGCACGACAATGACCTCGCCATCATCCTGCGCAAGCTGGCGGATACGCTCTGCATCACCGCGTTCTATGCGCTGCATGAGCCGGATGATACGCCTTACACACCACCAAGCGAGACGTCTGAAGAGCCATGAGGAGCCAGCATACCACCTCCAGCGCGCCCAAGCGGCGTATGACGCGCCCCACCAAAGACGGCCAGACGGCTGAGGAGAAGGCTGAAGACATGGGTCATACGGCGCTTCGTGCGCTGCCCTCGGTGGAGGCGCTGCGGCTGGCGGTGAGCCGCGCGCAAGCCAGTGAGCCAACCCACCCCTCGGACATGCTGATCGTCCAGGCGGCGCGCGAAACGCTCGATCAGGCGCGGGCGGCTATTCGCGCGGGCGCTCCCCCACCAACGCTGACGGCTCTCGTTACCAGCGCACAGGCGCGGCTTCTTGAACGTGCGCAACCGCTGCTGCGTCCGGTCATTAACGCTACGGGCGTCATCATCAATACCAACCTGGGGCGGGCGCCGCTGAGCGAGGAGGCTATCGCGAGCGTGGTCGCTGTGGCGCGCGGCTATTCGACGCTGGAATACGACCTCGCAGCGGGCGGGCGTGGCTCGCGCCAGACGCTGGTACGCGCGCTCTTGCGAGAACTGACCGGCGCGGAGGATGCGCTGGTGGTGAACAACAACGCAGCGGCCGCGCTGGTGACACTGACGGCGCTGGCGGCGGGGCGTGAGGTGA
>Ga0070737_10004097_pt1 | contig 14928 bp, 13 predicted proteins | sample Coa_R1_10_FD_66438 | JGI IMG/M metagenome (GOLD analysis project Ga0070737, IMG submission 66438) | Surface soil microbial communities from Centralia Pennsylvania, which are recovering from an underground coalmine fire - Coalmine... | ecosystem: Environmental > Terrestrial > Soil > Unclassified...
GACGTGCTGTTCAACGGTCTGCTGCTGGAGATGGCGCGGCTGGCGGCGGCCGGCGCGCGCAGCCGCTTCGACCGCCATCTGATGACCCAGGTCGTGCAGGACTGCGCGCGGCACGTGGCGTTCGGCTGCCGCCGCCTCAGTTTCTATCTGCGCCACTGCCCCGACCGCGAGGAGGCCGCCGTCAAGCTCCATCTGGCCGCCGACCGCCTCGAGCCGCTCCAAGCCGAGCATCATCTGCTCAACCCCAAGGTGCTGGAGCCGCTGGCCGTCATGCTGGGCGGCGGCGCTGGCGCAATCGCGGGCGGAGTGCGCATCCTGCGCGAATTCTGGCCCCAGTTCGCCGCCAGCTACCTGGCGCGGCTTGATTCGATCGGCCTTGGGCGGCGCGACCGATGCCTGCTCCCGGCGCAGCCGCCGTTTTGAGAGTCACAGGTTGGGGCAGTTTTCCGATGGCGAATCAAAAAGTAGAGTTTCCCTCCACGCAGTGGTTTCAGGCACTGGCGGCGCGGATGAACGAGCAGCGCGCCAAGTACCAGAACTTCGGCTTTGTCACCGCTCGCGCGGTGTTCAGAGTCACCGCCACCGCGGCCGGCAACCGCAACTTCGGCCTGGTCTTCGACGGCTTCGAATGCCTGGAAGTGCGCGAGCTGACCGACGGTGAGATTGCGCAGTTCGATCCGGACTGGACGATGGAAGGCGACTACGCAACGTGGAAGGAGATGGTTCAGAACATCAAGGCGCACGGCGAAGCCGACCCCGATCACACCCTAAACCGCCTGTGCCTGCTGGGCCATCCGTTCAGGGTCCACGGCGAGGACCAGACGCGCGTGGATGTTTTCTACCGCCAGTTGTTTTCCTTCCAGGCTTTCATCGACGAATCCGCCGCCGTCGAAACCAGCTTCGCATAGGAGCATCAACGCGGCGCGCCTGCCGCACGCCCTCACAGGAAGGTCAATGGACTTTGGAGTTAATACGTCCGGACTCGAGCTTTCCAAGCTGATTTCTCTCGCCCAGACCGCCGAGGGTGTCGGTTTTACGACTTTCTATCCGGGCGACCATTTGCTGCTGGCGCAAAGCGGGGTGCATCCCGAGCATGAGCCCGTCCTTGACGCGATGACCAGCGTGGCCGCTCTGTTCGCCGCCACGCGCAAGCTGCGCATCGGACATTTGGTGCTCAACAACCTCTTCCGCCATCCGATCATCACCGCTCAGGCGTTGATGACTCTCGATCACATCGGCGGCGGCCGCCTGATCGCGGGAATCGGCACCGGCTGGACCGAGCAGGAATTCACCATGAGCGGCATCCCGTTCCCCGACATGAAGACGCGCAGCGAGATGCTCGACGAGGCGCTGACCTGCATCCGTTCGTTGTGGACCGACGAGGTGACCAACTTCGAGGGCAAGCATTACCGGCTGCGTGAGGCAGTGCTGTGGCCCAAGCCGATCCAGAAGCCCCATCCGCCGATCATGGTGGGCGGCGGCGGCAAGCCGATCGTCAGAATCGCGGCCAAACACGCCGATATCTCCAACATCACCTGGGAGCTGGGACGCGCGGGCAAGTTCGATACCCGCTACCTGACCGAATTCAACGAGGTCAGGTTCAAGGAGCGCATCGATTACATGGCTGAGCAATGCGCACGCAACGGCCGCCCGCGCAACGCGGTCGCGGTCAGCAATCTGATCGGCAGTTGCGTGGTGACCGATTCGGAGGCGGCCAGTGCCAAGACGGTCGATTCGGTGGCCCGCGCCCTGGGCTTCACCACCGAGCAGGTGCGCCATTGTCCGATGCTGCTGATCGGCACGCCGCAGGCCTGCATCGAGGAGCTGCGCAAGCGCGTCCGACTGTTCGGCGTAAGCCAGTTCATCGTCACGACCAAGAGCGAGCGCACCGTGCGGGCGTTGGGAGAGAAGGTCTTCCCGTTCGTCGCCTGACTGCTGAGCTGAACCGACGAAATAAGGAGGCGCGAGCCTGCCGGCTCGCGCGTCGATGACAGGCAGGGACGCCTGTCGCACCAGTTGCGAGCGGCTTCAACGCTTTCAGACCAACTCGCGTCATCCCGGCTTGCGGTCCAAGAGCTGATGAGGGCGCCGGAATGCGCGGTAATGGACCGGCATGCGAAGAATCGCGGGGTTGCAGACGGCTGACTAACCCGCCTCGCGCGCCATCGGGATGATCGTCGCGGCGTTGACGCGTCCTGGATAGCAGATAGCAGGTGGAGAGGGGAAAACAGCCCGGTGACACTGTAGCGCCGTTGCCAATCGGTGGAGCGCACCATCGCGCCCCGGCGCTACGCTGGGAGCAACCGCCGGCATCGGGTGGCGAGCCTGATATGTTCGCGCTTGTAGGGCCAGCGCGGAGAACCGGGCCCAAAAACCGCCGCCCCCGCCCCGACAGACTTTGGCCTCGGGCCCCTCTAGCAGCAGGGTGTTGAGAAAGTAGGATTATTGAGTTTACCAAGCAGGTGGTGCTCAACACCCTGCATAAAAAAACTGGCTTCCTTCCTTAATCTTCTCTCCCTGTGGGAGAGATAAGAGAGAGGGAGCAGGCTGTGAAAATCCCTTTTCAGCAGCCTGCTGCTAGCGGCCGAGAGCCTGGCGGATGGTGTTGAGGATGTAGACGAAATCGCGCGAGCTTCTCACGTCGCCCATCAGCGCCACGTGCGACAGCATCTCCATCTCCTCGTTGGTGATGTTGTGGATGCGGCGCAGGCGCTCATCCTTGCGGAATTCGTCCCAGGCCGACGCCGTAGTGTGGGTCGGCGCCTGCTGAGCCAGCAGTGCCTTGGCGCCCGGATTGGCCAGGAAAAACGTCTCCCGCCGGTCCAGCCCCAGCACATCGGCCAGTTTGGTCACGACTTTCTCGGAGGGATGCCGTTTGCCGGACTCCAGATGCCCGATGTAGGGCGTTGAGGTGTTGATGCGGCGCGCGACCTCTTCCTGGGTTAAATCCAGTTGCCGGCGCCGATCCCGGATTACCTGTCCGAAAGTGCGGGTCTTTAACTTGGCCATTGGTTGCTCCCCCTGCCGCAAAGACGCTCCAAAGCGACCGGCGCGGACGCTGCTTCCGAACGTTTCTGGCGGCGCAGGTAATTTAGCAGATTGTTTTTTGTAGCACTTGGTTAACTTTTGGGCAACTGCCTGGCAACTAAAAAGCCTGACAGTCTGTCAAGCCCGATCCTGGTATCTTTGACGCGCCGGCGGCCGGCAAAATTCAATCGCCGTACATGTTTGAGCCGCGATCGACCTCAATAGTAAATTGCTGCGCCCCCGGGGCGGCGGTCGGCGGGAAAACGAAGGGCACGCTCTGGCCCGGCCCCAAACGCCCCAAGGGCAGGGTCCGCACCGCCAGTCTGCGTCCCGCACTGTCGAATAGCTCAAGCTTGAGCCCGGCATTCTGCGCCTGCGAACCGGTATTTGCTACCGTACCACGCACGATTACCGCGCTGCCGCGGCGTTCCAGATGCTCGCTGCGGATGCTGAGCGGTTCGAGATGGAGCAGCGAATAGAAGACGAAGCCGGTAAAAGTGAGGGAAATTGCAGCGATAATCAGGCTCGATCGGCGCATGACAGCGGTGCCGGCTTAGGGCTCGCCCGTGCCGGTCCCTCGGTCCGAGCCGCCCATCACACCGGTCTTTTTCCTAAACGCTATGCCGTGCGGCAGCGGCGCGCAAACCGGACGTCGGGCGCGCCCTAGCCGCGGCCAGACATAACAAACTGTCAGACTGCTTTAACTTCCGACTGTTAGTATGAGCGAGGCAGGCCCAGCACGTGTTCGCTGACGTAGTTGAGCACCATCTCCTGGGATACCGGCGCAATCTTGAGCATCCGGCATTCGCGGAAATAGCGCTCCACGTCGTACTCGAACATGTAACCGTAGCCGCCCAGGGTCTGCACCGCGCGGTCGCAGGCCTCAAAGCAGGCCTCGGCCGCCCTCAGCTTGGCCATGTTGGCCTCGGCGCCGCAGGGCTTGCGCGCGTCGAACAGCCAGGCCGCCTTGAGCATCAGCATCTCGGCCGCCTCCAGCCTGGAGTAGCAGTCGGCCAGCGGATGGGCGATGGCCTGGTTCTGACCGATGGGCCGGCCGAACACCACGCGCTCCTTGGCATAGGCAACCGCACGGCTGAGCGCCGCGCGGCCGATGCCGATCGCCTCGGCGGCGACCAGGATGCGTTCCGGATTGAGCCCGTCCAGCAGGCAGTGGAAGCCGCGTCCTTCTTCGCCGACCAGGTCGGTGGCGGGCACGCGCAGGTTGTCGATGAACAACATGTTGGTGTCTACCGCATGGCGGCCCATCTTCTTAAGCTCGCGCACTTCCACTGCGCCGCGGTCGAGGTCGGCCAGGAACAGGCTCATCCCGGCGGTTTTCTTGGAGACCTGCTCGATCGGCGTGGTGCGGGTCAGCAGCAACATCTTGTCGGCCTCGCGCGCCTTGGTGGTAAACACCTTGCGGCCGTTGATCACGTAGTGGTCGCCCTCGCGCCTGGCGCTAGTCCTGATGTGGGTGATGTCGTTGCCGGCGTCGGGTTCGGTGACCGCAAAGGAGCAGTGCAGTTCGCCGCGCGCGATGGCCGGCAGGCAGCGGCGCTTGAGTTCCTCGCTGCCGTGATGGATGACCGGGCTCATGCCGAAGATGGTCAGGTGGATGGCGCTGGCGGCGTTCATGGCCCCGCCCGACGCCGCCACCTCCCGCATCAGCAGCGCCGCCTCGGTGATGCCGAGCCCGCTGCCGCCGTACTGCTCGGGGATGGCGATACCCAGGTAGCCGGCCTGGGCGATGGCGTGATGGAACTCGCGGGGGAACTCGTGCGCGGCGTCCTTCTCGCGCCAGTACTCATCGGGAAAGCGCGCACACAGCGCGCGCACCTGGCGCACAATCTCTTCCTGGGCCGGGGTCAATTCGAAATCCATCGCTCCATCCCTCCGTTGTGGCAATGCTAGGAGCCATCGCCTGTCGCACGCAAGCCGCGCGCATCAGATGCCCGCGCGGGCGACCGGGCGCGCCTGCGCAGGGCCAGCGCGGGCCGCCGGTGCTGAACAACAAATCGGCAACTGCCTACGGAATAGGCGTCGCGATGCGCGGCGGTTTCCAAAACATTACACAAATCATCTTTTTTGACAGTTTGGTGCCGGTACGGTTTTTGTGAATGGGCCAGCCGCCGGGCGGTTAGCTATGGCGGGGCTTGGGTGTGCCCTTCGAAAATCGCCACCGAACGACGGCGCTCGGAAAGCGCCTGAAGGAGAGGACGTAGTGACGAGGATCAACAGGAGAAGTGGATTTGCGATGGTGCTGAGCCTGGCGGTGAGCTTGCTGGCCACTGCCGGGGTCAGCCTGGCGAGGGCCGATGAGAGCGGCCCGACGGTGGTGGCCAAACGGGCGCGCCGCCGCCATCGGGCTTCGAGCGCCACCATGACCACGCCAGCGCCGGCGCCGGTGGGCCGCTCGATCGAGGATCTGTCCGGCGAGGTCAGCAACCTGCGTCAGGAAAGCGCCCAAACCACTAGCGAGGTCAAGCAGCTTCAGAAGGCGATTACCGTGGCGCCCCCGGAGACCGCCAACGCGGCGCCCAAGACCATCGGCGAGCACGTAGCGGTGGTCGAACAGGAACTGGGCGACGTCAGGAAGACGCTGGCTGACCACCTGGGCGTCCATATTCATGGACTGGTGGACGGCAACTACGAATACAACTTCAACCAGCCCAACACCACGCCGATTTTGAGCAGTTCGGGACGGGTCAATGAGCTGCGCACCTTTGACGTGGATGCCAACAGCTTTACCTTCGAGCAGTTCAACCTGCACATCGATCGCACGGTGGAGGGCGGGGTTGGGTTCGTCACCGATCTCAACTTCGGCAAGACCGCCGAGGTGCTGTGGGCGTCCACGCACTACTCCAACTCGACCACCCCGCAGAGCACCCAGGAGTTCGATCCCACCCAGGCCTACCTGACCTACACGATCCCGGTGGGCAAGGGGATTAACATGCAGGTCGGCAAGTTCGTGACCCTGCTGGGCGAGGAGGTAATCCCGGTTTACAACAACGTCAACTTCAACGAGACGCGCAGCTACATATTCGGCTTCGGCATCCCGTTCACTCACACCGGGATTCGCGGTCAGTACTCCTTTAGCGACAAGATCGGGGTGACGCTGGGCCTGAACAACGGCTGGGACGACCCGTCGGACAACAACGACGGCAAGACCTTCGAAGGGCAACTGTCGCTGACGCCGACCAGCAATCTATCCATTTTGCTCAATGGCCTGTATGGGCCGGAGCAGACCAATCACGGCAACTCCCAGCGCGGCGCGATCGACCCGATCGTGACCTGGAAGACGCCGCTCAAGGGCCTGCAGCTTATCGGCGAATATCTGTATGCGACTGAATCGGCGCCGATTGCCGTCAGCGCCTTTCCCAACTCCTACGGCAACCAGCTCACCGGCGTAAGCGAGCTGTTCAAGAGCACGGATTGGCAAGGCGCCGCCGGCTATGCGGTCTACGACTTCAACGACAACCTGGAGCTTGCGACCCGCTTCGAATACTTCCGCGACAGCCAGGGCACCCGGACCGGCCTGCGCCAGTCACTGTTTGAGATTACCGAAACCCTCAACTACAAGGTCCCGGGGGTCAACGGGCTGCTGGCGCGGCTGGAGTACCGGCACGACGCCTCCAATGCCCATCCGTTCTACAGCAACGACCCGTTGATTCCGCAGCCCGGCGGCGGCTTCCTGCCCTCCCATACCTACACGGGTCAGGACACTCTGCTGGCTGCGGCTATCTACCAATTCTAGAGGGAGGAGCGAGGCGGTTCGAGGTGGCGCGGGGCGGCGGCTGCGGCTGCCGCCCCAAGGTTGTCCGGCGGGCCCCCCGCCGGCGGGCTTTAATGGAGGTTGCAGGGCGCATCGGCGATTGCCTTGGGTGGTCGGTGTGGCATATTGCTTTGATGGCCCGTTTCATGGCAAAAGCGAACTATCCCGGAAATATACCTGCCTTTTATTGGACCCAAGCAGGAAACGGACTGTTGGATTGAGGCGTCCTATTACGCATCGCAAGGCGCTTAACGCGAATGGCGAAACCCAGGCAAGGAGATACTCGCCGCAAGCGGCAAGGAGGAAGTTTAACTTCGATGACACCCAAACAAGTCATTCAAATGATCAAAGACAAAGGCGTCGTGATGGTCGACATCAAGTTCATCGACCTGCTCGGCACCTGGCAGCATTTCACCACACCTATCTCCGAGTTCAAGGATGAGTCGGTGTTCGAGGAGGGGCTGGGTTTCGACGGTTCGTCCATTCGCGGCTGGCAGTCGATCGAATCCAGCGACATGCTGGTGATTCCCGACCCCGACACTGCGGTCCTTGACCCCTTCACCAAGGACCCCACCCTGACGCTGCTGTGCAACATCGAAGACCCCATCACTCGCGCGCCCTACTCGCGCGACCCGCGCAACGTTGCGCGCAAGGCCGAGGCCTACCTTAAGTCCACCGGGATTGGCGACACCGCCTACTTCGGCCCCGAGCCCGAGTTCTTCATCTTCAACGGCATCCGCTTCGACACCAATCAGCACTCCAGCTACTACTTCATCGAGTCCGAGGAGGGCGTGTGGAACAGCGGCAAGGACGGCCACAACCTGGGCTACAAGCCGCGCTACAAGGAAGGCTACTTCCCGGTGCCGCCCACCGACTCGCTGCAGGATATCCGCAGCGAGATGGTGCTGGAAATGGAAAAGGTCGGCATCCGGGTCGAGAAGCAACACCACGAAGTCGCCACCGCCGGTCAGGCCGAAATCGACATGCGCTTCCAGAACCTGCTCAAGATGGCGGACTGGCTGACCTGGTACAAGTACATCTGCAAGAACGTCGCCAGGCGCCACGGCATGACGGTGACCTTCATGCCCAAGCCGATCTTCGGCGACAACGGCTCGGGCATGCACACCCATCAGAGCCTGTGGAAAGGCGATACGCCGCTGTTCGCGGGTTCGGGCTATGCCGGGATGTCGGAGCTGGGGATGCACTACATTGCGGGCATCCTGCACCACGCCCCGTCGCTGGCGGCGTTCACCAACCCCGGCACCAACTCCTACCGCCGCCTGGTGCCCGGGTTTGAGGCGCCGATCAACCTGGCCTACTCCAGCCGCAACCGCTCGGCGTCGGTGCGCATCCCGATGTATTCGCCCTCGCCCAAGGCCAAGCGCATCGAGGTGCGATTCCCCGACCCGATGTGCAATCCCTATCTGGCGTTCTCCGCGATGCTAATGGCGGGGCTCGACGGCATCCAGCGCCGGCTCGACCCGGGCCAGCCCCTGGACAAGGACATCTACGCCCTGACCCCGGCGGAGTTGGCCGAAGTGCCCAGCATGCCGGCCTCGCTGGAGGAAGCCCTCGACCATCTCAAGCGTGACCATGAGTACCTGCTTAAGGGCGATGTCTTCACTCCGGACCTGATCGAGACCTGGATCGACTACAAGATGAGCCGCGAGGTCAGTCAGACCCGGCTGCGCCCGCATCCGTACGAGTTCGCGATTTACTTCGACGCCTGAGCAGCCGGCCAAGGCTTCGCCAGTCGATGACAGCAAGAGAGCGGCGGGCCGGATGCCCGCCGCTCTTTTTTTCGCTGGTTGGGATTGATCAACACCCTGTCAGATCATCGGCGAGGACCCGCGCCAGCGGTACGTCTATCAGCGCCTGGGCGGCGAGTTGCGGATGGTCTACCACGACCGCCAGCCGTCGGAGCGCGGCCAGTTGGATTAGGGTTTCGCCATCGGCAGCCTTCATCGGAAAACGGACAAACCGCACCGCACTTATCTCGCCCGGATTTGCCTCGTCGAACGTGGCCGGGATCCTGTGCTGCCCCGCATCCATCCACAGATGCCGCTCAAGTCCGGTCAGCTCGGGGAGTAGCGCGTCACGCTCCTGATGATGGGAAAATGCGATGAGTAATGTTGCGGCGAGTTCGCCGGGGCCGGGTAGCAGCCGATTGTAGAGGTCAAGCTCCTCCTGCACGGCATGGGAATTTTGGATCCGGTCCGCGCGCAACATTTCATGGATCTGGTACCAGACCGTCTGCACGTTTTCGAAAAGCAGGGTAATATGTGAGCCGACCGCGAGGCGCCGGCGATCTTTCTCGTACATGCAAAGCGGTCTCAACACGCGGCGCACTCGTTCCCATTGCTCGAACGCCAGGATTTCGGACGGGACAATCGGTTTCATCGGTGGTGCGTCACCTTGCTTTGATCCCGACGCTTTTAAAGACCCGCTTGAAGCCTTTCCGCGTTAGGTGCTGTCCATTTCGATTTCTGTGGGTTTCACCGGTGTCGATAGGCTACCGTGATGCGGGTTGCTTTGTGCACTCCTTTCCTTGAACGATTACTCATGCCACCGCACGCGTCGCACCAAGACCGATGTCGTAGCGATCGAGGTTCATCACCTTGGCCCACGCGGCGACGAAGTCTTTGACAAATTTCTCCTTCGCGTCGTCGCAGGCATAGACCTCCGCGAGCGCTCGCAGCTCGGAGTTCGAACCGAAGATGAGGTCAACACGGGTGCCGGTCCACCTGATTTTGCCCGTCGCACGATCGAGCCCTTCATACACGCCATCGCTGGAAGAAGCCCGCCACTGCGTACGCATGTCGAGCAGGTTGACGAAGAAATCATTGGTCAGGGTTTCGGGACGGTTGGTGAAGACGCCGTGTTTGGTCTGGCCGAAGTTGGTATTCAAGACGCGCATGCCGCCGACCAGGACCGTCATCTCCGGTGCGGTCAGCGTCAGCAACTGCGCCCGATCCACCAGCAGCGCCTCCGCAAGCCGTTGGTGTCCGTTGCGAAGGTAGTTGATGAACCCGTCGGCGGTCGGCTCCAGCACCGCGAACGATTCCACATCAGTCCATTCCTGCGAAGCATCGGTACGCCCGGGTGAAAAAGGTACGGTCACGTTGTGGCCGGCTCTTTTTGCGGCCTCCTCGACCGCCGCGCAGCCGCCCAGAACGATCAGGTCGGCGAGCGAAACCTTCTTCTTTCCGCCGGACTGCGCGCGGTTGAAATCCCTTTGGATCGCTTCGAGCTTCTGCAGGGCTTTGGCCAGTTCGGCGGGCTCGTTGACTTCCCAATCTTTTTGCGGCGCAAGGCGAATGCGCGCGCCGTTGGCGCCGCCGCGCTTGTCGGTGCCGCGGAAGGTGGCCGCCGACGCCCAGGCAGTCCTAACCAGTTGGGAGAGCGACAGGCCGGATTCGAGGAGCCTGGTCTTGAGAGCCGCGATATCACGCTCGCCGATCAATTCGTGATCCACGGGAGGAACCGGATCCTGGAACAACTGCGGCTCCTTGGGAACGAGCGGCCCAAGGTATCGCGAGACAGGACCCATGTCGCGATGTGTCAGCTTGAACCACGCCTTGGCAAACGCATCAGCGAACTCCTGCGGATGTTCCAGAAAGCGCTTGGTGATCGGGCCATAGATCGGGTCCATTCTCAGGGAGAGGTCGGTGGTAAGCATGACCGGGGAATGCCGCTTGGACGGATCATGAGCATCAGGAACGGCGTCGGCTGCGGCCCCGTTCTTGGGAACCCATTGGAACTTACCGGCGGGACTCTTGGTGAGCTCCCATTCATAGCCGTAGAGGTTTTCCAGGAAGTTGTTGTCCCACTTGGTTGGGTTGGTGGTCCAGGCACCCTCCAACCCGCTGGTGAAGGCGTCGGCGCCTTTGCCGCTGCCGTAGCTGTTTTTCCAGCCCAGGCCTTGCTGTTCGATGGGCGCGGCCTCCGGCTCGGGGCCGACATAGCTTTCCGCAGCCGCACCGTGGGTTTTTCCGAACGTGTGCCCGCCGGCAATGAGCGCTGCCGTCTCGACGTCATTCATCGCCATGCGGCGGAAGGTCTCACGGATATCGAGCGCCGCAGCGAGCGGATCCGGCTTTCCCTGGGGGCCCTCCGGATTGACATAAATCAGGCCCATTTGAACCGCCCCGAACGGATTGTCCCACTGACCGGGTTTTTGGTAGCGCTCGTCGGCGAGCCAGGTGTGCTCGGGTCCCCAATAGGTCTCGTCTTCCTCCCACACGTCTTCGCGCCCGCCGCCGAAACCGAAGGTCTTAAAACCCATCGACTCCAGTGCGACGTTGCCGGCCAGAATCATGAGGTCGCCCCAGGAGAGCTTCCGCCCGTACTTCTGCTTTATCGGCCACAGCAGCCGGCGTGCCTTATCCAGGCTGGCGTTGTCCGGCCAGCTACCGGTGGGCGCAAAACGTTGGTAGCCATGACCTGCACCGCCGCGGCCGTCGCCGATGCGGTACGTTCCGGCTGCGTGCCACGCCATCCGGATGAACAGCGGCCCATAGTGGCCATAGTCGGCCGGCCACCACTCCTGCGAGTTCGTCATCAAGGCCCGCAGATCCTTGATTACGGCATCCAGGTCCAGGCTCTTGAATTCCTCGGCATAGTTGAACTCCTTGCCCATCGGATCGGACAGGGGGGAGTTTTGGCGCAGCGCTCTCAGGTCCAGCTTATTGGGCCACCAGTCCCGATTGGTCGGGCCCATGTGTGTGCGGCCCGAGACCGGGCGCTGGGTTTCGCTCGACAAGTTTTGTGCATCTAGTTCCGCCATGGTCTTGTCCTCCTGACTTTCCTTCGAAGACTTGCCTCGTCTGCTTCCTCTCCCGCTAGTCCTGAGCTTTCGCCTCGGACTCCGTTGATCTCAGCTTGATGTGGCGCCGAGGTTGGGGGTGCGTCCGCTTTCCGGGACGTTTGATGTGCAAGAGCTTGCCGGCAAGCTGGCACCGCCTGCAAAGAGCATCGATTTCCAGCGAGCAGCGCAGCAGGACGAATTCTCCCAGGCCGGGTTGACCTTCAAGGAGCTTGTCAATTTCAGGTATCTCCAGGTCCCGAACCCGCCGGCATCGCACGCACACGACGTGGTGATGCGGCTCCACGTTGCCGTCATAGCGCGCAACATCATGCAGGGGTGTTACCTTGCACGCCTCTCCCATTTCGCAAAACTGCTCCAGGATCCGATGGACAGTCGCCAATGACACGTGCGGATGCGTGCGACGTACAATCGCACATATCGCATCGGCGCTCGGATGATTATCCGCGGCGAGCAGGACTCGTATGACGGCGAGCCGCTGGGGTGTGACAACAATCGCCTTTTTGCGGCAGCGCCCGACGAACTCGCGCAGTCGTCGAGCTGAGTACTTCGCACGCCACCGTCGATCCACCAGCCGGAGTTCGCGCATAAACGACTCCCAGCCGACCCTTAAGACGGAAAACTCCGCACGACGGGGGAAAGGGTGATGAGGGCTGACAGGTTGGATAATCTGCAGGCTCAGCCGATACCCGCTCTCACCTGCAACTGAACATCAGGTAAGCGGAGCTAGCAAATCACGCAAAAATTGTCAAGCCCCAAAATTTAAGGTGTGATAAGCACTAAAGATGTCCGGGTCATAAGCATTTAAAGATGTCCGCCTGGGGGTTACAGCCGTGCGATGGAAAGTATCGAGCAGCGAGTGCAACGGGCGGCGCGGGCAGTCACGTGGCGGGTAGTAACTACCAGGGCGATTGCAGAGCAGTTGAGCGGGCCGAGGTGACGGAAGCCCTTCTTTCAAGGTGGACAGTTGCGTTTAGGTTTGCTTCACGCCGGAACTAACCCCCTGTCTCCCTTCCCAATGCCGGAAGGCGGGACGTGACGTCGGGAGGCCGGTTTGCCGCCCATCAATTCCTGGTGGCTCGGAAGTGTGCGTGGATGTTGGTCGGGGCGCGATCGCTCCCTGCGTCAGGTGGGCCCGGGTTGCCGCCGCCGGTCGCACTGCGGTCAGCCTGCTGTACGGCCCCGGGTTTCCCTTCCCACTTCGGGAAGGGGAGACAGGGGGTTAGGTCTCTCAGCTCTTGTGCGCGAGCAGCTTGTTGAGTTCGGCCTTATCCAGCCACGCGCCGCCGTCCTCGGGACAGATTAGAAGCGCCACGCCGCTGCGCTCGGTTTTGACCAACTGGTGGTGGCAGCGCGGGCACAGCGCGCCCATCGCCTCGGTGGCCGCGCTCATGGCGCTTTTGAGTTCGGCCTGTTTGCGGCGCAGGTTTTCCAGCAGTTCGCGGTCGCGCTGCGCGGCCCATTGATCCTCGCGCGCCTTTTCCAGGTCGCGAATCTTTTCGCCAAACCGATCCTTCTCATCCGCCACGGGTGTCTAACGCTCCTGAACTGTTGATGGCTGCGGCGGGCGGTTCACAGCATATCCTTAATAAGCTTGCCGCTGCGGGCCTTTTCGACCGTCGCTTCAAACTTTGGGCCCAAATCCACCCCCATCTGCTGCGCACGCTTTTTCGCCCACAGCCCGACATTGCGTGAGTCCTTGTAGAAACTTTCACCGCGCGCCTGTGCGGGATCGAATCGCGCCAACCGCGAGGCTTCGCTCTCCACCGTGGCGAAGGTTGACATCACGCGGCGGGTCTTGCGCGAGCCGCATCGGGCGCAGGCCGGAGCCGAAGCGCGCTCCGAGCCGATGACAACCTGCGATTGCAGCGCACCGCAGCGGCCACACTCGTACTCATAGATGGGCATAACGCAACTCAAGCATAATGCGCCCCGCACCGGCGGGCAATGACGGCGCCGCCGGCACCCGTTTTCGACGCGCCGTAAGCCACGCCAAAAGCCTTGGGGCGCTGCGGAAAATTTCAAACTATCCCGGCTTACAGTTCACGCAAGGAATGGTCGGCCAGAGGATTGCCGACCGCCAGCAGCAAGCCGACGGCGAGCACCACCACCCCGCAGCCTGCCCACCACGCCGAGCGCCATCCGGCGCCCAGCCCAATCATGACCGCACCCCACACGGGTAAGGCGAGCGAGACCGCCATTCGCAACATAAAATCGACCAGTACTTCCAGCTTCTCGCTACTCATCTATGCCCTCAATTGGGGTTGACCCGGACTGTTGGTTGAAATGGCGTGTGCGTCAATGGCTTCGAAGCTCTTCTTTTAGCGTTTGCCCGCGGATGGTTCAAACCGGGACGTGCCGACTTTCAACAGGATGAAGCGATGCCCGTTGAGGGCCGCACGCGAGGCCAGGATTTGGCGGCCCGACCGGACCCATCGCGCGTAATCGGGCCACTGGGTCCAGACCAGCACGTAGCGCGGAGCGGAATCGGCGGCGGGCGCGCCGCTCAGCGCCAATTCCCGGATTGGCGCGCCGTAATAGTAGGAAATCTCGTACTCCGGCCCGTCGGGCGTGTAGATGGGCTGTCCGCCGGTGGTCTGGCGCATCTGGAGCGCGAACTCTTTGAAGGTCCGACGCGCGGCCAGGCCCGGCCGGATGATTCCCACCCACAGCCCGACCCCGGCCATGCTGGCGACCGCAACCGCCGCGGCGACCGCGACCGGCCGCCCGCGTTGCCAGGCGGCCAGCGCTACCACCGCGGCGCCAGCCGCCGCCGCCATCAGCACCGCCTGACGCGCCTGCCCCAAGCCCGACGCGAACAGCGCCAGATAGGCCGCGTCGCTCGATTGCATATGCGCACTCAGATGCTGCACCAGCACGCCCTGACTGCCCAACACCAGGCCCAGGGCAACCATCGTCAGCATCCCGCCGCCGGCCGCCAAACCCGCCAAATCACGCAGACGGACCGTCCAGGGCGAAAGCCGTTGCCCTGCGGTCATCAGCATCGCGGCCAGCACGATGGCAAAAGGCGGGAAGGCGGGCAGGATGTAGTCGTCGCGCTTGGCGCTGGCAACAGAGAAAAACCCCAGCACCGCGATCAGCAGCGCCAACTGATAGAGTTGCGCGCGGCTGACCTGGCGCAGCGGCCACAGCCAGAGGATCAGTGCAGGAATATAGAGGCTCAACGGCAGCGAGGTGCCGATAAATCGGACCAGCAGGTAGTAGAACGGACGGCCCGCCTCGCCGGTGCCGCCCAGGCGGGCGGGTACGAAATGGCCGATGTTTTCCTGCAACAGTTGCACGC
>Ga0070737_10004098_pt1 | contig 14926 bp, 14 predicted proteins | sample Coa_R1_10_FD_66438 | JGI IMG/M metagenome (GOLD analysis project Ga0070737, IMG submission 66438) | Surface soil microbial communities from Centralia Pennsylvania, which are recovering from an underground coalmine fire - Coalmine... | ecosystem: Environmental > Terrestrial > Soil > Unclassified...
AAGCAGTCTCACCGATCGCCTCAAAATTGCTGGGAAAGAACTATGAACCGGATAACAGCATCCCGAATGTGGCGGACGCTCTTGTTTCCCGAAATCCGCAACTGCTTGATCTTATTCTCAAAAGCCTAGGGAACACATCCAGGGGGGTCATTGTGAACAACAGTGAGATCCTCAGCGCAATGGAAGACTTTCACAGGTCCGGTTACCTAGTGGAACCAAGCTCGGCAACTGTCCTAGCAGCATACAGGAAATACCATGGAAAGAACAAACCGGTGCTTGTGCTTACTGGAAACGGTCTCAAGACTATACCCGTCAGCTAATTTCCTGGGGTTTCTCCTTTTCCTTCACGGGCTTTCCGTTTATGACCAGGCTGTAACGGAGATCGGCCCCGCCTCTCTTCACTATGATTGAAACACTGCAGTATTTGGTTAGAGATAGGTTGATGGCACGTTCCGCCTTTTCCGGATCAACATTGCCCTCCATCATGTATTGTATGTTGACGAACCTGACTACCTTGGGATCGACCGGTTCCCTCTCAGCCTCCACTCTTACCTCAAACCTTTCAGGAAAATTTTTCATTTTTCTAAGTATGAGCAGAACATCTGCTGCGGAACAGCCACCCATTGCGAAAAGGAGGTATTCAGTGGGCGAATACTGGTTCTGATCATCCACTATCGGATCCTTTATTGTAATCTCAGGTTTGCCGGGCACATTTGAAATCAGACCGCGGTCCTTTTGAAAAGCGAAGGATACACTGAGCATTTCCGCCAACTGTTTACCTACTCATCAGGAACCTTTCTGAGGGCATACCCGATGGCTTTGAGAGCGTTCAGAACAGCAGTAAGACCGGCTGCTGTATCGGGGTCCTTGAGCATTGCATAAAGCCTCAGAAACGATGTTGCCTGGGGGTTTTTTGCGCCGGCAACCATGCCCTCCCAAACTGCGTCGGAATTGAAGAGAATGGACTTGATGGCATCGCTGGCTCGTTCAGAGGATATTGCATGAAGTGCTGCTGAGAGCACATTGAACCCCTTCACAAAACCATACAGAAAATCTCTCGACGTCAGGAAAGATGCAATAAATTCAAGATCACTCGGAAGGAAGTCAGCGGAAAGATTTTCTATCACATTGATAAGGCCAGATTCCTTCAGCTTTTTGAAAAGCCCCACAAGGGACAGCAGTTCGTCCTTGCTGGAGAGAACCTGGTCAATAAGAACCTCTATGTCATCTTCTTCACTTGTCATATCCTTAAGTTTTGCTTCATCTGTAACCATTTAGACCATCCCCCTTAACAGTGAGGAGAAGTAGGTGTCTGATGAGGACCAACCCAGTATAAAATCCCCTTTGCTTTCATAGATGCGTTTTTGGCCTCCATCCTCTGTCATTAGGTATGAAAATGCCTTGTCACTGTCCGTCAATATTATCTCCGGACTCCTGAAAATGTAAGTTGACTCAGAGAGCCCGCCAGTTACGCTTCTAACGATTCTGCTTGCAACAAATGTGGCCTGGAGATGAGCAGCTGCCGCTGACTTGAAGGCGGTAAGATTATTGGCATCGCCGATGGCAAAAACATCTGGATAACCCTTAAGGGTCAGGGTCTTCGGGTCAACCTTCACAAAATCAAGGTCATCGACAAACTCCTTTGGCAGTTGAATGGATTTTCCCCTATGGGGAGGAGCCAGGACAAGAAGGCTGTACTTGTACTTGTTTCCGTCTGAACATTCCACCTCCTTGTTCTTTGGATTCACAGATTTCACAATAACATTATCATGCAGCTGGATGTTCTTAGCCTGAAGCAGATTTCTTATCTGTCCGTCAAGATTTGAGTCAGGGGAAAGCTTTTCTTCATTGGAAAGCAGGACTATATTGCTCTTTGAGCGGACCCCCCTCTCCTCCATGAATGCGTTGAGCAAAAGACTGAACTCAAAGAGCGACTGAGGATACTGGATCGATTTTGCAGTGCTTCCGACCACTACATTGCCGCCATTGAATGCATTTAGATATTCTTTCAGTTCCAGAGCGTGCTGCAAGTCATAGAAGTGCTTGGCCTCGCCGTCGTATCCGGGAATTTCCTCCGGTGTATATCGTGTGCCAGTTGCAATAACGATGAAATCCCCCATCAGGCTTTTCCCGGATTTCAGGAACACAATTTTCTGAGAGAGGTCTAATCTTGAAACCTCATCCCTGACGTAATTTACACCATAATTAATAAGAAAATCCACAGGTTTGATGCTTCTTCTGTAGTTCTTGTACCCAAATGGAATAAGAAGACCATCCGGCTTGTAGAAGTGCCTCTGACTGTTTCCCACCAAAAAGACCTCGAGATCCTTCTCCGAGGTCAGATATCTGAGCTTGTTGGCAAGAGTTATACCAGCCGTCCCGTCACCGAGTACTATTGCCCTTTTAGGAATTGCCATGTTGTTTCACCAATGAATGTTTCATTCGCTGTCCATTTCCAGCCAGTGCTGCAGCGAATAACGCCTGTTTATCCCAACTTGTTATTTGTATTTTTGCACGAATATTACTAAGCATTGCACTACTCACCACCCACTGAAATCCACATTCGCAGTGCAAAAATAAAAATGCAGCAAAAATAGCTTGTAAGGACCATTAAAATGTTAAATACCCATTGGAAATTGCGTAGTATGGATTCCAAGATGCAGATTGTCTCCAAGGAGAAGAACACCATTGTCTTGGAGATGCTGAATTACGATAACACTCTTCTTCGGCCACTTGTTGAAGAAATTCTGAAGGATGAACAGGTTGAGGACGCAAGGTACTATATTAAGCACCCTATCATAGACACACCAAAGATCACAGTCAGGGTGAAGAGCGGAAAGCCTCAGGCGGCTGTCAAGCGGTCCATCAAGAGGCTGAGCAAGGTTTATGAAAACCTTGATGCTGAACTCTCCAGAGAAATTAAAAGGCTTTCAGAAAAGAGTCAGTGAAACGGATAAGATTTGAAGGAACCCATTATTCTCGAATTCTACAAGGACTTTCCCGATGCTGCCTTACATGAGCTAAATGCAATTCGGGACACCTTTGGTACCATAGACCTGATGGAAATACACTTCCCCTTTGCCCTTGTCATGTCGAAGGGCAGGGATTTTCAGAGACTTACATATCTTAAAGAAGCTTCAGTTGTGATCGCAGAATCTGAAAAATATGAAGGTTTCAGTAGCACACAGCTGCCAGAAGGCAAATACTACATCAGAATAAAAGACCCTATGAAATGCCATGGAACAAGTGATGAACCTCTGTTAGGTAATATATTGAACTCCATTGGCAGGGTAGATTTCAGGTCACCCGATTTTGTCGTCAACGCCTTTCATCTTTCAAAATGGTATCTGACCAGAAGAACCTATTCAAATTCCAACGCCACTTACAATGAGCGTCGTGCACCTCTGCGCCCCTTCTTTTCACCCGTTTCACTCCATCCAAGGATTGCCCGGTTAATGGTCAATCTTGCCAGGGTGAAGCCTGGAGATACACTGTTCGACCCCTTTTGTGGGACAGGAGGCATTCTGATAGAGGCCGGCAAGATCGGTTTGAAGGTTGTAGGAAACGACATCTCTTTGCAGATGTTTTCAGGGGCGAAACTCAATCTGAAATATTTCGGGATCAGAGATGCAGTATTCTTCAATTCTGATTTCACCAAATTAAATGCATCGTTCAAAGCTGATGCCATTGTTACAGACCTGCCATATGGAAGGAATTCACATCTATCAGCTGTCAACATTAAAGACCTGTATTCGAGAACATTTGGCCGGTTTCCGCAGTTTCTTAAAAGGGGCAATTACGCTGTTTTTATGATAAACGACACCTCTTACCTGGAACTGCTGCATCCGGATATGAGCGTAAGGGAGACACTCTCAATGCGGGTGCATAAATCACTTACCAGGCATATTATTGTATCAAGATATGAATAAACGGATATGGGTTTAATTTATATAGAAGAACAAATTTACCACTGAAATGTCCAGTCAGGAAAATTCAGTGTTTAATATTACAAATCCAATCAGTTCAGATATAAGAAGAGCAGGGGAAAGGCAGCTTATGACAGTGAAGTGGAAGGAAAAGCAACTTACCGCTGAAGTAATGTCGCTTCAGGAAAAACTAAATGAGTTCAAGGATATCTATCTCAGGCAGAGAGCTGAAATGGAAAATTACGTCAAGGTCAAGGAGCGAGAGATGCAGTTAATAACGAAGAATGCATCCAGGGATGTCATAAAGAATCTACTGCCTCTCCTGGATGCTCTGGACTCCGCAATAGCGAAATCGGATGATGCGGGGAACCTGAAAGCCCTGAGGGAGCTGGCCATATCCTCACTGGAGAAGTATGGACTGAAAGTAATCGAAAGCAGTGGTCAGAAGTTTGATCCTTACCTGCATGAGGTGATCTCCGTGGTCAATTCAGACAAGGACGGCATAGTCATTGAGGAATTTCAGAAGGGATACAAATTGAATGACGAGGTTATAAGAACATCTAAAGTGGTTGTTGGGAGGAAAGGTGATTGAGAATGGCCAAGATAATTGGTATTGACCTGGGAACAAGCAATTCTGCAGCAGCAGTGGTAATTTCAGGAAAGCCGACAATAATTCCAAGTGCGGAGGGCGTTTCTGTTGGAGGGAAATCCTTCCCCAGCTATGTGGCCTTCACAAAAGATGGTCAGATGCTGGTTGGCGAGCCGGCAAAGAGGCAGGCTCTTCTAAACCCGGAAGGAACCATATATGCCGCCAAGAGGAAGATGGGGACAGATTTCAAGTTCAAGGTATGGGACAAGGAGTATACCCCCCAGCAGATTTCGGCATTTATCCTTCAAAAGATCAAAAGGGATGCCGAGGCATTCCTGGGAGAGGAGGTGAAGGAGGCCGTTATAACAGTTCCTGCGTATTTCAACGATAACCAGAGGCAAGCCACAAAGGACGCAGGACTCATAGCTGGTCTTGAAGTTAAGAGGATTATTAATGAGCCTACGGCGGCATCACTTGCTTATGGTATTGACAAGCTGAAGGAATCACAAAAGATTGTAGTATTTGACCTTGGCGGAGGAACCCTTGATGTTACAGTGATGGATTTTGGGGACGGTGTTTTTCAGGTACTGTCCACCTCCGGGGATACCAACCTCGGGGGAACTGACATGGACGAGGCAATAATAAGATTCCTGGTAGAAGACTTCAAGTCTAAGGAGGGAATCGATCTTTCGAAGGATAAGAATGCCTACATCAGGTTAAAGGATGCTGCTGAGAAGGCAAAGATAGAACTGAGCTCTACGATGACCAGCGACATAAATCTTCCTTATATCACCGCAACTCAGTCCGGACCCAAGCACCTGCAGTACACGCTTACCAGGGCAAAATTCGAGGAGCTCATAGCACCCATAATCCAGAGATGCAAGCAGCCCCTTGACACTGCTCTGTCGGCTGCAAAGCTGACCAAGAATGATGTCACAAAGATAATTCTGGTGGGCGGACCAACGAGGATACCGGCAATAAGGAAGTTTGTGGAGGACTACTTTGGCAGAAAGGTTGAGGGCGGCGTCGATCCCATGGAGTGCGTTGCTGTCGGTGCGGCAATTCAGGGCGCAGTCCTGGCAGGTGAAATTAAGGATATTGTACTGTTAGACGTCACACCTCTGACCCTGGGTATTGAAACGCTCGGTGGCATTATGACACCAATCATACCTGCGAACACAACAATACCGACGAGAAAGTCGCAGATATTTACAACTGCGGCTGATATGCAAACTGCTGTTACAATTCACATAGTTCAGGGCGAGAGACCCATGGCAAGCGACAATGTGTCGCTTGGAATGTTCAATCTGGTCGGCATCCCGCCTGCTCCTCGCGGCATACCGCAGATCGAGGTGACCTTCGATATCGACGCGAATGGTATTCTCCATGTTTCTGCCGTTGATAAGGGTTCAGGAAAAAGTCAGAGCATCTCCATAACAGCTACTAACAAGCTCAAGCCGGAAGAGATAGAGAAGATGAAAAAGGAGGCGGAGCAGTTCGCTGAGCAGGACCGCAAGAGAAAAGAGGAGATAGAAAAGATCAACACGGCAGAATCACTCGCATACACTGTCGAGAAGACCATCAACGAGGCTGGTAATAAAATAGATGAGAACACCAAGAAGGAAATACAGGGTAAAGTGAAGGAACTCAGGGATGCCATGGGAAAGAAAGACATTCCCCAGATAGACAAGCTAATGGAGGAGCTCTCCAAGAAGATTCAGGAAGTTGGTGCCAAGATGTACCAGAGCGCAGGTAGCCAATCCTCCTCAGCGGGAGGAGGCGACAGCGCACAGGGCGACCAGCAGAACCAGGAAGCTACCGCTGAGCAGAAAGTATATGATACCAACTATAACGAAAAGAAGCCATGATGATCTCTGATGGCTAAGGATTACTACAGCATTCTGGGAGTTCCGAGAAACGCTTCGCAGGATGAAATAAAAAGGGCATTCAGGACGCTTGCACGGAAATATCACCCCGATGCCAATCCCGACAACAAAAAGGAGGCAGAGGAGAAATTCAAGGAGATTAGCGAAGCCTATGAAGTCCTGTCTGACGAGAACAAGAGGCGGATGTACGATCAGACGGGAAGGGTTGAATTTGGCCAGGGAAGGAGCGATTTCACCTGGCAGGATTTCAGCCACTTTGATGATTTCAGCGATCTGAGGGATATATTCAACAGGATATTCGGTGGCGGATTCGGTTTCGGATCCCAGAATGACACATTTTTCTCCGGGTTCGGGCGTGATCAGGAGAGCCTGGACCTCATTACGAGCCTTAGGATACCTCTGCGGGATGCCTACTATGGTGGCAGGAAGACCATTAAATATAGGCGTAATGCACCCTGTGAAACTTGCGGTGGAACTGGATCAGAAACCAGAAGAACATCCACATGCCCAACCTGTGGTGGAACGGGGCAGCAGAGAGTTGTTCAGGGGCAGGGATTTTTCAGGATGGTAACAGTAACGACCTGCAAGACCTGCTCCGGAAGGGGACAGGTGCCGGAGAAGACATGCAGCAGGTGCAAAGGCACTGGTTCCGTGAGCATTACTGAAAACCTTGAAGTTGAGATACCAAAGGGCGCGCAGAACAACATCAGACTGAGGGTGCGGGGAAAGGGCCAGTCATCCCTGGGCAGGAGCGGAGATCTCTATGTTGTCCTGAACATAGATGAAGAACCAGGGATTAAGCGCGTACAGGATGATATTATTGTACAGGCTGAGGTATCATTTCCAGAAGCTGCACTTGGCACAGAGAAGGAAATAAAGGTATTCGATGAAACCTTCAAGGTAACAATACCGCCAGGCACGCAGCCGAACGAAATCATACGTATTAAGGGAGCCGGGTTTCCGAGACTGAATTCAAGGGGTAATGGGGATCTTCTGGTCGAGGTCAAGATTGTTGTCCCAAAGCATCTTACCGCCAGACAGAAGGAGATCCTGCAGGAGTTCATGGGAGAAAGTCCCAAGAAACACTCATGGCTCAGGACATAGATTGTGAATTCCTGGCACTAAACGAGACATCATCTGACGGCACCGGTAATTTTAAAATCTCGCATGTGCTTCACCCTGCCTTGCAAATTTTGTATACTGTCCCTAGCGGTACGGAATTCTTGATCTAGGCATGGAAAAGTATAAAAGCATGCCAGAGCATATTCAAAGGTGAAAGTACTGGTGGCGTTCGACAATTCAGCTGTCGCAAGGAAGGCTCTGAAGTTTGCGCTCAAGTTCAAGGACATAGTTGATGAGTATGTAATATGCTATGTCTCTCCACTTGTTGTGGGCGCTGGGCCCAGTTTTGACGCCTACGTTCCACCGTCGATGTATCAGCATGCCAAGGACACGTCTGAGGGAGTCATAAATGCTGCGAAAGAGATTGTGGAATCGGAAAAAGTGAATGCCACCTTTCTTAAGCTGGACGCACCTGGAGAACAGATAGCCAGGGTGATGACAAAATCCGCCACCGAGCGATCTGTCGATCTCATAATAACAGGAACAAGGAAGCTATCCGGACTTAGCAAGGTACTTCTTGGATCGGTGAGCAGCGAAATAATCAAGCTCAGTCAGATACCAGTACTTGTGGTGCCTCCTGACTGACCTGTAACTATTTTATAAGCACTTGCTATAGGGTTGTGTCATGGGAAGTATCAGGCCATCCAACATCAAGAGAATTTCCAGTGAACTGGTTGAGCAGCACAAGGATCTCTTCAACGAGGATTTTACTAGAAACAGAGAAATACTGAAAGCGACAATGAAAGGTGTTTCCAAGCGAACTCTCAACCTCATAGCGGGGTACGTAACAAGATACGTGCTCAAGAAAAAATCAAGGCTCCAGAAGGAAATCGAGCAGGGAACGGTGGAAAACTGACCCTTACGATTCCTGTTGGGCGCATTATTTAATATTTCAGGCTGTCATAACGGGGCATGGAAGGTCCCGGCGTTTTTATTCTGGACGCATCCAGAACACCAATCGGAAAGTTTGGCCGAAGCTTAGCGAAAATACCAGCGCCAGAACTGGCTGGCTCAGTTATTGCCAAACTTATCAAACGCAATGGCATTGATAAGAGCAGCGTGGAGGAAGTAATCATGGGCAACGTTCTCCAGGGCGGTGTAGGACAAAATCCAGCCGGGCAGGCTGCAAAGCATGGGGGTCTCCCTGATACTGTTGTGAAGTACACGGTAAATGTTGTATGCGCGTCAGGTATGCTTGCAGTTGAATCGGCGGCAAGGGAGATATCATTGGGGGAAAAGGACCTCATTATCGCAGGCGGCATGGAGAGCATGAGCCGTGCCCCGCTGCTTATCCCTTCAGATGCGAGATGGGGCGTTAAACAGCTTCTGAACCGCAAGCTTGAGGTTCAGGACGCAATGCTCAACGACGGACTTCTTGATGCTTTCTATGGCGAGCACATGGGCTTATCGGCGGAAAGGAGCGCTAGGAAATTTGGCATAAGCAGAAAGGAAGCTGATCTTTTTGCTCTCAGGAGCTTTGAGCTTGCCGAAAAAGCCATGGCGAGGGGTGAAACGGCTAAGGAGATCACAGAGCTGAACCAACTGAAGGCTGATGAAGGGCTTAGGAAGACTTCCTTGGAAGACCTGGCTGCACTCCCCCAGGCTTTCTCAAATGAGGGGGTGCTCACGGCCGGTAATTCTTCCCAGATTTCAGACGGTGCCTCTGCTCTGATTCTCTGTTCCGAACGCTATCTTAAAGAAACAGGCAAAAAGCCTATTGCCAAAATAACGGGATTCGCATCAGCCTCCCTAGATCCTAGGGACTTTGTGGAAGCCCCGATCCCTGCCACCCGGGATCTCATTAAACGAAAGGGCATGAAGATAGAGGATTTCGATCTGGTTGAGCACAATGAGGCCTTTTCAGTGGCATCAATAATTGTGCAGAGAGAGCTCGGAATTGATGAAGATCGTTTCAACGTCAATGGCGGCGCGATTGCAATCGGCCATCCACTGGGGAACAGCGGGTCAAGGATTATTGTCACGCTGCTGAACGCTCTCAGGTCAAGAAAAATGGAGAAGGGCCTGGCGACAATATGCCACGGAGGCGGTGGTGGACACAGTCTGAGCCTGGAGGTGATATATTGAAGGTATCAGTTCTGGGCTGCGGAACAATGGGAAAGGGTATCGCTCAGGTTTTTGCGACATATGGCAACAGCGTTGTCGCATACGACTCCTTGAGCAAGGCGCTAGAGAAAGCACCGTCTGATATAGGCGCCTCTCTGGACAGACTTGCGAAGAAGGATCCTGAGAAGTTTGACAAACAGCAGATACTCCCAAGAATTACATTCACAGGCAACTTAGAAGAGATCAGAGGTTCAGATCTTGTCATAGAGGCAGTTTTTGAAAGGGTAGAGGAAAAGACTGCACTGCTCAGGAAGGTATCCGACATCATCGATGACCGGTGCATGCTCGCCACCAACACCTCTTCAATATCAATAAACAAACTTGCCTCTGCTGTGAGAAATCCAGGAAGGTTCCTAGGGATGCACTTTTTTAATCCAGTGCCAGTGATGAAGCTCGTTGAACTGGTGAAGGGTGAGCATACCGATGAGGCCATCCTGAAGAAAGCTTATTCAATATCCGAGTCTATTGAGAAGAGCCCGGTAATATCGAAGGATTTCCCTGGCTTCATTTCCAACAGGATTCTCATGCCACTGATAAGGGAGGCTATTGCTGTGTATGAAGAGGGCATAGCTACACCCCAGGATATTGACAAGACGTTAAGGCTCGGCATGAACCACCCAATGGGTCCACTGGAACTTGCTGATTTTGTAGGGCTGGATGTGGTGTACGATGTTCTTAAAGTCCTGTACGACGAATACGGAGAGCCGCGATTCAAGCCCCCAATAACACTCAGGAACATGGTAAATTCGGGAAAGCTTGGCAGAAAAAGCGGGGAGGGCTTTTACAAATATTGAGGCGGTAGGAATGGATGAAATTGTGATAAACGACAGTACTGCTGTCAGATCGATTGGCATAGGGAGATCGAATCCCCTTAACCCTCTTGATATTGAACTGCTTGAGAGAATAGCCTCAGAAGTGAAGAACAGTGGAAAGCGTGCGGTTGTGATATATGGCATAGGCAAGGCTTTCTCAGCCGGCGCGAATATCCAGGGATTCCTCGATCTCACTCCGGCAAAGGCATATGACTTCTCCCGAAGAGGGCATGACTGCATGAATGCCATAGCCTACCATGAGTTTCCTGTCATAGCAGCAATTCATGGATATGCCCTCGGAGGGGGCCTTGAACTGGCACTGGCCTGTGATATGAGGGTATGCCATCCCGACACCAAGATGGGCCTGCCGGAGATCTCACTGGGAATTCTGCCTGGCTTCGGCGGGACCCAGCGGCTCCGCAACCTGGTCGGCGAAGCAAAGGCCTTGGAGCTGATCTGGAGAGCTGAACGGATTGGCGCAGAAGAGGCATTGAGGCTGGGTATAGTTAATGCGGTTAGCGAAAAACCTTTGGAATATGCCCAGTCTCTGGCTGCTGAACTCATGGCGAAGCCCTGGAATTCACTAACCATGATCAAGAGACTGCTGAGGCACGATCCCGATGAGCATTATGAGCGGGAAATTGAGGATTTTGCCGCCTGCTTCAGCTCACCGAACCTGAAGGAAGGGGTGAAGGCGTTTATCGAGAAAAGAGTCCCGCACTTCAACAAATGACAGCAGGAGCGAAAGCACAGCTTCACCCGACAAACTATTTATATAATAATATGGATAATAGCTACGAAAATATTTAAATAGTTAAGTGCGGTAGATAATCTGACACTTGTCAGACAAGATGGTAAGATGATAATAGAATCACTGGAGCTTGATAACTTCAAGTCATTCGGCAGGAAAACAAAGATTGTTTTCAGACGCGGGTTCACGGTTATAACAGGTCCCAACGGAAGCGGGAAAAGCAACATTGGGGATTCGCTGCTTTTTGTCCTAGGCAACAGGTCTTCCAAGGTGGTGAGGGCAGACCGTCTCGGGGATCTGATACACAGCAGTGAGGCCGGTTCTGAGCGCCGTCACTGCAGCGTGACTGTGACTCTCCTTAACGGCCCGGAAGATGGCTCTCCAGGGGAGCGTGTCGTGATAAGAAGGGAGCTGGTGAGGGATCAGGATGGCTACAAATCAAACTATTATATCAACGGCGTCCATGCAAAACTTTCAGATCTTGATGCACTTCTGAGTTCACTGAGGATTTACCTTGACTCCTACAGCTTTGTTCTGCAGGGGGACATAAACAACATAGTCAAGATGACAGGAAACGAAAGGAGAAAGCTTATAGAGTCTATTTCAGGCATTGAAGCTTTCGATACCCAGATTCAGAAAGCCCAGACCGACATGGACAGGATTGCGGACAACCTTGGAAAGCTCGAGATCATCAGGCAGCAGGACGAGATCAGGAAGAAGCAGCTTGAAGCGGAGAAGCAGAAAGCTGAAGAGTACAATTCGCTGAAGGAGAGGCTTACCAGCCTTAAGCACACGCTGCTCTACATAGAGGGTGAGGCGATCAAGAGGGACCTGAATTCCCATACGGTGCAGATGGGTGCGCTTCAGCAGGAGATCCTCGATCTTGAGGGTCAGGTATCCTCGCTGGAGAAGGTAATTGGGCAGAAGAACTCTGAGATTGCAAAACTTAAGGAAGATTTGGAGGCCTCCGGAAACTCGGAGCTATTGAAGATAAGAGACAGGATTCAGGATCTGAGGCTGAAAGTCGCAACTGAGGATATGAAGATCTCCGATGGAAGGGATCTTGTAGCCAGCCTCCGGAATGAGATACATGAAACCGAGGATTACGTTAAGAAATCAAGAGGAAGATCCGAATGGATCCGGTCAAACATAACACAGAGCGAGGAGCAGCTTAAACTTTTAAGAGAAAAGATAAGTACCGTTTCCAATGAACTTCAGAAGCTCAGGAACGATTCAGAATTCTCCTCAAGAAGGCTGATAGAAAAGCAGAGGGAACTGAAGGACCTTGATTTAAAAATTTCTGAAGTGAAGGCAGAGATCGACAGAAGTGGAGAGGACCTGAACGGTATAATACAGAGGCTGGGTGAACTTTCCGTAGCTCTCGGCAAGCTTGAGGAAAAGAAGAAACAGGCTGAGTTTCAGGTCCGGGATGCCCAGTGGCGGCTTAACGAGATTCAGGAAACGGACAGGTCTGGGTCAAGGAATATCCAGCAGCTGAGCCAGAAATACTATGACCTCAAGAGCAGGATAGGCGAATTAAGAAACGAAAAGGAGCACTTGATGAAGGAGCTCAACAGGCTCGGAAAGGAACAGGCAGAACTGCAGGGGGCACTCTCATCCAGACCCGGCAGCCGTGCCCTGTCCGTTATTGCATCCGCCAGGTCTTCGGCAAGGATACGTGGTATCATAGGGCCGGTAAAGGAACTGATCACATTTGATGCTTCATTCAGGAGTGCGGTTGAAGCAGCAGCCGGCTCAAGATTGAATGCTGTCGTAGTCCAGGATGACGGTGTTGCGGAGGAATGCCTCAACCTGCTCAAGGAGACGAAGGCGGGAAAGCTCACATTCCTTCCATTGAATAAACTTCTCCCGGGGAGGCCGAGGGGGAAGGCAATAACCGTCAGGGAATCAGAGGGATCCCTTGGTTATGTCTTTGAAAATGTAAAGTTCGACGAGAAATATCTGAATGCCGTGTGGTTTGCCTTCCAGGATACTGTCATTGTGAGGGACATCAAAACTGCCAGGAAATACATGGGAGGTGTCCGCCTCGTGACTCTTGATGGAGATATTTTTGAAGCAAGCGGCGCCATAACAGGAGGATTTCAGGAAAAGCAGAAGGGTTCTGAGGATCTGGACAGGAGGATGGCGGAAATCGGGTCAGGGATACGTGAACTGAACGATAAGCTTGAAGCCATTAACTCGGAGCTTCCGGAACTGGAGGAGGAATTTGATCGCATTCAGGAGGAACTCCGCGTGACAAGCAAGGAGGAGGGCTCTAAGACCGGCGAGAAATCGGCCCTCTTGAGGTCGCTAGAGGCCGGGAAGCAGGAACTGCAAAGAGTCAGCTCCGAAATATCCGCGATAATGGATCGGATTGGATCTGTGGAGCAGGAAAAGCAGAAGGTCCAGGCGCATATTGATTCCCTGAGATCAGAAACCCAGAGACTGGAGATGGAAAAGGAAAAAGTCTATTCGCAAATCAAGGATATTTCCCCCTCATATTATTCCAGAGAACAGGACATGGAGGCTGAACTGGAAAACTTCAGAAACAAGGAGAAAGAGTTCAGCGGAGAGATATCTAAGCTGTCAGCCGAGGACCAGTTCATACTTGAAAAAGTCTCGGAAATGGAGAGAAAGATATCTGATCTGAACCGGACGCTTGAATCGAAGGCTTCAGAGATCAGGGAGCGTGAGATTTCCAAATCCGAGCTGGAGTCAGAACTGCGGAAACTCAGGGAAATGGAGGAGGAGATTGACAGGAAGACTGGGGAGATTTCTAGGAGAATAGGTGAGATCGACGCCTCCATACGAAGTCATGAGGATCAGATAGCTAACCTGAGAGCCTTGCAGACAACAAAGAGAGAGATGATAATCACACTCCAGGCAAAAATCCAGATGTTCAGTCAGAGGATGGAGGAAATAGCTGAGGAGATGTCTGCAGTCTGCGGCACAGTGATCTCAGAGATTCGCAGTTCCCATGAGGCAAAAAGGCAGATCAGCGGTGTGCAGGCAAGCATTGAGGCTCTGGGTCCAGTGAATCAGCTGGCCATACAGGAGTATGAGGAGGTTTCAAGGGATCTTTCATCCCTTAATGAGGAAATAGAGAACCTGGCTTCGGAGAGAAATGCCCTCATTAAGCTTCTTCAGGAGCTCAATGACAAGAAGGTCAGCGTGTTCATGGACACCTTTAACGGAATCAACAACAAGATGAGATCCATATATCATGAACTGTCGGGCGGAGGCGAAGCCTTCCTTGAGCTCAGCGATCCATCCAAACCACTAGAATCGGAAGTTTATATAAAGGCAAAGCCGAAGGGAACTAGATTCACAAAGATCGAGGCACTCAGCGGCGGTGAGAAAAGCCTGACCGCGCTTTCCTTCATCCTGGCGGTGCAGAGAACTAATCCATCATCGGTCTATTTCCTTGACGAGGTTGACATGTTCCTGGACGCTGCTAATGCAGAAAGGATGGCCAGGATGTTTCGCGCCAATGCCGAGACGTCACAGATCATCATGGTGTCTCTGAAGCAGATAGTCACGAGGTATGCAAACAGCCTGATTGGGGTTACTAGCCAGGACGGGATAACATCTGAGGTCTTTGAACGGGCAGTGGAGGAGGAGGCTGTCTGAACCGGGATGAAATCATCAGGAGCATTATAGTTCAGGCAAATATGCTTGAAACTTCATACGATGAATACGTGGCACTCATCGAAAAT
>Ga0070737_10004100_pt1 | contig 14917 bp, 10 predicted proteins | sample Coa_R1_10_FD_66438 | JGI IMG/M metagenome (GOLD analysis project Ga0070737, IMG submission 66438) | Surface soil microbial communities from Centralia Pennsylvania, which are recovering from an underground coalmine fire - Coalmine... | ecosystem: Environmental > Terrestrial > Soil > Unclassified...
CGTTCGTCGCAGATAGTGAGCGAACGGCTGTTTCTGCGTCTTTTCCAGCACGAAACCAACGGTAGCAATGGCGGCGTTGCTGTATTTCGTCTTCGTCTCCGGTTCGTAGACGAGTTGCGTTTGGTTGAGGCTTTCCACCATTTTCGCCAATGACGGCCCGGTGGGATCGAAGTAGTTGCCGACTGGCGGCTCGCGGACAAGTCCAGAACGATGAGCCATCATCTGCCGCAGCGTGATCGGCTTAGCGAACGGATTGCCCGGCTTGAAATCGGGCAGATAGGTGGTGATCGGCGCATCCAGGTCGAGGACACCACGCTCCACAAGCTGCATGACGGCGATATCGGTGAAGAGCTTCGACACTGAACCGACGCGATAAATCGTCTCGGCCGTGGCCGGAATTTTCGCCTTGGGATCAGCAAAACCGAAGCCGCGCGCCCAGACGATGCGCTGATCGTCCACCAAGGCAATCGACAGCGCCGGTAGCTTTTTCGCATGGACCTCGCGTTCGATAAACGCCGTCAGGCGCGCGGCGATGGCCTGATAATTCTTCGTCGGTTCAACGACCGACTCGGCCCGGAGGGAGCTAGCCGGCCCGGCCAGAAAAATCAGAACAAGCAACGGGGAAAGTCTGGGACGGTGCATATGGGAACTCATTGTTCAGATAACCTGTCTACGATGTCGCTTTTTCTCCCTTTTTTTTCGCCACCGCAGCGTGATCCACATTATTCGTATCGTACAGAGCGAAGAGTCCGCTGGTATCGCCAATCAGGGCTATTTGCCCTCCTGAATGTCTTTACGGAGTATCTTTCTGATGTTTTGGGCAATGCCGGACTGCCCACTCCGATATTTGCCGATCCCTTTCGGTAACGGTCGTTTCCCCCTGCCCGGGTGGGCAGCCACAGCATCGCGAAGCACGTCGTTGACCGAGCGTTTTTCGTTGGCCGCCAGTGCTTGAAGCACAGCCGCAGTTTTGTTCATCTAGTTCACTGATGAGAGACATCATTCTTCTTCTCAGGCAGCAAACCGTCGTGCCTCGAAGGGGAAAAAGAACCGGCATCCGAACACTCACGCCCACGGCTTCGCAAATCCAACGAGAGATTGTATACGACAGAAATATCTCCTACCAGAGATAACCCGCGTTAGTCGAGGGAATAGGAAAAAGCGGCTTTCTCTGTCTCCTGTAGCCTACCCTGCGAAAGGGTATCGACGAATAATAATAGAATTAGGTCAACATCCTCTAGCAAAGGAAGAAACATCCATGAGCGCATCACCGGGGCTGTTCGACGAAGTGGCGCACGATTGGCGGGAGCGGCTGGATCTCATCGTCGAGACCATGAAGGAGATGAGCCGGCAGACTGATCCGCAGGAGATGAGCCGGGCCTACAGCAAACGCATGCAGACGCTACGGCCCGTCGATCGTCGGGTGTCGATCAGCCGCCGCGGTTTGAAATGGCCCTGGTTTCGCGTGACGCGCTGTTCGTTCTGGAACGAAGACATCAATCCCTGGAAAGAACCACATCGGCTGCCGCTACTCAAGGGTGGATTGTTCGCCGAGCTGATCTACGGCGACGAGCCGCGGCTTTTCGACAACGTGCAGCTGCCCGACGACGATCCCGCCGCCGAGTATGTGGCCGGCATGGCCTCGATGGTAGCCATTCCCATGTACGATCAAGGCGTGGCCCTTAACATGATCCTGGCCATGCGTCGCGAGCCAGCGGCCTTTGCTCCGGAGCAGTTCCCAGAGATCGTCTGGTTGAGCAATCTATTCGGTCGGGCCACGCACAATCTCGTGCTCTCCGAACAGCTCAAGGCAGCCTATGAGGCAGTCGATTACGAGATGAAACTGGTGGCCGACATCCAGCGCTCACTCTTGCCCAAGAAGATGCCGGACATTCCCACGATGACCCTGGCCGCCTACTACCAGACGTCCCATCGGGCCGGTGGCGATTATTACGACTTTTTTCCTCTTCCCGATGGCAAATGGGGTATTTTTATCGCCGATGTCAGCGGCCACGGCACGCCGGCTGCCGTGTTGATGGCCGTTACCCACAGTCTGGCCCATACCTACCCTGGCCCGCCCGCGCCGCCTGGACACATGCTTGAATACGTCAATCGCCATCTGGCCGCACGCTATACCGCACAGTCTGACACGTTCGTAACAGCGTTTTACGGCATCTATGACCCGGCCCAGCGCACGTTGACCTACGCTTCGGCAGGCCATAATCCGCCTCGACTGAAGCGCTGCGCCGATGGTACGCTGGGCTTGCTGGACGGAGCTGGCGGCCTGCCCTTGGGTATCGCTCTGGAGATGACATACCGCGAGCAGACCTGTCGCTTCATCCCCGGTGATCAGCTGGTGCTGTACACCGACGGCATTACCGAGGCGCAAAACGAGCGCGGCGAGCTGTTTGGCCTGGCCCGGCTCGATAAAGCCTTGGCAGATTGTGCCTCCGATGCTTCGGACCTCCTGGAGTCAGTACTGGCCGCATTGAAGGACTTCACCGGCAGCCACCCGATCCACGACGATCGCACACTGCTGGTAGCAAAAATTTCGTGAGGGAGCGATGAGGGCTTTCAACAACCACTACGATGATGTGGCGTAGGAAGAACAGGAGCAAGCGTCCGCACCCGGCTCGTGGGACCGGCCGCTGTTGCTGGCGGACCTGGGTTTGGTGCTGAGGCTGGGCGGCTACGCTGCTCTGAACCATGTCCTGGCGGGACGCTTGGCGCTCTTCGGATATCCTGCAAGTTCTGTCCTGCAATTGTAAAGCGCGCAACAACTCGCCATCAGGCCGAGGATCTCGTTATCGTTTTTGGGGTGCTCGTGCTGTTTTCTCTGCACAGATATTTCGCGCTCCCTTGCTGTGACGGCCACCGAACCGGCCAAGGTGGCCGCGTAAGGACAACTGGACATCGTTCACTGCTTCGCCTTGGGAATTAATTCCAGGCACACCAGGCGATCGGCCCCGCGTACGTACAGTAAGCCGTGTGATAAAATGGGCGCCGCCCAGCAGGGTTCATTGAGCAACGGCTCGCCGCGGTCGCCATCCGCTCTCAGCTCGACGCTTGACACTTCCTCATATTTATGCGGGTTCACTTTCAGAAGGCGCAGGATGCCGTCTTCGCCCAAACAGATGAAGTGATGATCGACGAGTAACAACGAAGTACGGGTCAGGCCGCGCTTGCGCCACATGATTTTGCCGCTGGCCCATTCGAGGCAGCGCAGCTCGGCTTCTTCACTGTGCCGGCCGCTGCATCCGTAGAGATAGCCATCCACGTAGATGGGCGTGTTCCAATGGCAGCGCATGCTTTTGTCGCGGATTCCTTTGTCCTGGTCGGTCCAGACTTCCTTGTACGCGCCCGGCTGGACTTCGAGCAGGGCACTGCCGGGACCGTAAGTTTCGGAGAGAAAAACTCGGTTGCCGACAACAACAGGATTGCTGGCATTGACGCTTTCAAGGATTCGCGCACGCCAGGGATAGCGAAACTCGACTTTACCTGTTGCCGGCTCCAGGCCGACCAATCCGCCGCGGGCGAAGACGAAGCACCAGCGTCGGCCGTCGATGGTAGCCAGCTTTGGGCTGGCGTAACTGGCCAACTCATCGGTGACATGATAACGGACCTTGCCGGTATATTTATCGAAAGCGACGATGCCGCTGTCAGCTCCCCGGGGCCAGAAGCGAGCGTTGGGGGCAGGGTCGTCTTTGGGGCTGCCGCCAACTTGAGCAATGAGCAGATCGCCCTCAATGACCGGCGTGCTGCCAACGCCGAAAAAGTTCTGTCGGACGTGGAAGTCGGCAACGGTATCGACTTTCCAGATCAGCTTGCCGTCTGCGACGCGGAGGCAGTGCAACAGGCCCTCGACACCGTAGATGTAAACGCGATCACCGTCCACGACCGGCGAGCAGCGCGGGCCGCCGCTGTAGCCGTAGAGATCTTGGTAATCGGTGGGATAATCGAAAGTCCACAACGGCTCGCCTGTCTCGCTCTTCCAACAATGGAGGCGAGCACGATTGCCGGCGCGGTCGAAGAGGAACAGCCGTCCGCGGCTGATGGCCGGCATTCCATAGCCCTCGCCGAGCCGGCGCTGCCAGACGAGAGGTGGTCCCGCTGGAGGCCAGGGAGAGAGAATGCCTTTCTCAGTGGAGATACTGTCGCCGCTGGGACCGAGGAAGCCTGGCCAATCATTGCCGCCGTGGCGTGTGCGCAGGTCGGGAGGCAGCGGACCGCCGGGCCTGGAAACGATTTCTTCACCTACCTGGAGTGTCCGCGACGGGCGTTTTGGGCCGTTGTGAATGTTCCGGGCGGGTGGGAGTTCGCCGCCGCATCCCAGGAATAGTAGGCAACAGAGATAAACAAAGCCGCGCATGATTCGCCATCCTCCACAGTTCCGGTAATCCGGAAGCGAGTTCGTTTCGGCACGAATTACTTTAATGGATGAGGCACCAGCAGACCAGAAGACAAGCGAACTGGAGCGGGAGCGACATCTCGCCGGTCGAGCGCTTGCGGATGCCGAAAACAAGCGTTACACTACATAGCATCTGTTGAGCTGAGTTCTGTTTCGATTGCCTTTCTTGATCGCCGATCCAGAGCTTTGTCGCGGGAAAGGGGTTTTTCCTAATGTGGACCACCATTACTTTGCTGACCATCCTTGGCGTGACGCTTCCCGCTTTCTCCTCTCCCTCCAGAGAGGAGGAGAAGGTAAGAGGCTTGGCGCTGACCCATGTACGTTCGACACACGGCTTGCTCGGCCCCGAACGCCGTAACGAAACACTGGCACCGGGCGATAGCTTATTCCTCTGTTTTGACATCGACGGCATCCGCGTCGATCCCGAAGGCAAGGTGCGTTACAGTATGACGCTTGAACTGAGCAATGCCGCCGGCAACGTAGTATTTCGGCAAGAAGCGAAGGAGCAAGAAGCGCGCGCTTCTCTCGGCGGCGCCAGCGTGCCGGCCTATGCCCATCTGAGCGTCGGACTCGATACGCCAGCGGGCGATTATCAGATGAAGGTTATCGTCAAGGATCTGGCATCGGGGCAAGAGCAGAGTTTGAGCCGCACCTTGAAGGTGCTACCCAAGGACTTCGCCCTGGTTCGCACCACCGTGACGCTGGATCCAGAGGCTCACTATCCCGCCGCCGTGTTTGCCTGTGGACAGGGCGTTTGGGTGCATACCAGCGTCGTCGGCTTCGCACGCGGCCCCGGTAAAAATCCTGATGTCGTCTTCGAGATGCGCGTGCGCGAGGAGTCCGGCAAACCGACGCTCGCCAAGGCCGTGACTGGCACGCCCCCCAAAGACTTGCCTGCCAATCTATCGGGACTGCCGATGGGTTTCCCGTTGACGCTCAACCGTCCCGGCAAGTTCACCATCGAATTGCAGGCAACCGACCGCGTCTCTGGCAAGAAGGCCACGATGTCCTTCCCCATCGTTGTCCAAGGGGCAGCGGAAAAATAGGCAAACGCCCGGTGTCAGCCGGCCAGTGGAACCTATACCAGCCAGCTGACGATGACTGCTCGCCGGGAAATTCGAATGAGGGAGACTGCCGTGTATAAGATATTTAGAGTCGTAAAATTAAGTAGTTTGACCGTAGCTTTCGCTTCTATACTCGTAACCGGCGGACTGTTCGGCGCCGAGGCGCCGGTCGTGGCCCGGCTTGTCTCCAGGGACGGCACTCTGTTCGCGCGTAGCGAGCCAGCTCAGGATTGGCAAGCAGTTGCCCACAAGGGCGCTATACGCGCCGGCGATCTGTTGGTCGGATTGCCGGGCGCTGTTCTCGAGAACAGCAAAGGAACCGTGGGCCTGACGCTGTTGACCGATCTGGACAAGAACTCGCCGTATCCGGTCCTGGAGGCAGCCGTGGTCTTGCACGCCTCGGCGGACCACGACCTGGACTTCACACTGGACCGCGGCCGCGTGGACGTAACCAATCTCAAAAAAGAGGGAGTGGCCCGCGTACGCATCCGTTTCCATGATCAGCAATGGGAAGCGAACTTGACCGAGCCGGGCACGCACATCGCCTTGCAGCTGTATGGCCGCTGGGCCAAGGGAGTACCGTTCCGCAAAGAGCCGGGGCCGAAGGACGTGCCAGCTGCGGACTTGTTGTTGGTGGTCCGCAAGGGGCAGATCGAGCTGAAGCACGGTTCCTGCTATTGCATTATGTCGGCGCCGCCGGGTCCGGCCCTGTTGCACTGGGACAACAGCGGCGCCGTGGAAGAAGCGGCGCAGAAACTCGAAACGTTGCCCGATTGGGTGGCGACAGAGCAATCGGAATCTGAACGCGCCCAGCGCATCAAGGACACTGTTGAAAAGCTGCGGCAACAAGTAGTCAAGTCCTCGCCTCGAGAGGCCGGACGGACGTTCGCCGCCTCTGAAGATCCCAACAAGCGAGCCACCGGCGTCATCTTCATGGGAGCGCTGGACGACCTGGAAGGATTGGGCCAGGTCCTTACCGGGACGAAGTACCCCGATGCCTGGGACCGGGCCGTCGTCGTGGTGCGCCATTGGCTGGGCCGCCGTCCCGGGCAGGACCTGATCCTCTATCAGAAATTAATCGACAAACACGATCTCAAACCGGCGCAAGCGGCAGGCATCCTGCAGCTGTTGCACAGTTTTAGCGATGCGCAGCTGGCTCAGCCGGAATTGTATACCACGCTGGTCAAGTATCTCGACAGCGATCTACTCGGCATCCGCGGTCTGGCCCATTGGCACCTGGTGCGCCTGGTGCCAGCCGGCAAAGACATTGGCTACAACCCTCTTGATCCCAAAGGCAAGCGTGATGCAGCACGCGAGCAATGGAAAAAATTGATCGATGATATGCTTACAAAGGGAGAGCTGCCGTCCAGGCAGGTTGGCCGCCAGCCATAGGCGAATGCACCCACGCCCGGCTAATCTGGGAACTTAGGGCGAGCGTACATTTCCCTCCTTCCTTGTGGAAGGAGAGTTCGGGTGGGGGGACGGAACTCCTTGGTACACTTGTCCTTCTAGCCCCCACCCTGCCCTTCCCACAAGAGGGGAAGGAGTCGGGTCCGCTAGCACTTATTATGGGAGACGTTGTCATGTACTTATCTCTTTTCCGCTGCTTGTTCCCCCTGTGTGTTATCCCGGTGATGCTATTTGCTTCTTCTGTGCCCGCTCACGCCCAATTTGCCGGCGCGGCGGGTGTCGCGGCGCCTGCTGTTTTGCCACCCCCGATCTTCGGTGGCTATCCTTATGGCCGCTACGGCTATCCCTTGGGTTATGGCTGGGGCACGCAATGGATGCAAAACCCCTACGAGGGTTACATGAACGGCGCCGCCAACGTAACGATGGCCAACGCCCAGTATCAACAGACCATCCAGCAAGCTAAATTACTCCGCGAAGAAGCCCGCCGTTCCGCCCTGCAAACGCGTCGAGCTGCCATTGAAGAGCGTCAATATGAGCTTTCCTTGCGGCCCGACCCCGAGAAGATCCGCCAAGAGCAGATGCTCAAGAGCTTGCAGCGTAGCCGTAATAATCCTCCTCCGGTCGAAATCTGGTCGGCGACCGCCCTCAACGACCTGTTGCGCGACATTCAGTCGGCGCAAACACGCGGCGTCAGTGGTCCCGAAGTGCCGCTATCGCCGCAAGTCCTGCAACACATCAACGTGACCACGGGCACCACCTACGGCGGCATCGGCCTGCTGCGTGACAACGGCAAACTGACCTGGCCCTACGTCCTCCAACAATCGTACTTCGATGACCAGCGTAGACGACTAGATGAGCTGCTGCCGCAAGCGGTCAAGGAAGCCCAGTCCGGCCCTGTCAACCCTCGGCTGCTCAACGACATCCGCGCGGCCCAGAAAGACCTGGAGCGCTCTCTCGATGCGCACGTGGCCGACCTGACGCCGAGCGAATTCACCGAGGCATCACGTTACCTGCGTGAGCTGAAAGACTCGCTACGGGTGTTGCAGCAGAGTGACGTAGCCAAGTATTTTCGCACCGCCTGGACGCCGAAAGGCTCGACGGTGGGGGAACTGGTACAACAAATGACCCGCGAAGGACTGCGCTTCGCCCCGGCCGTGTCTGGCGATGAGCCATATTACACATCGCTGCATCGCGCTTTGGTAGACTATGATATGAATGTAGCACAGCTGGCCACGGTCCCATCGTTCCGCTGATCCGTCAGCTGGCAAACGGGCGGCGTCCGCCGATTGGTACAACCCTCACCAGCTGGCGGACACCGGCCATTCGCCGCCACGTCGGCCTGCCAGGCGCTCTAATGTCCAGCCCCATGCTCATGGCCGCCCTGGAACAGCGAGCTATGCGGATTGGCGCCGGCAGCAACGTAGGCAATCAAATCAAGAATCTCCTCGCGTGTCAGTTTATCGAGCAACCCCTTGGGCATGATTGACACCGGGGACTTTTTACGCTCGGCAATGTCCGCTTTTTGGATTGTCGTCGGCTCGGCTTTGGCCAGCGGATTTTCGATCACCTTCACTACATCCGCTGTCTCGGCGACGACCAGGCCAGTGAGGACTTTGCCCGATTCCAGTTCAAACGTGAAGGTCTGGTATTTCTCGTTGATGCGGAACGAGGGATCGAGGATGTCACGCAGGATCTCGATCGGTTTTTGCTGCTTGGGATCGAGTTTGGTCAGATCGGGTCCAATCTCGGTTCCGGCACCGCCCAGCTTGTGGCAGGAGGCGCAGCTGGCAGCCTGAAAGATTTGCTTGCCATTACTGAACGATCGGCCCTCTCTCAGCTGTTCGACCGACGAAGCCAATTCCTCGAACTTCCACTCTTTGCGCGGGCGGACAAATTTCAAGAGTTCATCGGCGATCGGCAGCGGATGCTTGGCCAGATAGCCCTCGGCATCGGCGAGATATTCGTCGAGATCCTCGACAACGTAGAGGGCGCCGTACATGCGCCGCCAATGACCGGGGTAGGTGCAGACGTAGGGATAAATACCCGGCTGCTTTGGGGCGGTCCAGCGGAGCCTTTCCGAGTTGCGCGGTTGAAGGAGCTTGCTTTTAAGCAAGATCTTATTCGATTGCGGGACATAGCCGCGCTCCAAGGCACCGGGCTGCGCGGCCGTCGTTTCCGCAAGCGTACCGATCTCTTCCAATGCTCCCGGCTGCGTCACGACGAAATTGTGGGGCATCAGATCGTTATTGTCGAAAAAAATCTCCACCGGCTTGCCGGCCTTGACGACGAGACGCTCCTTGTCGAAGAGCATTTGGTCCGGCACTGTAGCCAGACGGAGGATGCGCACCCCCAATTCGCCCAACTCGCGGCGCACATGCCGAGCCTCATCCAGCGGCAACAGCGACGCCAGCGAATCGGCCAGCTGGAGTGCGTCCAAGGCAGCCGGCGAGGTACGCTCGGGGACAGGGATGGTACGAATGTACGGCAGCAGCACATCCAGGAGCGGCTTGGCCTCGTCCTTGGGCCGATACTCGGACGGGATGCGCAGCAGCGCCCCAATGGCGGCGTAGCGGTCGGCGTCACTGCGGACATACTTGGCGATGGTCTTGAAAGCGTCCGCTTCTTTGCCGCGCACCGCGGTCAGCGCGAGCATGGCGGCGCGGCGAATAGCTTGCTCCGGGACTTCGCCGCCGACATCGAGGACGATCTTCTCTTGCGGGGCTGGCAGGCCTTTTTTCTCGAAGACGATCTTGCGATCCTTATCGAGCACCTTCACGGTAAAACCGTTCAGGCGCTTGCCGAATTCGTCGTCGGTGCGGTTCCAGACGACGATGGAATCAATCGGAAAGGCACCGCCGAGATCAACCTGCCACCACGGATTGGAGGTGTTTTCCTCCGTATGCGTCTGGCCGCCGGCCGCGTAACTACCGCTGGTATTGCCGTCGATGGCTTTGCGAGCATCCCCGTTGTAGGCGGTGTTCTTCTGCGATGCTTTGCCGCGCCGAGCGATGTTGCGGCCGTCGCTGAACACTTCGACCTCGGCCAAGGTCAGCGTCCGCCGCCGGCCCGGCAACTCGATGCGGACGTAACGGCCAAGTACAGATGGCGCTTGGCTCGCTGCCGCGGCCAGTTCCTTCGGCAGCCCGGCCAGCAGCGGCTCGACCTTGGGATAGAGAGCAGCTTTTTGGCCAGGATCGCGGATCAGCGGCAGAGCGTTTAGCAAGTCGCGCAAACGGGTCACGGACGTGGTGGCCAGCGTCCACGCCTTCTCGACCGTACCATCGGCAGCAATAAGGGCGACGAAGCCCAGTTGCCGCGTCACCGGCAAATGAGCGCCCACAGCTATCTTCTCCAACTCACCGCGCACCTCAGCCAACTCCGCAGCGGGACGGCTGGTTAAGAGACGAATAAGATCGAATACGACGCTTTCATCCGGTCCGGCTGGATCGCGCTGGCGGCTTGCCTCTTCATCCTGTTTGCGGACGGCGTCGAGTAGCACGCGCAGCTCGTTTTTATTCTGCCCTTGGGCCAATCCGGCCAGCGCTTCCTTGCGATACTCATCGCGGATTCCCTTGCGGAACAGCAATTCCATGTACACCGCTGGCGTCCGCTTCAAGCGCAGCAAATCGTCGGTGCTGACGTTTTTGAGGAAGAAACGAGCGCCTGCCGTGGTCGTGAAATGGATCTCCTTGCCGGCCTTGATGGCTTTGCTGACGATGGGATCCAGTGCCTTCATCGTCTCGCCGCGAACGAAATCGATGTAGATGTCCGACGGATATTCGGCGGCGATCAGCGGCACCTCAAGCGCCTCCGGCACCGCAAAGAAACTGGCGGCGCGAACAGCCTGCAAGCGAACACGCGGCGATGGATCAGCGGCAAGTTTCTTGAGCAGCTCCAGAGCATCGGGCACGCGATCGCGCCAGGAACACAGCACGCGCGTCGCCGCGGCGCGCGCATGGGGATCCGGCGACGACAACAGGCGCTTAAGCAAAACGACATCGACGACATTATGATATTGATGCATCCACAACGCTTCCATCATGTGGTGTTCATAATTCGGATCTTTTTTGTCAAGATTAGCTGCCCACTTCTTCACCGCAGCAACGACTGCATCGCTGTCGCGGCCGCCCAGTTCGATGCGGACTCGGTAGCGGACGCGGTCTTCCGGCTCCTTGAGCAGATCCAACAATTTCTCGATCGGTTCGCCAGCGATCGGAACGGTCTTGAGCAAGGGCCGATCGGTGCGCGTGATGCGATAGATGCGGCCGTGAGTGCGGTCACGATTAGGATCGCGCAGGGCGTGCTGCAAATGGCCAATGATCGTGTTGTGCCAATCGATGAACCAAATGGCGCCATCGGGACCGATCTTCAAGTCCGAAGGACGAAAATTCGGATCACTAGAGTAGACGATTGGCTCGACTTCCGTGCCGGTGAAGCTACTGTCCTTTTCCTGGATCTTGTACTGCAAAATGCCCTGAAAGCCGATGACGTTGGCGACCAGCAGATTACCCTGACTTTCCGGGGGAAAATGCCGGCTGGACAAGATCTCAACACCGGGACAGGGCCGGGTGCGCTGTTGATAAACCTGCGGCGGACGGGCATGCTTATGCGGAAATTCCAGATGGCCGGAGAACAGAGCGCCGTGGTACGGATTGGCTCCGGTGCCGTCGTAGACAAAATCCTCACCCCAACGGTCCCAAACGTGGCCGTGCGGATTGGCGAAGGGGAACGTCACGTACACCTCGAATTTCTGCGTGCGTGGCTCATAGCGAAAGACGCCGGCATTGACGCAGCGCTGCGGCGGGCCGTAGGGCGTTTCTACCTGCGTGTGGTGGAACGTGCCTTCCTGGAAATACAGCGCCCCACCCGGATCAAGAGCGAAGCTGTTGGACGTGTGGTGCGAATCGGCCGAATCGAGTCCGCTCAGCACGCGGACGCGCAGGTCAGCTTTACCGTCGCCGTCGGTGTCCTTGAGAAACATCAAGTCCGGTGCCTGGGCGACGAGGACGCCGTTGTTGTAAAACTCGAAGCCGGTTGGGCAGTGCAGATGATCGGCGAAGATGGTCATCTTGTCGGCCTTACCGTCGCCGTTAGTGTCCTCGAAGATAAGGATTTTGTCATTCATCTCCTCCTTGGGTTTCCAGTGCGGATAGCTCGGCCACACCGCCACCCAGAGCCGGCCCTTGGCATCGAACTGCATCTGTACCGGCTTGGCTAACTCTGGAAACTCTTTTTCGGAGGCGAAAAGATTTATTTTTAGGTTTTTGCCGAGCGTCATCTTCTGAATCGCCGTCTCGCCATCGAGATAGATGTGTTCACCGTTGGGTCCCGGGCCGGGCTTGTTCGTCTTGACCGGAATGAACGGCGGCGTGTTGCTGTCATCGACTTTCAGATCCTTGCCTTGGGCCACAGCCCAGATGCGCCTGTCGCGGTTGCTGGTCATCACGTCGAGAATTTCCATCTCGCGCTGCTGATCCTCGTAGTTGGACTGTTGATCGGCATACTTCTCGAAAGCCCGCCCACCGTAAACGTTGTAGCCATCCAGCGTGCGATAGCGATTGAACCAGTAGAAATTCTTGTCGAGGACAGCCTGACGTAGTTTTTCCAATTGCTCTGGTTCGCGTTTCACCTTATCGGGGAACAGCGCTGCGTCGATGATGCGCGCGACGACCTCATTGCCGCGGGAGTTCAGGTGAATACCGTTGATCGTCAGCGGCTTATCGACCTTGCCATACAGCTCCCGCGTAGGATGAAACAAATCGACGAAGACGACACCGTTCCTATTAGCGACTTCGGCCATAGCTTTTGTGTACATTTGCAGCCGCTTATTGTTCTCTTTGCCATCGGGCAGATTGCGGTCGTGCAGGTCCTCGTGGGCGATAGGAGAGAACAGGACCAATCGCGGAGCGCTCTTGCCATTGTACTTCTGCGCCAGTGTGTGCTTGAGGAACGCATCGAGATCGTTCTTGAACTTATCCAGTCCCTCCGCGCCGGCGAACGATTCGTTGTAACCGAAGAAAGCGAAGATGACATCGGCCCGCGTATGGGTCCGTTCCAGCCGATTATCGGTCAGGCCCTTGCGTGTGACCAGCCGGTGCGGCTCCGGAATGGGTTGATTGCCGGCCAGCCATTGGTCCAGAGTGCCGAAATTCGCCGAGCGTAGCCGCACGGTCAATTCATCCGCCGAAAAGCCGAGGTTGCGGATCACCAGCTCATGCCTGGGAAAGCGGCTGTGCAGCATCGTTTCCAGCCAGCCATCGTGCTGCATCCGATCCGCCAGCGTATTGCCGATGATGCAGATGTGGTCCCCATGCTTGATCTCGAGCTTGACGGCCCGTTTGACATCCCCGGCCGACTGCACCGGGGCATGAATCGGCACCAGCGCCATCAGGGACAAAAACAAGGCGAAAATCAATCGACAAAGGCGAAGAGAAGAAAAGCGAGGGGCCAACAAGTACATAATGAATAACCTCAAAAGCATTAGCAGGTCGGATAGAGAGTGTCTGAACTCTACAGTGATTACATCGGACGGTGTCCAAGACGGCAAGTTATTTCCAGGACTTCTTTCTCGGCCCATACGCAGACGGCAGGCCCATCGAGGGAAAATCCCATGTCGTAATCGACGGCAAATAACGGTATCACGAAACGGGGCGTCAAGCGGCGCACGGGATGGGCCAGGCCACGATACACAACTGGCCGGGGATGGCGTTTCACCTTGGAGTGGGATAGATGGCGTGGCGTCCTATGAACATGGTGCGGAATGGGCCGGTGGACCGGATGCGGCGGCTTTGGCAACGGCACTTTTGGCGGAGTTGGCTTATGGGCCGGATGCGGCGCAGGCGGGTGCCTCTTGCTCGCAGTCGCTGCGCTGGAAGCCGTCGCCTAAAGGGCCAGCCAAATCAGAGGAGCGCGTAGGGTATGCATCATGAGCGATCTCCTACGGAGGACAGTAAAGACTATCTCTGCTCTGCGGCGAGCAACAAGCCGGCTGTGGAGGAAAGAGATGGAAGCAATCCCATTTTATTTTAACCCCCAGGGGCGCGAGTGCAGAAATCGGTGACTGACTGGTTGGATCGCAATCATCGCTTCCAGGGTGAGGCCCTGACGAAACAATGGCCCGCACTGGAGAAAGCCGCTCAGCAACTGGTTGGTAATGTCAGCTCATTGGTGGTGTTGCAGCACTACATGGAACGTGAACTGGCAGAACTGCTCTCCAATCCCCGCACAGCACTCGTAGGGTAAGCGTCTTTATAATTGGCAAATCTAAATGCCTCCACGTAAAGCCGAAAGTGCATCAAGCAGTCTTTGCGGAAGGGTAAACCGAACCTGCGACCTGAAAGGGATTTCGGTTTTCCAGCCCGCGAAAGACCAAGTCGAATAACGCGTCTAGTGACCGGCAACCATGGTTGCCGGTGATCTCATCATGCAAGTGTCACCACAACCGCTCAAGCTGCCCACGTCGCATCCACATACTGCCGATCTTGGGGGTGAGGTGGACGTCGACTTCGTCCTCAAACACCGCCGTTTCGTCGACGGGAAGGTGGGCCAGCAATCGCCGCAAGGCCCGCAATTTGGCCTGCCGCAGCGGGTCGGGCCGATGGACGACCGGATGGGGACGACGCCAGACCAGGTCGGCCTGATGCAGCCAACGACGGACGGTCTCGCGACGGACCGCCACTTGATGCTGACGCCACAAGAGGATGACGACCAAGGCACAGGTCCAGCGGCTAACGTCAATAACGCCCGGCCGCCTTCGTACTTCAGACAATGATTCCACTGCTGACCCAACTCCTTAGAGCTAGCGGACCAAACCTCCTCTCCCCTTGTGGGGGAGGGAAAAGTCCGTTAGCCCTTAGCCGGCGCCTCGTCACCGCCATGCCAGAGTTTGGCGAGGGCCAACAGATCATCGTCGGTAGTGCCCTATAAGGATCTGGAAAATACGTTGGGCTTCGGCTTCTTGCTCGGCGGACAGTTGCGGTTGATGAGACAGGGCTGACCTCCAAAGGGTGAGTCATTTTCGCCTCGGTCCCCTCAT
>Ga0070737_10004102_pt1 | contig 14910 bp, 13 predicted proteins | sample Coa_R1_10_FD_66438 | JGI IMG/M metagenome (GOLD analysis project Ga0070737, IMG submission 66438) | Surface soil microbial communities from Centralia Pennsylvania, which are recovering from an underground coalmine fire - Coalmine... | ecosystem: Environmental > Terrestrial > Soil > Unclassified...
CCTCTGGCTCGTTGGCGGTAGGCGTCGTCGATGGCATCGGGCGAGAGGAAGGTGCTGTTTTGCGCTCGGGCTCCATCGGGGATGCTGTCGCCGAGGTATTTGTCGGTTAGCAGTCCTTGGGCCAGCGGGCTGTAGACGATGAGCCCGAAGCCGTCTTCGCCGGCCAGCTTGAGCAGTCCGTTGTCTTCCGGGGTCCGGTCGAAGATCGAGTAACGGGGCTGGTGGACGAGCAGTGGCACGCCGGCGTCGCGCAGTAGTTCGGCGGCTTCGTGAGCCCGCTCCGGCTGATAGTTGGACAGGCCGACGTACAGCGCCTTGCCCGACTGGACGGCGCTGACCAAGGCGCCGACCGTCTCCTCGAGCGGGGTGGAGAGGTCCGGGCTGTGGCTGTAGAAGATGTCGACGTAGTCGGTGCCGAGGTCGCGCAGGCTGTGCTCGAGCGAGGCGAGGAGCGACTTGCGGGAGCCGCCCTTGAGGTACGGGCTCTGGCCGATGGGGTTGCCGGCCTTGGTGGACAGGATCAGCTCGTCCCGGTACGGCGCGAGATCGTTGGCGAGCACTTTCCCGAACGTCTTCTCGGCGGCCCGGGGCGGGGGACCGTAGCGGTTGGCGTTGTCGAAGTGGGTCACCCCCAGGTCGAAGGCGTGCAGCAGGATTTCCCGCTGGGTCTCGTACGGGTAGTCGGTGCCGAACTTCTGCCACAGGCCGAAGGAGAAGGCCGGAAGGTCGAGCCCGGAGTTGCCGGCGCGCCGGTATTGCAGGGTTTCGTAGCGGTTGTCGGCGGCTTGGTAGGGCGTTCCGTTGGCTGGCATGGGGGAAGGCGTCCGTTCTGTCGGAGCTGGGCGTAGACGCCGCCACGATAGAACGCTCGGTGCTGTCCGGACTACCGGTACCCGTGAAGCGCGTTGGCCGCGCTGATGGCGGCCGTGCGCATCCGGAGGTCCTCCATCCGCTTCCGTTCGGCGCGGATGTAGGCCCGCCGCTTTGCGTTGTGGTTGCGGATGACCTGGCGTGGACCCTCCGGCGTGTAGTCGAGGTGATCGACGCCGACCGCGTGAAGTATCGACCGCTCGAGGGGCGAAAAGTCCGTTGGGTCGTCGCGGTCGAAGCGCATCGGTTGCAGCAGTTTGACCGACTCGGTGTGGAGGATCCGTGCCATCTCCAGGATGTTGGGCGAGGAGGCATGCAGCATGAACGGGTGGACCAGGAAGACGTCACCGGCCTCTCCGGTGAGCTCGACCACCTCGCGGCACTGCGCGGCGATCGACTGCTGGTCGATCTGGGCGCTGAGGGGACCGTCCCGGTGCTCGTTGAGGTAGCGGGCGATGAGACCCACCGACTCGGGGAGGATGGCGGTCGGGCCTCCTTTTGCCGGAGTGTCGCTGAAGAGCGAGAAGATCCTGAGAACGAGATCGGGGGAGTCGAGATAGCGCCGGAATTCGTCGCCGTCGAGGTGCCATCCGGCCGAGGTCGGCGTCATTGCCTCGTACGGCTTGTCGCTGCTCCGGCCGAAGTTGGGGATGAAGCTGTCGGACCATGAGCCGGTGACCACCCGGTCCGGGCCGCCGGCGAGGTCGCAGGCCGCGCCCCAGACCATGGGGGCGGCCTCCTCCGGCATCCAGGACCGCTGCTTGGGCATCCCAAAAAAATTCTCGGACCAGGTGGCCGGGTCATGGGCGTCGTAGCCCACCCGCACCCAGAAGGTGCTCGTGGCTTCGTCCATGAAGTCCTTCGGGACTCCTCCCCTCAGGCAGATGTAGCCCCGGTCGACGAACTCGTCTACCTGCTTGTCGTCAAGCACCTGGTAGTCCATCCTCTTGCCCTCTCCCGTGTCTCTCTCACTCAGTGCTCGGCTCGAGCGGCCTCTCGGGCATCGCGCCAAGCGGCGAAGTCCCTTTCGATGTGGCGCGACCAGGCCCGGGTGTCGATCGCTGCGCTCTGGTACCGGCCTTCGGCGAGACGCTGCTTGCCGAAGGCATCCCGCAGGCGGAAGGTCCGGCTGTGGTCCAGGACGTCGCCGACCAGGTGCGGAGGAATGAAGGTGATGCCGGACGAGTTGCCGAGTACGACGTCTCCCGGCAACACCGTGCAATCTCCGATCTGGACCGGCCCGTTGACCGCCGCCACCGTTACGTCGCGGAGACCGGTCGGGTCACTGTCGCGATAGAAAAAGGTGGCGTCGAGGGCCGAGATGCCCGGGACACTCCGGACTCCGCCGTCGATCACCGCTCCCCGGCCGGTCCTGGCCACGATGGCCGTGGCCAAGCGGTCTCCGATGACGGTGCCTTCTCGTATCTTCCCGTGGATGTCCGCCACCATGACATCGCCGGGGGTCAGGGTCTCGATCACCCAGGTGTTCTGACTGCCCAGCGTCTCGCCGGCGGCCACCACCATGGCCGCGTCCAGATCGGGCCGGAACGGCATGAAGTGCGCAGTGACGGCTCGGCCGACCAGGACCTTGTCCGGGTTGGTTTGCTTCCACCCTCCTGCAAAACACCATTCGTAGCCGCGGATGTTGAGGACGTCCCACACCTCTTCGTGGGTCAGCTCGCTCAGAGCGCGTAGGTCGTCGTCGGGAACCTTGGGGCGCCCGTCCTCAAAACGCTCACCCTCCCAGATCAATGTCAGCTCGATGACGTCATCCGGATCCGGAAACATTCTCACTTGTCAAACTCCCTTTTCCGTAGGTATGCGGAGCGCCGAGCGGAGGCGCTCCAAGACCAGCTCTTCCTCCCCGGGGATCAACGTCTGCGGGTTGAGAGCGATGACGTCGTCACCGACCGTCCCGACCGAGACATGCGGATCACCCTCCCAGAGGGCGGCGACGACCTGGTCCCTGGTGCGTGGGCTCGTGGACGAGAACTTGACCATGGCCCGGCCGTGGGGCTGACCGGCCTCACTCGGATACCCCCGGCTGACCGTGATGCCATTGATGCCGTCCAGCCCGGTGATCCATGTCTGGACCATGGCCTCGTATCCGGCCAGCGTGGCGGCTTCGTCCTGGGACAGATACAGCTCGACGGCAGTGAGCAGGCCGATCAGCTCCTCCTTGCCGACCTTCATGCTCCGCCCGATCGATTGGTTGGGCGCCGCGTTGACCTCGCACCCCTCGATGATCGAGCGCTTGCCCAGCACCAGGCCGCTGGCCTGGGGCCCGCGCAGGCCTTTGCCGCCGCTGCAGATCACGATATCGGCGCCGGCGTCTCGGGTGTAGGTCCACAGCGATGCGATCGGTGGGATCTGGGCCGCTGCGTCGACGAGCACGGGGACGCCGGCGGCGTGGGCGATCTCGACCACCTTGGCCACGTGATCCGGTCCGGTGCCGAAATGGTTGCCCACGAACTCCAACACGCAGGCCGTCCGTCCTGACAGGGCCCGACGAAGGTCATCGGTGGTGCCGTCCACCTCGACGATCCGAGCTCCGGTGGCGCGGGCGGCATAGTCGTAGCCGTTGCGGTGCCGACGCTCGATGATCACCTCGGTACGGGTGACGCCGTCGAGGTAGGGAAGGGCGTTGTGAAGCTCCTGGTCGGTGCCGATCATGCAGGCGGTGACGGCGATCGTGATCCCGGCGGCTGCCCCGCAGGACACGTAGCCGGCCTCGTTGTTGGTCAGCTCCGCCAGCCGCTCGCCGACCCGTTGGTGCAAATCGACGATCGACACGAAGTGGCGCGAGGCCTGCTCCATGGCTTCGACCACTGGCGCGGGCATGAGCGAGCCACCCAGCCGGGTGAAGGTGGCAGCGGCGTTAACGACGGGTCGCAGGCCCAGACGCCCGTACGGGTCGCCGACGCGGTCGGTTTGTGGCGCGGCTACCACCGCTGGAGCTCCTTGATGAAGCGGGAAGCCGGCTCGACACCGAGCTGGCCGGCGAGCCAGGCGTCCATGCGGTCTCGGTCGATGCCGCCGCGGTGGGTTGCCGGCCAGTGCTCGACCGGCCCGCCCAAAGCGTCGAGGATCGGGGCGAGCCAGTCGATCCCGGTGGTGGTGCCGGGCTCCCCGGTGGCGGTGGCGACCGCGGCCCGCACGGCCGGTGCGTGGAGGGCGGGGTTGAAGAAGTCGAGCGTGTGGCCCACCGCATCCTCGGTGCCGGGCCGATACCGGATGTAGTCATTGAACTCTTCCAGCGGATAGGCGTTGGTCCGGGAGCGGGCCTCCATGGCCCGGTAGTGGACCAGGCCCTGGAGCCGCAGGGCCCGGAAGACGGGCCGGCGGGCGGCGGTGATCACGGCGAGGTCTCCGCCACTCACTGCGACCCGATCTCGATCCAGCTCCGGGCGGGACAGCAGCACCTCGGCCGCCCGTAGACAGTCGGCGGCGATGCCCCGGTAGATGTATCGCTCGGGATCGTGGAGGTCGAGGGTCAGGAGACCGGGATAGCTTGCCGCGAAGGTCATGTCCGCCAGTCGCTGGCCCCGGTGCATGGGGGTCAGCACGACGTAGCGACGGCGGTCGTGCCAGTCTGGCACGTGGTTGACGCTGCCGTAGGTGGGGATTTCAAGCAGCCCCGGGAAAGGGCCGTCGCCGGTCGGGATGCTGAGATAGCCGAAGAGTCGCACCGGGCCGATGCTGGTCATCCGCAGCGCGTAGAGGGTCCAGTCTTCCGTGCAATGCCGCGGCATCCGCTCGAGCACAGGCCGGGCAGCCATCGCGGCGAGCTCGTCGTCGACGGTGTCCCAGTATTTGTGGAAAGAGGCCCGCGCGTTCATGAGCCTTCTCCCGGCCCCTCGGGACTCAAGTGCTCCTCCAGAAATGCCTCCACCTGCGCGCCGACCCAGTAGGAGCCGGCGTCATGGGCTGACCCCTCGGTCGTCACCAGATGCTTCGGGCAGCTGAGATTCCGGTAAAGGGCGAACCCGCTCTCGGGAGGACAGACGTCGTCCGCGAGCCCGACGTACACGAGGGTCGGGCAGCGCACCAGCGTCCCGAAGTTGACCACGTCGAAGTAGGCCACCGTCTCCGCGACCAGCGACTCGTGGTCGGGGTGGAGCCGGAGGTACTCATTGATCTCCTCGTACGGGTACGAGTGGGTGAGTCGGGCCGAGTCGATGAAGGCAGCCAGATACGGGGCCCCGGACACGGCACAGCGCACGGTGTCGGCGGCCAGCGCGGCCAGCACGATGGCGAGGGCGCCCCCCTGACTGCTGCCGTAGACACCAATGCGGTTGACGTCCACCTCGGGGAAGGAGGCCAGTACGTCGACCGCCCGCAGGGCATCCAGGTAGAAGCCCCGGTACGCGTACGTCTCCTTGTCGACGATGTTCTCGACCAGCAGGCCGGGATAGCCGGGGTTGAAGCGGCTGTTGGAGCGGAGCTTGCCTCGGGGGGCGACGCCGAAGGCGGCGTAGCCAAGCTGCGCCCACGACTTGGGGAGCGTCGGATCCGACACGTAGCCGGGGGTCAGTAGAAGGCCGGGATACGGCGGGGTCAGGTACTGCTCCTTGGGGACGCAGTACCAACCCGAGATGTCGAGGTCGTCGGCGCTGCGATAGATGACCTCGTACACGTCAACCTCAGGAGTGCTCCGCTCGGGAACCGGGATGAGTCGGCTCCCGAGCGAGATCTCGGCGAGCGCAGTGACGTTGCCTGACCAGAACCGGTCGAAGTCGGCCGGTCGCTCGACTTCGATGACGCAGCGACTGGTCTCGTCGTCCTCCCGCTTCATCGTCATGCTCATGCGCCGGCACCCCCGACCTCCGACTCCGAACGCCGGACAGCGACGACATCGATCTCGACCCTGATCGCCCCGCCCATGCGGGACCCGACGGTGGTGCGCACGGGGTACGGGGCCGAGAAGCACTCGCGGTAGGCCTCGTTGAACTCCTCGAAGTCGTGGTCCACGTCGTGGAGGTGGGCCGTCACCTTAACGACGTCCTCGAAGTCCAGGCCGGCCTCGACGAGGACGGACCGGATGTTGCCGAGGGCCTGGATCGTCTGGGCTCCGACTGATGGCCCGGCCAGCTCGCCGGTGCCCGGGTCCGTCCCCCCCATCCCGGAGGTGAAGAGCAGGGGACCGACGACTACGCCCTGCGACAGCGGGCCGGTGGTCGGCGGCAACTGTGGACTGGTAACAACTTGCTTTTTCATCTTCCCTTTTTCTCTCCGTCACCCAACCGGGTGCTGCGGTCTCACTTGATCGCCCCGCCAATGCTCGCTCGGATAATCCTTCGCTGCACGATCAGGAACAGGATGACCACGGGTAGGGCGACGATGACGAGTCCCGCCGTGAGCAGTGTCCATGCCGTCAGATGATCGCCCTCGAAAGCGAAGATGCCTCGAGCCACCGGGAAGAGGCCGGGGCTGTTCAAGAACACCACCGGGCCGATGATGTCATTCCAGACGCCGAGCAGGGACCACAGGAACGTGACCACCATGCCCGGAGCGCAGAGGGGGGTCACGACTGACCACAGGTATTTCCAGTACGGGCAACCATCGATCTGCGCCGCCTCGTCCATCTCCAGGGGCAGGGTTCGGATCACCGAGGTCAGGACGATCACGCCCAGCGGAATGGCCGGTTCGACGTGCAGGAGGATGTAGCCGATCCGGTTGTTGTATAGATCGAGCGCCTTCGCCTCGATGAAGAGCGGGATGATGGCGATGGGCAGGAAGAACCCCACCAGCAACAGGCGATAAATGCCCTCGGACACCCGCACCAGCCCGCGGGCCAGGGGGAAGGCGATGAAAAGACTGAGCATGGTGGCCAAGCCGCCGGCGACCACCGAGTACAGCGTGGTGTTAAGCAGCTGCGGGCCAAAGTCGCCGGTCGTCCAAGCCGAGGTGAAGTTGCGGAACTGCGGATGCAGCGCTATTGACAGCGGTGACGCCGTGAACTCGGCAGGGGTTTCCAGCGAGATGTTGATGACGTAGAGAAGCGGTATGAGGAACACCAGGACGATGCCGACGGCCATTACCCAGCGGAAGGTCACTCCCTGGCGTTGGCGCGCGCCCGTCACAGACGCCATAACCTCAGTCAACGGCTCGCCTCTCTCTCGCCCGCAGCCAGTACTGCAACGGGATGGCCACGATCAACGTCAGCACAAACAGGATCACGGTGAGGGCGGACCCGTACCCGAGGTTGGCCGATCCGCTGAAGGCGGAGTTAAAGGCCAGGATACCGAGGGTGTTGGTGCCGAACTGCCCGTCCGTGAGGACGTAGATCAGGTTATAGGTCGTGAAGGAGCCGACGACCGTCAGGAGCACGACCACGGTCGTGCTCGGAGCCAGCAGCGGCCAGGTGACCAGCCAGAATCGCCGCCACCAGCCGCAACCATCGACCGTCCCGGCCTCGAACATCTCGCGCGGGATGGCGCGCAGGCCACCGATGTAGATGAGGGTGCCGAAGCCGATTCCGGCCCATGTCTGGACGAAGACCACCAGTGGCAGGGCCATGGTGGGAGAACCGAAAAATCCAGACGAGAAACCGATGTGCTTGCCCAGAGCGGCAACAGGCCCAGCGGAGGGATCGAAGATGAACAGCCACATCAAGCTGATGACGGTGGCGCCGAGGACCGTCGGCATGAAGACGGTGGCTCGGAGGAAGCCGTCGCCCTTCCGCGCTCCCGCCAACCGGTGGGCCAGGAGCACCCCGCCGACGGTGGTCAAGACGGTGTTGCCAAGCACGAAGAGGGCGGTGTCCTTCAGTGACTGGTAGAACAGTGGCCCTTCGGTCGTGAAGGCAGCGGCAAACTGCTGGAAGCCGGTGAAGTTGGTTGAGACGCCGGGGAAGGCCGAATAGTTGGTGAAGGCGACGACGATCGTGCCGACTCCGGGCACGATCCCGAGCCCGAAGTAAAACAGCAGGCCTACGCCGAGCCCGGTCCACATGAAGATGCGGGACCCACGCGACCACCCGGCAACGCCGCGGCCGCGTCGCCGAGCTACTTCCGCTTGCCGGGCCCGCCGCCCGGGAGCGGCCTGCTCCGGAGCGGCGGCACGCGTCCTCTTGGGGGCCAGCGCCGGGGTGGCGCTCATCAAGGCCAACCCTTCTGGATCGTCTCGGCCGCGGCCTGCGGGCTCTTGCTGCCCTGGGCGACGTCGAGCAGCATCGTGGGCCAGTTAGCCGACTGATCGTAGAAAGATCCGCTGGCGGGGAAGGCGGGCTCGATGAGGGGGGAGTCCCAGCCCTTACCGAACCAGTTGCCCATCGTCTTTGCCGTGACACCCGGGAAGTGGTCGCTGCCCACTTCGGTGGAGGAGGCGCCGGTGGCTACGATCCACTTGGCGTACTCCTTGGGGCTGGAGAAAAACGCCAGCCACTTCATCGCCGCATCCGTGCTCGGGGCGCCCTTGACGACGTTGAACGTCTCACCAACGCTGAGAACGGACTTGTTGTCGGCCGGATTGTTGCTTCCCGGCACCGGGAAGTACCCGAACTGGTACTTGCCCTTGCTGTCCTTCACGACGGACCCCACGTCCCAGGATCCGTCCAGCAGCATGGCTGCTTTGCCGGACGCTATTGACCCGGGCATCTGCGTGTAGGAGGTGCCGGCGTACCCCGGCTCCAGGTACTGGGCGACGGCGTGCAGCTCGGACAGGACCTGGATGTCCTTGGGATCAGTCCACTTCACCTTGTTGTGGGTCAGAGCCGAGCTGAGGTCATCGTTGGGGAGGGTGGAGCCCCAGACGTCCTCGTAGAGGGCGTCGTACAGGAAGGACAGGTAGGAGCCGCCAACGCCGCCAAGGCCGTCGAACAGCGGAATGATCCCCTTGGACTTGAAGGTCTGAAGGACCTTGATGAACTCGTTGTAGGTGGTTGGGACCTTCAGCCCATATTTCTTGAACAGCGTCTTGTTGTAGAAGATGCCAAGGTTCCAAGCTGTGTAGGGAAGGCCCGTCTGCTGACCCTTATACAGGTCCGACGCCAGGGCTGCCTTTTGGTAGTCCTTGAGGAAGGACTGACCATTGAGCGAGATGAACGCACCGCTGGTCGCCCAGAACTGCCCGGCCGTCTCGGTGCTCCGGGAAGCGTGCAGTGGCAGGGGGTTGACCGCCGTGGTGTTGGTGACGATGCCCGCGGTGCGGTTGTCCACCGTGGTCTGCAGGAGGGTCTTGTACGGCCCGGAGGTATCCGGGGCGTAATCGAGCTCGACCTTTATGTTCGGGTACTTCTTCATGAAGTCCTTGTTGATCTGGTTGAACGGGCTGGTAGCCGTACCGTGCCAGGTGGCGATCTTCAGGACTTCCTTGCCGCCGGAGCTCTTGCCCCCTGAGCTCGAGTTGGCGCTCGAGTTCGAGCCGCAGGCGGCGACGAGTAGTGCCATACCGGCACCGGCGGCGATCAGGGACGTGCGGCGCAGGCGCGGCGTCACCCGTCCAAAGTGTCTGGGAAGTTCAGGTTGTCTCATAACACTACCGTCCCTATGGATATGGTTTGTTTTAAGAGAGAGCAAGGCAGGTCGCGGGGTCGGCTAGGTGAAACCGTGAAGCGCATTGGCGGCAGTGACTGCGGCGGCGTGCAGCCGGATCTCCTCTATCCGCTTCCGTTCGGCCCGAATATAGGCTCGGCGTTTGGCCCCATGATCTCGTTTTCGCTCCCGGGGCCCTTCCGGGGCGTAGGCGAGCCGATCCACACCTATACCTTTGAGAATCGACCGCTCCACGGGTGAGTACTTCGAGGGGTCCTCCCGGTCAAAACACATCGGCTCCCGGAGCTGGATCCCCGGGTTGTGCATGATCCGGGCCACCTGCAACACGTTCGGCGACGGCGCATGGAGCATGTAGGCATGGATGAGGAAGACATCGCCGGCGTCGCCGGTCAGCTCGACGACCTCGGTGCACTGCTCGGCGATCGCCTTGAGACCCATATCCACGATGTGCGGGCCGTCGCGATGTTTATTGAGATAGCGAGAAATGAGGGCTACCGACTCGGGGAGCAGGACGGTGGGTCCCCCCTTGGGCTGGACATCGCTGAAGAGGGCGACCGTGAGCAGGGCCAATTCGGGAGAGTCGAGGTAGCGGCGGTAAGAGTCGCCGTCAATGTGCCAACCACCTGTCTGCGGGGTGGGAGCCTCATACGGGACGTCACTGCCATTGCCGAAGTTGACCACGAAGCTGTCGCTCCACGGCCGCTGGAGGGTCCTGTCCTCGCCGCCCAAGAGGTCACACGATGCCCCCCAAACTTTTGGCACGACATCTTCGGGCATCCAGGCCCGGTGGCGGGGCATCCCAAAATAGTCCTCGGACCACGTTGTGGGGTCGTGCGGGTCATATCCGAGGCGGATCCAAAAGTTGTCCGTGGCTTCCTCGATGAAGTCCTGTGGTATCGCACCTCTGAGGCAAATAAACCCGCGGCTAATAAACTCCTCGACCTGGTCGTGGTCGAGGACGCGGTAGGGCATCGGCTAACGCTCTCCTGTCGTCCTAATGCAATATAATCACCAAAGACGCGCTCGCCCATTGCGGCGGGCTGTGCCTGTTGTTAACTCGTCGTCACCATGGGCACGCCGCTAGCGCAGCCGCCCGAAGTTGGGTCGCGCGAGGCTTCCCCCCAAATATTGACCTTGCGACACTGTCGCAATATTTCGACGCTTTTCGGCATCATCGCAAGGAGGCTTCCCTGCGACCTTTGCGACACTGTCGGAAAGCTTGCGTCACTGCTGAAACTGGGGCGAGAGTACCATCGGCGTCCGATGGAAGTCAACCGTTCTTCGCGTCGAGGTGAGGTCCAGTCAATACACCGCGCTCTTGACATCCTCGAGGCCGTCGGACGGCATGGTGAGGTGGGCACGAGTCAGCTTGCGCGTGACCTTGACCTGGCCGTGTCGACCGTCCACAGCCTTGTGCGGACGCTCACGGCTCGGGGATATCTTCTCCGCGGCCGTTCGGGATACCGCATCGGGCCGGGTGCGACAACGTTGGCCTGGAAGTGGGACGCTCGGTTGTCGCTGTCATTCGTACTCGAACCGGCCTTGCGGCAGCTGGCTGAGGACACCGAGCATGCCGCGGTCGCCGCCCTGGTCGTCGGAAAGGATGCCCACATCGTCGGGTATCAGCCCGCTCCGGGTCTGGTGACGGTGGGTCCGGGCCCACAGGGGCCGACGAACCCGTTGAGTTGGGCCACGGGCCGCGTGGTCGTCGGCATGACCCGCCGGCCGGACTGGCCGGCCTTCGTTGCCGCCGGCGGCCAGGCCGAGCCGGAGTGGTCAGAGGAAGACTGGTATGTCGAGCTGGAACGGATCGCCCAGTCAAGCCTCTCCGTCAAACACTATCGAGACGCCAGCGGGCAGATGCTCACCTCGTTAGGAGTTCCGGTCTGCGGCCCGGCGGATTTCGTACTTTGCTCGATCGGCTGCTCGATGATCGGGAAGCAACAGGGTCGGGACCTCAGCCGGACGCTTGACATTTTGTGGGACGTGGCTGTGAGCCTCTCTGAAGGCCTCGGTGGACACATGCCGCGGGCCAAGCCCAGCATTCGTCCCCGGCCCGCTGGCTGAGCTCGGCTGAAACGGACGCGCTTCTCACCCACAGTGGCTACATCCTGCTCAACCGGTCAGGTGAGCCGCTGATCGGGAAGGCGTCGAGCCCAGGCGTGGGCGTCATCAACGGGGCGCCGGTAGCCTGGGGATGGGTCCGGTCGGCCCCGCGCGGCGATGGTGGCCGAGGAGGCAGAGCTCGAGGTGACAGGTCAGAGTCCGTTCGCCGGGAGCGCTAACGGCCGGGGCGACCGGGAGGTGGTGCAGCTGGAGGACCGGCGACGGCCCGTGTCCGGCAAGGGGCTCAGCCACCAGGTATCCGATGATCTCCTGGTCCGAATCGGGTCAGGTGAGTTCGCGCCCGGCGACAAGTTGCCCGGCGATGTCGAGCTGATGGAGGAGTACGGGGTCGGGCGCAACACCATCCGCGAGGCGATCCGTGGGCTCGTGGCCCTGCGGGTGGTGGACGTGAGGCCGCGCCGGGGCAGCATGGTGCTGGCGGCCGTCCCGGACCTCCGCCTTCCGATGGAGGTCGCGTCCGCGCTCGTCAGCGAGAAGATGACCGACGACCTCTACGAGATGCGTCTCATCCTCGAGACCGAAGCCGCCGCTCGAGCCGCCGGGCGGAGGGATCCGGCCGAGATCGCCGCCATCCGGCGTCACCACGAGCGCTACGAGCGCGTCATGCGGACCGGCGAACCCCCCTGGACGGCTGACCTCGACTTCCACAGTGCGATCGCCCGGGCCAGCGGCAACTCCGTGCTTCCCTTGATGCTCGAAGGGGCTCGAGACCTCCTCGCCCGGGATCGGTACGCCAATTCCGTGCTCGCCGCTGACACCATGCACCGGGTGTTCGACGAGCACGACGCCATCCTGTTGGCCATCGAGGGCGGGCGGCGGCGGGACGCCCGCAAGCTCATGTCCGAGCACATCGCCCGGGTGGGTCAGTCCTTCCGAGAACACCGGGCCAATCGAGACCACCGTGGCCCAGCCGACCCCCAACTTTAGGAGGAGACACCACCATGTCCCCGCGAGGCCCGTCCGGGCTGCAAAACGTCATCACCCTCGGTGAGCAGCAGGCCGTCATCACCGAGGTCGGGGCCACGCTGCGCTCCTACACGGTTGGCGGGGTCGACGTGGTCGACCCGTTCGGCCCCGACGAAGTTTGCGCTGGCTCCCGCGGACAGCCCCTGATCCCATGGCCCAACCGGCTCGACGGTGGCCGCTACCGCTTCGCCGGCGTCGCCCACCAGGTCCCGATCAACGACGTAGCCGGCGGCACGGCCATCCACGGGCTCACCAACTGGGCCGGTTGGGACCGTTCGCAAGGGACCACCAGCGAGGTGACCCTCACCCACACGCTTTATCCCAAACTGGGATGGGACTGGATCGTCGACCTCGCCATCACCTACGGCTTGACCGCCGACGGCCTCCGGGTCACCACCACGGCCACCAACCGCAGCGCGGATCCCTGCCCTTTCGGCGCCGGCTTCCATCCCTACTTCCGGCCTCCGTCAGGACGGGTCGAGGACGTCGTGCTCGAGCTGCCCGCCGATGGGTACGACGTCACCGACGATCGGTTGATCCCAACCGGCCACGCCCCCGTCGACGACACCCCCTGGGACTTCCGGAAGCCTCGCCGGATCGGCGATCTGGCCATCAACCTCGGCTTCAATACGCTCCGGCGGGACCCGGATGGCGTGGCCCGGTTCACGGCCCGGCAGCCCGACACCGACTGGTCGGTGGCCGTGCTGTTCGGACCCGGTTGGGACTGGGCGGTCGTCTACACCGGAGAGATGCTGGTCAAAGGTCGCCGCGAAAGCGTGGCCATCGAGCCGATGACCGGGCCGGCCAACATGCTGCAAAGTGGGGACAATCTCCTCACCTTGCAGCCGGGACAGAGCTGGGAAGCCTGGTGGTCGATCCACCCGGGTTGGGGCTCACTGTCGTAGCCGCACGGGAGTGATGGCGCTCAGGTGTCGCGCTCGGGCGGAGCGCCGTTGCCCGTCCCGCCGATGTCGACCGGCATGCCGTGGACGGTCATGGCCATCTGGTTGAGGCGCTCTTCGGCCCGGATGACGTGCATGACGGCATTGACGAGGGCCAGATGGGTGAAGGCTTGGGGAAAGTTGCCGAGATGCCGCCCGCTCCGGGGGTCGAGCTCCTCCGCATACAGCTCGAGCGGGCTGGCCAGCGAAAGGAGCCGCTCACACAGCCGCCGGCCCCGGTCGACCTCGCCGATCTCGACCAGGGCGGAGACCAGCCAAAAAGAGCAGATGGTAAAGGTGCCCTCGGTCCCGGACAGGCCGTCGTCCGTCTCGTTGGTCCGGTAGCGCAGGACCAGACCGTCGGAGGTCAGCTCGTCGGCGATGGCCAGCACGGTGGCCCGTATCCGCGGGTCCTCCGGGGGGAGGAACCGCAACAAAGGCAGGAGCAGGAGGGAGGCGTCCAAGGCGTCCGAGCCGTACCGCTGGACGAACACGCCCCGCTCGTCGACGCCGTGGGTGCAGATGTCGTCCTTGATCTGGTCGGCCAGGACCTGCCATTTCTCGGCGTAGACGTGCTGGTCGTACATGCGGGCCAGCCGGGCGCCCCGGTCGACGGCCACCCAGCACATGAATTTACTGGAGGTGAAATGCTGCGGCTGGCCCCGCACCTCCCAGATCCCCCGGTCGGGCTCCTCCCAGTGGTCGGCGGCCGCCTCGACCTGCTGCTTGAGCAGCGGCCAAAACGATTCCTGGAGCCGGGCCCGCGAGCGGGCGTGGAGCAGGACCGAGTCGAGCACCGCCCCCCACACGTCGTGCTGCTTCTGGTTGTAGGCGTTGTTGCCCACCCGGACCGGCCACGCCCCGTCGTAGCCGGACAGGTGCGGCAGCGACTGCTCGTCGAGCTCCCGCTCGCCGCCCACCCCGTACATGACCTGCAGCTGCTGGCCGTCCCGGCAGGCGTCGGCGATGAAGTAGAAGAAGTCGTCCGCCTCCCGGTCGAAGCCCAGCGTGTACAGGCCCCACAGGGCGAACGTCGAGTCCCGCACCCAGGCGTACCGGTAGTCCCAGTTGCGCTCCCCGTGCGGGGTCTCCGGCAGGCTGGTGGTGGCCGCCGCGCACAGGGCCCCGGTCGGCGCGTACGTCAGGCCCTTCAACGTGAGGGCGCTGCGCTGCAAGAAGCTGCGCCAGCGGTGGTCGGGGAAGTCCCCCTGGGTGATCCACTGCCGCCAGTGCTCCGACGTCCGCTGCATGCGGACGTGCGCCTCGTCCCACGTGCGCGGCGGCGGCAGCGCCGACCACGACAGGGCCACGAACGCCGAGTCGCCCTCGGTCAGCCGGGTCCGGGCGAACAGCCCCCGCCGCTCGATGCCCGGTCGCAGGTCGGTCGTGAGCCGCAGCACCGGGCCCTCGCTGCCCTCCACCCGGGCCACCACCTCGCCGTAGCCCGGCCCGTCGTAGGCCCACGTCGGCTCCACCCGGCCGTAGTCGAACACCGGGTCGCACACCATCGA
>Ga0070737_10004106_pt1 | contig 14896 bp, 16 predicted proteins | sample Coa_R1_10_FD_66438 | JGI IMG/M metagenome (GOLD analysis project Ga0070737, IMG submission 66438) | Surface soil microbial communities from Centralia Pennsylvania, which are recovering from an underground coalmine fire - Coalmine... | ecosystem: Environmental > Terrestrial > Soil > Unclassified...
ACGGATACCCTGGAAAAAATCGCGCTCACGCTGGGCGTTGAGGTAGGCGATCTCATTGAGCGCGTTCCCGATACGGAAGTCAACAATCGCAAGTAGCAGGTGTTCTTGTCCATCTTGGTCTACTTTTCTGGCTGCTCCCGGATTGTCCATCAGGGAGTGTATCATATGCAACGTTGCTCACGCAGCCTATTTTCGTAACATGCACTTGTAGACTCGGTTTTAGCAGTTCTCTCCATAGACAAATGGCGATAACTTTTCTATACTGAGGCCACGTATCCAGAGAGAATATCCTCCCAGGGAAGGTGGTACTCATGACCGTAGCAGCACGCCCAGGCGTGCCGTCACACGCACGCTACTATTGGGGAGAAAACGGGCAGTACGGCCCCTTTGACATACAGCGCGATGGCGAATGGGCGGGGTGGCCCGATTTTGGACAAGTTATGCGCTACTTCCGTAAACGTATGAGGCCGAAGCTCAGCGCCAGAGCCTTCGGGGTGCTCTACGGCAGAGAAGTCAACGCCGATGGGAGCGCCATCGGCGAAAGATGGATACTCGACATGGAGCTTAACAATAAAGTGCCGGTGGACATCAACAAACGGAAGACCATCGCACGGTTGCTCAATATCCCGCCGATGCTCTTTGGCCTGGCGGTCCTGGAAGATATAATCTTGGAGCCGCATTCCCAGGCCCAGCAGAGAGCCGGAACGGGACGGACGAAGCTTGCGCGAGTCGCAATGGATACGACCCGGTATCAAAACAACGTCCGCACCATCTGGCAACTGCACGACACCGGCAACGCGCAAGGCTCGCTCGGCCAGCTTGAGGCAGACATCCGGGATCTGGAAAGCTTCGAGCAGCAGACCGGCGGCGACCTGCGCTACCATATCCAGGAAATCCTGTTCGGCTATCACCTTCTTACCGCGCATATCGTGCGCGATCAGCGGCAGTTCAGCCGATCGTACCACTATGCAAATGAAGCGGTCCGCGTTGCCAGAAGCATGCAGGATGGCGATCTGATTGCGACGGCGCTCTTTACACGCGGCTGGACCCGGTTAGAGTGGGGACTGTACGGCACGATGCAGCAGCATGTGTTCCGGGTGCAGCCTGGCATGCTGCAAGCGGCCATCCACGATTTTGAAGAGGCCATGCAGGTATTCCCCGCGCAGGGCGGCAAGGAGACCATGCACCCGCAATTATTCGGGCGTCTGATCACGTACAGAAGCCGCGCTCAGGCTGCGCTCGCTGTCAGCAAGGGGAAACATCCACCTGCCTCGATCCTGCTCGCGCCTGATGATGTTTCCGACATGGTGGGGCGGCAAGAGATCAAAGACCTGTATACACGAACGCTAGTGACCGGAACACGTTCCGGGCTGCATGAGCAGGCATATCTTTCAAACCGGGCGGCCATCTTTACCGCTGCCAGGCTGCCAGGCCCGGCACTCAAGGAACTAAACGCCTCCGAACGGCTTACCGAAAAGACCTACAGGCGCGATGAAACCCGCCAGTTCACCTGGCTGGATATCCTCAAGGCCAATGTGTACATGGAACTAGGGGAGTTCGGCGTCGCGGTCGATTACGCGATCCGCGCCTTACTCGCGTGCCAGGATATCAGTTCCATTACCAATACGGCTATCATCACCGACATCTATGGCCGCCTGCTCCAAAGCCCGCATAAAGCCTCATCGCAGGTTCAGGAGCTAGGGGATCTGCTACGTAAATCACCGATCATGGCGCTAGGGCCAGAAAAGGAACTCCCGCACTAACAACACTACGCACGGCGGAGATCGCAATCTGCGTCTCACTGGCCGCAAGCCGCAGGGCAATCGGCCAGCTCCCCCGCCCGCAAAAATCAGGCAATATGCAATATCTCCACCCGAATCCCCTTGAAATTTGAAATCGTTCGAGTACGTTGCCGGCATGAAGGCTGAGAGCTTATTAAGGGTAGTTTCCGTATCGGGGGGCAAGGATTCTACGGCGCTTTACTGCTGGGCGACCCGCGAGTTTGGCCGGGATGGATTTCAGGCGGTTTTCGCCGATACGGGCCATGAGCACCCGGCGACGCTCAACTACCTGCGCAACCTGCCCGCGATGGCGAATGGCCCGGCGATCACCTGAAGCATCAACATAGTTATTGCGCATGGCGGTTTATACAGAACCTACGAAAGAGCAGTGGCAGGCGATTGCAGCCAGTCTCGGTTACGATACAATCCAGTGGACAGGCGAGTCTCGCGGGACGAGCGACACCAAGTATGTCGTAAAGCTCGGAAGAAAGGGCGAGGAACCGGTAACGGCTATGCTAAACATCATAGAAACTCCTGATGTCAACAGGCTGGGGAGCCATGCCGCCCAGGCGAAATTTTTGCCGGAACTGCTCGATTATATCCGTGCCAACAGCATCATTTACGACAAAAGCGGGAACAAGGTCAGCTTTGGCGTCCCAACGCCATTTCAATTCGCCGGTCATGTTCCGTACCTGATAATGGACTTCCCCAGCAAAGGGGACAGCCGCGCAACCGTTAAGAAAGCTATCTATGTCGTGCCATATATTGCCGGGAAGGTTCCCCTGCATTGCGACAATATTCCGCAGGCTGAAAACTATGCGTTCCGGCTCGGCCAGGCGCATGCGGCCTGGCAAAAGGCCGCTGCTGGCTTTCCTGAAGCGGACAAGTTGGGAAGGACATTCCCGGTAGAAAGATGGCCTGGTTATGCCGAGCGGCTGAGAAACAACCCAGATGCCGTAAAGAAGCTCGCGGCCAGGCTGAAAGAAACCTACCAGGGCGTAGGGGAATCCGACGCCTATTGGAACCAGCAGGCGCAGGAGCACATCGATAAGATCATCGATGCGGTCGCGTATATAACGGCCAACTGGCAGGAAAGAACAAAGAGCCTGCCTGACCAGGTGATCAACGGCGATCCGTTCCCTGACAATTCGATTGTATCCGAGCACGGCTCCCTTATCATCGTCGATAATGGCACTGCCGAGCGGTATAAGAACCTGGATATCGCTATCGGGCTGAATGCAGCCGCGATGGGACCGGGCGGAAAGCTCGATATGCACGTGGCATCGGCGTATCTCAATGGCTATGACAGCGTGAAGCCGCTCACCCCGGAAGAACGGCGGACGCTTGAGTTCATGGGCCAGGCTGCGGCGATCCGCTGGGCGCTTTACCGCACGCTGCTCATCGCAGATACGCCTGCCGGCGCAATCGTCAGCACACGGGTGCCGACCGCCCCCCTCCAACAATATGAATTCTGGCATCAGGCCGACAAAAACAATGCGCGAATCGCAGACCGGCTCCTGGAAGTAAAGCGTGTGAAGTCCACCGCGAATACAAGAGAAGCAGCCTTGATCAGAGGAAGCAGTTTCAGATGACCTCACTCTTTCTGAACTCGTTTTCCTTTGGATATCTCAAATAAAACATATTTGAATTATATTTGCATTTTACATTAAAATCCCGTATTCTATAATCTTCCTATGGCGGAAGTGTTTTTTGTTAGGCATGGTGAAAGAGCGGATGCAGTGGAAGGTACGCGTGCGCGTCCTGTTCCCGAATTAGTTTCTCTCTCTCAGAAAGGACGATACCAGTCATTTGCTGTTTGTGCCGAGTTAGCTAGAAACGGGAAGAAACCTGATCTGATAGTTCTGTCTCCTTTCAGGAGAACGCTTGAAACAGCATTACCTACTATCCAGCATTTTCATGATACGCCGGTTGAGATGTGGGACGACGCAGGAGAATTTACCTATCTCACTCCTAGTCTGGTTCAGGGGACAATAGCAGCAGAGCGGTTCGGGTATAAAAACGGCTACTGGCAGGAATGTAATCCTGCTCGCAAGGACACGTATGCAGAATCCTTTTCCGAATTTGTCCAGCGTGTTCGCAGGGTACTCGACAAATTAAGCAAATTGCCACCAGAAACGCAAGTCTATCTGTTCGGTCATGAACAATTTATACATACTGCGCGCCTGATAGCAGCATTTCCAAAAGCTAATGACCAAGAGCTTATGAAGATGTTTAGAACTACAATGGATCAACCTACTTTGAAAAATGCCACTACCCGCATAAAAAACGGGCAGATTGTAAGGGCGGTGATTAATGAGCGTGGTATTGTATTTGGAAAAAACGACAAGATCAAGCCTGAACATTTAACACAAATGACCGAAAAGTCAGCAAAGGGATGTCCATAAATCCTTAAAAGGCCAGACGCAAAGAAAAGGCGCATGTATCAGCACCGGAACCGCCGATAACGCAGGAGAGCAGCAATCCGGTTGCTACTCTGCTCATCAGACCTGCGGCGGCATGTCACCAAAGGGTGAGATAGGCGACGGCATAAAATTGAACAGACTACTACTTTTGCCGACCCTTGCCGCCATTAGCGCCCGGCGGACGGGGAGTGTCATCTGGTCTGGAAGGAAAACCGGTGAAAAAAGGTCCTCCTTCATGGAAAACAGCGCGATTTTGTCCATTTTCATCTGTCTCAATATGCCCAAAGATTATCTCCTCCCCTTTCGGTATGGGTGGGGGGCTTCTTTCCATTCTGTGAAGTAACGATACTCCTCCGGGGCCTGCGAAGTAAAAACAGGTCCTTTGGCGGGTGAGATAATTTTGCGGAAAAATGCAATGAACTTATTACCAGACATAATGTAACTTTAAGTTTTTGATATATTAAGTATCATAAACAATATTCATTAATGATTTATTAACAACATAACTTTAGCAGAAATACATGAAGACAATATACCAGCCTTCACGCTCCGGCTCTACAGTGAAACATCAGAGAAACCAGGCCGCCGGTCCGACATTGCTCAAGGCAGTGGTGTAGACTTGGCCGAAGTGTTTTTTACCTTGCTCTACAAACCGGCGCGGCCTGATCAAGCCTGCGTAGTATTGTGCGGTTTGCCAGTTTTTGTACTCTGAACTGGGCGGAGTCTGCCGCAAAAGATCCTTTTTTCTCCTGCTCCAATGAAATCTACAAATTTCTGCTTACATCTCCATAACTTTTGTATATGCTAGTAATCTAAAAACTTGTTAAATAGCTAAGTGTCATTCATGGCGGCAAAGGGCGGAGAAGAGGGAACTTCAGCAGATTTAACGCCTGGCTCATTGCATGAATTGATCGAAAAGAGCGATCATGTTCTGCGCTCCACCGTAAAAACCATCGGCGGTAAAATATGGGCATACCCAAGTCCGGGGTTATATCCCGGCGCGTGGAATTGGGATACCCCCCAGATCGCCGAGGGGCTTTTCCACAGCGATAAGGAAACTGCGATCCGGCTGCTCGAAGATTTCCTGACTATGCAATGGGAGAACGGGATGATCCCGCATATCGTCTTTCCCCAGCTCAGGCCGGGTGAGCGCCTGCAAAAAGACGTGTATTTTCCTCCTCCCTCCATCTGGTACATCACAGATGACCATATTCAGGATTATGCGCAGGTGCCTGCTGCTGCTTATGAAAATCACCCGGCTTACAAAGCCACCGGAGGCAGGACGACCGGCATTACGCAGTATCCTATCTGGGCGATCAGCCTCAAGAACATGTATGATTACGAGCAGCAGCAACATACTTCGCATCCAGAGATGGCTCTTCAACTTACTCCCGAAAGACTGGCCAGCCTGGTCGAGAAACTGAATAAATCCCACCAGTGGTTTCATGAGCATCGCGATCCGCTTAACCTCGGTATCGTCGCAGAGTTTCATCCCTGGATGGGTTGTGATAACGCTCCCTGCTACGACCGGGCGATGGCACGGATTGCGGCGGGTACAACCCCAGAGGAACTGGCTCTCATCAAAACGCAAAGAACAGACCTGAAAGCCATAATAGCCAGGAACGGAGATAGTTCAGAACGTCCTACCGACCTGGATTATGCAGCCTACATCAAGATTGCCCACAGGCTCGCACGGGTCACGGAAAAAGAGATGAAAGGAGAGGCGGTCACGATCGATGATATTCCTTTCGCGGTCTATAGCCCCATGCTAACCGGAATGCTCATCCGTGCCGAGCGCGATCTGGCCGCGCTTGCCCAGGCAGCGGGAAGGAAAGACATTGCCGAAGAGGCAAGGAAACGGGCTGATAGAATGAGTAAAAGCATGGTGGGCCATCTGTGGGATAACAGAGCAGAGCAATTTTGCTACCTGGATGCGAAGGGCATGGAAAAAGAACCAGTCAAGTTTATTGGCACCTGCTTCCCTTTGCTCGATGAGACCCTGCCTCCTGCTATACGAACGGCGGTAAAGAAGAGGCTACAGGCCGACTACATAACTGACTTTGGCATTGCCAGCGCAAGCAAGGATAATCCTGAACGTGTGCCGGGGAAGCCAGGCTATGATCCATGCCGCTACTGGCGGGGGCCGATCTGGGATAATGTTACAAGGTTGCTGCGCCCCTTTACCACCGATCCTGGCTCACTGCGCGATGGCGCATTAAAACGGGCGCTGGATAACGGCTGCCGCGAGTACAGCAACCCAGAGACCGGCGCGGGCCTCGGCGGCCATGATTTCGGATGGACGGCGGCGGCGGTCCGCGCCGATGCCGAAGCAAGGCTGCACGAATTAGAGGCCCAGACGCCCGCCCTGCAACGAGAAACACAGGCTTCTGCCTTTCAGCCAGGGGGCATCAAACCCGATATCATTAAGAAATCCAGGGATAGCACAGGGTTTTTCCTGGAATAATGCCAGATATTTCCTCGGCTTTTAGCTATCGAACATGAAATATTAACTTGTGCTTCTTTTCAATGAGTTATATAATTTATCATGAAGTCGATAGAGTGTAGCTATGTGTGGCAGCTTGCAATGCTAAACGGTCGTGCTCGCAATAATACCTATTTTTCAGCCCACATTCATTGAGAACAGAGCATGGCTCCTGCTCAGATTAAGTGAGAACGTGCTCACAGTAATTGCAACCTGCTCGCAAACAGGAATTTATGCTCACAATAAATGAGAATGGGATTCTGGCCTGAAAACAGTCCAGAAAAACGACCGTTTTAGCGGACTGCCGGGTTATAATACAAAGATAACCGTTTCAAGGCTCGTTCTCCTGTGTGTAAGGAAGACAATTAAAAATATGCGTTAGAAGGATAGAGAGCCTCAATGAAGGTCATTTATAAAATCACCTATCCGAACGTGGAGTTGCCCCCATTTCAGCGGACACTTTTGGCATAACCAGAAGGAACCAGTTCTAAGACTGGTCTTATAGATATGTCTTACAGTGTCTCTAACGAAGTGGAAGTGATCACCGATGGTGGCCGCAGACGGCAGTGGTCATACGACGATAAACTGCGTATGGTGGAGGAAAGCCTTGCCCCCGGAGAAACGATTTCGCGGGTGGCCCGGCGCAACGGCGTCCGGTCTAACCTGCTGTATAAATGGCGCAGGCTGTTAAGCGAGGGAGGCGCAATCGCAGTGAACAGCAATGAGGAAGTGGTAGCCCGGTCGGAAGTGACACGGCTGAAACAGCGCATAGCCGAGCTGGAGCGGGCGCTGGGCCGCAAGACGCTGGAGAACGAGATCCTGCGCGATGTGATCGAGAAGGCCGATCAAAAAAAACAGACCTTGCGGCTGCCGTTGCAGCCGAGGGAAGGTGGTCAATGAAAACCCTGGCAGAAGTCGTGCAGGTCTCGCGCTCGAACCTGGCGGATAGATTGGGCGGTAGGAAAAAGAAAAGGGATCGCTACCGCAGGGAAGATGATACCCAGCTCACCGAAGAAGTGCGCCAGGTGGTGGATATGCGGCCTACCTACGGCTACCGGCGCATCACTAGCCTGGTGAACAAAGAACGCCAGGCGCGAGGGCTTTCCCCGGTCAACCATAAGCGGGTATTCCGTATCATGGCGATGCAGGGCTGGCTCTTACAGAAGCACACAGCCAGGCGCACAGGCCGCGCTCATGATGGCAAGGTGATTGTCATGCGCTCGAACCTGCGCTGGTGTTCGGATGGCTTTGAGATCACCTGCTGGAACGGGGAGACGGTGCGCGTGGTCTTCATCATCGATGCGTTTGACCGCGAGGTGATTGGCTGGGATGCGGTCGTGGGCCAGGGCATCAGCGGGGAGATGGTGCGTGACCTGCTGCTGGAAGCCGTAGAGCAGCGGTTCGGCTGCCTGCGTGCCCAGCTCCCGACCGAGTTCCTGACCGACAATGGCTCATGCTACACGGCCAAAGAAACGCTCGACTTTGCGGCAAGCCTGGGCCTCAAGCCCTGCTTTACCCCTGTTAGAAGCCCGGAATCCAACGGCCTGGCGGAAAGCTTTGTCAAAACGTTCAAGAGGGATTATGTTCGTATCAACCCATTGCCCGATGCGCTCACCGTGTTGACGGCAATCAACGGATGGTTCGCGGATTATAACGAGAATCATCCTCATAGCGGGCTGGGATGGAGGTCGCCCAAAGACTTCATCCAGGCTCAAAGTTTAACCCGCTGATTGTGTCCGGTCGAAATGGGGGCCAATCCAGAACGGTAAAATTTATATTGGACTGGATTTTACCGACACTATCGACTATTTTGGGAGTGCGAATAGTGCGCTCATTGCCCAGGATTTTACCAGGGAGCAGAGACGAGATTTTTACATCAGAAAAGAAATCATCGAAGAATTTCCAGATGACACTGATAACGGTGTCATTTATCGACGTGAAATTGCTCTTATCAGAGAACACGGCGCAAACGACCCATCAAAGGGTTATAATCGTAATCCTCGGTTTAAGGCAAAGCCTTAACCAGTTTTTCCTTCTCGCAGGTTTGATCGACAAAAAATCCTCCGACTCTTTAGGTCGGATGCTTTTTCTATAGGGGCTAGCAGGAATCGGCGTTAGGCTCTTCATTGACCGGGGCCTGCCTTCTTTGTCTTTCCTCCTCGATTTTGGCAGGATATTCCTTCCCGGTGCAGAAAGCATTCGGGCTAAGAGGGAAATTCAACCCCAAACTCATAGCGCAGGTAGTCAGTCGGAGGTCGTCGGTAACAAACACATCTGCCGGTAAGCTGAGCGCAGCGAAAACAATTTCAAAATCTTCGGAAGGCAAAACTGTATCCTTAACGAAGCTATTCAGTTCTCCTGGATGAACCGAAAACAACTTTTCGCTAATGGAGTAACGTCTGTTAAGATCAAATACCGTGCAATATGAGAGTACTTGAACCGCATGCTCATCCAGAAAGGTGCCAAACTTATCACAAAGGTGAGCAAATTTCTCTCGTTCACGCGCAAGTTGGTGTAATCGATCTAAATGGGCATGGGCTACGGATCTGTCCTCAGATCCTACAAACTCCTCAATCTTTTCCCCATCCCAATCGACGGCATATTCCGCTTCCAAAATCTGGTTTATCCAGAAAAAAGCGAGGTCTTTGTCGCCATCGTGTATCTGGCTGATCAATTTTCCGACAGGTGATGGGTCAGTTTTAGCGTTTGAGTATCTTGATGCCCAATCTCCTCGTCCTTCATCTGGCTTCTTTCCACCAACTCCACGAAATGCCATATATACCTCATAAATGCACTTCTCAAAAGTGTATCTCTCAGCATCGGGATCAACAAGATAAGCGGGTAATGTCTGCCCCATCTTAAACGCAGCAAATCCCGTGAGCAAAACATTTGTATCAAGAAAAACTTTTATCTTCATGAACAAATCTTCTTTCTCTCTAGCTTTTAGTTTGTAACACACAATTAAGGCTGAGGAAGGCATGTTTGTTCAAGTATATCATATCATCGAGAAAACGCTCCCGGCCAACTTACGCTTTTTACAAACATCTGGTATTAACCGACTGATACTTACGTCATAACGGCAATCCTGCTTTAAGCATTTGCGATTGAAGATCCTGTGTCCGCTCAGGCGGGAGCTGGCCGCGCAGGAGCTTGCGTACTCCAGCGGGCTTGATATTGAGCAGCTCCGTGAGAGCTTTCGTGCCGTAGCCATGCCGGGTCAGAGTCGGCTCTATCTCGTTGATGTCCCTGGCAAGCACGGACTCGATCACGTCCACCGTCACCGGCTGCCCGCCGATATGAAAGGCCGCTTCCAGGGCAAGCGTCATGTGCTGCCCGATTTGCAGTGGAGTCGCCAGCCGCTCGGCCAGAAGGTCAACGGCTTCGTCCTCGAAGAGGGCGCTGGCCTTCTGGCCGAGGCCATTGCCCGCCATGTACGGCTGGGAACGACGTTACATGCTGATGACACGCCTCTTTCCCCACCAAAGCAGAGAGGTAAAGCTCTTAATGCGAGAAACACAGGTTATGAATTGCCTGAACCACTTCCAATGCCGGATCATACCCCCAGACCATTGCGACAGGTTGCAAAAACACGAGGCGTAGCCAGTTTAGGAATCTAAGTCTAACCCGCGCAGAAGGCATAATATGTATCCCCTTTGACCGAAAATAAAAGAACGGCCAGGTCACAGGCTGGCCGCTCTGGTTGTCCGCCATCCTGGCGATAAGATTAAATCACTTCGGGCAGGTTGCCGGTGGGCGGCGTGGTGACGGTCGCGACGATTAACGTATCCGCAGGACTCGACTTTCGCGCCCTGCGCCGCTCGATCTGGTGCTGGATGTCCGGGGCGATCCCGGTGGGGATGCCTGCCGTCTCTTCCATCGGGCGCTGCGTCGGGTTAGGCTGGGAGTAGTAGGCGACATTCTCGCTCATCACCTCGCTGTCCACCAGACTGTCCAGCGTGTCGAGCATTCTGTTTATGGACTGCTCGTAGTCATACGCCTCGAACGCGAACAGGCAGAAGGCCGCAACCATCAGGTAGAGGCCGAACCAGCGGAACGCGAACATCAGCAGGAAGCCAATCGCCAGCACGATCAGAGGCTCTACCCAGCGTTTCACGCTGCTGTCGGACATCGGCAGAACATACGACAGCCAGGAGACGCCCCGGCTGTAGGAGTGCCAGGAAATGCCGCGCTTGATCTCCCGCCAGCGCAGGTTTCTCTTGACCAGGCCGGTGATAAAGGTCGCCCAGGCGAAGACCGTCAGGATCGCGACCGTTGCTCCGCCTCCTGATGTGGCGCTGAAGGCCGCCAGCCCCAGGAGCAAGGCAAAAATGACCAGGATCTTGATCGGGCTTAAAAACCGGTAGCCCGGTTTCTTACGCAGGAAAATGATCACCGGCAGAGCCGGAAACAGGCACAGGGACGCAACGATTTCGATTTTCTGGGACAAGGTGGTATTCTGGGGCATCATTTGCATAACTTCCCTTTCCTCTCCATCAGCGTTGATTGAATGTTAACAGTTTGAACGGCTTGCCATCCTCAAACAGATGGCCGCCCTTATAGACGATCGCCTCGACCTGAAACCCGTAGACATCCCCTCCTCTCTTTAAGATGGTGAACTCAGACGGCTCAACAAAGTACCGGCGCTGCTCGCTTCGCGAGACGCCGCCGGTTGCTCCCTGCTCGCTGCGGCTGACATTCGTCCCCGAAATCTGCACCCAGCGTTCGCCCAGCAGCTTCGCGGCCCATTCATTCGTGTCGCCACTATTCTGGCAGAAGAATTTCGCCTGCAAATTTCCCAGCAGGCTGTCTACTGCGTCGTCATTGCCCAGCACGCGCCGGTAACTCTCCCGGTTCTGGGTGAGGTAGACGGTGCAGCCTCCCGCCGAGCGGGCAACCGCCTGATACTCGGCGTCAAAGTCGCTGACGAAGTTCTGGGCCTCGTCGGCCCACAGGAACACCGGGCGCAGGTAGCCACGCTGCGGCTGCATGCGGCGGAGCACCGCGACCTGGAAGCAATATTTCCATGCCAGGTTGGCGACACGACCAGCCAACCGGTATTCCTGAACAGGGAGATCCACAATGATGATCTTGCCCGCAAAGGCATCCTCCGGCTTAACGGTCGTATCGGTCGAAAAAAGCTTCCTGAGCGGGCGGGTGATAAAGGGACGCACTAACATGGAGAACGACAACACAATAATGCTGCGGGTTTTCTCCGAAAGCACCGGGAACTCCCGCAGCCAGTAGTTTTTGCATTCTTCCAAGTCCTGCCGTAAATCGGACGGAGCCGTTCTCAGCTTGTCCTCCGCCTCCCGAATGATGGCGGCGCAGGTGCTTGCCTTCTGCCAGTCCGGGTCTTCCAGCTCCTTGAGGCTGGTCGGCGCGGTTGTGACGATCGAGCGCAGCAGGGGCAGAGAAACCGGCAGGCCGGCGAAGATGGGAAGATCCACCAGATTCGTCAGGAGGTGGTGAAGGGCATCATCGAAAAACTTGTTCTCGCCGCCGTTCTCATCCTTCCCGGCGTTGCCGGCGATCGCTCCGGCCAGTTCGTCGAGCAGGGCTACGATATTGATGGTCAGGCCCCCGCCCTCCCCTGCCCGGCTCGCTTCCCAATCCAGGAAATTAAACCGCGCCTGGCCGGCTCCATTCACGATCACCAGGTCGTCCGCCCTGCCGGCATCCCTGGCCCATCTCTCCCACTGGTATCGCTCCTCCTTCTTCGCGCACAGCACCAGGCCGCCGAAATCATTAGCGAGGTATCCGAGCGCAAGATGTTTGGCTACGCCGCTTGTCTTGCCGGAGCCGGTGGCCCCGAAAACCGCCACCCCGGTTAATGCATCGGCCAGCCGGAACGCCTGGCCCCTTCCCCAATCCCGAATCACGGCGAGCGGGTGAAAATCAGGTAGGTGAGTCGTTGTCCTGCTCCTTTCCTAAATGGTTGTCATAAAAAGTTCATTATCGTTCTAGCTGCTCCTGCTGTAGAATAGAGGAGAAAACGAGGCAGGCCATATGCGCTATATTCCTCCAAGCCAAGAGAACGAGATGCCGCTGCACAAGAAAAGCATGCTCATGGCCACCGTCAACCACGCATTCCTCGGCGCGGTCGGAGCGGTAGCCAGCATACAAATCGCCAAGCATCTCACTCATAACCCCTCAAAATTCACGAAGTATGACCTGCTCGTAACGGCTTCCGTCGCCGGGTATACCGGCCTGCTTAGCGGCCTGAAAACAGCCAGAGAGAATGCCGAGATAGTTACCCAGTCCATTAAGTAGCCCCCTTTCTTTTCCTATCGCCCTGTTCTTCCTCGTCGCCTCTTACCACAAGTTCCAGGGATTCGATAACCGGCGCGTCCTCTGACGGCGGGGTAAATTCGCGCGCGTGATAATCCTGAATAAACGCGCAGGTGCCTTCAAGGATAGCGGAAACCACCGGTTGCAGGTTTCTGCCCCTGATTTTTACTAACAGAAAACTGTAGGTCAGCACAATCTCCGTCCCGTACCTGCCGTTAAAGACGACATCCATCAGGTAGCGATAGCTTGGCGCATGCCAGGCTCCCAGAACTTGCCGGATCTCTAATCGCTCCTGGCTTCGGTCTCCCGGCCCGTATGCCGCATAATGGTGGGGATCGCCGGCCATCTGGTCGGAGGTCGCGCTCTGGCTAATCTGCCGAAACGCTGCCGGGCTGATATGCCCGGCTATTTTCCGGCTGATGCCGCCAATCTGAACATCGCCGCCCCTGAACGCGGCCAACGGATCATCAGAATCCTGGCTCATGCAGTTGACTACCTTTCCAGTTCTCTATCGGCCTCTGGCTCTCTCTCAGCATCTCCCTGAGATGGACCCGCCAGCCCATGAGATACTTTTGCAATCGACCGACTTTCGTTTACCACTTGCGGTTGTTGTGGTGAACTTAATTCTTTCTTGATAACCTGGATATTGATAAGTGCCTGGATAGACGGCGTGCCATCATCCGTCCGGCCCAGTTCGGTCAGAGCGTCTTCACACAGGTCAAGGGTATCGAGAATCATGGGAGCTAGCTCCATCAGCCTGGCGCGTTTCTCCCCTTCCTGGTAGGTCCTTTCCAGATCGGGAATGAGCTTATAGGTGGTCGCGTAGTCCCTCATTCTCACCCTGGAATTAGGAATCTCATTCAGCGCGTCTATTGCCAGTCTCAACGCTTGATGCTCCGTCAAGGATCGTTGCTCCTGGTCAGGAGACGCTGGTTGCTGTTCGCGGCGGAACGGCGCGAGTGGATCATCTGCCACGCCTAAACCTCCGGCTCTATGCCAGGCTCCAGCGGTTTCATCTCTGGCAAGTGTTCCGGTTCCGGGGTATGGAGCCGGTCATATTCTGCTTCGGCAATGTGCATATCGACGTGACGGTTGGGCAGGAGGTGCCCGCGAATAAGAATGTCCTGATAGCTGTTCGCTACATCGTGAAACGCGCTTTGGGCGAGACGCTTCACATCATCCCAGGCATTAGCCATTTACTCGTCTCTGTCTAGCTCAACATCTCGATCTTGAGCGGGGAAGTACCGGCCTACATATTTTTGCATGCCAGTTTTGACATATCTGATTGTATTATAATACAAATTCTCAAAGAATACTATGGTACGATCGTACCATGATTTTCCTAATCCGTATTCTTTAACTTCGCCTGCTTGTTTTATGATGTCACTATAATTTTTAACAACCGAGCAGTGAAATGCGCTTTGTGCTGCTGTCTTCTGCTCCTCCCAACGCAACGATGGCTGCTCTCCCTGCGGCACCTGTTCCGGCTGGGCAAGGGAGGAGCGATCAAAGACGCTTTGCGCTGCCGCTTTCTGCTCGTCCCAGCTTGGTGCGGGACGATCCGTCTGGTCGATCGGGGTCGCCGCCGGCTCTGGTTCCTGGACGGGCAAAGAGGCGGCCTGTTCGGCCTCGATGAGCGCGTCTACCTCGGCCCGCTCCTGGCGAAGCTGCGCAAGCGCCTGGTTGTTCGCCTCAATCTCGCGTTTCCGGCCTCCCCGATCACTCTGCTCCCCGCGCCGCTCCATCGCCGTCGCTTCCTTGCCCATGTGCGTCGTCGGCTCCCGGTCAATGCCCTGCGCCTCCAGAGTCCGGTGATCCACGCGGGCACTGTGACCGGCTTCTTCCAGGGCACGGTTCTGGGACTGCGCCCATAGCTCCCGCCAGCTTTGCAGCGTCTCCTCCTGGTTCCAGTCGCGCTGCTT
>Ga0070737_10004107_pt1 | contig 14895 bp, 12 predicted proteins | sample Coa_R1_10_FD_66438 | JGI IMG/M metagenome (GOLD analysis project Ga0070737, IMG submission 66438) | Surface soil microbial communities from Centralia Pennsylvania, which are recovering from an underground coalmine fire - Coalmine... | ecosystem: Environmental > Terrestrial > Soil > Unclassified...
TCCCGGTGTAGCGGCCCGACACCTGGTCGCCGCGCACGAACAGCTCGCCCATCTCCCCCGGCCCCAGTACGGCGCCGCTCTCGTCACGGATCTGCACTTCGATTCCCGGCACCGGTTGACCGACCGATCCCAGCCGGCGGGCGATCGCGGGATCCGACGCGGCCTGCGCCTCGCGGTGGTCCTCCGGGGTGAGCACTGCGATCGTCGAACTGGTCTCGGTCAGGCCGTAGGCGTTGACGAAGCCGACGTTCGGCAGCAGCTCCAGCGCTCGGCGAACCAGCGGCAAGCCCACCTTCGATCCGCCGTAGGCGAGGTTGCGCAGCGACGGCAGCTCGTGGCGGCCGGTCTCCAGCACGGTGACGATGCGGTCGAGCATCGTCGGCACCACGGTGGCGGTGGTGACGTGCTCGGCGTTGATCAGCCGCACCCATTCCTCGGGATCGAAGATCGGCAGATAGACCATCTTGCGCCCGGCATACAGGTTCGACAGCGCGGCCCCGACCCCTGCGATGTGGTAGGGCGGCACGCAGATCAGCGCGGCGTCGGTCGGCTCGGCCGACTCGAATTCCACTGTGCCGGTGACATAACTGGTCAGGTTGTTGTGCGAAAGTTCGACGGCCTTGGGCGCCGACGTGGTGCCCGACGTGAACAGCACGATCGCCGTCGCGTCGGGGTCGAGAAACTCTGCGGCCGGCTCCGCGCTGCGGGCCTGGGCCAGGAAGTCGTCGGAATCCATCACCCGCGTGCCAACCACGATGTCGCGGTAGCGGCTGTCGACGACCACGAGCGGTTCGGGCAACCGCCCGATCAAACTCTGGATGCTCTCGGCGGAGAGCCGGTAGTTGATCGGGGTGAACGGCAGACCGGCGCGCGCCGAGGCGAAGATGAGCAGCGGCAACATCGCCCCGCCGGTGCCGACGTAGACCACATGCCGGCAGCCCGATCCGGCGATGACGCCCGCGCCGCTGTCGGCCAGATCGCTCAACTCTTGCGTCGTCAACCGAAGGTCACCGGAGACGACGGCGGTCCGGTCTGGGTTGCTCGAGACCGCCATCTCGAGGAGTAACGAAATGCTCAAAGCTCGGACTTTCTGTGCCGTCGGCCCGTTACAAACACCGCCAAAAGTGTCATGCCGAGTTTAGACGACGCAGCTAGTTGTCGAGCACCTGGGCGATCCGGGCCTCGACGTCGCCCAGACCGGACACGTCGATCCCGAACCGGTTGACCAGCGCGTCGAGCACCTGCCCGGCCGTGTCGAATCGGATGCGTTCGGTTTCACCCTTCGAATGGATCGCGAGATGACGCCCGTTGAGGTTCCACCGCGCGTCGTCTGTCACGAGCGCGGCGGTGAGGCTGGTGACAAAGTGCGACTCGGGATACGTTGACACATACCAACTTCCGACCAGTAGGTCGATCAGCGGTCGCGGCTCGATGCTGAAGATGTACAGCGGCTGCCACGTCTCACGGACCAGCGCTTCCAACACGTATCCGTCGCCGTGAGTGCGTAGCCGGTACGGCTCGTGCCGCGTTTGTTGAACCGGGCCGGGTATCAGGCGGATCGGCGAGGACAGGGTTTGTCCGCCGAATCCGACGTCGACCAGAAACACGTCGTCGACGCCGGGGATGCGCACCGACAGCGCCTGGTGGGTCAGCGCAGGGGGTGGCCCGTCCAACCCCTGCGGGCTCATCCACATCACCCGCGCCGCCAGCGCGTCGACCCTAAAATCCAACTGCTCGAGCACATATCGCAACAGATTGTTGTGCTCGTAGCAGTAGCCGCCGCGGCGCCGGCGCACCAGTTTGTCCGTCACACCCTCCGGGCTGAGGTCGGTTACCGGGACACCGAGCAGCGGGTCGAGGTTCTCGAACGGGATGCGACGCCCGTGCGCGGCCACCAGCTCGGCCAGCGTCTCCAACGTCGGATCGGCCGGCCCCGCATAGCCGACCCGACCGAAATAGGCCGTGAGGTTCAGGTCCCGGTCCACCGTGGCGGGCGCTTCTCGGCGAACGCGATCGCGCCTTCTTTGGCGTCGTTGGAGGCGAACACCGGCATCAGGATCTTGGTCTGCTCGGCGAACATGTTCTCCGGGCTCCAGCCGCGGGACTCGACGATGATCCGCTTGGTGGCGGCCACCGCCAGCGGGCCGTTGGCGGTGATCTTCTCGGCCAGCTTGATCGCCTCGTCCAGCGCCTTGCCCGGCTCGGCCAACACGTTGACCAGGCCGAGGGCATGCGCCCGCTCGGCGGGCAGGTTGTCGCCGGTCAGCGCCAACTCCATCGCCACGGCATACGGGATGCGCTGCGGCAGCCGCAGCAGCCCGCCACCCCCGGCGACCAGCCCCCGTTTGACTTCGGGGATGCCGAACGCCGAGTCCTTCGACGCCACGATCAGGTCGGTGGCCAGCGCCAACTCGGTGCCGCCGGCCAAGGCGTAGCCCTCGACGGCGGCGATCAGCGGCTTGGTCGGTGGACGTTCGGTGAAGCCCATGCCGCGGCCCTGGACGACGACGTTCTCGCCGCGCGCGAACGCCTTGAGGTCCATGCCCGCGCAGAAGGAGCCACCGGCACCGGTCAGGATCGCCACCGACAGGCCCGCGTCGCCGTCCAGGCGGTCCATGGCGTCGGCGAGGCCCTTGCTGACCGCGGCGTTGACGGCGTTTTTGGCCTCGGGCCGGTTGATCGTGATGATCAGTATTCGATCCCGCTGCTCGACGAGAACTGGGGCTTCTTTTTGTGCGGTGCTCACGACGGTGTGACGCTCCTTCGGATCGGGACAGGTGTCGAACGATGGTATCGGTCGGCCCGAACCGCCGCCCGCGCGCTCGACTACCATCACAGCAGTATCGGCGCGGAATCCCAGGGGGATAGTTGACAGCCATCGACACCGAACCAACCGAGATTTCCAAGTGGGATCCGGGACTGACCGAACGGGTGATGGGCTGGATCCGCCCGCTCATCAAGGGCTACCACCGCGCCGAGGTGCGCGGGTTGGAGTCGTTCCCGCCGGGTGGGGCGCTGGTGGTGTCCAACCACTCCGGCGGGCTGTTCCCGATGGACGTGCCGGTCTTTGCTTCCGGGTTCTACGAGAAGTTCGGTTATGACCGTCCGGTCTACACGCTGAGCCACGACGTGTTGTTCACCGGCCCGATCGCCGACTTCTTCGTGCGGACCGGTTTCATCCGCGCCAACCACGAGAACGCCGAGGAGGCACTGCGTTCCGGCGGCGTGGTGGTGGTGTTCCCGGGTGGGGACTACGACGTGTACCGGCCGACGCTGTCGGAGAACACCATCGACTTCGACGGCCGCACCGGCTATGTCCGGGCGGCGCTGAACGCCGGGGTGCCGATCGTGCCGGCGGTCGCCATCGGCGGGCAGGAGAGCCAGCTGTATCTGTCGCGCGGCACGTGGCTGGCCCACGCGCTGCGGCTGGACAAGCTGATGCGGGTGAAGATCCTGCCGATCTCGGTGGGTTTCCCGTTCGGGCTGTCCGCGGTGCTGCCGGTCAACGTGCCGCTGCCGACGAAGATCGTCATGCAGGTGCTCGAGCCGATCGACGTGGCTGAGCAGTTCGGCGAGGACCCCGACATCGACGAGGTCGACGCCCACGTCCGTCACGTCATGCAAAAGGCGCTGGACAAGTTGGCCGAAGAGCGCCGACTGCCGATCCTCGGCTAATGGCGCTCTTCGGCCTGCTGGCCACGATGGTTCGCGCCGGGATCATCGCACCGCTGCGGCCCGACAAATACCTGCGTATTGCGGCTGCCGCCCGTCGCGAAGGTCATTCCGTCACAAGCGGATTCGCGATGTCTGCGCAGCGCTGCCCGGATAGGCCGGCGCTGATCGACGAGCTGGGGTCGCTGACCTACCGCGAGCTCGACGGCCGCTGCGACGCGCTGGCCGCGGCGCTGCAGGGGCTGCCCGGCGGCACACCGGCGGTGGTCGGGATCATGTGCCGCAACCATCGCGGTTTCGTCGAAGCCTTGATGGCCGCCAACCGAATTGGCGCCGACGTGTTGCTGCTCAACACCTCGTTCGCCGGGCCCGCGCTGGCCGAGGTCGTCAACCGCGAGGGCGCCGACGCGGTGATCTACGACGAGGAGTTCACCCACTCGGTCGACCGCGCGCTGACCGACCGCCCGGACACCACCCGCATCGTCGCGTGGACCGAACAGCCGCAGGAGCTCACCGTCGAGCAGTTGATCGCCGAGCACCTCGGCCGGCGGCCCGCAAGGTCCGGCCGCAAAGGCAAACTGATCCTGCTGACGTCGGGAACAACTGGAAGTCCCAAGGGCGCCAAGCATTCTGGCGGTGGCGTGGGCGAGCTTCAAGCGATCCTGGACCGGGTGCCGTGGCACACAGAGGAGACGACGGTGGTGGTGGCGCCGATGTTTCACGCCTGGGGGTTTTCCCAGCTGGTGTTCGCCGCGTCGCTGGGCTGCACGGTGGTGACCCGTCGCAGATTCGACCCGGAAGCCACCCTCGACCTCGTCGACCGCTACCAGGCCACCGGCCTGTGCGTGGTGCCGGTGATGTTCGACCGGATCATGGACCTGCCCGACGAGGTGCGCCGGAAATACAGCTGCCGCTCACTGCGATTCGCGACCGCCTCGGGCTCGCGGATGCGGCCCGACGTGGTGACCCGGTTCATGGACGAGTTCGGCGACGTGATCTACAACAACTACAACGCCACCGAGGCCGGCATGATCGCCACGGCGACACCCGAGGATCTGCGGGCCGCGCCCGACACGGCCGGCAAGCCCGCCGTCGGCACCGAGATCCGCATCCTCGACAGCGACTTCCGCGAAGTGCCCACGGGGCAGGTCGGCCAGATCTTCGTGCGCAACTCCAACCGCTTCGACGGCTATACGTCCGGTAATACCAAGGATTTTCACGACGGCTTCATGGCGTCCGGTGACGTCGGCCGGGTCGACGAGGCCGGGCGACTCTACGTAGTCGGACGCGACGACGAGATGATCGTGTCCGGCGGCGAGAACGTCTACCCGATCGAGGTGGAAAAGACTTTGGTGGGGCACCCCGATGTCGCCGAGGCCGCGGTGCTCGGTGTCGACGACGAACAGTACGGGCAGCGGCTGGCGGCGTTCGTGGTGCTTGTCGACGGCGCGACTGTCACCGTCGACGCGTTGAAGCAGCACGTACGCGACAACCTGGCCAACTACAAGGTGCCCCGCGAGATCGTCGTACTGCCCGAACTGCCCCGCAGCAGCACCGGCAAGGTGGTGCGGGCCGAGTTGCTGGCGCAGCTCAGTTAGCTGCGCGAGCAGTTAAGCCTGCGCCATGGCGCTCTCGACCACCGTCAGCTTCTCGGAAAGCCCTGCGGCGCGGCGTAATTCGACGAAGTCGTCGAGGATGGCCTCGGTGACTTCGTGCGGATCGTCGACGGTGATGCCGTCGGAGAGCACCGACACGTTGAGCTGGTCGACGTAACTCCACACGGTGATGTTCAGACCGCTGCCCGCGGTCAACGGCCCCACCGAATAGATCTCGGTGACCAGCGCGCCGCCGACCCGGCCGTGCTCTCGAGGTCCCGGAACGTTGGAGATCGGCAGGTTGAGTACCTTGTTCTGGCCGTCGCGGCTGGCCAGCCACCGAAAAAGCGCCTCAGCCGGCGCCGGCGGGAAGTAGGCCGACCATCGGCTCACCAGCTCGGGCCCGAGCAACTGATGACTCTCCTTGGCGTCGACGGCGTTGTCGTGCGCCAGGCGGACCCGTTCCAGCGGGTCTTCGGCGTCGCAAGGCAACGCCACCAGCATTCCGGTGAAGTAGTTCCCCGAGATACGGTCCGGCGAGAAGTCGAAACTCACCGGCACCGAGGCCAGCAGCGGCTCGGCCTTGCCTTCGTAGCGCAGCAGCAGTCTCCGCAACGCCCCCGACGATAGGGCCAGCACCACGTCGTTGATCGTGACACCGAGCGTCTTGCCGGTCTCCTTGATGTCGGCCAACGCCAGCGTGGCGGTGGCGAATTTGCGTTCAGGCGTGAGCATGTGGTTCATGAAGGTCGGCGGCGGGGTGAACGGCCGGGTCAACTGTGGTGAGAGCTTGCGGCTGCTGCGGCGCACCCGGGCCACCCCCTCCGCGGTGTAGCGCACGGTGCGCGGAATTCGTCCGAGCTGGCGCAGGTGGTCACCGAATGCCGAGCGCACCAGCTCGGCCTTGGAGGGCGCCGGGTCAGGCGCATACCGCTTGCGGCCCGTTCCCGGTTCGGGGGCCAGGTCCATGCCGCGCGCCAGCAGGTTGGCGGCTGCGACACCGTCGGCCAGCGCATGATGGATCTTGCCGACCACCGCAATCCTGTTGTTGGCCAGGCCCTCAACGAAATACATCTCCCACAGCGGGCGGCTGCGATCCAGCGGCGTGCTGGCGATCTGTCCGATCGCCTCGTCGAGCTCGCGGCGACCGCCCGGGGCCGGCAGCCGCCAGGGCCGGATGTGGTAGGTGAGGTCGACATCGCAGTTCTCGCGCCACATCGGGTGATGGAACTTCATCGGGATGTCGACCAGCTGGTAGCAGAACGGGTCCAACTTGTAGAGCCGGCTGTGGATGACCCGGCGAAAGGCGTCGATATCGAAATCACGGCGGTCGGGATCCAACTCGATGACCGCGATCTTCAGTGTGTGCATATGCACATTCGGCGTCTCGCTGTACAGCAGTACCGCGTCCCAGCCACTGAGCCTTTTCACCCGCCACCTCCCGTTTGGGACGGACCTTACAGTCGGGGGGCGCTCAAATAACGTCTTTGGCCATCAACGCGTGATTGCGGTGAACCTGGTTGAGGAACAACCCGACTGCGGTGGCCATCGCGCCCGTGCGCGCGCCGTCGGTCAGGTCGAAGCCGTGGCCGGCGCCGGGCAATTCCATGTAGCTGACCGGCGAATGCGACACCGAGCGCAGCCGCTCGACGAAGCTGCGCGCCTGTTCGACCGGGATCACCGTGTCGTTGCTGCCGTGGATCACCAGGAACGGCGGGGCGTCCGGGCGAATCCGGGCGATCGGCGAAGCGTCGCGGAACACGTCGGGGTGCTTCTCGATGCTGCGCTTGACGACCACCCGCTCCAGAAAGTCGACGAAACGGACCCGCTCGGCGGTGGAGCGGTCCTCCCAGTCGTAACGGCCGTAGATCCCGACGACGGCCTCCACGGAGGTGTCCGAGCCCTCGGGCAGTTCGGCCTGCAGCTCGGGGTCGTTGACGGTGAGTCCGGCCAGCGCGGCCAAGTGCCCGCCGGCCGAACAACCCGCCACCGCAACGAAATTGCGGTCGCCGCCGAACTTGTCGACGTTGGCATGCGCCCAGGCGATCGCGGTTTTGACGTCGGTGATGTGGCTGGGCCAGCGATGATGCGGCGCGACCCGGTAGTCGATGGACAGGCACACCCAGCCCAGCTCGGCCAGTTGCGACATCAGCGCATAGCCCTGCAGGGTGCGGCTGCCGTGCACCCAGGCACCGCCGGGCACGAACAGCAGCACCGGCGCCGGACGGGTCGGCAAGTTCTTGCGGCGCCACACGTCGAGCAACTGAGCCGGGTGATCACCGTAGCGGACCGCGGTGCGATGCAGGTAGCGGCGATGGCTGAGCGCCCGCCACACCGGCGGCGTGCGCTCGGGCGCGGGCCATTCGATGTCGAGGTCCTTGGCCGAGACGATGCCGCGCAGCGCGGCTTGCGAGACGGTGTGGGTCTGGTCGCGCTCGCGCTTGCGGACCTCGCCGATGCCCGGGGTCAGCCAGGACTTGGCCGTGGTGGACAGGAACTCGGGCAGGACCCGACATCCCCAGACCCCCATTGCCGTCGCGCCACCCAGCGGCTCCAGATGCCTGCCGACCACCGGCAGCGAAGCCGACGCCACGCTCAATGCCAGCATGTAATCCGCCGGACGGGCTCGCAGCAACCATCTGACCCGTGACGCCACGGTCGGGCCGGGATATCGCGTCGCGGGGCGCACCATTCCGGGAGCGTACCCCGTCGGGTTGGGCGCAAACGGCGATCGGCGGTCGGCGGGCCGCCCACCGATCATCCCGTCGGCCACACCGCGCCATACTGGACCGATGCCGGACACCGACGTTCACCCTGACCTGCGCAGAATCGCCCGCATCGCCCCGCGAACCTTGGTCAGCCCACGGACGTTGCGCCTGATGCGGGCCGCGACGCGGCTGCAGGGCCTGCGCAGTCCGGGGGACGTCGAAGTGCTCACCCTGGACTCGGGCGCCGGCATCCGGCTGTTTCGCCCCACCGGGACAACCGAATCCACGGCTGCATTGCTGTGGATGCACGGCGGGGGCTACGTCTTGGGCAGGGCAAGCCAAGACGACACGCTGTGCCGCCGCTTCAGCCGCGAGCTGGGCGCCACCGTGGCGTCGGTGGACTACCGGCTGGCACCCGAACACCCCTATCCCGCGCCGCTCGAGGACTGCTATTCGGCGCTGACGTGGCTGGCCCGGCAGCCCGCGGTGGATCCGTCGCGGATCGCAATCGGCGGTGCCAGCGCGGGCGGCGGGCTGGCGGCCGCCCTGGCGCTGCTCGCCCGCGACCGCGGCGAAGTCACGCCGGCCCTGCAGCTGCTGGCCTACCCGATGCTCGACGACCGCAGTGCGAACAATCCGAAGCACCCGTCGTACCGGTTGTGGAGCCCCAGCAGTAACCGGTTCGGCTGGGCGGCTTATCTCGGTGACGCCGACCCGCAGGTTGCCGTGCCCGCGCGCCGCGACGACCTGAGCGGGCTGCCCCCGGCGTGGATCGGGGTCGGCACCCACGACCTGTTCCACGACGAGGACCTGGCCTACGCCGAGCGGCTCACCCGTGCCGGGGTGGCGTGCCACGTCGAGGTGGTCCCGGGCGCGTTTCACGGATTCGACTTGCTGGTACCCAAAGCCAAAGTGTCCCAGGCGTTTTTCGCCAGCCAGTGCGCCAGCCTGCGCACGGCGCTGGCAGCGAAGGGCTGACGGCGTGCCGTTTTCTGTCACCGACGAGCAGCGGGCGTTGCGCAGCACGGTCGCCGACTTGATGGCGAAACGCTCGCCGGAGTCCGCGGTGCGGGCGTTGACGGCCACCGACACCGGTTTCGACCCGGCGGTGTGGCAGGAGTTGGCGGCCATGGGCCTGGTGGGGCTGTTGATCCCCGAAGAGCACGGCGGCGCCGGTGCCGGCCCGATCGAGTTGGGCATCGTGGCCGAGGAGATGGGCGCTGCGCTGCTGGTCGGTCCGTATCTGTCGACGGCGGTGCTGGTGCCCAGCCTGTTGGCCGCGGCTGGGGAGGTCGACGAATCGGCGGCGGTGTTGCCGCGGATTGCCGCCGGTGAGCTGATCGCGAGTGTAGCTTTCGCCGAGGACGGCTCGGCCCGGGTACCGGCGACCATCGCAACTTGTGCGCGAGCCGTCGGTGACGGCTGGCAGGTGACCGGCTGCAAGAATTTCGTGCTCGACGGCGGATTGGCCGAGTTGGTGTATGTGCTGGCCTTGACCGACGCAGGACCGGCGGTGTTCGCGGTCGAAGCCGATGCGCCCGGCGTGGAGGTGACGCCGCTGACCACGGTGGATCTGACCCGCAAACAATGCCGGCTCCAATTCGCCGACGCCCCAGCACGTTTGGTCGGCCAGTTGGGTTCGGGTGTCGAGGTGCTCGGTGCTGCGCTGGATTCCTCCGCGGTGGCCCTGGTCGGCGAACAGGCCGGCGGGGCACGCCGCGTCATGGACATGGCCGCCGAGTACGCCAAGACGCGTTATCAGTTCGGCCGGCCGATCGGCAGCTTTCAGGCCGTCAAGCACATGTGCGCCGACATGCTGCTGGAAACCGAGTCGGCGGTGTCGGCCGCCCGGTTCGCCAGCGAGTCGGTTGCGCGGCAGTCGCCGTCGCGGATCGCGGATCTTGCGCTGGCACAAGCTTATTGCTCCGATGCCTTCGTGTTTGTCGCCGCGACCAACATCCAGGTGCATGGCGGCATCGGGTTCACCTGGGAGCATCCGGCGCATCTGTATCTGCGCCGGGCCCGCGGCGACGCCCAGCTGCTGGGCAGTCCGTCCTGGCACCGCGAGCGCTACCTGCAGCAGATCGGAGCGTGTCGTGATTGACGAGGAAGTGCGCCGCGAGGTCCGAGAATGGCTGGCCGCCAACTGGTCTCCCGGCATCGATCGCGCCGAGTGGGCGCACACCGTCGTCGACGCCGGCTGGGCCGTCCCCAGCTGGGAGCCCGAGTGGTATGGCCGCGGCCTCACCGATACCGGATCCCGCATTGTCGCTGAGGAATTCGCGGCGGTCGGGGCGCCGGGCGCCGGGCATGACCGGGCAAACCTGTTCGCCTGCACATTGCACGACTGCGGCACCGACGAGCAGAAGCGCCGGCTGATCCCGCCGTCAATCCGCGGCGAGACCAAGTGGTGCCTGCTCTACAGCGAGCCGGGTGCCGGGTCGGATCTGGCGGGCCTGCGCACCCGCGCCGACCGCGACGGCGACGACTGGGTGATCAACGGGCAGAAGGTGTGGACGTCGTTTGCGACGACAGCCGACTACGGGATGCTCGTGGCACGCACCGACTGGGATGTGCCCAAGCACAAGGGAATCAGCTTCTTCATGTTTCCGATGCGCCAACCCGGCGTGGAGATCCGCCCCATCCACCAGATCACGGGCGAATCGGAATTCAACGAGGTGTTCATCGAGAATGCCCGGGTGCCCGCCGACAACATGGTCGGCGAGCCGGGGGCGGGCTGGTCGGTGCTGCAGGTCGCGCTCGGCTACGAACGCCGGTTCATGGGCGATCTGGCCCGCACCTCCAAGAATGCCAAGCGGCCCAAGCCCGAAAAGGGCGGTGGCTTGGTGCAATTGGCGCGTGATTTCGGCCGGCTCGGCGACGCCCACGTTCGTCAGCAGATCGCCCGGGTCGACGCGCTGGTTGCCGTGAACCGTTGGAACAGAGAGCGTTCGAAGACCGCTGTCGATCGCGACGAGTCGGCGACCCTGGCGGCGTTGGGCAAGATCGCGATGTCGCGGATCTTGCACGAGACCGCCCGGGTGGAGACCGAGATCATCGGCGCCGAGGCCATGCTGGCCGGACCGGACAACCCGGTCGGTGACGCGGTGACGTTCCGGACGCTCAACGCGTATTTCACCTCGATCGGCGGCGGCACCGATCAGATTCAGCGCAATATCATCGGCGAACGCATACTCGGTCTGCCCAAAGAGCCGGAGCCCTACCGCAATACGCCGTTCCGCGACTTACCGCACTAACCCCCCGCCCCTGCCGCGAGCGTGCGTGTCACCGCCGACACTCCGTAGTTGAACCTGGTTTACGCACGCTCACGCATGAAGTCACCCTGCGGCGTAGACGATTTCACCGCCGATGATCGTTGCGGCGACCAAACCGGCGTCGAGTTCGGCCAGCACGGCCTCGGGCGGTGCGGTCAGCAGGCACAGGTCGCCCGGCTGCCCCGGCTCGACGGTGCGCACCCGGCTGGGGTGCTCGGGCCAGCCCAGGAACATCATCAAGGCTCGCCGCTCCGGAATACATTCGTCGGCGCCGAGCACCGCCCCGCTCGGGGTGGTGCGATACACCGCGGCGCGCATCGCCGCCCACGGGTCGCCGCGACCGAACGGCATATCGGTGGACAACGCGACCGGAATGCCGGCGAGCAGCAGGGACGCCACCCGCCACAGTTGGTCGTGTTCGCCGGCCGGTATCTCGGTCAGGTACTGATCGCCGCGCTCGGCAACGAAGTTGGGCTGGGTCACCACCGTCACCCCGAGATCCACCAGGTCGTCGAGGCAGTCGGAGGGTGTGTCGGCCGCGTGTTCGATCCGGTCGCGGGGATGCGCGCCGGCCTGCTGCAGCGCCGCGATCGTCACGAGCAGCTGGGCGGCGGTCACGCAGTGGATGGCGACCGGGCCACCATTGCGGTGCCTTTCGGCGATCCAGTGTGCGAGTTCGTCGAGGTCCAGGGCCTCGTCGTGCAGGATGCGCTTACCGGGTGACAGAAAATGCAGCCTCTGGCGTAGCTCACCGTGGCGATGCAGCTCGGTCAACCCCACGATGTCACCGATTTCGAGATCCGGTGTGGCATCGGTGATTCCGGTGACGCCGTAGCTACTCAGCCGCTGGCTGACATCGGCGAGGCCGATATCGCGGCGCTCTAACGCCTCCGACCAATCCGAGGCGGCGCTGCGCAGGCGCCCGTCGGGATGGTCTGCCAGCCCGATCCGGGCCAGCCCGGCGGAGTTGAGGATCCACATCGCGCCGCTGCGGTGCTGTATGCGCACCGGCACGGCGGGTGCCAGCGCATCCAGCGTCATCCGGTCCAGCGGCCCGGCGACCGAGTCGTGATAGCCGATAGCGCGGACCCAGCCGTCGTCGCCGGGCGGGGCGGTGGCCAGCGCGCCCGCGAGCGCGTCCCGGTCGCGCACCTGCGGTGGGCCCACCTGGAGCGACGTTTCGGCTGCGGCCGCGGAGTGCAGATGGACGTGGTGGTCGTGCAAGCCGGGTATCACGGTTCCGCCCGCCGCGTCGTACACGTCTTCACCGGGCAGCGGCTCGATGTCTTTGGCCACCTGGTCGATCTGCGCCCCGACCCGAACGTCGAGAAGAGCGCCGTCCAGCCGGGTAGCCTGTCGAATTAGCATGGCGCGCCGAGCTTTTCGGCAACGATATGCTTTACCGCGGCGTTGTCGGCGCCGAGCGGGGGCGCCGACGGGCTCGGTGGCGGCGGTTGCGGCGCGGCGACGGGTATGTCGCAAGGCGGTGATTGCGGGAGCGCGGCGTAGCCAGCGGCGACCTGCGCCATCGACACCTCGACCAGCTCGCCTCCGCCGCGGCGCAGCGACTGCGCCACCGCCCGCGCCGCCTCCAGCCCGGCCAGCGGGTCTGCGATGGCGTCGCCGCAGAACACCGGCCCTTCGCCGACAAGTCCGCCCGCGACCGCGGCGTCGTCGCCGAACGCGGCCCGGTCCGGCTGACCGGCGTAGCCGCCGATGCGCAGCCACACCCGTCCGGCCCGGGCCGCCACGTCGTCGACGCTCAACCGGCGTCGGCGTAACGCCGCGGGCCGGGAGCCCTCGACGACGACGTCGGCGGCGGTCAGCAAATCCCGCAAGGCGCCGTCGTCGAAATCCACGGCGTAGGAGAGCTTTCCGAAGTTCATCCAGTCGAAGAACGCAGGCTCGCCGCGGCGGGTCCCGTCGGGCCGGGCCGGGCTTTCCACCTTGACGACGACGGCGCCCGCCCGGGCCAGCAGTTGGGTACATAGCGGCCCAGCCCACAAGGACGACAGGTCGGCCACCAGCAGCCCGTCGAGGTCGCGCGGCTCGGTCGTATCGCCGATTCGCCGCACCACCGGCGCGGCCGGGGCCGCCTCGCCAAGCGCCGCCGCCGCGATGTCCAGCAGTTGGGCGCGGCTGACCACGTCGTGCGCGGAACGTGCTGCGGCCCAACGGGTTAGCACTGGCCAAGGGTCGGCGGGAATGGTGTCGCATTCCAGCAGCGCGGGCAGCGCCGCGGTGTCTTCAGCGCGCGGCAGCGCGATCGCCCCCCAGCCGTCAGCGGTGGGCAGCAGCCGGGTGGCGCCGCCCGCAGAAACCGAGCCCTGCCGGGTCAGGCCGCGCAGGGCCGCGCGGCCCGCCAGCGTCGTCGCGGCGTCGACGTCGACACCGGTCAGCTCGGCGATCTCAGCGGTCACTCCTCGGGCCCGGGTCAGCACGGCGGCGCGGGAAAAGTCGGGCGGCCCATCGGGCGGGCCGGTCAGATAGGCCAGCCCGCTGCCGGCCCAGTCTGCTGCGGCCGCATCCACGCCCACCATTGTGCGCGCGTCAGAACTGCAGCGCGGTGAACCGCCAGTCCAGCACCTGGCGGTCCGGCTCGTCCGATTCGCTGACCGCGTAGACCAGCGAGCGCAGGGTCAGCACGCCGCCGTGGTCGGTCGGCTGGGCGGACTCGACGTGCAGCTCGCTGTAGAGCGTGTCGCCCTCGTGCACCGGACCGGTGTGGTCGCAGGACTCCCAGCCCAGCACCGTGGCCAAGTTGGGCAGCAACCGAGTGGCTTGCGCCAGCGCCAGCCCGATAGTGTGTCCGCCGTACACCAGCCGGCTTCCGCTGACCCGCGAATCGTGATGCACTGCAGCAATATTCAGTGTCAGCCGGGCCAACTCGGGTGCGCTGCTGACGATGTCGGCGCTGCTGTGCAACACCGAACCTGCGATGCCTGGGTCGAAATGGGGCCCGGGGATGCGCTCGCGGAACACGGCGCCGTTCCACTGCTCGGTAGCCGAGGGCGGCGGCACCAGATCGGTGCCGATCGCCGAGAGGTCGTCGGCGTGATCGGCGGCGTCCGGCGCGGCGCCCGGACTCAACGGCAACATGGCGCAGCGGTAGAAGTCGAGCACCAACCGATCGGCCTGGTCGATCGTGGTCATCCGCAGGGCTACCAGACCGGTGGGCGCCCGCCCGGGCTTGGCCGAGTTCTTCTTCAGGCCCACCACCTCGGTGCGGGTGAACAGGCTGTCGCCGATGGCCGGGAAGCGGTAGAAGACCAGCCCGCGGTAGAACAGGTTGGCTTTGACGTGCCGGGTGACCAGCGTCGACTGCCCGATCGCGACGTCGCACACCAGACCGGGGTGAGCCAGCGGCGCCGTCGACCCGGTGACCGCCTGCGACAGTTCGGCGTCCAGCGGCAGGCGCAACCGGTCGCCGAGGATGCTCTGATGCACGGCGGCCACCCCGGGGGACAACGTCATCGAAGGGGCGCCGGGAAACACCTGGCCGACGTGCAGGTCGTCGAAGTACGGGCCGCCGGTCATCGGGCGACCCGCCGTGTCAGCATGACGGTATGGACGAGCTCAGCGACGAAGAGGTGCTGCTGGTCGAGACGGTGCGTGACTTCGTCGACAAAGAGGTCAAGCCGACGG
>Ga0070737_10004110_pt1 | contig 14885 bp, 15 predicted proteins | sample Coa_R1_10_FD_66438 | JGI IMG/M metagenome (GOLD analysis project Ga0070737, IMG submission 66438) | Surface soil microbial communities from Centralia Pennsylvania, which are recovering from an underground coalmine fire - Coalmine... | ecosystem: Environmental > Terrestrial > Soil > Unclassified...
ATCCGAACTGGCCAGCACGACGCTGACGAACCTGTGCCGATGCTGGTGCCCCCGGGAGCTGGACGGGCTGTACATCGTCGCGGACAACATCGTCGCCCAGGAAAAGCCCACGCCCGAGGAGATCCCGGACTGGCAGCCGAGCGCGACCGACATCCAGGCGAAATCCGCGCCGGACGACAATGCGATGATCTTCCTGTTCATCAAGGCCAGGGAAACCGCACTCGGCGAGGGCGAAATCGCCCAGCTGGTTCGCCTGCTGAAGGATTTCCTCGCCGATGCGCCGCTGCGCGCGCTGCAGACGTCCGAGCAGATACAGCGGAAGGTCATTGGCTGGCGGCGCGATCAGCGGCTACGCGGCATACCGGAGCGCAGATGGCGAACCGACCTGGGCCGGATCAGCGAATTCCTGCAGTTCCTGCGTGAACGTGGTTCCATCGGCCCGCTGCCCAACGCCAAGGTCCGGCTCAAGGTTTCCTTCGGCCGCCTGTTCGAGAACCTGAGTGAGGTACGGACGTTCCTCCCGCTCGCGGGCGCCATGGCGCTGGCCGCAATCTACGCCGTGCTGTCCACGGTCCACCTGGGACCCGCCCGGCACCTGCCGCCGGTGGCGTACCTGACGGACGGCCTGGTGAGCGGCGGGCTGGTCGGGGCCCGCGCGTTCACGGGAACGGCCATCGCGGGGATAGTGGCCGGTTCGGTGCTGATGACCCTCCTGCGCAGCAGGCAGTCCGCCAGGCCGGCCAAGTTCCTGCTGAGCAGTGTGCCCTGGGCGCTGCTCACCGCCTGGAGCATCACCTGGCCGTGGGGCCAGGTGCTTTCGCTGCGGATGGCCGAAGCCGCCGGGATGGCGCTGGGCACGGCCCTGCTGCTGTTCGTCACGATCGGCGCTGAGTTCAACTTTGAGCTGTGGGGCGGATTCCAGCTGCTGACGCTGTGGATCTTCGCGACCAGCTGCCTCGTCTTCCTGCCCCGGCTGAGCACGTTCGGGCCGGCCGACTCCGGGATCACGATCGCCGCGTTCGCCGTCCTGGTCGCCGCCTACGTGCTGCTGCACCGGTTCAACCGCGGCGAGATCACCGTCCAGTTCCGCCACGCCAGGCAGGTGGGGGAAGCCGAGGAGGGCGATCTCGCCAACACCGGCTACCGCATCATGGGAGCCTGCGGGCCACAGCCCCATGGTTTCGGGCTGATCTGCGCCTTCGCGTTCGAGCGCCTCATCGCCGTGGTCGCGACGTCGCTGTTCCATCAGCGGCTGAGCACCGACACCGGGATGACGATATCGATAGCCGCCTACTGCTCGGTGGTCTTCATCTGGATCATGGCCACGATCGAACGGCGTTGTTCGGTGACCGCCTGCGCCAATTCGCTGAACTCGCGCAGTCAGGTGCTGGGCACGGAGTACGCCGACCGGCAGCTGCCGGGCGTGCTCAAGTCCATCCAGCGCAAGCTGTTTTACCGTGAGACGCTCACGCAGGTGGTGCTCATCGCCGCCACCTACGCCGCGCTGTACCGGTACCGCGTTCCCGGGACCACCGTCCCGCTGGCCCTCCCGCTCATATTCGGCGCGGTCCTGTGCGCGGAGCAGTGCGTGCGGATAGTCGGGCAGTTCTACGCCTTCCTGTTCCTCCGGGCACCCGCCGCGCCAGCCGCGATCGACCTGCCGCCGTACGACGACCGCCCGGGTGGCGGCCTGCTCAGCCGGGCGCTGCGAGCGGCCAGGAAGAAGCTGGGCCGGGTGATCGGCATCGTGATCGCGGTCATCACGTTCTCGGCGGCGATAGTGGACGCCGAGAACGTCTGGCGAACGGTGGGCGACTGGATGATCCACCTATTCCATCTGTGAGGCCTCCAGGGCGGCCGGCAGATCGGTCGAGGTGAGCATCAGCGCGACGATGAAGTCGATGAGGTAGTCGCGGTCGACGGCCAGGTCGCCGCGCAGCCAGGTGGTGATCAGCTCGAGGCCGCCGCCGATCAGGGTCAGGGCGGTCAGTTCCACGTCGGTGTCGCTGACCGGCACTTCGCCCAGGATCTCGTGCACCTGCGCGGTGAACAGTGTGACCAGGCCCTGGATGAGGCGGCGGCGCCGGCCGGCCAGCACCGGATTGGCCTGGAACTCGTGCACCAGGATGTACGCCCGGCGCGGGTCGGCGGTGAAGTGGTCCACGATCGCGGTCATCACCGCGCGGGTGCGTCCCCGCAGGCCGCGGGCAGACTGGGTGGCGGCGGCGATGGCGGCCGTGCCCTCGGCCATCAGCCCGTCGATCACGGCGAGCCGCAGCGTGTCCAGGTCGGCGAAGCTCTCGTAGAAGTACCGGTCGTTGAGCCCGGCCTGGGCGCACACCCCGCGCACGGTGGTGCCGGCCCAGCCCACGGTGCCTAGCAGTTCCAGCCCGGCCGCCAGCAGCGCCGCCCGCCGCGTGGCCTGACGCTCGGCGGCCGGGGTGCCCCGGTAGGAACGTGTCACGGCTGGTCCTCGTGTCCCGGGTCTGGCGGGTGGGGGCTCAGGCCGCACGGCTGGCGTAGCGGGCGGATTCGCCGATGACGGCGGTCTTCGGCCCGGTCAGCGTGGACACGAACGCACGCTGCCGGCGCAGGCCATGGCGGGCCTGGCGGTCCCGGCCGCCCGGCACGGCCAGCGCCAGGCCGCAGCGGGTGAGGTTCACCGGCAGCCGCAGCGCCGGGTACCACGGCGGCATGTGGGTGGGCAGGCCGAGCTCCCGCATCCGGGCGCCGCCGAGGTAGGCGCGGGCGATGGACAGCTGCTGGGCCCAGGCGATCCGGCGGCGGAGCGGGACCAGGCGGGGGTAGTGCCAGGCCAGCGGGTCGGCCGCCATCGGCTGGGCCAGCTGCCGGCTGGTCTCGTCCGGGCTGCTGAGCGCCATCAGGTAGTGGTACAGCTGCCGGGTGGCGTCGCGGAAGCTGCCCGGCAGGTAGCGCTCCTCGATGCCCATCAGCCAGCCGGTGTACCGCGCCACGTGCACGGAGGCGTCCAGCTCGCGGGGCGTGTAGATCATCCCCATCGCCATCGAGGCCACGACCGGGGCGTACATCGCGCCCAGCATGGTCGCCGCCATGTCGGTCTGGTTGACCGGCATCCCCCAGTCGCCGGACCGCCACTGCGGCAGCGCCGCGATGTGCCTGCGGACCAGGGCGTGGATCAGCCGCACGTGCAGCGTGGACCGGTACCCGGCGCCCCCGGTGCGCAGCCCGCCGCCGACCACGTCCAGCGCCCACTGCAAGGTCTCGGCGAATCGCTGCCCGCCGCCGGTCGCGCCGCTCTGGCCGGTCTTGGTCAGCATCAGGGTCCGGTTGATGCCGGACGCGGCGAACCCGCCCAGGAACGGCACGTTCCGGCTCAGGTACACGCCGTCCGTGCCGCCGCGCTGGAAGGCCCGCTGGCCCAGCGCGATCCGGTCCCAGTCCAGCCAGGACGGCGGGGTTTCGACCATCCGGAAGAAGGCGCGCAGCGGCTCGGCGGGCTCGGTGAGGCTGCCGATGCCACCGGCCAGCGCCCGGTCGAACAGCGGGCGGGCGGTGCCCATCCCCACCGTGTGCATCCAGTCCACCAGCTCATCGGCGGGCCGGTCACCGATGGTCAGCGCGGTGCCGATGGACCGCCATTCCGCGTCCGTGGGCGGCCCGGCCCCCACCAGCCTGGCCACCAGCCGCAGCAGCGGCGTCACGTCGGCGCGCTGGCCGGGGTGGCGAGCCGGGATATCCGCGATCGGGAACGGGTCCATCCGGCGCTCTCCTCGGGCAAGTTGGGGACGGATGTCACCAGATTATCTGGTGACAGTCTCCACCAGAATTGGCCCGGACCGCAAGGGCCGGCCTGGCCGGGCGGTACTGGCTGGGCGGCGGGGCTAACCGCGGGGGCGCAGCGTGACGTTGGGCAGCGGCGGGGCCGGGATCGGCGGGAACGGATCATCGGCGGGCAGCCCGAATGGCCCGGGGGTGGCGGCGCGGCCGGCGATCTCGGCCTGCCAGGCGGCCCGGTAGCCGGCGATCTCCTGGTGGCTGCGGCCGATGAAGTTCCACCACATCACGATCTGCTCGCCGAGCGGCTCGCCGCCGAGCAGCAGCACCCGGGCCGCCGCCGCGGCGGTCCGCAGCTCGATCGCCGTGTGGCCGGGGCCCAGGTAACCCAGCCGGGCCGCGGCCACTTCCGTGCCGTTCAGCATCACCGCGCCGGTGTCGGCGAGGACGCCGTGCTCGAACGCCGGGTCCACCGCGATCTCGGCCCGCTGGCCCGGCTCGATGGTGATCTCCGCGCCCACCAGCGGCGAGTACGCGGTGACCGGGGAGGCGCTGCCGAGCAGCGAGCCGAGGAAGACGCGGGCGGTGAATCCGGGTCCGGGCACCGGGCCGGGCACGTAGTGCTCGAAGCCCGGGCCGGTGAACCTGGCCGCGGACGGCAGCGCCACCCACAGCTGGGCCCCGTGCAGCACGGTGGTGCCGGCGGTGGACACCTCGGAGTGGCTGATCCCCCGGCCCGCGGTCATCAGGTTCAGCTCGCCCGGCCGGACCAGGGCGTGGTGGCCCGCGCTGTCCCGGTGCTCGATCTCCCCGGTGAACAGCCAGCTCACCGTCTGTAGCTGGCTGTGCGGATGCGGCGGCACCCGCATGCCGCCGGTGCTGGCCACCCGGTCGGGGCCGTAGTGGTCGGCGAAGCACCACCCGCCGATCAGCGAGCGCCGCCGCTGCGGCAGCGTGCGCCGCACGGTCATGGCCCGCGGCCCGCCGAGCGGCACCAGCCGGGGCTCCAGGATCTCGGCCGCCGCGCTGGCCGGGCGCTCGCGCCCGGCCGTGGTGACCTCGGCCGGGCTGGTTTCCAGGTTGCTCATCGTCGCTCCTGGCGCCGGTGGCCACGCCGGCGCTGGCCACCGGGCGCGAGCCGGGTCAGTCCCTGGTCACCTGGTAGATGCCGTAGATCACGCCGGGGATGTGACCGAGAAGCTGCAGCAGCAGCGCCCAGACCACCTTCATGCACGGGCCGTCATGGATCAGCACCGCGATGAACGGAAAAAAGAAGCACAGGATGATCAGGAGTACCTTGCCCACCGTTTCACTCCTCACGACGTCCTGACGATCATCTTCCCGCTGACCCGGGGTGAAACACGATCAGCCGGCCCTGGCATCATGCGCGGCATGAGTTCTGACAGGACCAAGCCCTGTGTGCTGCCGTCGGTGCGGTTCGTTTCGCTGGCCGGGGCGCTGACGTCGCTGGCGAACGGGGACCTGGACGAGGCCAGCCGGGTGGCCGGGGTCCAGCTGCCGGAGTACTTCCGCGCGCCGGAGGCGATACGGCTGTGGCGGCTGCGGGCCAGCCAGGTCGGCACCGATCCCGGCTGCGCGCGGTGGATCGCGCGGGCGGCGGTGGCCGAGCCGGACGGCGTGGTCGTCGGGCACGCCGGGTTCCACGGGCCGCCGGACAGCAACGGGATGGTCGAGGTCGGCTACGCGGTGGTGCCCGCCCACCGGCGGCAGGGGTACGCCACCGCGATGCTGCGCGAGCTGCTCCGGCGGGCGAAAGCCGAGCCGGAGGTGCGGACCGTGCGGGCCTCGATCCGCCCGGACAACGACGCGTCGCTGGCCACCATCGCGGGGTTCGGGTTCGTCCCGAACGGCGAGCAGTGGGACGCCGAGGACGGCCTGGAGCTGATCTTCGAGCGTCCGGCCTAGGGGGCATCCCGCGGTTCAGGCGGGCTGGCGGCCGCCCAGGCGGCCAGGTCGGTGAGCCGGTCCTCGCCCAGGGTCTTCAGCAGGGACCGGCATTCCTCCGGGCCGGGCAGCGTGCTCGTCCCGTCGATCAGGTCGGCTTCGGAGCTGGCCAGCACCACCGCGGCGAACTGGTCGGTGGTGCGGAACACGGCCAGCGGCCCGACCTGCAGCGTGCCGGGGCCCGCGTGGTACAGCGCCAGCAGCAGGGTGCGCAGCTCGGTCAGCCCGGCGACCGGTGGGTGCGCCGGATTCGGGCAGGCGGCGACCAGCTCGGCCAGGCGCTGCTCCACCGGCTGGCCGGCCAGCGAGCGCCACAGCAGGTACTGCCGGCCGGAGTCGTGGAACAGCGTGTCCAGCGGCAGCTGCTGCAGGAACGAGTCGTACAGCAGCGGCAGGATGTCGGCGGCGGCCGGCGCCTCGGTGCAGATGCCGCCCGCCAGCACGCGGTGCCCGGGCTGATCGCGGGTGGCGATCACGTCGTGATCGAGCTGGGTGCGCACGTACCCGCGCACCCCCTCCAGGTAGCGGGAGAGCCTGGCGACGTCCCTGGCCACGCCGGCCAGCCGCAGGTCGGCCTGGTGGCGCAGGTCGGTCAGCCCGGCGGCGGCCTGCTCGCCCAGGCCGTGCGACCTGGCCGCCACCTGCTCGGCCTGCCTGGCCCGGCGGTCGAGGTCGCGGACGGCCTGCTGCAGGGCGGCCACCTCCGGCGCGGACCCGGGCTGGCTCAGCCCGGCGCTCTGCTCGTCGATCCAGTCCTGCTGCTCGCGGATCTGGCCGTCGTGCCTGGCCAGCTGGACGTGGGCCTCACCGATCTGCTGCCGCACGGACTCGAACTCATCGGCCCAGCGGGCCTGGTCGTGGTCGCTCTGGGTGCGCAGCCGCTTCTCGGCCTGCTGCAGCCGCTCGGCGCACTGCTGGATCAGCCGCCGGGCCTGCGCCACGTCGATCATGGTCTCCCGGATGCGGATCCGGAACGTGGTGGCGATGATCCAGCTCGCCACCGCCACCGCCATGACGGCCACCGCCAGCAGGAGCACCATCAGGTTCCCCCTCCTGCCGCCGGCGGGCGCGGCCGGTGCGGCCTGGCCGCGGTGCGGCCGCTCATTTAGCCGCCCGCAGCCCGCGCACGGTCAGCGTCACCGTCGACAGGGCGGCGATGATGGCGATAAGGGAGGCGACCACGATCAGCCCGTCGCTTATGCCGGAGGATTTGGACGACGCACTGGCCGTCTTGCCGGTCGCCTTGGCATTGGTCTTGGCACCGGTTTTGCCGTTCGTTTTAGCGCCAGTTTTGCTGGTGGCCAGCCGGTGCGAGGACGGCAATGACTCGGCCGACGCCCTGGCCGCCGGGGTGTGCTTGACCGCCGCCGCGGACGTGTGCTTCTTGGCGGCGGTGTGATGGGTCTTGTCCTTGTGGTGATGGGTGGCGGAACTGGACGCGGAGGCCGAGGCCTTGGGGTGCGGTGACGACGATTTTCCGGAGTGATAATTCATGAGGAACAGGACCAGGAATGCGCCAATGGCCACTCCTATCAGAACGTCCCGGCCCTTCATGATCGTCCCGCTCCTATGGATCTACGAGGCCTGCATTGGTATTTACCCGCCATTTCCCGGTACATAACCGGGCTGTGCCGCGGCTGGCTGCTAGCGCTCCACCCTGGGCCGGCCCGGCATCCTGATCTTGTACCACGCCAGCCTAGACCCCGGCATACCCGCCGCGGGCCAAGATCACGCCGGGCCCGGGACCGCACGCCGAAGGGGCCCGGCAGCATCCTGCCGGGCCCCTTGGTGCCGCGTCCCCCCGGCCGCGGCCGGATAGCGGTCCAGGCTTCCGCTATCCCTTCGTGAACGACACAACTTCCTCGGTGCCCGCCGGCCTGGACGCGGAACCTTGATTCAGGGATTGCGCCTTGATTAGGTCCGGTGGCGGCCAGTCCGGTGCGGCCGCTGCTGCGGTTACGGCGCCTGCAGTGGTCAGCGGTCGCGCAGCATGCCGCCGATGATTCCGCCGATGGCGCCACCCTCGACGGCCTGGCCGCGGCTGTCGTCGTGGGCAGGAACGGGGCCAGCGAGGCCGCGAGTGCGCGCCCGGGCACGTCGAGCCGTTCGAAGATGCCGAGCGCGATCCGGGCCTGGCGGATGGCCTCGGTGTAGTCGCCGGCCTCGGCGGCCAGGATGGCGGCCGAGCAGCGCCCGGATCGACCGGGGCAGCGCCGGGCCGGCCAGGCCGCTCACTCCGCGGGCGTCGTCCAGGGTGAACGCCCCGGCGAAGACGCTCAGCACCGGCAACGGTCGCTGCTGCCCGGGCTGGAGCAGTTCGTAGCTGCGGCGCATCACTCCGGCCAGGCCCTGGCCCTCGCCTTCGGCGCCGCCGGAGTCCCCGGCCAGCAGCGCCGCCTGCTGCTGCAGAATCTCCTGCACCGACAGCGTGCCGACCCAGCCCGCCATCAGCTCGATGGCCAGCGGCACCGCGTCCAGGCGACGGCACAGCTCGGCGATGGCGTGCCGCGGAACGCGTCCGCGCCGCTGAGCCCGGGCAGCCGCTCGGTCGCCCTGGCCATGAACAACTGCACCGCGTCCGAGGAGGAGATGTCGGACACCGGGGCGGCCGCGGGGGCACGACAGCGGTGGCACCGTCCAGCACACCTCGCCGGGCACCCCAGCAAGAGCCGGCTGGTGACCACCATGCGCAGCCCCGGCACACTGGTCAGCAGTGTAGGGATCGCGTGAACTTGAACACCGTGAGCTGGGTATTTCGTTGTAGTTGAACAGCGCTTGATGGGCCGGTTACCGGAAAAGTGAACACTCCTGGCCGGACTCAGGGTAGCTTTCCGTGTTTCTCATCACTGGTCGTCCCGGAACGCGCGGGTGATTCCCGGATAGGGGTCGTGTTCACGCCAGATCAAGACGTAGTGGTGCCGGTTGCCGCGATGTCCTGGATCGCGCTGGCGAGCGTGCTGGTGACTCGCGTGATGGCGGATAGCTCGGCCGGGTCGAGGGCGGCCAGTATCGCGGTACTCGCGGTATGTACCTGGGAAAACAGCGGGCCTGTCGCGGCGGCGGCTGATTCGGTCGGGCTGATGCGGACGGTGCGGCGGTCGCGGGTGTCATGCTCACGGTGGATGTAGCCCAGGTTTTCGAGTCGGCGCAGAGCGGCGCTCAGGGCCGGCGTCGATAGCCCGACGGCCCTGGCCAGTGCCCCGGCAGGCAGCGTGCCCCGGCGGCTCAGCACGTCGAGGCAGCGCAGGTCGCTGCGGGCGATGCCGAGCCGGGCCGCGGCGACCTGGTCCAGCAGGTCCAGGCTCGTCGCGAGGTCACGGAAGGCCGCGACCGCAGCGTTCACCGGGCCGGGGACCGGGTGCGGTACGGCGGTCCCATTTGATTCCATCATGGAAGTATTTTACCATGGAGACATTATAGGGGTGAGGGCAGGAGGGCAGGGCGATGGCATCGGAATCCGTGTGGTCCGACGTGGCGGCGATCCAGGACCTGGTGTGCCGCGAGCGGCACTGGCGCGACCGTGAGGACTGGGATGCCATGCGGTCGGCGTACACCGATGACGCCCGGGTCCGGGTGACCTGGTTCGAGGGCTCGATCGATGACTACATCGAGGGCTCGCGTAACCCGGCCTGGGATGCCTCGTCATTGTCCAGGCACCGGCTCTCGCCTGTGGTGGTCACCGTGCACGGGGACCGGGCGCTAGCGGAGACCCCTACCCTGGTGGAACTGCGGCTTCAGGTCGACGGCGTGCTGGCCGATGCGGTCGTGAGCGTGCGCCTGCTGTCTCGCGTCGCGCGGACGCCGCAGGGGTGGAAGCTGGCGAGCATGGACGCCATCTACGAAAAGGACGTGATGCGGCCGGTATACCCCGCTGACCGGCTGGCCATCTCCGCTTCTGACACCACGCCGTACCGGCGCTCCTACCAGTTCCTCGCCTACGGCGCACACGGGTACCTGCCCGACGACATCCCTGGCGACGACAGGCCCGAACTGGTCGCCGCCCTCTACAACGCCGCCGGCAAATGGCTGCGAGCCGAGGGCTGACGCGCCGCGCCTGCCGGGAACGGAATACCGGAGCAGGAAAGCCAGGGCCGCCTGTCATCACGCAACGTTAACGTTTCCGCCTGATTGTTCAGGTAGCTCGGGATTGAACTGCGGTCCAGGTTCGGCGGGATGGCGGGCCTCGAACTCGGCCAGCGCGCGGGCGGCGCGCGCCGACATCTGAGTGTGACCGGTCTCACCGGTTGACAGTGGCAAAGGAGGCGCCAAGCTGCCGTGCCAACTGCTCCTGGCTCAGGCCAAGGCGGACACGCAACCCGGGCAGGTGCGCCGCGGGCGACTCCGCGGCATCCCCCGCGGGTGCCTCGCCACTCACCAGCTCAGCGGAGCCTTTTTACCCTTCAAATACCCGTGGCTCGGTAGGTACTAGCAGTCCGGTTGACCAGCGGCTACACAGGGCTATCCACCGGGTCAGCCGCCAGCAATCCACCTAGCCCTCCAGCCATCGATCCGTGCAGCCCACCCAGTCCTACGGGCCGCCGAAGCCTTCAATCCACCCGGTCTTCAGCGCAGCGAACCTCTCCGGCCCGCGCGGTGCCCAGACACAAGCGGAGCAATCACTCCCGCCAATTGCCCGCCGGCACTCCGGCGGCCCGGCCCCGGGGACCGGGGTGGTCGGCTTGGACCCGGATAACGTAGATAGAGTGCCACTATAGCAGTACTTTCTCTACGTTTTGTTCGAGACGCTGATCCGCTGGCGGCTGCCCCGGCAGCGGGCGCACATTCCGGTGCACTCGAGCGCCCCCTCAGCACCATCAGCAGCGCATCCCGTCTGGTGGCGGGGGCTGATGCCGGTGTCTGTGCCCGCGAGTTATTCCGAGACGGCTCCAGACCAGCTTGTTGCCACAGCCACTGGGTGCCGGGGGTGCTCTGGATCGGATGCGCCAGTAGATTCTGCCGGGTGCTGTCGCTGCTGGACACGACGCTGGCCCGGTTCGATGAGAGTAGGCCGCATGCGCCGGGGAGCCTGCGGCCTCGGCCTCCTCAGCCGCGTGATGTCGCCGGGCGAGCCCTGCCGGCGCCAATTGCAGGGGTCACCGGTCCGGTGCGCGCGTGGCGGCCACTCGGCTCGGCCAGGTCGAACCTCGTCCTGCTCATCGAGGGCGACCGGGGCCGGTTCGTGGTCAAGGTGGCCAACGACCCGTACCGGGCGTGGCAACTGACGTACGAGCACGATGTGATGCGCGGGCTCACCGAGGCCCGCCGCTCCCTGCGCCCGCCCGGCCCAATGTCCCCGGCCAGACCACTCCCCCCGGCCGAACCACTCCCCCCGGCCGAACCACTGCCCCTGGCCGAACCACTGCCCCTGGCCGTGGAGGACGGCTACACCTTCCAATTGCAGTCCCGCGCGGACGGCCATCCTGGGGCGGACGGCCCGCTGACCCGGCCGGCCATGGTGACCGCCGCCGCCGGGCTGTTGCGGGTTATTCATGCCCAGCGGCTGGCTTCGCTGGATCACTCGGCCATCCTGGACCGGCAACTGCGGCTGGCGGACCGCAACCTGCGGGCCGGCCTGCTCGATCCCGGAGAGTTCACCGAGTGCGGCCGCCCGGCCGGCACATTGCGCCGGCTGGAGCGGGATCGGCCGGAGGCGGGACAGGTGGTGCTGCTGCACGGGGACTTCCGGCCCAAGAACATCCTGTGGCGGGCGAACCGGGCCACCGCCATCGTGGACTGGGGGCTCGCCCTGCCTGGGGACCCGCACTACGATCTCGCGATTTTGCGCTGGTACATCAGAGACGAAACCCTGTGGCAGCGCTTCACCGAGGGCTATGGGCTGCTCCCCGATCCGGGGCTGCTGGAGTACTACGACCTGCTGAGCAAGTTCCTGAACGTGTAACGGCGGCCCCGCAGCGGGCCGGATGGGATCCGGCCCGGCGGGGCCGCCGGAGAGTGCCGCGTTCGCGGCGATTGACTAACGGGCGGCGCGGGCGGCGTTGGCCAGCATGGCGTCGTGCACATACTGGGCCAGGCCGGGTGCCATGTCGTCGTAGTTCTTCCCGAACCGCTCGTCGTTGAGGTACATCTCGGCCAGGCAGCGGTGCAGGCTGTAATCGCAGTCGTAAAACCACTGGCTGATGTGCTGGCGGTGACGCTCGGCGATGTCCATGGCCGGTGCGTCGCTGGCTGCGACGCCCTCCTGCATGGCGGCGAGGAAGTCCTGGTTGATCGAGAACGCCTCCGTCTTGATCTCGATCCAGTCCTGCTTGGTGTAGCTGGCCGCACGGCGCTGAGACTGCTTGTAGGCCTCGGTGTCGCCCCAGCGGCGCTCCGCCTCGTCGGCCCACTCGCCGGTCACCTTGTCGGTGCCGAAGATCTCGAGCTGCTCTTCGGGAGTGAGTGAGATGCCCATCTTGAGTGCCTCCATCTCCTTCTCGACGGCCGTCAGCAAGTCCTGACGGCGGCTGATCTGCTCACGCAGCAGCCGGTGCTGCCTGCGCAAGTGGCCGGCGGCGTCTTCGCCCGGGCCGGCCATGATCGCGGCGATCTCCTCCAGTGGGAAGCCGAGTTCCCGGTAGTACAGAATCTGCTGCAGCCGTTTGAGCTCGGCCAGTGAGTAGATCCGGTACCCGGCGGCGCTGCGCGCCTCCGGCGACAGCAGGCCGATCTGGTCGTAGTGGTGCAGGGTGCGCACCGATACGCCGGCCAGCCTGGCTACGGCCCCTACGGTGTAGGTCTCGTCGTTCACATCGGCCACTGTGCTGCCTGACGTTGCGTGAGGGTCAAGAGATATTCACCGCGGCGAAGGATCGCCGCGTGGAAAGGTGAGGCCATGAGGGCTGTCTCTGGCCGGAGGCGAATGTGATCGGGGACCGGCGGCAGGTCGGACTGCTCGGCGTCCCCACCAGCGCGGGATCGCACCATGCCGGGCAGGACACCCGGTGCGCTCCGGGCGGCCGGCCTGGTGGAGCGGCTGGCCGTGCACGGACTGGAAGTACGCGACTTCGGCGACCTGCCCGCCGAGCGGTTCCGGCCGGGGCCGCGGGACGGCGGTGTCCGCGACCTGGCCCGGGTGGCCGCGATCGCGGCACGGACCGCGGACAGGGTGAGCGAGATACGCGCGGCCGGCCTGCGGCCGCTGGTGCTGGGCGGGGACTGCACGATCACGCTCGGTGTGATAGCCGGCCTGGCCAGGCACGACGATGTGGGGCTGATCTACTTCGACGGCGATGTCGACCTGTCCCTCCCCGAGACCAGCGATTCCGGGGTCGCGGACACGATGGGGATAACCCACTTGCTCGGCGGCGGCGCGGATGAACTGGCCGGACTCGGCCCGCGCCGGCCCTTGACAGGCCCGGACCGGGTCGAGCTGCTCGGTTTCTCGCCTGCCGAGCTGGACACCGGCGAGTGGACCCGTCTGACCAGCCAGAACCTTCCCGCGACGCCCGCGCCCGCGGTCCGCCAGGACCCGGCCGGACGGGCCGCCGCGACGCTGGCCAGGCTGGAGCCGCGGGTGGGCTCGGTGCTGGTGCACTTTGACCTGGACGTGCTGCACACCGGCGCCTTCCCGCTGGCCAACTTCCCGCATTTCGCGGGACTGACGCTGGAAGAGGCGGCGTGCCTGGGTACGTTCTGCCACGGCGCCAAGTTCGCCGGGCTGGTGGTGACCGAGGTCAACCCCGACCACGACCCCGAGGGGAACCTGATGCCGGCGCTGATCGACCTCGTGTGCGCCGCGCTCGGTGCCGGCCCGGCTTGAACCGTCTCTGATCGGCCGTTCCCGGCTCAGGCGCCGGTGGCCAGGATGACGTCGGAAGCCTTGATCACGGCGGTGACCTCGCTGCCCTCGGCCAGGCCGAGTTCGCGGGCCGCCTCCACGGTGATCGAGGCCACCAGCCGGACGCCAGCCGCGTCCAGTTCCACGTTGGCGATGGCTTCCCCGCTGTTGATGCTGGTGACCCGGGCCGGGATCTGGTTTCGGGCGCTCAGACGCATGGCGGTACTCCCCCAAGTGATCGACGGTGTGCCAGGTCAGGCTATCCGGGCCGGGTGGTCACGGCACGACGGTCACGGGCCAGCGGTTGGCCTTCACCAGCCGGATCGCCAGCGAGCCCACGAACCGGTGCCCGGCCTTGGCGGAGGCTCCCACGATCACCGCGTCGGCGCGGATCTCGTCGGCGATCCTGCGCAGTTCGGTGTACGGGTCGCCGTGCACGGCCATGAACGTGAGGTCCACACCCAATTCCGCGGACACCGTCTCGGCCCGCTGCTGCAGGTCGTCGGCCACCTCGTGGAACGCCTCCTGCTGGGCGACGTACAGCCCTGCCCCGCTCGGTGCCGCCCCGGCCATGGTGGCGCCCGGCTCGACGTAGACCGCCACCACGCGGGCCCGCTGCCGCCGGCCTAGCCCGGCCGCGTACCAGGCCGCCCTGGACGCCGTGGTGGATCCGTCCACGCCCACCAGGATGGTCGAGGGCCCATCGGTGCCCAGTTCGAACGCGCCATCATCGTCAGGCGTCACAGATGAAGTCTAAGGATCGACGTCGGCCAGTGAAGGGGTAAAGGATCAGCGTCAGCCGCCTGGAGAAGGATCGCCGCCCGCCGGTTCGGCGGGAACATCCGGCCAGGGGGCGCTGAGCGCGGCCCCTCCGGGTCCAGCGCCCCCTGCCAGACGGTCCGGCCATGGCCGGGGGCTCAAGCCAGCCATGGCCGGAGCCAATGCCCGGGAGGCCCCCGTCGCCGCCAGCCACTCCCTCGGGCACCCGCTTGTCACGAGGCCCGTGCCCGGCAATCCAGGCACAGGTGATGATCTCGCCCAAACACTAGGCAACACCGGCCGCCCAACGAAGATCAATTGCAATTGCGCCTGCAAAGTGCAAGATCGGTGCAGAAGGCAGCAGCCCAAGCCCACCCAGCGCCGGGGGTGGAGGCGGCGCAGTAATGATCATGGTGGTGGCGCTGGTGGGGTGGTGGCGCTGGTGGGGTGGTGGCGCTGGTGGGTGGTGGCGCTGGTGGGGTGGTAGTCGTAGTGGTGATGATGATGATGACGGCAGCGGCGGTGCGGCACGTGGCGATGGACACGGCGTAGCGACGGCAGCGGCGGTGCGGCACGTGGCGACGGACACGGCGTAGCGACGGCAGCGGCAGTGCGGCACGTGGCGACG
>Ga0070737_10004111_pt1 | contig 14884 bp, 17 predicted proteins | sample Coa_R1_10_FD_66438 | JGI IMG/M metagenome (GOLD analysis project Ga0070737, IMG submission 66438) | Surface soil microbial communities from Centralia Pennsylvania, which are recovering from an underground coalmine fire - Coalmine... | ecosystem: Environmental > Terrestrial > Soil > Unclassified...
TCGTGCCTTCGCAGTCGACGACGCCGGCCACGAACGGCACGGGGACACCTGGGGCGGCGTGGGCGACGATGGTGAAGGTGCGCAGCACCCCCTCGGTGGCGATGTCGGCCTTGCGGAACGACGTCGCCCCGCACGCGGCGCACGCGTTGCGCCGGTCGAAGAACCGCGCCCCGCACGACTCGCATTCGTTGGCGACGAGGTGGGGACGCTCACCGAGCTCCAGGTAGTCGACCAGCGGGATCTGCTTGCCCATGCGCGGGAGTCTACGGCGAGGAGCCCCGCCTGGCACACTTGGCACCCATGATCAGCGGCTCAGGAGAGGCTTTCGTGGCCGGCGTCAACGCCAGGGACGTGTTCGACTTCGTCCTCGACCCGGCGCAGTACACCAAGGCGGACACCAAGATGCGCGGCGTGACCAAGATCGCCGACCTTCCCGACGGGATGATCGCCCGGGAGGACGGAGTGTTCCTCGGCCGCTTCCCCGGGTCGGTGATAACCCGCTACAGGTGGGAGATCCCCAACCGTATCGACGTCACCCTCGAGCACGGCGTGCCGAGGGACCTGCACGCCTGGTTCGAGATCGAGGACCGCGACGGCGGGGCTTGGTTCCGCCACGTCGAGCAGATGGACTTCGGCCACGGTCTCGCCGGCACGTTGTTCGACCTCGCCGCCGGGCGGTGGTTCTCAGAGGCGGTGGAGAAGGAGGTCGCCGAGATCCGCCGGCTGCTCGAGGCCGGCCAGCGGGGAAGGGGGCTCGCCGCCTTGTAGGGGCACGCCTGCTAGGCGGGGACGAGCCCGGCCAGCCGCTCGCTCACCTCCCACAGTCGACGGGCCGCCTCGCCGTCGCGTGCAGCGCGCGAGGGCTGGCGCGGCTTGCACTTGACGAAGTACTTGCCGCTCACACCCTCCACTTCGGGCGACGAAGCCAGGTAGATGGAGGTCTCGGCCCCCCGGGTCGGGCTGAGCATGAACGGTGCGGCGATGGCGACCCCGATCCGCAGCAGGCGGGTGTCGCCGTCGCGGGCGAAGCCGGTGGCGACCGTCCCGGGGTGCAGGCAGTTCGCCGTCACCCCCGTCCCCTCCAAGCGCCGGGCCAGCTCGACGGTGAAGTAGATGTTCGCCAGCTTCGAGGCGCTGTAGGCCTTCATCCCCCGGTAGCCGCGAGTGGACTGCAGGTCGTCGAAGTCGAGGCCCCGGGGGGCTCCGTTGTGGGCGGCGGAGCTCACGTTGACGATCCGCGAGGGGGCGCTCTGCTTCAGCCGGTCGAGGAGCAGGGCGGTGAGGAGGAACGGCCCGAGGTGGTTGGTGGCGAAGGTCCTCTCCAACCCGTCGACCGTCTCTTGACGGGCCCCGAGGACGGCGCCGGCGTTGTTGACCAGAACGTCGATCCGGGGGAGGCGCTCGAGCAGCTCGGCCGCCCCCCGGCGGACCGATCCCATGCTCGACAGGTCGAAGACGACGGCGCCCACGGCGGCGCCGTCGGCCCGCTCGGACAACGAGCGCGCCGCCGCCTGCGTCTTGGACGCGTCCCGGCCGGTGATGGTCACCTGGGCGCCCGCCCCGGCGAGGGCGGCGGCCGTCTCGAAGCCGATCCCCGAGTTGGCGCCGGTCACGACGACCGTCTTGCCGGACATGTCAGCGACCTTCACGGCTTCCTCCCAGCTCGGCGTTCTCGACCCCGAGGGTAGATGACCACCGCCTCGGCTCCCGAATCGGGCATCCTCTACTACCCGTGGGAGGTAGACGAGCATGGAGAGGCGTGCTGGTGGCAGCCGCGCTGACCGCCGCAGGGACTGCCGTCCCGAAGACGGGGCCGGCGTGGGGCGCCGCCGGGACCGACCCCGCCGACCAGGCTATACGCCAGGCACAGGACGCTCTCGTCGAGCAGGCCCACAAAGGGGCCATCGGCCTCGCCGGGCTGGCCGTGAGAGCCGCCCGCGCGACGCTCGCCTCCGACACGCGCGCCCTCTCGGCGGCGGAGTCGTCGGCGTCCGCCGCCGGAGCGGCGCTGGCAGCGGCGCAGTCGAAGCTCGCTTCGGACCGGGCGGCGCTCGGCGCGGCAGCCGCCGTCCTCGCCGACGACCGCGCCAAGGTGGCCGCTGACCGGGCGGGGATGGGCGTGATCGCCGTAGCCCTTTACACGGGGGAGACGACGAGCCTCCAGCCGTCCACCCTGCACGCCTTGGAGACCGATCAGCAGGCGGTGATCGAGGCGGGCGAGGTGGAGTCGGTGGCCTCCGTGCTCGGCCACGCCCTCCGCTCGGACCTCGCCGCGGCCGCCCGGCAGGAACGGCGATGGGACCGCCTTTCGTCGGCGGTCGCCGCGGACCGCTCGGCCGAGACCCGGGCGGCACGAGACGCAGCATCCTCGTCGGCGCGCGCCGCGCTGGAGGAAGCCGACGTCTCCTCGGACCAGCAGCGGCTGGCCGCCGCCGACGGTCGCCTGGCGGCCGCCGAAGCGGCCCTTCACGCCGACCTGGCTGCGGTCTCCGGGCCTCCCGTCGGGGGTATGAGCATCCTCGGCGGCTCGGCTCTGAGCCCCGCCCAGCTCGCCGGGTGGTACCGGGCGCAGGGCTACGCCGACCTCACGCCGACTCCGATCTCCCAGCTCGCCGCGTGGTACGTCCAGGACGGCCAGGAGGAGGGCGTGAGGGGGGACGTGGCCTTCGCCCAGGCGGTCCTCGAGACCGGAGGGTTCAGCTCGCCGGACTCGGTCGAGCTGAGCAACTTCGCCGGGATCGGTCACTGCGACTCCTGTTCAGCCGGCTGGGCGTTCCCCTCCCCCGAGGCCGGCGTGCTCGGCCAGGTGCAGCTCCTGCGGATCTGGGCCGGGGCCGGCGACCCTCCCGGTGGCCCTGCCCCGGCGCTTCCGGCGATCACCCCCCAGGCCCAGGGGGAGGCGGGGTGCTGCAACACGTGGGAGTCGCTGACCGGGGTGTGGGCAACCGACCCCTACTACGGCTCGGAGATCCTGGGCATATACCAGCAGATCCTCGGCTGGGCTCTCGGCCGAGGGTAAGGTGCCGCGGTGCCGCCCTCACGTGGCAGCCCCACGGACAACGCCGTCCTCGCCGAGGGCATCGAGAAGACCTTCGGGCAGGTCCGCGCCCTGCGCGGGGTGGATCTCGCCGTCCCCCGGGGCACGGTCCTCGGCCTGCTCGGCCCCAACGGGGCGGGCAAGACGACCGCCGTGCGGATCCTCACCACCTTGCTCCTCCCCGACCGGGGACGTGCGCTCATCGAAGGGCTGGACGTCGTGCGCCAAGCGGCCGGGGTACGCCGGGTAATAGGCCTCGCTGGCCAGTCGGCGGCGATCATGGAGGAGCTGACCGGCCGGGAGAACCTCGAGGTGGTAGGTCGCCTCTACCACCTGCCCCGCGCCTACTGCCGCCGGCGGGCGGCCGAACTGCTCGAGCAGTTCGACCTGGCCGACGCCGCCGACCGTCCGGCGAGGACCTATTCGGGAGGGATGCAACGCAGGCTGGATCTCGCTGCCAGCCTGGTCGCCAACCCCTCGGTGCTCTTCCTCGACGAGCCCACCACCGGTCTCGACCCCCGCAGCCGGATCGGGATGTGGTCGGTGATCCGCTCTTTGGTGGCGGCGGGGACGACGCTGCTGCTCACCACCCAGTACCTCGACGAGGCTGATGAGCTGGCCGACGAGATCGTCGTCGTCGACCATGGCCTGGTCATCGCGTCCGGGACCTCCGACGAGCTGAAGGACCGCGTCGGAGGCGACGTGCTCGAGCTGACCGTGCCCGACCCGTCTCAAAGGGCCGCCGCGCTGGAAGCGTTGTCGTCGCTCTTCGAGGCCGACCCGCAGGTCGACGACGCCACCGGCCGGATCGGTGTCGGCGTCGGCCGACGCGGCTCGGAGGCGCTGGTGGAGGCCGTGAGGGCGCTCGACCGGGCCGGCGTTGCCGCGGTGGGACTCGCCCTCCACCGGCCGTCGCTCGACGACGTGTTCCTCGCCCTGACCGGCCACGCCGCCGGCGGAGAGGAGGTCGACTCGACGGCGAGGCGCCGCCGGCGCCGACGGGAGCCTCAGGAGGCGGTCCTTTGAGCGTCGCAGCCCTGCAACCGCCAGTCGTCGAGGGATGGGCGCCCCGGCTGCGCTGGGGTCTGGCGGATTCGCTGACGATCGCCCGGCGCAACCTCATCCTCTGGAGGCGGACGCCGGCGTACATCGTCTTCACGGTCATCCAGCCGATGATGTTCATGCTGCTGTTCCGCTACGTCTTCGGCGGCGCGATCGGCGTGACGCTGCGGGGCGGCTACGTCAACTACCTCCTGCCCGGGGTGATCGGCCAGACAGCGGCTTTCACCAGCTTCGGTACCGCCATCGCCCTGGCCCGAGAGCTCCAGAAGGGCTCGATCGACCGGCTCAAGTCCATGCCGATGGCCCGCCCTGCGGTGCTGGTCGGGCGCCTCGCTGCGGACGTGGTGCGCCTTTCGGTGACCATCGGCATCCTCGTCGCCACCGGCTACGCCGTCGGTTTCCGGTTCGAGAACGGCGCCGGCAACGCCCTGCTGATGGTCCTCCTGGCGATCGCCGTCGGGCTGGCGCTGGCGTCGGTGTCGGCCTTCATCGGCCTGGCGTTGAAGGACGAGGAGTCGGTGCAGGCTTTCGGTTTCATCTGGATGTTCCCGCTCACTTTCGTCAGCGCGGCGTTCGTCCCGATCGCCAGCATGCCCGGATGGCTGCAGGCTTTCGCCAAGAACCAGCCGATCAGCATCTTCATCGAGGAGATGCGCGCCCTGGCCGTCGGGGGGCCGCTGGTCCTCCACGCCTGGCAGAGCGCGGCGTGGCTGGCAGGGATATTCGTCGTTTTCGGGCTGTTGGCGAGCAGGGCGTATCGTCGGGCCTGATGATCCAGCCCGACGACGAGCTGCTCGCCGACGCCGCCCTCGGCGCGGCTGGCGGCGCTCGGCACGCCGAGCTGCGGGTCGAGCGAACCCGGTTCGCGTCGGCGGAGGCGCGCGACGGGGTCCTGCTCGGGGCCGGGGAGGGTGACAGCGTCGGCCTTTCGGTCAGGGTCCTCGTCGACGGTACCTGGGGATTCGCGGCCACCACCGAGGTCTCCGTCGACGCGGCGGCGAGGGCGGCACGCGAAGCCGTCGAGGTGTCGCGGGTCTCAGCAGCCCTCAACGCCGAGCGGGTGGAGCTCGCCCCCGAACCGGTCCACCGGGCGGTCTGGTCCAGCGACTACGAGGTCGACCCGCTCGAGGTCCCCGGAGCCGAGAGGGCGGCGCTGCTGGTCGACTGGACGGCGCGACTGGGATCCGACCAGCGGGTGGCGCACGCCGAGGCATCCCTGCTCGCCGTGCAGGAGAACAAGTTCTACGCCGACCTCGCCGGGACGAGGACCACCCAGCGGCGCGTGCGTATACACCCGAGCGCGACGGCCGTGGCCGTCGACCCCGACACCGGGGAGTTCGACTCGATGCGGACCCTCGCCCCGCCGGCGGGGCGGGGGTGGGAGTACGTCCAAGGAGCGGGATGGGACTGGGACGGCGAGCTGGAGCGCCTCCCCGAGCTGCTCGCGGAGAAGATGGCCGCCCCCTCGGTCGAGCCGGGCAGCTACGACGTGGTGATCGACCCGTCCAACCTGTGGTTGACGATCCACGAGTCGATTGGGCATGCAACCGAGCTGGACAGGGCGCTCGGATACGAGGCGGCGTACGCGGGCACGTCGTTCGCCACCTTTGACCGCCTGGGCGAGCTGCGCTACGGCTCGGCTGTCATGCACGTCACCGGCGACCGCACCGAGCCCCACGGCCTGGCCACCGTCGGCTTCGACGACGAGGGCGTCGAGGCCCAGTCGTGGGACCTGGTGCGCGACGGCATCCTCGTCGGCTACCAGCTCAACCGGGCGATGGCCGCCCGCCAGGGGTTCCCCAGGTCCAACGGGTGCGCCTTCGCCGACTCGGCGCTGCACGTGCCGTTGCAGCGGATGGCCAACGTGTCCCTGCGCCCGGCGGCGGGCGGCCCTTCGACCGAGGACCTGATCGCCGCCGCCGGCGAGGGCATCTACGTCGTCGGCGACAAGAGCTGGTCGATCGACATGCAGCGCTACAACTTCCAGTTCACCGGCCAGCGTTTCTACCGCATCCGCTCCGGCCGGCTCGCCGGCCAGCTGAAAGACGTCGCCTACCAGGGGACCACCACCGACTTCTGGGGTTCCATGGAGGCCGTCGGCGGCGAGCAGACCTACGTTCTCGGAGGTGCCTTCAACTGCGGCAAGGGCCAGCCGGGGCAGGTAGCCGCCGTCAGCCACGGCTGCCCCTCTGCGCTGTTCCGCCAGGTGCGGATCCTCAACACGTCCCGCGAGGCGGGGCGTTGAGCGGCCCCGCGGGGCCCCGACCCCAGGATCTCGCCGAGGCGGCCCTGCGCTGCTCGGGCACGGAAGGCTGCGCGGTGATCGTCGAGGCCGCCTCGGAGGCGAACCTGCGCTGGGCCAACAACACCCTGACCACCAACGGCGTCGCCCGGTCGAACACGGTGACAGTCGTCTCCTTCGACGGGGGCGCCGCCGGCGTGGTCAGCCGCCAGGGGGTCTCCACCGACGACATCGCCGACCTGGTGGCCGCCGCCGACGCCGCCGCCCGCTCGGCCGCCCCTGCCGAGGACGCCTCCCCCCTCGTCGACGCCAGCGCCTCGTGGGGTGACTGGGACTCCCCGCCCGCCGAGACGTCCATCGGCGTGTTCTCGTCTTTCGCCCCGGCGCTCGGCGAGAGCTTCCGGCGGGCATCGGCGGAGGGTCGCGTGCTGTTCGGCTTCGCCTTCCACGAGATGGCGAGCACCTACCTGGCCTCGTCGACCGGGCTGCGCTGCCGGCACGACCAGCCGACCGGCTACGTGGAGGTGAACGCCAAGTCTCCCGACCACTCCCGCTCGGCCTGGGTCGGCCTGCCGGCGCCGGACTTCTACGAGGTGGACGTGCCAGCCGTCGACACCGAGCTCGCCAGGCGCCTCGCCTGGTCGGCACGCACGGTGGAGCTTCCCCCCGGGCGTTACGACACGGTGCTGCCGCCGAGCGCCGTCGCCGACTTGATGATCGACCTCTACTGGGCGGCGGAGGCCCGGGCAGCGCACGACGGCCACAGCGTTTTCAGCAGGCCCGGCGGCGGTACCCGGGTTTCCGAGCGGCTCACCGGCCTGCCCCTCACCCTGCGCAGCGACCCGGCCGCCCCCGGGCTGTCGGCCTCTCCGTTTCTCGCCGTCCACCAGTCGGGCACGGACCGCTCGGTGTTCGACAACGGCGCCCGCCTCGCCCCCACCGCCTGGATCTCCTCCGGCGTGCTCAGCGCGCTCGTCCAGACCCGCCACACGTCGCGCCTCACGGGACTGCCCTTCACCCCCTACGTCGACAACCTCCTCCTCGAGACCGCCGAGCCTGCCGGCGACGTGGAGCGCCTGGTGGCCGGCACGGAACGGGGGCTGCTCCTCACCTGCCTGTGGTACATCCGCGAGGTGGATCCCCGCACGCTGCTGCTCACCGGACTGACCCGCGACGGCGTTTACCTAGTCGAGCACGGCGAGGTCACCGCTGCTGTCAACAACTTCCGCTTCAACGAGAGCCCGGTCGACCTGCTGCGGCGCGCGTCGCACGTCGGCGAGACGGTGCGCACCCTTCCCCGGGAATGGTCCGACTACTTCACCCGGGCGGCTATGCCCCCCCTGCGCGTGCCCGACTTCAACATGTCGTCGGTCAGCCCGGCTTCCTAGGGCGCGCCGTCCTGCGCCCGCACGGCTCGGTCATCCCGGCCTCTTAGGCCCAGGGCGCGCCGTCCTGCGCCGTCCCGGCTCGGCACCTCCCGAAGCGGCCCGGCGCCCCCGCCGGTCGGCCGGCCAGGCGCAGAGCAGCTCAAGCAGGGTGCGGGCTCCCCAACCGGTGGCCCCCCGGGTGAGCCATCCCTCGTCGGAGTCCGACCACGACGGGTCGGCGATGTCGAGATGCGCCCAGGGCACGTCGCCGGCGAACTCGCGGAGGAACAGCCCCGCCATGATCGTCGACGCGGCGGGTCCGCCGGTCACGTTCTTCAAGTCGGCGACGTCGGAGTCCAGTTTCTTGCGGTAGGGACCGTGGAGGGGGAGCTCCCACGCCGGTTCCCCGGCCGCCTCCCCCGCGGCGCGCACCGCGGCCACGAGCCCGGCGTCGGTGCCCATGACCGCGGCGACGCCCGGCCCGAGGGCGACCCGCTGCCCGCCGGTGAGGGTGGCGACGTCGACGATGGCGTCGGGCCGCTCCTCCACAGCGAGTGACAACATGTCTGCCAAGACGAGGCGGCCTTCGGCGTCGGTGTTGAGCACCTCGATGGTCGTGCCGTTGCGGGCGGTGAGCACGTCGCCGGGACGGATGGCCGTGCCGCTCGGCATGTTCTCCGTCGCGCCGACCCAGCAGACCACCTCGACGGGCACCCCCAGCTCGGCGGCGGCGAGGGTGGCGCAGATCGCCGCCGCCGCGCCGCCCATGTCGTCTTTCATCGTCATCATCGACTGGGCGGGTTTGAGCGACAGGCCTCCGGAGTCGAAGGTGATTCCCTTGCCCACAACGTGCACCCTCGCCGGGGCGCCGGGCGGTCGGTGGGCGAGGCGGATCACCCGGGGCGGCTCGGCCGCCCCCGAAGCGACGCCGAGCAGCCCGCCGAGCCGTTCCTCCCCGATGCGGTCCTCCGCCCACACGTCCACGTCGACGCCCACCTCGCCGGCCGCCTCGGCGGCCAGCCGGGACAGCTGCCTGGGGGTCAGGTCGCGGGCGGGGCGGTTCACCCAGTCCCTCGCCCGGCAGGTGGCGACGGCAGCGACCCGGCCGCGGCGCACGTCGCCGTCGACGGCGCCCACGACAGTCACCTGCTCGACCGGCGGGTGGTCGGCCGGACGTCCGCAGTAGCGGTAGGCGCCGAGGGCGAACCCCTCGACCACCGCCGCCGCGTGGGCCTGGCCTGACGCTGCAACCAGGGTGGTCGCCACGTGGCGCGCCGCCCCAGCGTTGCGGGCGAGCGCCGCGGCGGCCCTCCTCAGTTCGTCGCGCCCGGCAGAGCCCCTGGCGCCCACGCCGAGAGCCACCACCGTCGTCCCGTCGTCGGCGAGCAGCGCCTGGGCCTGCCCCGGCTTGCCCTCGAAGCGCCGCTGGGCAAGGAAGCGGCGGTCGACGGCGGCACCCGCCCCCGGCGGCGTGCTGAGGTCGTCGAACACCGGCACGCCGAGCACGTCGGCTTCGGCGGGGACGTCTCTCCCCGCCGAGAAGGACGCGACGATCTGCCCGCCGCCAACCTCGCTCACCTCGCCCTCCTGGCTCTGAGCGACTCCCCCTGCTCCTGCCAGCGGGCCATGGTCCAAAGCAGGTCGGACAGGCGGTTGAGGTACTGCACGACGAGCGAGCCTTCCGGCGCTGCGGCTATGGCCGCCCGCTCGGCCCGGCGCGCCGCGGTGCGGGCAACGTCTAGAGCGGCGGACACCCGGTCGTGACCCGGAACGACGAAGTCCCGCAGCGGAGGGAACCGCCCGGACAGGTCGTCTATCCGCCGCTCGAGCCCCGCCACCATGTCCGCCGTGACCAGGGTGGCACCGGGCTTCAGCTTCGGCCGGTTGTTCGGGGTGGTAGCCATCTCGGCCATGAGCACGTAGAGGTCCCGCTCGAGGCCGATCAGGATCTCGTCGAGCTCCGAGCCGCGCTCCACCTCGGCGCGCACCACGCCGAGGGCGGCCTGCGCCTCGTCGACCGCCCCGTTGGCGGCGATCACCGGCGAGTCCTTGGGCGCCCGACCGCCGAAGAGCAGCCCGGTGGTCCCGTCGTCACCGGTGCGGGTGTAGATCTTCATAGCGCCGGCGAGCCTAGAGGCAAGCACCGTGGCCCGGGCAGAACCGCCCGCCGGCGGGCACCTGTAAAATGCTTGACATTGATCAAGAACCTAATCGGGAGCTGACGGACGCCATCACCGCCCAGATCCAGGCGTTGTTCCGCCTCGGCGGGAGCCGGCGCGTGTTCGCCCAGCAGATTGAGGCCGCCGGCGTCTCCCTCACCCCCCAGGCGCTGCGCGTCCTCGAGCGCAGCGTGGACGCCGACCAGACGACCCCTGGACAGCTCGCCGCCCAGCTCGACCTCGACCCGGCGACGGTCACCCGTCTCCTCCGCCATCTGGAGGACTCCGGCCTGGTCCGGCGGGCCCGCGACAACGGTGACCGCCGCGTAAGCACCGTGGAGCCCACCCAGCAGGGCCGGCAGGCCTTGGCCCGCTACCGGGAGGTGGTCTGGGACCAGGTGCGGCGGGCGCTGGCTTCATGGCCTTCCGGGGACCTGGCGTCGCTCGCCGAACTGCTCGGTCGGCTGGTCGGCGACGTGCAGAAAGAACCCTACCGGCCGGTGAGCACCCCCACCGGGTACACGGGCTCGAACCTCTCCGAGAGGTAGCCGGGGCCCTCGGCGGTGGGCAGGAACCAACCCGTGGGGCACATCGTCAGCACCTCGACGAGGGTGAACCCCTCCCCCGCGACCGCCGCCTCGAAGGCGCGCTTCAGGTATCGCTTGGTGCGGGCCACCGAGCCGGCGTCGCCGACCGCCCCCCGGGCTACGAACGCCGCCCCTGGCAGCGAGGCGACCAGCTCGGCGACGGGCACCGGGTAGCCGTGGTCGGCCGGCTGGCGCCCGTCGAGGCTGGTCTTGGTCCGCTGGCCGACGACCGACGCCGCGGTCATCTGGCCCCCGGTGTCGCCGAAGACCCCGTTGTTGAGCATCACAGCCGTTATCCGCTCGCCCCTGGCGGCGGCGTGGAGGACCTCGGCGAGGCCCTCGCTGGCCATGTCCCCGTCGCCCTGCAGGGTGAAGACGGCCACATCGGGGCGCACCCGTTTGACGCCGGTGGCGACGGCTGGGGCCCGACCGTGGAGGCACTGCAGGAAGTCGACGTCGGCGAGGGAGACGATGTTGGTGTAGCAGCCGTGGCCGACGACGCCGATCGCCTTCCTCTCCAAACCGAGCTCGGCGATCGCCTCTAGGAGGATCCGCCACGCCACCGGGTGGCCGCAGCCGGGGCAGAGATGGTGCTCGCCCGAGAGCTGTAGCGGGGCGAGGGCCCCGGCGACCTGCTTCACGCCGCCTGCCTCACCCGGTCGCGAATCCACGGGACGCTCAGGATCTCCCCTTGGCGCATGCCGGAGAAGTCGATGCTCACCCGGCCGATGGGAACCACCGGGATCCGCCCGCCGACCGCCAGGCGCACGTCGTCGACCATCTGACCGGCGTTGACCTCGAAGACCAGCACCCTCGACGCGCTTCGGCAGGCGGCGGCGAGGGCCGCTTCGGGGAAGGGCCACAGGCTCACGGGCCTGAACGCCCCCACCCGAATCCCCTCGGCGCGCAGCTCGCCGACCACCTGCTCGACGAACGGCCCTGCGGTGCCGAAGGAGACGACCACCGTCTCGGCGTCCTCGCAGCCGACCTCTTCCCATCGCTGCTCGGCCCGGGCGGCGTCCTCGAACTTGGAGGCGACGCGCTGCCAGTGGCGGTCCGGACCGGGACCGGGGTAGTTGGCCTTGCCCATCGCCCAGGTCCAGATCTGCCTGGAGCGCCCCGTCCCGCCGCGCGAGCCGTCGAGCGCCCAGTCCTTGGGCGGAAGGGGGCCGAAGTCGGGAGGGGACACCGACACGCTCATGTAGGTGTGGGAGATGAGATAGTCGCCGTAGAGGATCACCGGCGCCCGGTACAGGTCGGCGAGGTGGAAGAGCAGCTGGGTGTGTTCCACGGCCTCGGCGACGTCCTTGGGCGCCAGGCAGATGGTGCGGTAGTCGCCCCACCCGCCGCCGCGGGTGCACTGGAAGTAGTCCTGCTGGCCGCGGGCCATGTTGAACACCACGAAGGGGACCTCGTTGAGCGCTGCTTCGGCTATCGCCTCCTGCATGAGGGCGATGCCCTGCCCGCACGACCCGGTGGCCGCCCGTGCCCCGGCCGCCCCGGCGCCGAGCGTCATGTTGACCGCCTCGATCTCGCTCTCGGCGTTCATGCACACCCCGCCGGCGCCGGGCATGAGCCGGGCCATCGCCTCGAGCAGGTCGGTGAACGGGAGCATCGGGTAGCCGGCGAAGAACCGGCACCCGGCGGCTATGGCCGCCCGCGCCACCGCGTCGGAGCCCTGCAGCAGCTCGGCCATCAGGCGACCTCCCCCGGCTCCAGGCGGAAGACCTCGAAGCAGAAGTCGGGGCAGACGTCGCGGCAGGCCCGACAGGCGGTGCAGCCAGCGGAGAGGAGGGGAAAGTGGTAGCCGTTGGCGTTGAGCTCGGCGGACATGGAGAGGACGCCGGGCCGGCAGGCGGCGACGCAGAGCTCGCAGCCCTTGCACCTTTCGACATCTATGGTGACAGTGCCGCGGGAGGTCATGCGGCCACGCCCGCCGAGGCGCCGGCGCGCAGGGCGGCCTCGTTCAGCGCGACGTGCTGCGCCCGGTATGGCGGCACGAGCCGCTTCATGGCGCCGACCAGCGACTCGACCCCGGCGAGGCCGGTCAGGGCGGCGAAGGCCCCGAGCAGCACGAAACCGGCGGCCATCTCCGAGCCGAGCTCGGCGGCCATCCTCCCGGCGGGGACGGCGAAGCTCTGCAGGCCTGGGGCGTCGAGGTCGCCGGCAACGGTCGAGTTGTGCACGACGATGCCGCCGGGACGCAGCCTGGCCGCGACGCCTGGCCAGTAGCGGGGGTGCATGACACAGGCCGACCAGGCCGACTCGAGGATCGGCACCGCGCGCAGGCGGCCGTCGGCGACGACCACCGAAGCCTCGGTCTGGCCGCCGCGCATCTCCCCGCCGTAGTGGGAGCTCAACATCACCTGCCGGCCCTCGGCGGTGGCCGCCATCGCCAGGGTCTTGGCGGCGAGCTGCACTCCCTGGCCGCCGATCCCGGTGAGGATCGCCTCTTTCTGCACCGCCGGCCACTGTAGCTTTGGCGGCCGTGGGCCTCCTCGTCGGCGATCTGCTGTCCGATGCCGCCGCCGTCGCCCCGCAGGGGCTCGCCGCGACCCTCGAAGGTCGGTCGGTCCGCTACTCCGAGCTCGACGGCTGGGCGTCGTCATACGCCGCCAACCTGGCGCGCCTGGGCATCTCCTCGGGACAAAGGGTGGCCTGGTGGTGCGGACCGGATCTGCGCAGCCTGGCGGGCTTCGCGGCCGCGGCCCGCATCGGCGCGGTGTTCGTGCCGCTCAACCCAGCCTTCGGCGCCGGGGAGGCAGCCCGGGTGCTGGACTACGTGCGGCCGTCGCTGGTCGTCGCAGACGAGGAGCGCCGAGGGTCGGCGCAAGAGCTGGGGGTCCCCGTCGCGGGGCTGGACGACCTCGCTGCAGACTCCGGCGGATGGTCGGGAGCGGGACCCGGCGACGGCGACCCTCATGTCGTGTACCTGACGAGCGGCACGACCGGCGACCCGAAGGGGGTGGTGGTCAGCCACCGGGCCAGCTGGCTCAGGGCTTTCCCCGGGGGGTCCACCTTCGCCGCCGGGCTCGCCGGGGACGGGGGCATCCTCGCCAGCTTCCCCCTCTTCCACTACGGGGGCTGGCACTACGTGCTGGAGGCGTGGCATCACCGCTGCGCCGTCCACCTCTGCCGGCGCTTCGACGGCCCGACGCTGGTGGAGACCGCCGAGCGCTGGCGGCCGGCGGCCATGTACTGCATCCCCGCCGTGTGGCAACGGGTCCTCGAGCAGTCCCCCCGAGGCGAGGGGCTCGAGTCGGTGCGCCACGCCGACACGGGCACGTCCGCCGCTCCCCCGGAACTGCTCCGCCGGCTGCGCGAGGCGATGCCCGAAGCGACGACGTCGGTCCTCTACGGCTCGTCGGAGGGTGGTCACCACAGCACCCTCCACCACCGCGACGTGGAGTCCCGCCCCGGCAGCGTCGGCCGGGTCGCTCCGCCGGGCGTGATCCGTCTCTCCGAGGAGGGGGAGATCCTCTACCGGGGACCGACGCTGATGGACGGCTACTTCGAGCGCGCCGAGGAGACCGCCGCTGCGCTGGCCGGCGGCTGGTACCACACCGGCGACCTAGGCGTGCTCGACCCCGACGGCTACCTGTACGTGACGGGCCGAGCCAGGGAGGTGATCCGCACGGGCGGCGAGTCGGTGGCGCCCACCGAGGTGGAGCAGGCCCTCGCCGGCGCCCACGGGGTGGCCGACGTGGCGGTGGTGGGCGTCCCCGACGAGGCGTGGGGGGAGGTGGTCTGCGCCGTCGTCGTCGCCGCCCCCGGGTCGGCCCCGCCCGACGTGTCCTCCCTCAGGCGCCACCTCGACGGCCGGCTGGCCGCCTACAAGCACCCGAGACTGGTCGTCGCCGTGGAGCGGATACCTCGCACGGAGGCCACCGGGCAGGTGCAGCGCCGCCTGCTGGTCGAGACGCTAGGAACACAACGAGCCCGGACGGGTGGGTGATCGGTCCACCTCGAAGCCGGGCTCGCCTGACGGCCAACGTGTTTGTTGTGACTACGTGCCGCAAACCAATTCTACCCACCGCACGGCGGGAAAACCCCCCGGGGGGAAACGAAAAATCCTCGGGTCAGCCTTCTATGGTGATCGCCTGCTTGGGGCAGCGCTGGGCGGCGAGCTCGACCTTCGCCCGGAGGCTCTCGGGCGGGTTCTCGTCGAGCACGTAGAGGTTGTCGTCGTCGCGCACCTCGAAGACCTCGGGTGCCGCCGCCATGCAAAGGGCGTTGCTCTCGCACAGGTCGTAGTCGACCACGACTCTCATCGCTCGGCTCCTCCGTGTAGTCGCTGGCGCCAGCCTACCCGCCCGGGGCCTAGACGACCCGCCGGCCGCTTTGGATGCGACGTCGCATGTCGGCGAGCAGCATGTCGAATGGCAGGGTGCGCAAAGGCGGGGGGGTGAGCGAGTCGGCCAGTCGCAGGA
>Ga0070737_10004113_pt1 | contig 14883 bp, 10 predicted proteins | sample Coa_R1_10_FD_66438 | JGI IMG/M metagenome (GOLD analysis project Ga0070737, IMG submission 66438) | Surface soil microbial communities from Centralia Pennsylvania, which are recovering from an underground coalmine fire - Coalmine... | ecosystem: Environmental > Terrestrial > Soil > Unclassified...
GCAATCGTCGCATCCACGAGCCTGCGGACCCTGGCCTTGCGCGACTGCACGGCGACGCGCGTCTTGAGCTGCAGAAGGCTGGGCTCGCTGGGCAACTGCTCCAATGCCCGGTCAACGAGGTCGGCGGCGCGTTCGTAGTTTTCCTGCGTGATGCAGTTTTCAATCTCAGCCTGGATGCGTTCGAGAATCCTGCGCCGGCGTTCCTGCTCCTGTCCGCTCATCGCCGACTGCATGAGCGTGTCAAGTTCCGGCGCGGCGGAATCGATCTCGGCGGCCCTCTTCAGAAGCTCGATGGCAGCGGTAAATTGCCGGGAAGTAATCTCCTGACGAGCTCCGGAGATCAGCTCGCGGAGCTGCTCCTGGCGGGCGGCGGCCTTCACCTGCTCGGTGATCTCAAGATAGGCGGAGCGCGCATTGGCGTCGTCGGGAACCAGTTGCAGCGCCTGCTCGACGAGATGGAGGGCGCCGGTCAGGTCACCGCGTTCGCGCAGCCAATCGGCCTTCGTCATGAGGCTCGCGACTTCCTCGTGCCGCCGCTTGGCTTCCTTGACTGCCTCGAGCTTTGCCTTCAGTTCGGCGTTGGCCGGATCGCGCTTAATCGCCTGGTCGAAGAGCGTGAGCGCGTCTGTGAAGTTGGCCTCAGCCAGCGCGGCTTCTGCCTCTGCCATCAGCTTGCGGAGTTCCTCCGCGCGCTGGAGCTGCGTAAGATGCTGATTGACAATGCCCAGCAGTTGCCGGGCTCCGGTGTGCTGCGGATCGATGGTGGTGAGCTGGCGCAGCACGTCGCGTGCGCTCGAGAATTGCCCTTCCGTGGTCAGCCGCTCCGCATCCGCGAAAAGCGCTTCCACATGGCTCTTCTTCAACCCCTCATTGACAATACGCAGATCCGCTCCCAGCTCTTCGGCAGTGGAATAGCGTTCCTCGGGGTTCTTGGCGAGCGCCCGGTCAATGATTGCATCGAGGGCCGGCGGATAGTTCACGAGCCAGCGGCTCAAAGGCGGATGCGGTTCATCGATGACCTTGTGCATGATCGCCAGTTCTTCTCCCTGGCCTCCCGGGAACGGCAATTGCCCGCAAAGAAGCTGGTAGAGCATCACGCCTGTGGCCCAGATGTCCGATCGCCCGTCGAATGGCTCGCCCTTCAGCCGCTCCGGGGAAATGTAGTGAACCGAGCCGATCACGGTTCCGGTCTGGGTCAGTCCGGTCTCGAATTTTGCCTTCTGCACGCTGGCAATGCCGAAGTCCACGATCTTGGCCTGGATCGGATTGCGTTTCACCATGATGTTGGCGGGTTTGATATCGCGATGGATAACGCCGCACTGATGGGCAAAGCCAAGCCCTGTGCAAACCTGCTCGATCACGCTGAGTTTTTCAATGAGCGAAAGCGGCCGCTTGGAGGAAATGAGCTTGTCAAGCCCTTCCCCGTCAATAAATTCCATGACGATGAACGGCTTGCCGTCCTCGGCGCCGACGTCGAACACGATGGCAATGTTCGGATGCAGCGGCGCCTGCGCTTCGCGGTAGAACCGCTTGAGCATCTCCGGCTGGCCGTCCAGGCTCTCGTTCAGGGTCTTGATGGCTACGGGACGGCCGATGAGCGTATCTTCGGCGCGGTAGACCACACCCATCCCGCCGCGCCCGACGACGCCGAGAATCTCGTATTTTCCGATCTTTTTGCGAACGCTCGTGTCCACCGATTCTCGCTCCAAGGGCCCGGAAAGAGCAGAGACGGACCGCCTGGGATCAGCAAATGGAAAAATGCTCTACACAAGAGCAAAGATACCCCGACCCCGCCGATAGGCAATAAAGCAAAAACTAGCACAACCACCCGCATGCGGCAACCGATTGCCCGCCTCCGGAACTGCCGCAGGGCGAAGCCATTACCGTCCCCATGCTGGCTCTGTGCTGCCTTGGACGTCAAGGGCCGCACAGTGGCGCACGACAAATGCACAAAGGCCTTGCGAAACGGTCCTAAAATTGCGAAACTCGATTGCGCTACAAAGCTCGCGTGACATATAGACCGGCGCATGCGCGCCCTGTTACCAAAGAAACAGCCGGCGTCTCTTCATGCGGGCCTCTGAATCCTTTCTGCGAGGCGGCTTTGCTGTCGATCAAGCCGGCCGAAAACCGCCTCCGGATCGAAAGCAGTGCAGAACACGCCGAGCAAGAACTCGTACCGGGAGAATGAATTATGCCCATGCAGGTTTGTATGGGAGCGATGATGCGATGCACGTTTGGCATGGCTCCGAGTTCGCTGGTAGTGCTTCCCGCCAACAAGGTGGTCACAAACGGGATGCCGGACGCAAACATCATGGACCATATTCCGATGACGAATATCATGCCTTTCGGAATGTGCCAGTCGCCGGCCAATCCTCAAGTTGCGGCGGCAACCGCGGCAGCCTCGGGCGTGCTGACGCCGATGCCGTGCGTTCCCAATACACCAGCTCCATGGACTCCCGGCGCTGCAACGGTTCTGCTGGGTAACTTCCCTACCCTGGACAACGTTTCGCAACTCATGTGTGTCTGGGGCGGCGTCATCACATTTACGGATCCGGGTGAGGAAACGGTCGAGGTGCCATAGCCCTCGGCTATGGGCTTTGGTCAATAAACAAGCCCGGATCCCAGAATCGTTATCGGTCTGATTTTCTCCCCGCGGCGGGTTTTGTGCAGCCAAATCCGGTCCGCGGCGGAAAGCATGGAATCCGGCAACAAGTCGGATTCCGCACAGCCGGCCCTTGGCGGCAGGTATTGACCAAACACGCTCCGGAGATTGCCCGGTCGGAATCAAGCATCGTCACGGAAGGCCGAAAATGCCTCAGCGACCGTTCCTTCGATTTGAGTTCGCAGCGCTGACCGATGTCGGCTGCAAGCGCAGCAACAACGAGGACAGCTTCGGCTACGATGCCGAGCAGCAGATCTTTGCCGTATGCGATGGCATGGGCGGAAACTCCGCCGGCGAGGTAGCAAGCAGCATGGCGATACGCAGCCTGATCGACGCCTACGCGGAAAGCGCACGGGCTGAGCGGGAATTGACCGGCGATGCCGTCGAGCCGGTCGAGAACCGTCTGATGAGCGCGATTATCGAAGCCAACCGGGTTGTGCGAAGCGCCGGAAACAGCAATCCGGAATTTTACGGAATGGGCACGACGCTGGTGTGCGTTTGCTTCGACGGCGAACGCGCTGTGATTGGAAACGTAGGGGACAGCCGCGCCTACCTCGTGCGGGGCGGCTGCTGCGCGCAGATCACCAGGGACCACTCCTACCTGGAGGAGCAGATCGAAAAAGGGAATCTTACGCCGGAGATGGCGGCGGCGTCGAACATGCAGTCGGTGATCACGCGGGCGATCGGGGCAGCCGAAGACGTGGAGCCGGACTTTTATGCAGCCCGCCTGGAACCCGGCGATATGGTGCTGCTGGCCACCGACGGCTTGACGCGGTATGCAAGCGCTGAACAGATCGCCGCCCTGACCGCCGGCTTTTCCGACCCGGAGGAGGTCTGCCGAACGCTGGTCGAGCACGCCAAGCGATGCGGCGGTGTAGACAACATTACCTGCGTGCTCCTGCGCGCCAACGAAGCAACGCAGCCCCTGGGCGAATCCGAGGCCGCAGGCGCCGCTATTTGACCACCGGCGATACGCAGGTCAGGCCGGAGAAGCCGCCATTGACCAGAAGCTCGGCGCCGGGCCCCGAAATCTCGAAGCTGGCCGTTTTCGCGCTTCCGCCGGTTCCGCTCACGGCATGTCCGGCAACCGTGGTTGCCGTGTTGATCGGATAGTCGAGCCGGTATCCTGCCGCGGCTCGGGAAATCTGCGCAGTGCGCACAAGCTGGAACAGAGCCCACGTGCCCTGGAATGGCAGCACTTCGTTGTTGTCGTAGACAAGCGATGCGCGCTGCGCCGTGGCGGCGTTCCAGACGATCTGCTGGCTTGACCCGCCCGCGATGCGCTGGCCATCGACGACCAGTGCGGCGTTCTTTACTCCGTTGCCTGGAAGAAAACGTGCAGTAAAGGTAAGCGTTGCGGATTTTGCGCCGGCCGGGTAGAGAACGGAACTAATGTGCGCGGCGCGGTTGAAGTACTGGGCAAACCGGCCGGAAACGGGCTGCGGCGCAGCAGGATTGGCAACGTATTGCGAGCCCTGCGGAACCAGGTATTGCTTGAGCAGTCCGTTATATGCGGTCCAAAGAGCGCCTGTTTCCGGCGCGAATACCGCATCGACCTCCGCCGGACTGGCCTGAACCGGCGAGCTGGGCGCGAAGGGAAACTTGGAGAGAAGAGGACTAATCGCCGCGCAGATCTTCCTGCCGCCGCCGTTTGCGGCCGCGCCCGGGCTGGGAGCCAGCCTGGCAACGCACTGGATCGGGGCCTGCATTAACGCGAGCACGGTGGCCTCGGTATGCATCTGCTGATCCACATTGAAAGCCTGCGCCGCCTGCTGCGCGGCTCCGTTCGCAGCAACCACCTGCTGAGCAACCGGCGCAAAAGCAGTTGCATCCGTAGCCGCTGCGGGATTCTGCGAAGCCAGATCGACTGCGCCAGCAAGCTGAGAGAGGGCGGTAATATAGGCGGCATTACCGCCGCCGATCAGCCGGTCGGTCGCATTTGGATCGACGAGCGCCTGCGCGGGCTGGAATGTCGACCGGATGACAGGATCGGCAACAGCGGTGTTATGCGAGACCGTATAGAAGAGCGCCAGGAGCGGCGACGCAGGCCCGGCCAGCGCATTGAGACGGGCAGGGGCTTCCTTCAGACTTCCGCAACCGCCTACACGGGCATCCACCAGGAATGCGTGCCACTCCTTCAGATAGTCGGAGGAATACTGGCTTGCAAGGTCTTTGCTTATCTGTGCTCCGTTCAGCGCCTGACCGGCCTGATTGCCGAGGACCCATGTCTCTCCCTGCGCGTACTTTTCCGGGTGCTGGATGGCGTCCTGCATGAAGGCAAAGCCTGCGCGCGAAAATGCGCCGCGCACCACATGGGGATCGGTTACGTAACTGGCCGAGCCCGGATACATCCTGTTGAAATCGATCGGCGGGCTGGTCCGGTCGGCGTCGGAAAGCATGGCCTGATAAATGCGGGTCTCGGCAAGAAATTTCGAGAGGTAGGCTCGCGTATGCTCAACGATCGCCGCGTCCGGCGCGATCGCATAGGGAGGATTGCGCAGAAGCTCGCCGGCATAAAAATCGATCTGTTTTTGCGCGAGCTGTTGCTGTTCCGGGTCAACGGCGCGGCCGCCGATCCAGTATTGAAGGAAGACCGGAGTCAGAAATTTCGCCTGGCTCCTGTCGGGATTGCTGGTGGTGATCAGATACGCCTTCAGGGGATTGTACGCCGCCAGATACGATCCGAAATCGCTGCTGGTTGCAGGACTGTCAGGCAGCGAGCGCATGTATGCCAGAAAATTCTCCTGTGCCGGCGCCAGCAGCATGGGACGAAAATATTCGAAATAGACCTTCCGCGCCTGGGAGTCGAGCCGGGCGCCGTGATAAAGACCAAAGCGGTAGGCGAGCGGAACGCCCTGGATCTCATAGCTGTCCAGCTGGACAATGGTTTGCCGCAGGCTGTCGAGGGCGTTCAGCTCTGCGGTTCCGGGAAGGCCGGGCGCAGCTTTGGACAACGTCTCTCCGGCGGCTGCAACGCGGCGTTCCAGCGCAGCATTGTTCGAATACGAAACCAGCAGGAACATCAGCCATACGGCAAACAATACCGCCAGAGAACCATAAAGCGTTCTGCGGAACAGGCGCGCCGGCGCGGACTGCCTGCTTGCGGTCAGAGCGCTCTTATCGCCGAGGATAACTTCCGGAAGAAGGCGCGGGAGAAACGTCCATTGTGGCACACGCGTCGCCACCATCGTGGATGCGGCTGTCCGCGCGGCGGCCTCGGCGCGGGTCCTGGAAAGATTCAGAAACTGGGTTGCGCCGGCCTCCTGCATGGCGGGAACCTGCACCGCCTGCGGCATGCTCACGGCGCGCTCGACGATGCGAGCCCGAACGCCGGTGAAATAAAATCCGCGCAGATACGGGTTGGCGTGAAGCTGACTGGGCTTGCAAACCTCCACCAGAAAGTCTTTCAGGCTCTTGCGCAGTTTGCCGAACTCTCTCGGGAACTCGTAGAGGCCGGGCTTGTTGGCCGGTTCTGCTTCGCGATTGAGCATCTCGACGCGGAACTCGCCAAGCCTGTAGACGAGGCCGTCGATTGCCGAGGATACGGCGCGGCCGGCCTGGTCCGTATAGGTCCCCGGCGTGGCATCGTTGCGCGGCAATGTCATCCCCAGGACCTGGCGAACCTCTTCTTCGGAAAGGTTGCGCACATACTCCTGAAAATGCGGAACCCGATCGGTCTTGGTGACGACTACGTAGACCGGAATCGATATTCCGAGGCGACTGGTAATCTGGCGCAGGTCGGCGTTGGCGGATCGGGCCGAAGCGAGCAAAGTTGCTCCTCCGTCCTGGGCCAGCAGCTGATCCATACTGATGCAGACGATTGCGGCCCGGGGAGCGGCGCCGGCGCCAAACGCCGAGCGGTAAGCCCGGGGCCGGGTGCGCTGGATCAGGCGCGCGAGCCTCGCCGCGTTTCCCCGAATCGTCGTTCCGACCTCGAGAAGGGCGGCATTCCCGGTGAACCACAGGTTCAGGGTCTCGGTAGGCGGCTGTTCCCCGCCCTGCGATGCGCTTCCGGCGATCAGCTCGGCTTCGATGCCCGACTGCACGACCGTCGTGGTTTTCGCAGATCCGCTTTGCCCCAGCAAATAAACCAGCGGCAACTCGTCGAGCGTCCTGATTCCGCGCTGCGAATTCCTCAGCTTGCGATTGGCGTCGCTCAGCAAGAGATCGATGTCGTTCGCATCGCCGCCGTTTGCGCCGCCGGCCAGCTCTTCCTCCCGGCGTTTGGCTCTGCGGTGCATGGCAACGATGGCAATAGCGGCGCCGATGCCGATGATCAGAAGCACGGCGACAAAAACGATATAGGCAGCGCCCTGCAGATGCAGCAGCGCAGCGATGCCGAACGCCATCAGCGCAGCAAGCAGGACGACCAGAACGGCAAGAATATAAACAATCAAAATGTCCTCCCGGTCGGATCGGATCAGAGGATGCGCGTCAGTCCGGAACTCAGGATCATCCAGAAGGCCATGTATGCGAACACCGTAACCAGCGCCAGCGATGCCGCTGCGATACCCAGCCCTCGGCTCCAGTAATCGATTCTCGATGCCGGCCTGACGGCGGGCGCGGCAATCTCCGGCATAAATGCGGCCCGGCCGCGAATGCGCTCGATCTTCTCGCGCGCCTGCCGGACAAGGGCATCGATCTCGCCGCTGTTTCGCAAAAAGCTTTGTCCGCCGCTGTCTGCCTGAGCCGACAATAAATCAATGCCCGCGCTCAGCGCATACCGCCCTTTGAACCCGAGAAGCATGCACAGGCAGTAAACCTCGAGACAGTCTGCGGTTTCCGTTGAGTCCGCGCGCGCCAGCAAGCTATGCAGGTGATCGAAGAACACCTCCCCGGCGCGATTATGTCCGAACATTTCCTCCTGCAGGGGCCGTTGCGCCCAGTCGGCAAAGGCCGGATTCTGCGTTTTCAATACCGTTTCATCGAGAAGAGCGACCACGGCAAAGAAGGCCAGCTGGTTGACTTCGCTGGAATAGCCGGCGCCTTTGGCCTGTTCCATTGCCGCCTTCAGAGCGGCTCGCACGCTGACGCGAAACTCCTGCGAGTTCGCATGACTCTGCGATTGAACAAATGCCAGCCGCAGGATGACTGTAAACGCGTTCTCATAACAGGATGCAAGGCTGTGGGTGCGCAAGACATGCTGCTGCATCGGAATCTCCGAACAGTCAGGAGGACCAGCACCTTGAGCCGTTTTTCCGCGCGGGACCCCGGAAAAACGGGAAACGGGGGATACGGGTCCGGAAATTATTTAAGAGAATACCTCATCGGACAGAAGCCGGACCATGAAATCTTTGCCCCGCGGAAAGCCGATAGACAAAGCCCAAACAGAAAACGGATACTCTATTCTTATCTGCAAGCGCGTGCAAGCTCGCAGTTGACTGCTACGCGGCCGCACACGCGCGACGGGGAGACTTTACGATGTGTGCGGAGAAAGTAACGGAAGAAAAAGAGGAACCGGAAGAACCGCAGAATCCCAGCGCCACTGCGATGTTTTTACGCAGCTTTGAATCCTCGCCCGGCGCGGGCAGCAGCGCGCAGGCTCCCGAGACCACGCGCGCATCCGATCCAGGAGAACCGGCAGTTTGGCCATCGGCCCGGGCCGCTTCGCAAACGCCGGCCGAGCCATCGCCGGCAACGCGCGGTCCGGCTGCTTCTGCCCCAGGGGAATTTACGCGCTTATTCAAAACTGCCGCTCCGGGATCCTCTTCCCCGGGCGGAATCGACTCCGCAAAGCCATCTCCGCCAGCGCCCGCAGCTCCCGCAGCGGCTCCATCGGGACCGGGAGAGTTTACCCGCATTTTTGTAAGCCCGCACACTCCACCGGCAAACAGGCCGGCTGCAAAAGCCGGCGAGGCTCCGCAGCCCGTTGCAGCCGGGCCGGGAGCGGGCAGCCGCTCGAAAGGCTTCTCCTCGCCGGGACTGTCGGACTCGGCATCGGGCGAGGGCGGCTTCACCCAGTTCTTTCAGTCGGCCGCGCAGCCACCCGCGCGGGCAGCTTCATCCGCGCTTCCGCCGGCGCCTCTGCCGGCCCCGCCGCAACCTGCGCCACTACGCCAGCCGGAGCCGTCGAGCCCCAGCGTGACCTCTCTGCTTTCTTCTCTGTCGTCTGCGACAGGCTCTTCGGCGGCTTCCCTCCGGCCGGAGCCCGAGCCATATCGGCCTGCTCCTGCGCCGTCCTGGGAAAGCCCCATCGCCCATTCTGCGGAACCGCCTCTTGAAACCGGCGGCGTTACACAGTTGATTCAAAAGCTCGGGCGCGAGCCGGCGCCTGTAATGCCGTCGGCGCCGGCGCCGCAGGCTGCACCTCCAGCCCCTGTCGATGCCGGTCCCGGGGAATTTACCCGCATGATCTCGACGCTCGGCGTATCGGGCGCTCCTTCGGCTGCTGCGCCCCCAGTTCAACCGGCGTCGCAACAGCAGGCGCCAGCTGCGCCGCCCGTGAAAGTTGAAGTTCAGGTTCCTGTGCAGACACCTGCGCCCCCGGCCATTGCTGCTTCCGTAGCTGCCCCCAAGGCTCCCCCGATTGCAGCGTCCGTGCCGCCGGCGCCTAAGCTTGCCCCTCCCCTTCCGGCCGCAGCAGCAAAAGGCAAGTTCGACGCAATCGTGCCCTTGCTGCTCATCGTCAACACATTTCTCTTGCTGGCAATTCTCCTGGTGCTGCTGTTCCAGGTCAGAGGACACTGAAATCCGGTTGATCGCCCCCCAGGCCTCGCTGCCCGGAAAGAAACTCGCGCCGATGGGTTCTTTCTACGCCAGAAGGCCGTTTTCGCGCAGCAGCGCATCGGTCCGTTCGAAACTGTCGATCAAAACAATTCCCTGCGATCTTGCCTTGCCGGCCCATTGGGTGGCCTGATCCTCACTGAACTTCAACTCCTGGAGCAGGTTTACAAGGTCATCGTAGGTACTGGCGATCGCCGGCCTCGTATTCAGGCGGCCGGCATAGGGTAAGAAAACAAGTTCGAAGTGCGCCCGTACGCCTTCTCTGGCTGGTATCGCGGTAATACGAAGATTGCCGATCAACTTTGGCATACTCTTGCTCCCCGGAATGATGCCCAAATTATCTCATTCCTGAAGCCTTATCTACTGCTTCAGGCGCATTCCGGTCCAGCGCCGCCACCACAAAACCACGCTCGATCAGTTTCCGCAATATCGCCACGCATTCCTGCATAGCTCTTTCCGGCGGCGCGTTCACCTTACGAGAAAACGCCTCTATCGCCTCTCGCACCGTTCTGTTGCCGTCGCACATCGCCAGAAACTCCGCAACAAGAGGCTGAACGTCAATTCGAAACGGAAAACCGCCGATCAATCGCAAGACCATTGACTCGGCAGCCCACCCGTTCGGGCCAGGCCGGGCAACTTGTTCCAGCCGGGCATTCTCTGAGAGCCGCAGGCGCAGGCCGAGCAAATCTCCGCCGTTCTCATGCTCCCGCAACAGATCATGAGCCGCAAAGGTTCCCAGGATCAAATCGCCCAGTGCGCCGGAAGCCTTCGACGGGACCTCCTCGAGGCGAATGAAGTTTACCCCCTCGCGCCGGCGCATCACGATCAGTCCGTCGTGAATCGCCTCCACGCCGCGCCGGCGATAGTAATCCATGTAGCCCCGATAACTTGCGGCGTCCTGGGAGGTATCCTGCGATGTTTCGCTGATGCGGTGCTGCGCATACTCCTCCGGATCCTGCGTCAGCCCTTTCAGCACCCAGGCATCGCAGCCCGTTCCCTCGAGCCATTCGGCCAGCCTCTCCTCCCATGACTGCCCTTTCACCTGCGCCCATTCGCAGAGCATCTCCAGGTAACCATCCTCGTTCAGGTACGCGGGAGCCTGCCGCACAAGTTTGCGGCAAAGATCATCCAGTTCCAGCGGGTTGTCGCAGAACATGTAATCGGCCTGCGGCGTGATGAAGAAGGGAGGATTGGAAAGGATCAGGTCAAATCGCCTTCCTTCCACGGGGCTGAAAAGATCGCCCGCGAGAACCTCCATGTTTTCAATTCCGTTCAGCCGCGCATTGAAGCGGGCGCAATCGACAGCGCGCACGTTCAGGTCGGTTGCAACGACCGTGTCGCTGAAGGCCGCAGCCCACAGGCTGAGAATGCCGCTGCCGGTGCCCAGATCCAGGGTTGCGCGCGAGTGCCGGCGTATGGCAAAACGCGCCAGGAACTTACTGGTCGGATTCGGCCATAGCACCATTTCTCCTTGCTTGCGTTCAATTGCGCTGGGATGATCCGCGGCAACCAGAAACTCATCGGTCGGCAAAAGCATCGCTGCCGGATGCAGCGAATCTCCCTTTGCAACAAGGAGTCCGGCCTGCAGGAGAGGTCGAAGTATCGTATCGGGTACAAGACCGGCAACCTCCGCCGCCTTCTGAGGAAGCGCGAGCCAGAACCATCGCAGCAGTACGTTCAGCGTCGATGGCTCCGAAGTGCGATCCAGAAGCCTGGGCATGTTGCGAAGGCGGGGCGACGGCAACTCGGCCGCACCGAGATGCCTGCGCAGATGCGGTTCGGTGTAGCCGGATTGCTCGAAGAATGTGCGAATTGTTCTGCAGTCGTCGACCGGAAGAGGGATGAGCATCAGAGACACCTTATCCCGGATGCGCGCCTCAGAGCAATGCGCCTGCCATCGCCAAAGATCGATGGCAAATTGGGTCGTTGTATCGGCTGCGTTACGGCAGTAACCCAGGTTCAAATCGTATTGAAGCGAGCAGCTTTAGCCGGGCGTAAAATCAGCAGGCCGCCTCGGCCTTGGCCATCGAGAATGTTCTGTTTCAAACCGAGACGATATTTTTAATTTTCTTGACCCATACATTTGGCTATGGTATGAACGATCACGCAGCTTAAATCCGTTGACGGATCTCCCCCTAGGCGGTTTTGCTCCTTTCTTATTCCGCCCAGAGTCGAGCTCCCTTTAGCGGAACCCGGGGGCCTTTCGTCTTTTCGCCTTCATATAAAAGCGCTTCATTGCAGTGTCGATGAGGCCGCCGCAGTTTTTCGTCGAATCACACACTGGCAAATCGGCCGGAGGGTCATCTATGGCTAAACAAAGTGCTCAACATAAGCTGGATCGCGTGCGTCCGCCACGGGTGCAGATCACCTACGATGTCGAAGTAGGCGGCGCAATCGAAGTCAAGGAATTGCCATTTGTCGTCGGCGTGCTCGGGGACTTTACCGGAAACCCTGAACAGCCGCTTCCCAAGCTGAAGGACCGGAAGTTCGTCGAGGTCAATCCGGACAATTTTGATACGGTTCTCGAAGGCATGAAACCTCATCTGTCGTTCACCGTGGAGAACAAGCTGAGCGACGAAGCCGATGCGCCAAACCTCAAGATCGACCTGAAGTTTAAAAAAATGGAGGATTTCGAGCCGGGCAACGTTGCCAGGCAGGTGAAGCCGCTCAAGGAGCTGCTCGATCTGCGCACCAGACTGAGCGATCTGCGCGGATCGCTGCAGGGCAACGACAAGCTCGAGGAACTGCTGCTGGAAGCCGTAGGCAATACGGAGAAACTGGAAAAGCTCAAGAGCGAGATCGGAACAGGAGGAGAAAATGCCTGATACCGCACTGAATGAGCAAGCAGGTTCGGCCGCAACGGTCGAAACGAGCGAAGCCAGTCTTCTCGATCAGATCGTCGAGCAGGGCCGGTTTGGCGCGGAGGCCGCAGCCCGCGAACGCGGCAAGGACCTGATCAAGGAGTTTGTGGCGCAGGTTCTCGAAGGCTCGATGACCGTCGCCAAAGACGCGGAGATGATGATCAATGCGCGCATTGCGCAGATCGATCACCTGCTCTCCATCCAGCTCAACGAGATTCTCCATCATCCTTCGTTCCAGAAGCTTGAAGGCTCATGGCGCGGCCTGAAGTACCTGATGGACAACAGCGAAACCGGCGTGGGCCTGAAGATCCGGGTGCTGAACGCCACCAAGAAAGAGCTGCTGCGCGACATCGAAAAGGCGCCCGAGTTCGATCAGAGCGCTCTCTTCAAGAAGGTCTACGAAGAAGAGTACGGGGTATTCGGCGGTGCACCGTTTGGAGCCTTGATCGGCGACTTCGAGTTTGGCAAGCATCCGGAAGACATGGCTCTGCTCGAAGGCGTTTCCCATATCGCCGCGCAGGCGCATGCGCCGTTCATCAGCGCCGCAGCTCCCGACCTGCTGAACCTCGAGAGCTTCACCGCGCTCGACGCTCCGCGCGATCTGGCCAAGATCTTCGACAGCACCGATTACGCCAAGTGGAAGAGCTTCCGGCAGAGCGAAGACTCGCGCTACGTGGCGTTAACGCTGCCGCGCACCCTGGGGCGGCTTCCCTACGGCGCCGACACCAAACCGATCGACGAGTTCCGCTATGAAGAGCACGTCGACGGCACCGACCACTCGAAGTACCTGTGGATGAACGCCGCCTATGCACTGGGGTCGAAGATGACCCAGTCGTTCTCGCTATACGGCATGTGCGTGGCCATGCGGGGCGTCGAAGGGGGCGGTCTGGTGGAGGGTCTGCCAACCCATACCTTCTCCACCGACGAGGGCGATGTTGCGCTGAAGTGCCCCACGGAGATTCCGATCACCGATCGCCGCGAGAAGGAGCTGGCAGATCTCGGGTTTGTGCCTCTGGTGCACTGCAAGGGCACCGACTACGCTGCGTTCTTCAGTGTGCAGTCCTGTCAAAAACCGAAGGTCTACGACAGCGACGCCGCCAACGCCAACGCGCGGCTTTCCACGCAGCTTCCGTACATCATGGCCGTCTCGCGGTTTGCGCATTATCTGAAGGCCATGATGCGCGACAAGATCGGCAGCTTTATGTCGCGCGAGGAGGCTGAACGGTTCCTTAATCGCTGGATCACCAAGTATGTGACTCCGGACGATTCCGCTTCACCGGCCACCAAGGCCGAGCGCCCGCTGCGCGAAGCGCGCGTAGATGTAAGTGAGGTTCCTGGAAAACCCGGCGTTTATCGCGCCGTTGCTTTCCTGCGCCCCCACTTCCAGCTGGATGAACTCACTGTTTCCCTGCGTCTGGTTGCGGAGCTTCCCGCCCCGGCAAAGTAGGCGCAGTGCGCAGATTCGTACTGGGCGGCTGGAAAGTTACAGCCGTCTGAACCTCTGCATTATTTGAGCCAAGGAGATTGCAATGGCAGTCAATGCGTATCTGTTGATTGATGGCCGTCCCGGCCCCAGCAAAAGCAAAGAGGGTGCCATCGATATTCTCTCGTTCAGCTTTGGGGCCACTCAAACGTCGGTCATTGGCACGGGCTCCCTAAGCGGCGAAGCCCGCGCCGGCCGCGCGAGCTTCCAGGATGTCACTATCATGAAGGTAGTGGACAAAACATCCCCCCTGCTCTTTGACGATTGCGTAACGGGCAATTATTTGAGCAAGGTCGATATCATTTACGACAAACCGATGGGCGACGGCCAGGAGGATTATTTCAAGATCCACATGGAAGACGCCATGATAACTGGGTTCGCTATAGGCGGCTCTGCGGAGCATCCGACCGAGTCCATCACCTTTGCCTTCAGCAAAATCAAAGTGAGCTATAACCCCGAGGTGGACGGCAAGCTAAAGGGCTTTGTCGACAAGGGGTATGATCTCCTGAATCTCAAGCCCTGGTAAAGGCAGAGCAATGCCAACCGTTCCCATCAGCGCAAGCGAACTCTTTAAAGCGGGGAAGGTGCGGGACAGCATCGACGCGCTTACGTCTTACGTGCGCGATCATCCCTCCGATGTTGTCCAACGTACTTTTCTCTTCGAGTTGCTCTGCTTTGCCGGAGAGTTCGCGCGCGCCGAGCGGCAGCTTGCGGTACTGGCGGATGGCAGCCCGGAAAGAGAGACGGGCGCGGTGGTGTACTATGCAGCCTTGCACGCCGAGAAGACGCGGCACGAAGTCTTCTCCAAGCGCGCATTCCCGCAGAGTCCGGCGCAGTGCCCGCCCGGGGAGTTAAATGGAAGGCCCTTCACCGATTTGCGCGATGCCAATCCGGCTATTGGAGCGCGGATGGAAATCTTTGCCGCCGGCTCCTGCGTGTGGCTTCCGTTCGAACACATCGCATCCATCCGGATGGATCGGCCGCAGCGCTTGAGAGATACGCTCTGGACCCCGGCCATTGTTCAAGCGGCGCCGTCGTTCCGCGACATGGATCTCGGCGAAGTGCTGATCCCCGCCATTTACCCGTTCTCCTGGGATCAGCCGGACGAACAGGTCTGGCTGGGCCGCGTCACCGAGTGGTTTGTCGACGAGGAG
>Ga0070737_10004114_pt1 | contig 14883 bp, 11 predicted proteins | sample Coa_R1_10_FD_66438 | JGI IMG/M metagenome (GOLD analysis project Ga0070737, IMG submission 66438) | Surface soil microbial communities from Centralia Pennsylvania, which are recovering from an underground coalmine fire - Coalmine... | ecosystem: Environmental > Terrestrial > Soil > Unclassified...
TAGAGCGTTGGCCTGCGGAGCCAAAGGTCGGAGGTTCGAATCCTCTCGAGCACGCCCCACGTGTAGCAATCGCCCCAACACAGCATATCCTGTGGTGGGGCACTATTTTTATGCTGTGGCAGAATGTTACGTAAAGCGAGCTGGCTCTGTGGGTGAGAAGGTGAAACCTGTCATATGCCCGCTCGTACAAAGAAGTGGCAAGCGTCTGTTGAGGTGTGACGGAGCGCCGTTTTGGCCCGTTGCATAATAGAATGGTTCATATGTCAGACCAACCGGACAGAGATAGGTGTGGCTGACGACAGTAGTCTGTTGAGAAAATGGCTATCCCTACGGGCACGGGGATGAACCGGTCTCATCTGCACGGCATGATAGAGAGTTGAGGAAAGATCAATGGAGCGACGACTTGTTGGATTGCTTGGCACAACCGCCAAGCATGTGTTAAATGCGTTTTTGCGTGCGATACGCGCTGTGGTGGTGACGGGCATTATTGTCGCGGTGATAGTGGCCGCTGTCACCGAAGGGATCGGCGCCTATCTCACACATAGCTTTCCACCCACTGGCGCGACTCATCTGGCCGCAGCGGCGCTTGCCATTGCGTTTGGCTATGCGGCGGCGATAACGGTGGCCATCGAAGAGATGCTGCGAGCGCTGATTAAGACCATCGAGCTGGTGGTTGAGGAGTCGGAGAAGCTAGCGGTGGCTGCGGTGAAAGAGGCTGAGGTGGTGGCAGGCGCGGCCGCACACGAGGCGGGCGTGCTTGGGCATGCCGCCGTTGGCGATGCAGAGTCGCTTGGCCGTGGCGCCGCCGGATTGGTTGGCGGGATTGTCGGTGGCATCGCGCATGGGGCATCGAACGTCGAACATGGTGTCGCCTCGGCTCTGCCAAGCCACCACAATGCTGATGGCAATTAGGGCAACCCCCCCACTTCAACCCTCTCTCCCTTTCAGGGAGAGGGGGTTTTTGCTTGCCTATGTTGGCCCATGGCTTGTACGAGGATTCGGCTCGTCGCTTTCTGTGCGCTGGAACCTATGCAGGGATCTGCCCTACCGGGCAGGCCGCTGGCCGTAGACGATATAAAACGGGAAGACGCAGCGATTCTGAGGCGAGGCCATCTCAGACTTCGCGGCCTCGATAGTCTGATCAAACTCGGCTTGTGTTGTGATTCCTAGATTGACGAAGAGGCCGCCAACGGCATTGATTCCACTAAACGAGTCGGCGGCGACCATGCGCCCGATCCGTCCGCCGTACTCGCCGCACGGCAGATCCACTTGCTGAACAACCGTATTCACCAGTCCGGCGGGCGCAAAGAGGTCAGCCACTCGTGTAGCGTCTGTAATATCTACCTCACGTCGGGCAGAAAGATCGCGTATCCATTGGATGATGCGCTCGGTCGCAGGGCCACCACGTTGCAGGCTAGGTGATTCCACCGACTCCACCCAGCCCCCTGGCTGGGTGACACGCGCCAGTTCTTTGATCACGCCGGGCCAACGATCATGGGGTATACCGGCCACAAGCAAGCGCATGTGAACGAAGTCGAAGCTAGCGTCAGGGAAGGGCAACCCTTCCAGAACATTGCCCGCAACAAAAGAATAATTATCAGGGCGTATTTCTGGCGTTTGTCCACTTTCTATTGCGTCTTCGGCAGGCGGGCGGTTGATGTCCAGGCCAATCACGTTGGCTTGTGGAAAATATTGCGCCATCTCACGCGCCCAGCGTCCAGAACCTGTTCCCACATCGAGGATGCTCTGCGGATTGACGACCGGCGCAGCATAGTTCCCTTTGAGCGCATAGCGCAGCAGATAGTGCTGAAAATCCAGCCGGTTCATCTCTTCAAGATCTTTGGGCAGAGCATAAGGAATGCCTACTGCGCGTGCGCGTCCGGCGCGTATCGTCAGCGGCGTACCACCCTCCGATGTAGTTCGCTCATCTCCGCGCCTCCCAAACAGGCGACGAAACCATCCCATGGATAAACTCCTCATTACTACCCTACTTGGCCACCTTCTTACGAAGGCGACAGCACAACGACAGAGCGAAGAAACACCTTGTGAAACAGACATTTGGTCAAACGGAGGTAAAAGGCAGATCGGCAAAGAAATCCCTGGGATGGTACCCAGGTGGTAAATCAAGTGTAATCACTATCAGTCCATCGCGTGTTGGTGCGCCAATCTTCACGCGACCGCCGATGCGCTTGATGGCAGGGAGAGCGTCTCGCGCACGGGCAACGCTCTCAGGCCGTGAAAAGATGCCCTGGTAGGTAAGCAACTTCATGTTTTAGTGGCGCCTTTCTCTGTGTATAGCCTCTTCATCCAACGTGATCTGAAAAGTCTGTATCTTCTTTGTGCTGTTCTCTGTGCTGTTCTCTGTGTCACTCCCTGGCGTCTTTGCGTGAACTCACACCGGGAATAAGATGAGTCGTCTCTATCATACCGGCGCTGTCAAGCGTACCGAAAAAGGACAAGAACGCGAAAGGCGCTGGAGAAGGCGATCTTGGCCCCACAGGCGTACAGGCATATTCGTATACACAACGATGCCCCACTCTCGCTCTCTATCAAGAGTGGGGCATCGGCTCCAAATGCTCTTCTATCCTGCCAGCATCAGTTCGCGCTGAGCGGGCGAGATGAACTCAGCGCCGGATTCAGTGACGTGTACTTCGTCTTCCAGCCCGATGTAGCCGCGCTCCGTGCCGACGCCAAGCTCCAATGTGTAGATGGAGTCCGGCTCGATGGGGCGCAGGGGTGTCTCGCCGTAGCGCGGCCAGCGTGGCCCCAGCAGCGGGCCTCCGTCGTGGCAGGCCATGCCGACGCTGTGACCGAGCGCGTGCATATACTCTGGGTAGCCCTTTTTTGTGAGCGTGCGCCGGGCTATCTCGTCAATGCGCCAGCCCTTTACCCCTGCATGGAGCTTGCGGCGCGCCTGCTCGATGGCCGACACGCAGGCGGCGAAGGCGTTGCGCACGCTTTCCGGCGGCTGCTGTTCGCGCTTGCCACGCATAAACCACATGCGCTGCAAGTCGGAGCAGTAGCCTTCGTAGACCACTCCGAAATCAAGATGAACCAGATGCCCCTCTTCGATCACCTTGTTGGTGGGGCCGCCGTGGCCAACCTCCACGCCAGGGCCGGTGTTGACAATCGGGCAAGCGTCCCAGTCCCACGAGGTGGTCAGCCCACGCCGCTTCACCTCGTCGTGCGCGATGTTTGCCACGTCAATCTCAGTGAGGCCGGGCTTGAGGTTGGCGCCCACTATCGCGAAAATCTCCTCGGCCAGTTCGATAGCCTTTTGCATGCGGGCGCGTTCGGCGGGGGTCTTGCGGCTGCGCAGCGGCGCGATAATCGATCCCGCCGAGGTGAAGCGTGTGCGATAGGGTGTTCCCTTGAAGATGCTTGCCAGTTGCAGGAACATCCCGTGAGTGAGGCCATCCGATGCTACGTCGCCCAGCGCGTAGTTCAGCGCGATCTTGCGGGGATTGAGCGCGCCGACCGTCTCGCGCAGCACGGGTCCGATGCCCTCATCGTAGGTCTTCACCTCCTCATAGAGGCTCGTCTCTTTGATCAAGCCGCCATCGGGGCCGCCAACGATGGCAATACGTTTTCCATCGCGCGTGACGAGGAACGCGCTCTGCCAGGTGACGCCCTGCCCCAGGATCAAATTGAGCGCGGGGTCTGGTGTCTCGGAGGTTTCGCGGGCGAAGGTCAGCCAGAGGTCAATATCCTGCTCGGCGAGAATGTTCGTCGCCTGCTCCAGCTTTTCGCGCTGGATGTCGAAATGCGCCATAGAGTGTGCTCTTTCTGTGTGGGGAAACTGTGATACCGCACGTCATCTCATTGTTATGACGAGAAGATGGCCGGGAACTGCAAACGCTGTGCGGGATGGGCCATGCGGATTGGCGTGTCTGCTACGTGAGGGCGATGTGGCTGCCCGGTACACTGCGCATGTCAGGCCGTGTGGGCAGCGACGCCCCGATGCGGTCTCAGCAGTCGAACACCGACCAGCAGATGTCGTTGCGCAGCCGCTGGTCGTCGAGGACAAGCTCGCGAATCGCCTCCGGGAGCTGGTCGCGCTGCCACTGGCGCTCGCGTCGCCCTGCGCTCTCGGCCTCTCCCTTTGGCGCAGCGGCGCGTGCGGCTTTGATCGCATAGGCGGCGGCGCCAAGCTCATGAGCGGCGACGTGCGCAACGACCGCAGCCTGCCCGGCGGCATATGCGGCATAGCGCGCCGCCCCCTTCAGGTCTCTGGCTGCGCCCATCGCATGGCCGCCCGCCGTGCGCGCCTGGGTCATCATGATCTCGCCACGCGCCCAGGCGTGGGCCGCCTCGATAGCCTGGCGTGGTCGCGCATCCTCGGGTCGGGCCGCTTCGAAGACGTGAAGGACGTGCTCCGCGCACGCCGCCGCCCACAGGGCGAGAAGCCGATGATCCGCATCGGTGAGGGTTCCACCGCGACGGATCGTTATGAAACGTGGATCGCGGACTTTCGGTAGGATCATGCCTGGCGCTCTTTCTGTTCACATGAGAGCAGGCCAGTACGCCCAGCCAGTGTTTTAGAATCGCCTCTATACTCTATCATAGTATACTCTATCATAGCGTTAAGAAATGGAAGGATGGTTATGCCAGCGTCGAGCGACCAGCATGATATGAGCAACGTGAACGAGCAGCCGACGGCGCCGCAGAATGAGCCGCAACAGCGATTTGCGGAGATGTACCGCACGCAGTATACGCCCTGGGATACAGGGATTGTTCCGCCAGAAGTGCAGGACGCCGTCGCGGGCGCGTCGCCCATTGCGCCGGGGCGGGCGCTGGATTGCGGTTGTGGCACAGGAACCACCAGTTTGTTTCTGGCGCGGCATGGCTGGCAGGTAACAGGGATAGATTTCGTCGTGCAGGCTATCGAACTGGCTCAGGCCAAAGCGGCTGCGCAACGAGAGGAGATCGAGCGGGCAGGCGGCTCAGTGCGCTTCCTGGTGGCCGATATAACGCGCCTCAATGCGCCTGACACGCCCGACGAGCAGGCGTCACTGCTGGTTGACATTGGCTGCCTCACCGGCATCCCGTTTGATCGGCGCGCCGCCTATGCGCAGGTGGTTGCCCGCCATGCGGCGCCGGGGGCGCTGTATATGCTGTACGCGCGTTTCCCGCAGGAGGATGGTAGCGGCCCGCCAGGATGCACACCCGAAGAGGTTGATGCGCTCTTTGCCGAAACATTTATGCTGGAGCGGAGGGAGTTGGGAAGCGATCCGCGTGGTGGGGCATCTATGTGGAACTGGCTGCGGCGCAGGCCTGGGAAAATGTAAAAAAACTGCTGTAAGGTTTTGCGTGCGATTGGCGACTCTCATGTGACGATGTTGTATGGTGAGGCGATGCGCCCTCAGTGGGTGCGTCGCGGGAGTCTTTTCGCATGGCCCTACTCCCTACGCGCACCATTGCGGGCGCTGCGTCCTGCCCTCACCTGCGTCAAGCGTTTGCCATTGCCGTTGCCATTGCTTGCCGCGTGGCCGTTGCGTTCAGCCTTCGTATCAGCGTTTTCAACGCGAGCAGGGGCCGGTCGCACAATCTCGGCGTCGTGCGCGGCTGAACGGACGGCGGCCTCCATCACGGCGATGTTACGACGCGAAGAGCGCGGCTGCACAGCTAATGGTTCGCCCGCCAGCAAGTGATTCGCCAGGTTGCGATGAAACGGCTCATGCAGGGGATCGGGCAGCGCGAGGCGTTGCTCGTTGATGCGCCCGTCGGCGCCGCGCGTGGCTACCGTCACTATCGGCGGCGCCTCAGATGGAGCCAATCGCTCTTCGATCAGATCGCCTGTCCACTTGCGTGTGGCGACTGTCTCATGCCGCCAGTCGGCGATGATCGCGCCGCGTTCACCGAGGATATACCACTTCGGCTTGAGCAGCGCGGCCACATCTGAATGGATGAAGCTGGCCTCGCGGCCATCGGCGAAGCGCAGATGCAGCGTCGCCTGATCGGCGTTCGTTACATCCTGCCAGACGCGCTTGTGAACGCTGGCGCGCACCGCCGTCACCTCGCCCGGCAATAGCGTCAGTATCCAATCGAGGTAGTGCGATCCCCAATCGTAAAAGACGCCGCCGGAGATCGGCTCGTGTGAGTGCCAAAAATCACATGGATGGCCGTAGCCGCCGATGAACGTCTCCACATGGAAGACCTCGCCAATCGTCCCCGCACGCACGACCTCCTGAATGGCCAGGAAATCGGCGTCCCAGCGGCGGTTCTGGTAGACGGTGAGTGTCAGCACGCGCTCCTCTGCGAGGCGAATGAGGTCGTCGGCCTCAGCGGTGGTGAGGCAGAACGGCTTCTCGACGACGACATGCTTCCCGGCGAGCAGCAGTTGGCGCGCCAGGGCGGCGTGGGTGTTGGGTGGCGTACCGACGATGGCGACCTGTATCGTCTCGTCGGCGAGGATATCATCAAGCTCGGAGACGCCGCGCACACTGGGGAAACGCTCCTGCGCGGCGGTGATGCGTGCGGGATTGCGGTCGCAGACGGCGGCCAGCGTCAGGCCGTGCGTGCGCTCGATGGCGTCGCCGTGTTCGCGGCCAATCGCGCCGAAGCCGATCAGCGCCACGCCAAGCGGCGCGCCCTCGCGCCACCCTGCGGCGTAGCGCATCGCACGGAAGAGTATTTGCCGCATGGCGGGATGCGCCTGCGGATCGCCCGTCTCTACGTCGCTAGCCAGCGTGCAAACGAAGACGTAGCCCTTGCCGACATGACGCATATAGGCGACGGGAACGCGCGTGTAGCGCCAGCTTGTCGTCAGTAGCGGTTGCGCGTCGGGTGGAAGTGTATCCAGCAGAGAAACTGTTCCCTGGACGACGATCTGGCCGTCTATTCGTCGCGTGATGTCGGAATCCGCCGCGACCTTGAGGATCAACTCAGTGGGGATGGTACGCTGTGGTGTGTTGTTAGTTGGCAGGCCGATGAGCGCGCCGAGGATGTCGCCAGCGCCATCATGCGCGTCACGCCAGCAATCCGCTGTGGCGCCCAGAAGGAGTAAGCCGCCGCCGCGCTCGACATAGCTGCGTAGCGCCTCGGCCTGTTCGCGGGTGGGCGCGCTGTGGGGCGTCTCGGCGATGAGCGCCTGCGCATGGGCCAGCCGTTCCGCCGTGAGGCTCGCAAGGCCGATTGTGGTCGCCTGGCTGAGCGCGTCGGTGGTGAGCAGCCATTCGCGGAGGGCGGGTAAGCCTGTGTGTTGAGGATCATGTCTGTGGCTGTCAGCGCCGTTGTGGCCGTTCAGGCTGGCTGTATACGTCTCGTCTTTGCCAACATCCTCGCCAAGAAAGAGCGCGTGTATCGCGTCCATAGGGCCGTCATCTCTCTCCATCTTCTGGGCGCCACACACGCGCCCTGTGTATTGTACACAGCAGAAGATACATGGCGCAAAGCGGTAGCGGAAATGCCTTTCTGTTGTTCTCTGGCGGCGCCCCACAGGTGGAAGATGTGCTATGATATGGCTATCTCGCTGGAACGCCAGCTATAGCACGACTGCAAACAAACCTCCACTCCACGCGCAGGGGGTATCGCTATGCCGGGCAATCGCAAGGTCTTCATCAGCCACTCGCACGATGACAATCTCGCTTGCCAGCCGTTGCTGGATGCGCTGGCCTCCTGAGGCGTTGACTTCTGGGTTGGTGACACGGAGAGAGAATCGGGAGCGAAGGAGGGTAGTGGGGCGTGGTGTGGCGGGCGAGGGTGGCGGAGGCGTGCGGTTGAAACCGCGCCTACGGGCTAGCGCCACGAAGTCCGCCTGCGCGGACTCGTCTATGGCATGTGGGATGGTGTTGGGTAGGCGCCGCAGCATGCCGGGCGGCGTGTGTGGCAAGACGAGGCGCCAGGAGGATGGGTACGGGCGCCTCTGCGATGCTGAGAGCATATAGCCCCAAATAGAGCCAAAGATAGAGCTATCAGCGCCGGGCTGTTTCGGCAGGAAAAGAAAGATCGCGCCCCGTCAGGTGGATGCCTAGAGCAAACAAAGACACGCCGCCCAGGAGCGCGGCGCTACCTGGCTGCGGCGCTCGCTACCTGGGATGGCAGTGGTACGCGCTATCGCTTTACCGCCAGCGCCAGCAGGAAGTCGGACGAGAACGAGAATAAGCGCCCGTCGCGCTCCACCACATCAAAGAAGCTGCGGGCGGCAGGTGGCGCACCGAGAATATCGGCCTCAAGTTTGGCGCGCACATCATCCGGGACGCGCATCAGGTCAACCCAGGTCACGTATTCGATGGCGCGGCGGTGTGTCTCATGGCGCTCCACATGCAGTCCGGCCTCACTCAGGAAGCGCAACCACTCGCTCACGGTATACTCGCGCACGTGGCTGGGGTCACGCCGTTTGTCCCACTCGTTGATCAGCGCATCCAGCGTGGGAGCGTCAGGCGCGATGTTATCCACCAGCGCAAGGCGTCCGCCTGGTTTCAAGACGCGCGCCATCTCGCGCACCGCCGTCCGGATGTGTGGATAGTGGTGTGGCGCGATGCGTACTGTCACGATGTCGAACGTCTCATCCAGGAAGGGCAATGCCTCGGCGTCGGCGATCACGTAGGTCGCGTTGGAGACGCCATGGCTGGCAAGATACGCCTGTGCGGCGGCCAGCATGCGCGGCGTGAGATCGCTCACGACGATACGCTCGACATGCGGAGCCATGCCAAGCGCCATATGCCCGCCACCCGTCGAAATATCGAGCGCAGTGTCGGTTGGCTGCGGCTGCGCCCAGGCCACCACCTGGCCGATGTCGTCGCGCCTGCGATGGATCGGGCTGGCGACGTAGCCCTCAGCCGACGCGCCAAAGTTCGCCTTTGCCAGCGCCTTGATTGCCGCGCTTTGTTCATCTTGCTCATCATGTTGTGCATGTTCATCGCTGGCTGCGGGCGCAGGTTGGATCGGCTGCAAAAACTCGAGCCGATTGCCAAATGGATCGGCTGAGAAGAAGCGTTCGAACCCCGGTAGCTGAACCTCCTCGGCGATAGGCGCCCCTGTGGCCTCCAAGCGTTCGCGCATCGCAGCCAGATCATGCGTGAGAAAGGCGGGATGCGCCTTGCGCTGAGGCTGGGCGGCGTTGTCAATTCCAATGTGAAACTCCGCAGAATGCGCGCCACAGCGATACCATCCGCCGCCACGCCCGGCCAGCGCCTCTGGTTTGGGAACCTCGGTCAGCCCAAGCACATCGCGGTAAAACGCTTTGACGCGCTCCTCCTCCGAGGCGGGAATGGCGATCTGCACATGATCTAATCCGACGATCAGTTCAGGCTGTTGCTGCTGTTGTTCTTGCATGGGATTCTCCTCGTTGATGAGTAATTGCAAATGGCAAAGCGACGCCTCCGGCTTGCGACACGCGCCGCCAGAGAGGGCGACGGTACGTTGGGGAGACGCGCCGCCCAGGAGCGCGGCGGTACGTGTTGGCCTTCGTCGCTTGCCAGAAAGCGATCGGTTTCGCCTGTGGGAGTCGGCGCCGTCCGCTCTCTAGGCGGACTTCGTGGCGGAAGCCCTGAGGCGCGGGTTCACCCGCCCGCCGCTATCATATGCCCTCTCGCCGCTCTTCACATCCCAAGTGTACCAGCCTCCACAGCGAATGACCGACGTTTTGTCGCATACTTGATAGCGGGTTTGCCGATACGGCGGTGTTGGCTGCGCGCTGTGGGAGGACAAGCGATGACGCTGGATCAGTTGGAGACATTCGTCTACGTGGCGCGGGCGCATAGCTTCTCGCGTGCGGGCATTTTGCTGGGACTGTCGCAGTCCACGCTAAGCGGGCGCATCGCCACGCTTGAGGGCGAGATCGGCTCCAGCCTGTTTCATCGCCACGGCCATACCCTGGAACTCACCGAGGCGGGACGAGCGTTGCTGCCCTATGCTCAACGTATGCTGGCGCTCCGCGCGGAAGGGTACGAGGCGGTTCAGCGGTTGGCTTCAGGTGGGCTGGGACGGCTGGCGCTTGGCGCGAACCCGACATGCAGCCAGTACCTTGCGCCGCGTCTGCTCGAAGCCTTCTGGCGGCAAAGCCCGACCACACCCATCTGGATGCAGACGGCGCTCAGCCCAACGCTGATGGAGTCGCTACTGGATGGCTCGATCCAGCTTGCGCTCTGTTCGCTGGCGCAGGTTGACCCACGCGCGCAGACGCTCTGGAGCCATAGCGAACCGTTGTTGCTGGTCGCCGCGCGCGATCATCCCCTGGGCCGCGCCGGGGAATGCGACCGCGCCGATCTTGCTCATCATACGCTGCTTTCCACCCAGGCAGGCCCCACGCGCCTGGGTCTGCGCCGCCTGCTCCCGCCAGAAACGGGCATGCGGCCACAGGTAGCGATTGAGGCGACGGCGGGCGAGGTAATGCGACAGCTTGTGTTGCGTGGGGTGGGGGTGACAGTGTTGCCCGCGCTCGCCATTTGGGACGAGTTGCAGCGCGGCGATCTGGCGCCTGTGCGCGTGCGCGACGCTGACCTGCCCGATTATGAGATCGCGCTGGTCAAGTGGCCGGGCCGCGAGCTTCCACCTGCCGCAGTTGCGCTGGTGGAGCTTGCCCGCGCCATCCCCATACGGAAGCTGCTCTCGTCATAGCCTGTTTGGTAAGACGAATGGGCCATGATGGCCAGAAGGTTTTGCGTGAGCCGCACGCTATGCTATACTACCCCCGAACGTGTCTGAACCAACCATGCCATATACACCATACACATACAACACATACGATCCGCACGCTTTACAGGGAAAACACGCGACGCCGCCCGGCGGCGCCCAGGGGGGAGAGACGACATGGCGAGGAATGGGTCTTCTGGGGATGACAGCCGCGAGGGCAGCCGATCCAGCAGCAGGAACAACTCCCTGGGGCAAGGGCCGCAAGATAGCGGCTCCGGTGGGCGGCGTGGCACGCGCGTCCGCATGACAAGCGCGCAGATCTCCACAGCGTTGCGTGAGGCGCAACAGTTTCAGCAGGAGGGGCGCCTCGACTCATCCATCCAGATCTGCGAGGAGCTGGAAGAGAGCGGCGTTGAGCGCCCCGATGTGTACTACTTCCTGGGCTGGCTCTACCAGGAGGCGGGGCGCTGGCAAGACGCCGCCGCCCAGTTCGAACGACTGCTCGATGATCCCGAATACGCGCTTTCGTGCTACTACGCGCTGGGGCAGTGCGCCCGCGCGCTGGACAACATTCAGGACGCCGCCCACTACTTCGACGAAGCGGTGGATCGTGTCAACCTCGACATCCTCACCGTCGAAGAGTCCGATCAGTTGATCCAACTCTGCCAGGAGGCGGCGGAAGCCCACCGCGACATGAACGACATCGAGGGGGCGCAGACGATCTACTCCGCGCTACTGGGCTTCTTGCGCAGTCAGAACTGGCAGGAGCAGGTGGCCGAGGTGGAGCGGCTAAAACGCGAAACACTTGGCGACTCGCCACCGCCGAAGCGACGGCGCGCTACCACAGGCGGGCCAGGGCGCGGGCCGGGTGATAACATCCCCCAGCGTGGCGCCGGACGTGGCCGCGGACGGGCAGCAGACGCAATCGCAGCCGCCACCGCAGATGCGGATGGTAGTGGCGCAGGGCTGGCGAACCCTGTAGGGCAGGGCGCGCCAAATGGCGCGGCGTTCAACGGCCTTTCGCAGGGCTTGATGATGAACGGGAATCAGGGCCAGGGCATGGGGATGTCGCCGGATGGCTCGTCGGGCGGCGCGCCGTTGATGCCGCCAATGGCGCCTCTGCCTACTATGCCGATGAACCCACAGATGGGCGCGCCGGGCTACTCCCAATATGGTGATCCTCTGGCCGCTATGACGCCAGGGATGGCGGGCATCGAGGCGTATCCTACCATGGCGCCACAAATGCAGCCGGGCAATGGTTATGGCCCCTATGGGCAAGGGATGGGCAGCCCAGGCGCGCCACAGCCAATTATCGGCGGGGGCATGGCGACGCTGGTAGGCGGCGCATCGAGCGCGCCGCTCCCTGGCGCGCCCGGCGCAAGCAACGACCGGCTGGCGCAACTGATCAACAACCTGAGCGGCCCTGCGGTGGGCATGCGTGCGGGGTTGGCCAATCTGCCCGACCCCTTGCGAACGCAGGTGGCGCAGGCTGTGCGCGAGATCGAAAACTACGTGGCGCATGGGCTGCTGACGGCGGCTGTCGAGGAATGTCTGCGGGTGATGGAGATCGCGCCGCAGTACCTCGACGTGCATCTGCTACTCGGCGAGATTTACGTGCGCCAGGGCAAGATCGAGCAGGCCATCGCCAAGTACGCGATCCTGGTAGATACGTATCTGGTCAACGGGCGGCTCGATGACGCCATCGCCACCTATCGGCGCATCCTTCAGCTTGAGCCAAACAATCTGAACTATCGCATCAAGTTGATCGATCTGCTGCAAAAACAGGGGCGCACCGAAGAGGCGCTCACCGAGCGCATGGCGGCGGCTGACTCGTACCTGCGCATGGGCTACGCCGACCGCGCCATCCAGGAGTATGAGCAGGCGCTCCTGGCGCATCCCAATAGCGTGCAGGTGCGGCTGAACTACGCCGCCGCGCTGATGAAGGGTGGCCGCGCCGCGCAGGCGGTGGGTGAGTATCAGCGCATCTTGCAGGTTGACCCTGGCAATACGCTGGCGCTGGCCCGCTGGCAGATTGCCCTGGCGACAGGCGTGGGCACGACCCTTGGCTCCAGCACGCCCGGCGCGAACACAGCAGCCGCCAGCCGCGTGGCCGCGCTCGAAACGTTGGGGCGGCTGATCCGTGCAATGCGCGCGGAAAACTTCCGTAACTTCGAAGAGATCGTGCGTGAGTATACTCAGGCGCTTGAGATGAACTCCGGCAGCGCCGAGTTGCGCTATTCGCTGGGGCAGGTGTATCTCGCGGCCACACGCCAGCAGGAGGCGCTGACGTGCTTCCAGCAGATGGCAACCGCGCCCGGCTGGGAGGTCTTCGCGCGCTTTGGCGCGGGGCAGGCGTATCTGCTAACCGGCGATCCGGCGAACGCTGCGCTGGCCGCGCGTGAGCTTGAAGAGGCGTCAGCCGCCGTGCGTCGTTCACCACCGGAGCCGACCCTCTGGACGGCGCGGCCTCGTGGTGAATCCGAAGAGCGCCTGGGGCCGGAGGTGGAGGTTGGCTCACTGCTGGCGCGGGCGTATCAGCTTTCGGGCCAGGTGGCGCAGATGCAGGCGACGATGCAAGCCATCTCACAGCAGCGCCCCAACGACGAGATTTATCAGCTCATGGCCGAGGTTTCTGCCCGCCAGAGCGATCCGCAAGCGCAGTTGCAAGAATACGCCCAACTCGCACGGCAGTATCGTAGCAATCGCCAGATTGAAAACGCGGTGGCGATCCTCAAAGAGATGGAGCGCCTGGCGCCGGACGATCCCGCTGTGCGCAATGAGCTTGCCGAGACGCAGATCTCGCGTGGGATGCTCGATGAAGGGCTGGCCGAGCTACGGGCGCTGGCCGACATCCACATGCGGCGTGGCCGCCTGCGCGACGCTGCGCTGGTGTATCAGCGGATGGCCGAGATCAACTGGGGCATCGAGAAACGCGACGAGGCGCTGAATGAGCTTCGGCAGGCGATCCAGTATGCGACCGACGAGATGTCGCTACGGCACCAGTTCGTGCAATATTGCCTGGAGATCGGCAGGAACGCCGACGCGACCGAGCAGCAGACGGTGATCGCGCGCTACTACTTCTCAAGTCGCCAGACGAAGGAGGCGGTCGCCGCGCTCCAACAGTTGATCGCGATGGATAAGCACAACTTCGAGGCGTATGACCTGCTCGGTCAGACCTATTACTCTGTCGGCGAGTACGATCAGGCGGCGCGGGTCTATCGCAACCTAGCGAAGGTTGACCCCAACAACGCAATGGCGCGCGCCCGTCTGCAAGAGCTGCAAGCTGTCCGCTCACAGGGGTCGTAACCAACATAGGGGAGCGCATAGATTACGCCTGCGCTCCCTTTCCCATGCTGTAATTCACGGCGACATCAGGCCTTGCTGCCAGGCGAAGACCGCAGCCTGTGTGCGATCCGCCATATGCAGCTTGCTCAGTATATTACTGACATGCCCTTTCACGGTTTTCTCGCTCAGCACGAGCTTTTCCGCGATGGTCATGTTGGAATCTCCCTCTGCGATCAGCCGCAACACCTCTAGCTCACGCTCGGTCAGTTCGGCGAAGGCAGCTGGCGTTGGCGCCTTTGCCGTCTGCACTTCATGAATGAGGCGAGCGGCTATCCGTGGATGCAGCGTAGATTCACCACGCGCCGCTTTGCGTACAATATCCGCCAGTTCGGTAGAGTGAAGGTCTTTCAGGACGTAGGAGATGGCGCCCGCGCGCAACGCCGGAAAGATCGCGTCGTCTTCGTGAAATGAGGTGAGCACAACCACCTGAGTACGCGGGCTGAGCCGCTTTACCGCGCGCGTCGCCTCGACGCCGCTCATGCCAGGAAGCATGAGATCCATCAGTACCACATCAGGGAGGCATTCCTGCGTCAGGCGTACCGCCTCCTCACCGGATTCCGCCTCGCCGATCACCTGAAGATCGGGCTGCGTTTCTAAAAAGGCGCGCGCCCTCTGGCGTACGATGCTGTGGTCATCAACGATCAGAATGGTGATCGGTTCGATCTTGTCGTCCACGTCATTGCCTTCCCTTTTGAGAGAACGGACACCGCGCTAGTATGCGTGTCCCCTGGCCAGGCGCGCTATCGAGCGACAGCGCGCCGCCAAGCGCGTTCATACGCTCGCGCATGGAACTTAATCCCACGCCTGCCCCTTCAACCAGATGTGGGCTGAAACCACGCCCATCGTCCACCAGCGTGAGCGTGACGGATGCGTCTCTCCCTTCCACTGTAAGGGACACATGCCGCGCCTGGCTGTGCCGCGCCACGTTAGCCACCCCCTCCTGAATCACGCGCAACAACGCAT
>Ga0070737_10004116_pt1 | contig 14880 bp, 15 predicted proteins | sample Coa_R1_10_FD_66438 | JGI IMG/M metagenome (GOLD analysis project Ga0070737, IMG submission 66438) | Surface soil microbial communities from Centralia Pennsylvania, which are recovering from an underground coalmine fire - Coalmine... | ecosystem: Environmental > Terrestrial > Soil > Unclassified...
TTCTGTAGCGCCGGTGTCCCCACCGGCGTCTTTCGGCGCTGAGAGCCTGCCCTGAACGAAGTGAAGGGACAGCGCCGCTACAGCAAATAGTGTCACTATAATTTGTAATCCCCTGTAAGTGAGCAGCATTTAAAAAGCATACGGCAAATATTAACCTTCTGCCTGCCACTCGCCTGCAAGCGCACCACCTGCAAACGATTGTTGTAATCAGAGGTCTGCTTCCTGCCGCCGTTCTCAAAGCTCGCCAGGCCCCTGCGGCTTGACCTGAAGTAGGCTATAATTATAGACTATCCATGAAATTGGGCCTCGGCCATTCGTTTCGTCAGCCTGGGCAAGAGGATTTTTATTCGAACCATGAGACCTTCCACTACAGACAGAGTGAGGCGGAGCGATGGACGCTCAGCGATTTCGCAAAGAGGGCAATTCCCAAGGATTAGAGGGAGCGAGTGTAAATCAAAATTTTTCTTGACGAACCCTAACGAGTCTTTGGAATCAACGAGCCGTAATTTGGCGGGGGCCTTGAATCGTCAAAGTGGGCGGGACCTGGCGGAGAAACAATTCAACAACGTTTTTTTTCGGAACGAACCCTAACTATGTAAATCTGACACGGCTTATTTTCACATAATGAAATATGTAGTGGAAGCAAATGGGACTGAAGTTGGCGCTTGTCGTTTCGATGTCCGCTGGAAGGAACAGGGTATACGCATCATTCTGGCCACTCTAACCGGTAGCACTACATTCGTGTTACAGATAGGGTAGCGGGCGATTCCAGCAAGCGACGGCTAAGCCGGTTTTTCGGAAGGAGAAAGAAATGGGTGAAATCATTCGAACCGGGGTTTCTCTGGAACACGATCTCCTGGCAAGGTTTGATCAGGCAATTCGTCAAAAGGGCTATCAGAACCGCTCTGAAGCCATCCGCGATCTCATTCGCGACCATCTGGTAGGTGAGGAAGTTGATGAGAATCGAATCGTGGTTGGAAGCCTGACCTTCGTCTATGATCACCATCGGCCACATCTCTCTGAGAAACTCATTGAGGCCCAGCATCGCGCAGGAGGGAAAGTTCTTGCCGCCACGCATGTGCATCTGGATCATCACAACTGCCTGGAAGTAATTATCCTGAAGGGCCGAAGCGGCGAAGTACGGGAATTGGGAGATCGCATTCTGAGTTTTCGGGGAGTAAAGCACGGGCGCCTGGTGATGACGAGCACGGGCAAGAACCTGAAGTAAAATGAGCCAGGGCCCTCAGAAGAGCGCCACGGCGCGAATGGGTGATCCTGAGCCGCCGAGTATCTTCAGAGGCAAAGCGAGAAACAGGAAGAAGTCCGGCAGGCGCTCCAGATTACATAAGTTCTCGATGAGGAGCATCTGGCGTTCAAGAACCACCGGATGGATGGGTGAGCCTCGCAAGGCCGCGGGATTATCGGGGGAGAGGGTGTCCACACCGAGGGCTGCCACTCGCTTTTCGAGCAGATATTGGGCAGCCTCCATGCTGACGCCGGGCCAGTCCGTGATGTACTGCGCGTGGTCAGGGCGCAGCTTCCAACGCGACGACCAGCCGAAATTAAACAGCACGATATCGTCAGCCTCGATCGGCTCGTGCCCCTTTTCCCAATCGGTGATGAAGCTTTTGGGCACATTTTCGTTTTGCTGGAATGCGCGGCAGTCGAGCCGTGCGCCACGGCCCACCAGTCGTGAGAGCGCAACCCGGTCGATGGTGACGTGCGACACGGGATGGGCGTCACTGATGAAGTGCGCTGGCGCATCCACGTGAGTGCCGTTGTGCTCATTCATGACAATCTGATACGTGAGCGACCGATCTCCGTGCCAATAAGAGTTCCAGAGGTCGTGGTAGAACCTGGAGTGGGTGGGATAGTTGGGAATGTGTTCTTCGAGCGTTTGGCTCAGATCGAGCCATTGGGCTTTCCGTAGCCCTTCACGCAGAGATTGAAGATCAAGCATGGTCAGTTGCCTCTCGTCAGGATTGGCGATGATTTAATGCTGTCAGACCGGTTGTCGGTATTCCGTCACCCTGCAGGAAAGCCGAAGCGCCCCTCGAAAATCACTTGTGCCAGTCATTCCCGCGCAAGCGGCAATCCATGAGCCAGCCCCGCTCCTCTGGAATGGCGCATGCATCCCGTCGCTTGGGATATATACGGCCTCGATTGCCATGGCATCACCGTTTGGGAGCGGTAGAACGCCTTTAGTTCCCCCCACCCGGCAAATACATCCGCAGAAAACGCTCGGCCAGGATGAACCCATCCTTGCGGGCCTGCGGAAATTCCGGCGCGTCATTGCTGGGCGGCTCATCCCAGAATGGGTCCTCGTGTTCCACGGCCATGCCGCCGCCGAAACCAGCGTGCAAAAGGACGGTGATGAATCGCGGCCAGTCAATCAAACCCTGACCGGGGATGCGATAACGCCACCAGCCCTGGCCGTGAATTCCAACTTTCTGAAGAATAGGCTCCGTGATCTCGGTATCCTTGGCATGGACGCCCAGAATCCGGTCGCGGAAGTTCCAGGCTGCCTCGTAGGGGTTAATATACTGCCGCACCAGATGCGACGGATCAAACTCAAGCCCCAGGCGGCGGTTGGGGACGAGGCTGAAAACCTTTTCCCAGGCGGCAGGCACGGTGGCGAAGTTGGTGGGGCAGGGGTAATTTTCCCATCCCATGGTGATATCGAGCTTTTCGCAGACGGGCAGATATTTTTCATTAACGACATCCGCAAGCGCCTTCGCCTGATCGTCCATCGAGGCTCCATCCATCCCTCCGCTGAAAGTGCCCACGAATTTGCACCCCAGCCGATGGCCAAACTCCAGGCAATGAATAAACTCTTCGTTGGCCTTCTGCCGCTCGCCCGGGTCACGCGCAATGTGGTTCGGGTCCATGCACTCGATGCTGACAATCTGGATGCTGTGGTGGCGCGCCGTGGAAAGGATCTGGTCGATCTGGGAATCCGAGAGCCTTGGGTTAAAGGAGCGATCCACTTTGATCACCACGCCTTGATAGTGCGCGGAGGCAGCGAATGCGAGCTTTTGAGGCGAATAGTTGGTGATGAGGGCCAACTGTGGAAACTTCTTTTCATGAGCGTCCGGCATGGCGCCAGGCTCCTGCGCAGAGACCGCTTCGCCTGCCAATCCCATCGACGCTCCTAAAGCTGAAGCGCTCCCGACCTTCAGGAAATCTCGACGCCCGAACTTGTGTTCAACCATGATGAGTTCCTCCTCAATTGAAGTAGCCGTCTTGCTCTCGGATAACCGCAGGGTGAGTACCGAATGGCAGTTGCGCCACGGCCTGCACCTCCCTCCAGCCAGGATTATGAAAAACGTGAGTGGTTAAAATGGCAGACTCGCGGCGTACAGTCAATAGGAGGAATAGGCTTCGCGTGTTTTACAGTGGCGTGGATGAGAATAATGGGGGGCGGTGAAACGAAGAAGAGACTAGCATCCTGTAAGAGATGCTGGGATACTTCTGCTGCTGGAGCAAGGAGGCAGGCACAGTTTCCATTCAGCAAGGCTCTGAAGTGAGACCAAGCGATTAGCCCCTCAAACAAAAACCCCGCAGCACCGACGGCTGCGGGGTAGTGGATTGGGTTTGGGTATTCAGGCGGCTGGTCTCAGTGTCGTCTCATGCTTGCTGCTGGGGTTGCAGCCGCCCGGAGTCTTATTGGCCCTTCTTGAGCCCTTCCGTCGCCCCCTTTTTCTTGGCGTGCAGTGTGTGCTTCTTGGACTTTGACTTTTGATTCATGGTCGCGGTCTTCTGTGATTTCTTAGCGCCGGGCCTCCCCGCAGCAAAAACTGGAGCGCCTAAGGTAAGCGCGAGGGCTAGAGTGGCAAATAACGCCGTAAGTTTCTTCATTGCGGAATGAACCTCCTTCTGGTTAACTTCCGCTCATCTTGAAGGCAAGTTCTGTGCCAAATCTCGTTCGCCAGGCTTTGAGGGAAATAAGTCTAAGTTCTACAAGGACTTATCTCGGCAACTTGTGCTGCAAAGGGCCCCGTCAGACGGTTATAACTCTAGGGAATGCCGAAATCGTGCAAAGCGTACCCTAAATCGAATGTCAGACGGCCTGTTGGGAAAAACTCCGCGCAGCCAGCTAAATTTTACAGCAACCCCCTGCATTGAAGCTTATCACTATATGAAATCTGAATAATGGCCGCTATTTTATGATTAAGTTATTGATGGTTAATACCTTATATGTCGAAATTTCCGGTTCTCTTAGGGCCAGATTCAGATGTGTTCGGCAACCAAATTGCGAAGCCCACTGAAGGAAGATTGATCGGAGAAAGAGAGTACGGATATCCGATTACTTTCGTCTGAAATTGTAGATTTGACAGTCAAAGCGGAGTTCAATTGATTTGGGCCCTGCATGGAGAAGGAGGGAGCAGGCTTGAGCCTTTACAATCAGCAATTTGGGTTCTGAGAAAGGAGCACGTGTGAATGAGGAAGCTGATTCTTGGCACTCTTACTTTCCTTCTAATCTCGGCTGTTGGATGGGCAACGCCCTGTACCGGCAGCCTTAACTCATTTCTGAGCCCGGGCGCTAAAATGTGCACGGACGCTAACGGAAATGCCTTCAGTAGCTTTACTTCATCTCTTTCAACATCAGATTCGGCGAAACTGAGCCTTTCTCCACTCAGTTCGGGATCGGGATTTACTCTCTCGATTCCCCTCAGCCTTTTCGCCGGAACAACCACCAAAGACGCTTTTGGCTTCACGGTAACGGCCCCTGCCGGGGTTTCGTTGACGGACTTTGAAGCCACATTCACTCCCTCAGCGGGCGCAACGGGCACAGCCAGTGTGCTGCTGGGGCTGAGCAACAAATCCAACCTCACCGCCGACCTGGGAGCAGGCAAAGCCAGCACAACGTTCAGTGGCGTCAGCTCCCTTGACCTCATCGCCGATATTACAGCTTCTGCAAACGCTTCAGGAACAGCGATTCTCACGCTGATGCCCTCTACATCAAGCACAATGCCCAGCGCGGTTCCTGAGCCAGCGACTCTCAGCCTGTTTGGCATAGGCCTTCTGGCAGCCGGGTTGTTGCTGAAGCAGAAGAAGCGGGCTGAATCTTCCCGCTAATCGGCGTGAGGGTCTGCAACTGCTCAGATAAAAGGCCGTGAGCGGTTAAGAAAGGCAAAGCTTGATATCGCGTGAGAACCTCCCTCCTCTTGCGTGAAAGAGAGCTTTGCCTTTCCTGACTTGTGATGACAGCGTTCAGCCCGCCACCCCCCTGGAAAACCTCCGGTGATTTAGCGCCACCAAGGCTCGTTAATTGGACGGGATGCTTTTAATCTGGTGTATCTGCTGATAAAGCTCACGAGTTTCCGCGCAGCTTTGAGATGTCCTTCCACTGTGGGGTGAATCCCGTCCGTATAGTCCGCCTTGCCAAGCCAACCTGTGGTATCCACATAGATGATCTTTCGGTCGCGCAGTGATTGAACTGCGGCCCGAATATCCTCTCCATGAAAGCCGCCGAAAGGCTCCATGCAGAAAATCGTCGCATCAGGGTACGCCTTGCGAATTTCAGCGATGTAAGCCCGATAAGCAGGTCGGAATTGGGATGAGGGATAGATGCTGTCGTTCGATCCCTGGTTTACAACAACAATTTGAGAAACAAACGAGGGATCAGCCCGCGAGCCCTGGAAGTTCCAGCCAAAGGATTGTGGAGCCGGGGGAACTTCCCCATTGCCTGGCCGAATCACGCCTTGCCGCCCAAATCCAATCTGATTATGGAGCGCGCCGAAGGACATGGCCGTGAGGAAAGCATAGTCTTTGGTTCCGTCTGATCCGTCCGGCCCGATTGCCATCGAGAGCGCTCGAACGCCCTGGGTAATCGAGTCGCCGTAGAATTCCATCCTGAGATTTTTCGCAGGCGGCAAGGGGGAGGTTCTGGCGCCTGCATCCAAAACGAGTCCCTTAAAGATAACGGCTGAGGCCAGGGGAGGAACCCACCGGTTGGCCCTTTCGTCCACATCTTTGACAGCAATTTGCAGCGTGTGCCGATCGCCTTTCAGTTCAGTCGGAGTGAAATTCTTCATGTCAGAATCCAGCTTCAAGAGCATAGGCTGTGAGCCATCAACTGAAACGTAAATCTGCGACGGATTGGTAATGCCCTGCGTGCCAAAAAGTCCGCGAACCGTGTGGCCGGTAAAGGCGCAAAGGATTCTCGACCCCGAATTCACCGTGATGGCCTGCTCTGCCAGGCGGGACTTGTCCCAATGCCCGACGTAACGAATGTTGGGATTGTCGGGCTCAATCACAGTTCCGTTGGGATAAGACTGCAAAGGGCCGGACGGGGAGGAAGGATTGTCCGAGCCGTCCGCGGTTGCAGGTGTATTGCTATTTCGGGAACACGCAGACCAGCCCAGTCCCAGGATGACGAGCACCCACAGAATTCCGGTAAGCCTCTTCCACGTATTGCGCATAGTGAGTTTCCTTCCGATTGAAATTCGTTTGCGGCCCGGCGACCGGTAATCATAACGGATTTTTATCCGCTCAGACATATAATGTTTTAAGCTCAGCTTTGCCAAAGGGGCTCTTTCCTGTCACAGACGGCATATCAGGGCAAGCGCTGAGCAATGAGTCAGCGTTCAGTTGGGGCTCACGACAAGAACAGGCAATCCAATGATTCTTGTGATCGATAACTACGATTCCTTCACCTACAACCTGGTGCAATATCTGGGGGAGTTAGGCGCTGAGGTTTACGTGCGCCGGAATGACCAAACTACCCTTGAAGAAATCCAGCGGCTGAGGCCCGAACGCATTGTGATTTCGCCTGGGCCCAAGACTCCGAACGAGGCAGGCATCTGCCTGGACTTGATTCGTGACTTTGCGGGCAGCAAGCCCATTCTTGGCGTCTGCCTGGGCCATCAGGCCATCGGCCAGGCGTTTGGCGGCAAGGTGGTGCGCGCGCCGCAGGTGATGCATGGCAAGACCAGCTTGATTCACCACGATGCGAAAGGGGTTTTTGCCGGCTTGCCCAATCCCTTTCCTGCGACTCGCTATCACTCGCTTATCGTAGAGCGCGAGAGTCTTCCATCCTGCCTCGAAATTTCAGCCACCAGCCCTGAGGGACTGATCATGGGCGTAAGACATAAGGAAATGAAAGTGGAAGGCGTGCAATTTCATCCGGAGTCGGTCCTGACAGAGGCAGGCAAGCAGCTTCTGGCCAATTTCCTGAGGCTTTAGCAGTTTTCCCTGACTCTCTCTTGGCGCCAAAGCCGTTACGTCGCGCGGCTTTGCAATTGTTTGTAGACCTGCTCGAATGTTCGCAAAGCGGCGTCATCATAAAGCACAAAATAAATATCTTCGAGGCTGGTGCGGGATTTCAGGTGAGCTTCCACCTCTTCGATCATGATTCTTGCGCATTCCTCCATTGGGAACCCTGCCACGCCGGTGCCGATGGCGGGGAAGGCAATGCTCTTGAAAGCTTTCTCTTCCGCTCGTTCCAATGTGTTGCGGACTGATTGGCGCAGCGAGTCAGCCGTTGTCCTGCCCCCTAGTCTCATGCTGGCTGCGTGGACAACGTAAAGCGCCTTCAGATTCCCCCCGGTGGTCACTGCCGCCCCGCCCAGATCGATGGGTCCAATTCGGTCGCATTCCTCCTGAATGCGCGGCCCTCCTTTGCGCCGGATGGCGCCCGCAACTCCCGCGCCAAAAACCAAATCCGTGTTGGCGGCATTCACAATGGCGTCGACCGCCATTTCCGTGATGTCGCCTTTATAAAAATGAATTCTGGTAGGCATGGTGAATCCAGACAAATTCCACCTTATCGCTGCAAAGCTCGTAATCTCCTGTTGATCCAATCCGCGTCGAAGCTCTCGGGGTCAAACTCTTTACCCATCCACTCGACAATCTCTTCGTATTCCGTGTGCCGAGGATTGCGCATAATTTCCAGCTTCTCGTAATATCCTCCGATGCCGCCCGAGTCTTCAGGCGGGCAGGCCCGGGCGCCCCCGATCAGCACGGGATAGCGTGTCTGGCCGTCAGGAGGCATGATCTTTTCAATCAGAATCTCGTGCTCCCAATTGTCCCCGAAGTCGTATCGATAAAGGAATTTGGCTTTTGGACTTCGGAAGAGTTTGCCCAGAGTTGCCTGATGCTCGTCTTTATCTTCGTTTTCGAATACGTCGTCTTCCATCTGTTCGGGGTCGCTGTAATATTCATGTCGGACTTCAAACTGATGGAGATGATAATCGTCCCATCCCATCACAATCTGCACAATCTGATGCAGCTTCGCCATCGTTGTGTCATCTGTAACCAGAACCCTTCTCCAGATGGGTGGTCGACTGTATCGTAGCGAAATCTTCAACTGATAGACTCGCCTCTCCTGCGGGTTCTTTCTTAACCGGGTATTTTCGGCTGCCTTTCGCATCGCCCTCTCCTCATGTTCTGCTTTGGAACTACTGAGACCTGCAAATTACAGCGACAGCATTCTCTGTAGCGGCGCTGTCCGCAGCGACGAAAAATCGCCGGTGAGGGACACCGACGCTACAGCCGAGGCGTCACTGTAATTTGCAGCGATCAATAAGCTCGAAATCAGTAGCGTGGAACGCTGGGGTCAATTTCCTGCGACCACTGATCAATTCCGCCGCTCAGGCTTCGCGCCTGGATTCCCTGCTGTCGCAGCCAAAAGGCCACATCCAGGCTGCGCATCCCGGAGTGGCAGATCACAACCACCGGCCGATCGGAAGGAATCTTATCGAGATTCTGGGGAATCGATCCCATGGGAATCAGAACGGACCCGGCAATGCTGGCCGATTCATACTCCCAGGGTTCGCGGCAATCCAGCAGAAAGATGTTCTCTCCGGCCTGGAGGCTTTCGGAGAGGGCCTGAGGTTCAATCTGAATCTCGTCCATTTCTATGCTCCTGCGTTCCTGTTCCATTATCTGTTGGAGGAAACCAACGAATCACACATCGCTTGCCGCTGTCTCTTGAGCCATCGGGCAAGCTGGCAAAAATACGCCAGCTTCTGCGCGCGTGTCAGGCTGCCGTTGCGTCCGCTCGTCGAGGGTAACACAAAAACTCGCGCGTCAGCCAGCTTCTGCAATTGCAAGCCTAACTGGGCCTTGTGGCCGCTGAATTTTTCATAAGCGGTCTTGCCATTAAAAGCGATGACCCTGGGTGATGCCTTCTGCAATTTCAGCATCAGAAGCCGCGCGCCACGCCGATAATCAGTCATCCGCAAGGAACTTGCAGAACGCGACCATCGCTTCACAACGTCCGTCAGCCCCAGTCCGAATTCCAGCACCCGATAATCTTCTTCAGGTTGAAGGCATTGGGGCGTGAGTCCTGATTGCCAGAGAAAGTTCCAGAATTGATTCCCTCGACCGGCGTAGTAGCGCCCGATCCGGGCGGATCGATCGCCCGGATTAAAGCCGACAAACACCACGTTCAGCCCAGGTTGCAGGTAGTCCGGAAGTATTTGATGTTTGATGCGACTCATGCGCCCAACGTGCAATAAATCTCCCTAGACAAGGTTCTGAAGATTACAAATCATCGTCATAGCATTTTCTGTAGCGTCGATGTTCCTTCACTCCGCTCAGGACAGGCTCTCACCGACGATTTTCGGCGCTGGGGAGAGCGCCGCTACAGTTTTCGTTGTCACTATCATTTGTAATCTTCAGTTGCTATTGGGCTAACTTGGACGCCCTCATACCGCAGCGCTCTTCTTCTGTTCCACGGCGCGACATTCGGCCAGGAATTGTTGCAACAACTTTTTCTGCTCAGGATGCTGATGAACCAATTCCTCGGGGTGCCATTGAACGGCCAACAGATATAAATCGCTGTCGGCTGCTTCAACGGCCTCGACCAGGCCGTCTTCGGCGCGGGCGGTCACCTTCAGGCCGCGCCCGACGCGCCGGATCGCCTGGTGATGCAGGCTGTTAACCTGAAGGCTTCCCTGAAAAATCTCGGCCAGGCGCGATTCGGGATCGGTGAGTGTGACGCTGTGCGTCAGATCGGAACGGTCGCCGGGTTGTCGATGTTTGATTTCGAGAGCCGCCTCATGCTCCGGTGTCCAGTCATTTGCCAGATCCTGATAGAGCGTTCCGCCAAATCTCACATTGATCATCTGCGCCCCGCGGCAAATGCCGAGCACAGGCAGGCGCGCGCGCTGCGCGCGATCCAGCCATGAAAATTCAAACTCATCCCGCTTTCGGTTCACGCGCACGTTCTCGTACCTTCGAGGTTCTTCATAAAACGTCGGGTCTACATCCTCGCCTCCCGTAAAGAGGATGCCGTCAAAATCCTCGGCGCGTAAGCGGCTGGCATCGGTGGCGGTGACCAGCTCCAGTTCCTCCGGCTGCGCGCCCGCTTCAACCAGCGCCTTAAAGTAAGGAGAGTTCTGGCCTTCGTTCTTCTCTTTTTCCGAAACTGAAATCGCGATTTTCATGGCTTCTACCGTCTGGAATGGATTATCTGCTGTCAAGCCGTCTCTGAAGCATTCTATCTTTCAAGAGGATTCCCGGCAAGGAACGTTGACGCGGATTTGCAGATGCTTGGAAGTTAGGCAGCGGAGCGCAAGCCCTTGCGGCAAAGAACGGAGCCATGAATCTGCGCTTGCATAATGAGTTGCCTTTGTGATAAAGGACTCTCCATGTCAAAAACCCGGCTCAGCGCGGTTTCTCTGGTGGTTTTTATCCTCTCGATCCTGGGATGCAGGACTGCGGTCGCCTCCGTACAGCAGATTGATTTTCGAGAGCTCAAGTTAATCCGCCGGACGGAGCCGATTTATCCTCCTGCCGCAAGAAAGAAAGGGCTTCAGGGCAAGGTTGTGGTCCAAGTCTGGGTGGAACAGGATGGGAAAATTTCTCACGCTAAGGCGCTGAACGGAGATCCCGTCTTTGCGCAAGCTGCGCTGGATGCTGTTCAGCAATGGCGATTTGCGCCGGATCGGAGACTTCCGGCTTTTACGACGATTACGGTTGACTTCAGGTTGCCATCGTCTCGCGGCATCAAACTCTCGAATATCTCCAGCAGAGACTCCTGGGTGAACGATAAGACTTATGAATTCCGCGGCAAGACTTATAAATTCAAGGCGCGGAACGTTAAGAATTCTGAGAGCGTCCTTTCACCAAGTCCTGTTTTCGATCCGGATCCGCCCTACACGCCGCAGGCCATCAAAGCCCGCCTGGAGGGAACGTTGACCCTCGATACCTGGATCGACGCCCAAGGGAAAGTCACGCGGGTAGAGGAAGTCTCAAAGCCTCTGGGAAACGGCCTGGACGAAAGTGCGATCACAACAATCCGCACCTGGAAGTTTGCGCCTGCCCGGTGGCAGGGCCAGCCTGTGCCTGTGAAGATTACGATCGAGATCACCTTCAGGCTTCATAAAACTCCCGTCAAAGGGCCTGTTGTCGGATAGCTCTCCACTTCCATTTCATTCATCCATTCATTCAACCGAGAGGATCAGCCAAGCAGCATTGTGAATGCAGGCATTTGCCTGGGCCACGCGTTGGTGGCGCCCTAAATCCGGCTTGCATCACGTGGCATGGCCATCTTGGCCGTGGCGGTTCAACGCTTCACGGGCGAGACGCCCGTGCCATAGGGCAAACCAGGACACTACCCAGGCATTCGATTTCTGGACAGGCGTTTCGCCTTGCCATACGATAGGAGAATGAGGCTTTCGCCCCGTTGTTGAGAACTCCGACGGTGGTGGAAAGTAGGGAATATGACGAAAAAAGATATCTTGCCCACGTGGGGCCGCATCCTGCAGGGCTATCGGCCGCTACTCTCAATTGAAATCACCCGGGAGTGCCCGCTGCGATGCCCGGGATGTTACGCTTACGGGCCCGAGCATCTTGGCGCGGCGGGACCACTGCGGGAGCTCAGCGATCTGAAGGGCGAGGCGCTTGTCGAAGGAGTGCTGGCTGTGATCCGCCGCTTCCGACCCGTGCATCTTTCGATTGTGGGCGGCGAACCTCTGGTCCGATTCCGTGAATTGAATGTGCTTCTCCCCATCCTTGACAGAATGGGATTGGAAGTGCAGTTAGTTACAAGCGCCGTTCGCCCAATTCCCATTGCTTGGAAGGATTTGAGCAACCTCCACCTCTGCGTTTCGATTGACGGGCTTCAGCCGGAACACGACCGGCGACGCGCCCCGGCCACCTATGACAGGATTCTGCGCCACATTGCCGGCCACCGCATCCTTGTCCATTGCACGATTACGCGCCAGCAACTTGCGCGGCCCGGTTATCTCGAAGAATTCGCCGCATTCTGGTCAGAGCGGCCTGAAGTGCGCAAAATCTGGTTCAGTCTTTATACGCCGCAGGCGGGCGAGCGTACGGAAGAAAGGCTTGGCCCTCAGGATCGCGCGAAGGCCATCGCGGAGCTTGTCCAGGCACGCGAACTTTTCCCCAAGGTCGAGCTGACGAAAGAAATGGTGGAAGGTTTTCTTCACCCCGTTGAGTCCCCTGAAGAGTGCATTTTTGCCCAGGTCACCACCTGTCTTTCAGCCGATTTGAATACGCGCATCACTCCGTGCCAGCTTGGCGGGCGACCCGTCTGCAAGGAGTGCGGTTGTCTGGCCTCGGCAGGTCTTGCCGGAATTGGCCGCCACAAATTGGGAGGACTAGTTCGGCTTTCTGATATCCTGACAGCTTCAGAGCGGATAGGGAGATTCATCAGCCATGTGGCATGATGCTCAGGCCCAATGTGGCGGCGCGCCGTCTCCCCAGCGGCGGCTCATCGGGTACAATTTCTTTGAAGTTTAGTGTCAGCTTTAAAAGTGACTGGAGGTTTTTAAAAGGTGACGGACAACGAGCAGGCAAAATCCAAGGGGTGGGAAGTCCGGCGAGTTGGGAGCGTGACGCTCGAGATCTCGAAGCCCAAACGCAATCCACGGAAGCTTCGTCAGTCACGCCTGAAAAATAAGCGTCGGGCGCGCTAGCGGGGTAAAACGCCAGGTTCACGGCAGGCGGAAAATATCAGGCGCTCGCAAGAGACAACTTTTAATTGAATTTAGCTCTCTATACTACTAGCGCCCAAGCCCTGTAGCCCGCGCTGGAGCGCGATCTGTTGATTGAAGTAAGGCTTCATGCTGCAAGGCCGGTCTATTTTGCGGCTGTAGGGCTCGTCGGATGGCGCTTAAACAACCATCCTGCCTCAGGCTTCCCTCGTTGGTAAGGAGGGGGTCAAGGGGGCGCAGTAGTTTAGTGATCTTCAGTAAGGAAGTGGCTTCAGGCGTGAGGTTCAGAAAAAACATAGCGCTGGCTTTCCTGGTTCTGGCGGTGGCCTTGACGGCAATCACGGCCGCCCGGGCTGAAAGCGCCCCTCTGAGCGCAGACGATATCACGCTGCTTCTGATTGGAGGGGCGAGCCCTCAGAAAATGATCACGCTCATCGAGCAACGCGGCATCAATTTCAAGCTGAATCCCGATCTGGTGAAGCAATTTTACAAGGATGGAGCAACCGATGACGTGATCGATGCCTTGCAGAAGGCGAGCCGGAAGGTTAATACACAATCGTCGTCTGCCCCCTCATCGACAATTGCCTCGTCGCCGCCGGCGACTCCAGGACCTACGTTGCCCAAAGCTCCTGTGACAGAAGTTCCGTCGCCTCCAGCCAATCCTCCAACTCCTTCAACCACTGGAACCTATTCGGCGGGGCATGCCGTGCCCGGCGCGCCAGGCTCTGCGGCGCCGGCCATTCGACCTTCGTCCAAATCAGCCGCTCCGGCAGCGCAGCCCAGCGATGCGCCGCTGCCAGACCCCAGCCCCTCAGAGATCCAGCACATCATTCAAACTTTTGCGGCCAAGGAAAAGCTCTTTAAAGAGGCCCGGGACAACTACACCTATCACCAGATCAATAAGGTTGAGACCTTGGATGCCGACGGAAACATTAACGGCGCGTGGGAACAGGATTGGGACATTCTATTTGACAACAATGGGCAGCGCATCGAGCGGGTGACTTATGCGCCGGAGAGCACGCTGAAGGGCATTCTCGTGACGGAGCAGGATTTGCAATCCCTGCGAAGCATTCAGCCTTTCGTGCTCACTACGGATGAACTGCCGGAATACGACGTCCGCTATCTCGGGCATGTGCATATTGATTACATTACGGCTTACGTTTTCTCGGTTCGCCCTAAAGAAATCAAGAAGGATCATGTCTACTTTAAGGGAGTGGTTTGGGTCGACGATCATGATTTGCAGATTGTGAAAGCCGAGGGTCGAACGGTGCCCGAGATTCGCAATCGTCATGGTCAAAACCTTTTTCCACGCTTCAGCACCTGGCGGCAACAAATTGACGGCAAATACTGGTTTCCGACGTTTACCATGGCGGATGATACGCTTTATTTCGATTCCGGCCCTGTCCACATCCGCGAAATCATTAAGTACACGGATTACAAGCAATTCAGGTCCAAGGTCCGCATCCTCTCGGCCACTCCTATCAATCAACCCACATCCCCAGCCGCCCCCAAGCACTAGTGAGGATTACAAATTATAGTGACGACTTCTTCTGTAGCGCTGGTGTCCCCACCGGCGTCTTTCGGCGCTGAGAGCCTGCCCTGAACGAAGTGAAGGGACAGCGCCGCTACAGCAAATAGTGTCACTATAATTTGTAATCCCCTGTAAGCCCGAACGGGAAGAAATCCGGGAGAAGAAGTCTTCTTCGGGTTAAGTCAGAGTCCCAAATGAAAAAATTTCCTAATATTAATGTTTTCTTAAGTAATTGACGATGTAATATTGAGTTTTATATAAGATGGTAGGACGCAAAGCGAATTGATAAATCGACACCGATTGGTCTCGGTTGAAATACATAGATTCTTCGGTGCGCCCCAACGGCGCAGATCACTGGTGGGTGAAAGTCCCACCCAGATAGTTGTCGGTAAGTCTGGTAGCTGACAAGCGGCTTGGTTCGGTAACGGGCCGGGCCGGAGC
>Ga0070737_10004117_pt1 | contig 14879 bp, 13 predicted proteins | sample Coa_R1_10_FD_66438 | JGI IMG/M metagenome (GOLD analysis project Ga0070737, IMG submission 66438) | Surface soil microbial communities from Centralia Pennsylvania, which are recovering from an underground coalmine fire - Coalmine... | ecosystem: Environmental > Terrestrial > Soil > Unclassified...
CGCGCCACCAGCGCGATGAGAACGCCGCGATCAACCTGGCGAGGTACTCGCCCGTAGGCTCAGTTGGAGCCTTCGTGAAGCGCAGAGCCGCGGTAAGACCCGGGCTTCTCGGGCACGTGGCGGGGAAGCGCGAAGCCCGCAAGGGCAACCCCGTGAGGGGTGCCGCGTGAGTGCTATTGCGTACTCGGCGGCAACGGTTCTACAACCCCTGCCGGCGGCACTCGGCGCTCGGCTACCTCTTGCCGGCGAAGTTCGAGCGGAGGTGGCGCGATGCCTCAGCCGCGTAGTCCGCAGACTGCAGTCCACAGGCTGGTGGACTGCGCTTCGAGCGCCCCGCGGACCTCGACTACCCTGTCTCAAGGACCGCCGAGCCGCGCCGCGGCGTTCCGCGTCCCCTCGTCAAGATGTAACCAGTCCGCCGAACTGGGGCAGGTCTAGGCCGAGAGGCAAGAGGGGGTGTCCCCCCGGCCTGGCCAGCTTGACCGTGCCCGCGAACTCACCGGAGCTTCGCCTGGCGTGGTCATGGTGGAACGGTCAGATCTCCGATGCTTGCTCTTTCCCTGAAGTGACCCTTCCACGAGAGTCAATGGTAACCAACCCCTGTCCTGTAACAAGCTGCTCGTAGCAGGTCTTCAGCCGCTCGCGAGCGGTGAACTCCCGCAGTCGGATGTGAACACACTGACAGCCAGCCAGCAGGCTGGATTCCCTCAGGTCCGGATCGAACGTGATGATCACCAATGGTTGGCCAGTGCGTACTCTACCAGGCCTGAGTCTGGGGAATTCGCAAGACCAACTTGTCTTGCTCGCCGGATCGGATGACCCCTGCCGTTGAGCTAGCTAAGCACTGGCTTGACCATGTTCTGGTCGGCCAGGAAGGCTATCTTCCGTGAGCGAAGCGGCGACGCGGAGGGGCCCCCGCAAGGGCCGCATCGATATCGGCCAGCTCAAGGTCGGGATACCACTTACAGATCTCCGAGGGGGAAAGGCCGTCCTCGGCAGGTCGTCGAATGGCGTCGATCGGTATCCTTGTTCCCCCAATCACTGGCTTGCTGCCAAGCGCCCCTCTGCGGCGCTCGATCTTGCCGATCGGCCGTACATCGAGCTCTTGGATGCGATCTCTAAGGGCAGCCACGATCTCCGGTACGGGCACAAGGAAGCCAGCCAGGATCTGCTTAGGGCGCCGTCCGGCACGTACAGTCTCCGACTCCGTGAAGTAGAGCCGGCCCTCATACACCCAGAGTTCGACCTCTGCGAGAGGCTTCTCGTGGTCGAGGGCACGAAGGTGATCGATGGCCTTGCGGATCGCTGGAAGACGGATCCCCTGAGCAATCAGATCCGCGGCTACCCGAAGCGAGACGAGGTCGCGGAAGTCGTGGAGGCGCCGGCCGCCCCGGTGATGCCTGACGGTGTGGCTCGGCGTGATGAAGCGTCGCCGGGCCCAAGATAGGAGGCGACGCGAGCTAAGCCCGGTAAGCTGCTCCCACCTGTGCAACGGTACAAGCCCGGATGGTCCAAGCATCATCCATGGCGGACCACCTCGGGACGGACCTCCGCGGGTCACATGGGTGCACGTGGAGGGCGCCTCTAGCTGGACGCACAGCGATTTGGGCCGCATCTGGCCGAGCTCGGCAGGGCGCCGTCCACTGCCCGTGGTGGTCCTCGCCCTGGCCTCAAACCTGGTGGCCCCGGCCCTTGCGCGTTTGGCCACCGCGGGTGGTGGACCACTGGCCGCCAGGTCGCGAGCCGTGATGGCCGCCAACGGCCGTGGTCCGCTCAACAGGGGGGCCAACGGTCGCTCGGTGAGCGGGGTGCGACCGACGCCCACCGCGTTCATCCCGGGCTGGGGCGTTGCCGGCGGGCAGGCCAGCCGGGGCCGGTTGGCGTCGAAAATGACGTCAGCTGGCTGGAGGAAGGGTTCGGGTCGCTTTGCCGAAGCGAGGATTCGAGCTCATCCTTGGCGGGGATGGATGGGAATCGAACCCACCCGGGACGCCCTGTCGGCGCCCCGCAGACGGTTTTGAAGACCGCGGAGGGCACCAGCCCCCGAACATCCCCTGGCGATAAGCCTACTTGAGGATGAAAGGCCCGCTCATACCAAGTCCCACGTCGGAGTTCCCTACCCGGAGGTCGCGATCAGGTGACAAGAAAGGCGTCATAGACAACTGCCTCGGGAAGGCGCACGGCGGCAGCGATTGCAACCGCTCGGTTGAGCCAACCGTAGGCCTGCGCTCCGGTCTCGAAGCGGAGGGCGACACGGAAGTAGTAGCGGCTTGGCTCCACCCACTCGCCCCGAGCCAAGGCGGCGATCACCTCCGGCGGCCCATGGCGAATGCCACCGGTGGAGATGAAGACCGACGCGCCATCATCGGTCTGGAGGGCGTAGCGGGTATCGATTCTGGCCACCCCGTCGGCCTGTACCAGCTGCCAGTCGGCGCCACCTGGGAGCACTCGGCCGTTGAACCGGGGCCCCCGGAACCGACCGCCAACGATGGGGATGATCCGGCGCTGGCCGGTGCCCACCTCCCCCACCTCTAGTGGCTTCCCCAGCTCGACCTCGAAGCGGGCGAGCAGTTCCAGGCCCGGGGTGGGCGGGATCACCTCACCGAGTCGAGTCGTGGACATCGGGCCGATATCCTATCCCCGGCTCTGACCCTGTCACCAACTGCGACCGGTCTGCTCGCTCACGGCGTCGGCTCGCGCCGGGACGCTGTCCTCGATCCGCCAGCCCACCCTGCGTAGCCGTCTTGATCGCCGCTTGCGAAAGCGCTTTCATAGAAGGAAGCCGTGTCCCCGGCCGAGAGGAGGAGTATGGAGGTCACGATCTACGATGTGGCCCGGCTGGCTGGTGTCTCACCGGCCACGGTCTCACGGGCGCTGAACGGCAGCAATCGAGTGGCTACGACCACCCGCCGGCGGGTCGAGGCCGTGGTGGCACAGCTGGGCTATGAGCCCAACCGAGTTGCCCGCAGCCTGGCCACAAGCGTGACCCACACGCTGGCCCTCCTCCTCCCCGACATCACCAATCCCTTCTTCCCGGCCCTGGTCAAGGGGGTGCAGCTACTGGCCGACGAGCGGCACTACACCCTGCTCCTCTGCAACACCGCAGCCGATCCCGAGCGTGAGGAGGAATACCTGCGTGTGCTCCGCGGCAAGCGGGTGGACGGTGTGATCCTGGTCGGCCTAAAGCTCAATGGCCAACGCATCCGAAGGGCGCTCGGCGAGGTCCCGGTCGTGGTCCTGGATCGTTCCGTGGATCTACCTGGGGCGGCCGTGGTGCAGGTCGATCATCGAGGCGGTGCCACCTTGGCAGTTCGTCATCTGCTTGCGCTTGGCCACCGTGACATTGCCCATGTGGCCGGGCCAGGTGATCTAGCTGTCTCTCGGGAGCGCCTGGAAGGGTATCGCGAGGCACTGAGCGAGGCGGGTCTCCCGTACCGTCCCGAGCTGGTCGTCGAGGCCGACTTCACCGAGGAAGGAGGCTACGAGGCGGTGCAGGGCCTCTGCGCCACCGGTCACGTCTCCGCCATCTTCGCTGCCAACGATCTGTCCGCGATCGGGATCATGGCTGCCCTAAGGGAGCGCGGGCTGACGGTCCCGGACGAGGTGTCGGTGGTGGGCTTCGACGACATCCACCTCTGCGCCTACACCGTGCCCGCGCTGACCACGATCCGGCAGCCGGCCTATGCGATGGGCCGGCGGGCGGCCGAGCTCCTGATCGACGCTGTCGAGGGGGGTGACCCACGGGGGGTGACCTTCGAGGCCGAGTTGGTGGTGAGGGGCTCGACCGCGCCCCCGGCCGGACGGAGGTCGGCGAGGTGAGGCGACGCGGGGTCGGTTTCATCGGGGTCGGGGCGGCGGCCGACCTGCACCGTCGAGCCTTGGATGGCTCTCGGGCCGGGTGGCCGGTGGCGGCCTGGGGGCTGGCCCGGTCCGACCGGGAGCGTGCCCGGGCCTGGAGCGTGCGCTTGCACCGTGGGCTGCGAGGGCTGGTCGAGGACCCGGAGGTGGAAGCGGTCTTCGTGCCCTCACCGTCGGAGACGTGTCGTGAGCTGACCCTGCTCACCCTCGAGGCACGCGAGCCGGTCCTGGTCGGGAAGCCGGTCGCGGCCTCGGCCGTCGGGGTCCTGGAGCGGGGGCGCCGCTTGATCGCGGCGGGAGGTCTGGGTCGGGTCTACGTGACCTGGATCGTCCATGCCGTCTCCGTCATCCGGCCTTCCGGAGAGCTGGCCGCACGCTACCCCGGGGTGCTACAGCAGGTCATGCCCCATCACCTGCTCGGGCGGCCCCGCCGGGTTGTCGCTCTCCGCCCCCGGTCGCCAGGACAGGGGCTCGACCGGGAGGGGCAGGTGGCCCTCCAGTTGGAGACGGCCGACGGCGGTCTGGCGCGGCTCTTCGCCAGCTTTGCGACCGACGACGAGACCAACCAGCCCTGGACCTTCATGGGCAAGACCTCGGGCGACACCGGGGGCTTCGTTCGTACGTGTCGGGATGTGATCGTCGCACGTTCGATCGGGATCCATGCTCGTGCCTACGTCCCCCACGAGGAGGGTGTTCAGAGCCAGGACGAGCACTTCCTGACCCGCTGCTTGGAGGGTGGCGCTCCCCTCTCGTCCCTCCGAGATGCCTACCTGGTCCAGGTCATCGTGGAAGCCGCCTCGCGGTCCATCGTGTCCGGGCGAGCAGTTGAGCCGGCGTTCGAGGACGTCGGCGTCCCCCCGTGACCCCACCTGGCGAAGGGAGGTGAGACAGGAGGAGAGATGAGAGGCAGATCCAACGGACGCTTATCGACGGTGGTCGCCGCTTTGGCCGTGGCCATCCTGGCCGTCGCCTGCGGCGGGGGTGGAGGCACGAGCAGCGGGGCCAAGAGCATCTACTTCATCTTCACCGGTTACTCCTATCCCTACTTCGCCCCCATGGCCCAGGCCGTGCGCCAGGCGGCGAAGCATTACCCCGACCTCTCGGTCAAGGTCATCGACGCTCAGAACTCGGCCTCGCAGGAGATCACCGACATCAACGAGGCGGTGGCGAACCAGGCCAAGGGGATCATCCTCAACACCATCCAGGAGTCGGTCACCAGCGCCGCCAAGCAGGCGATGAGCAAGGGGGTCCCGGTGATCACGATCGACCGTGACGTCTCCGACCCGTCGGCCCGGGTCGCGTTCATCGGCGACAACGACGAGACCCTCGGCAGGGACGAGACCCAGTACGCGGTCCAGTACATGGCTCAGCAGAACCTCCCCAAGCCCTGGCACGTGGTCATCCTGCAGGGGACGCTGGGGGCCAGCGTAACCATCGGCCGACTGCAGGGGGCTATGGACGTGCTCCAGCCATTGGTCAAAAGTGGCCAGGTCCAGATCGTGCTCAACCAGTCGGCCAACTTCGCTACCGACACGGCCCAGCAGGTGACCTCCACCGAGCTGGCCAAGACCACCGACATCCAACTCTTCGTCTGTGGCAACGACGCTATGGCGCTTGGGGTCATCACCGCCCTCAAGGACCGGGGCATCGCACCGGGCCAGTCCACCTTCGTCGCCGGCGCCGACGCCCAGCCCGAGAGCCTCGACGCCATCAAGGCCGGCACCCAGCTCGACACCGTCACCCACTCGCCCTTCGTCGAGGCCTACTGGGCAGTGGAGGCCATGGACAACTACCTGAAGAGTGGCACCAGGCCTCCGGCGGACAAGTTCCCGAGCGGGAACGTCGTCATCCCCATGACCCTGGTCACCAAGGACAATGTCGGTCAGGTGGCCGCCTGGGGCACGCCGCAGAGCATCCCGCCCCTCCCCTACGGGACCTCGAAGTCCTACCCGGTGAGCGGCAGCTGAGGGGAGTGAGCAGGGCACGGAGGAGGGTGGAACAGGTGGAGGTGGCCGAGGTCGCCCGTACGCCGCTGATCAGCGTACGTGGCTTGGTGAAGTCGTTCGGCCCGGTTCGGGCCGTCGATGGCGTGAGCCTAGACATCTACGCGGGTGAGGTGCTCGGGGTCATCGGCGATAACGGCGCCGGCAAGTCCACCTTCCTCTCCCTGCTCGCCGGCTTCCACCGGCCTGACGCGGGCCGGCTCCTCTACCGTGGGCGGGAGGTGTCGCTCGGCTCCCCCCGAGTGGCGCGGCGGAGGCTGCGGATCGAGATGGTCTACCAGGACCTGCGGCTGGCCCCGGACCTGACCGTGTGGGAGAACCTGTTCCTGGGCGAGGAGCCGCGGGTCCTGGGCGTCCTCAGCAACCGTCGGCAGATGCGAGCTCGGGCGGAGCGGGTGCTCCGTGAGCTGAGCACCGGCATCCGGCCTGAGGACGTCCTGAGCGAGCTCTCGGGCGGCGAGCAGCAGTCGGTAGCGATCGCCCGGGCGGTCCTCTTCGACCGCGACGTGGTCATCATGGACGAGCCCACGGCGGCCATCTCGGTGGGCAAGGTGGAGGAGGTCCTGCGCCTGGTCCGCGAGCTGAAAGGCTACGGGAAGACCGTGTTGCTGGTCAGCCATCGGCTCGAGGACGTCCTGCGGGTGGCGGATCGGATCGTGGTCTTCCACCACGGCCGCATCCGTCGCGTGCTGGAGAACTGCGGCCTCCAGGTAGCCGATCTGGTCCACGAGATGTTCTAGGGATGGCGATGGAGCCGAGCGAAGTCCAGGTCGAGCGCGCCGGCGGCCGGCGCGAGCTTGCCCGGCGCTGGGGACGGCTGGTCTCGGGCCGGCCCGGCAGCGTCCGCCGTCCGATCGCCTTCTTGGTCGCGGCGGTGATCATCTCCGGGCTCGTCTCGCCCTCCTTTCTCTCCCCTGGCAACGCAGCCGCGCTGCTCACCAGCACCAGCTTCCTGATCGTCCTGGCAGTGGGCGAGGCCCTGGTGATCATGGTCGGGATGATCGACCTGGGGGTCGAGAGCGTCCTCGCCGCCTCGGGCATGCTGGTGGCCTGGCTCTACGTCTTCCATGGCTGGGCGACGGTGCCGGCCGTGGTCGCGACCCTGGGGACAGGGGCGGCCGTCGGCGTGGTGGCCGGGTTACTGGTATCCCGAGTCCGTATCCCCTCGTTCATCGTGACCCTGGGGACCTACTGGGGCTTCCGTGGCGTCGCGCTCCTGTTCAACGGCGGGAACTACATCAACCCCGACTCGGTCAAGCCACCCCGGCCCTTCGGGTTCGCCGCCATCGCGGGCGAGTCCGGCGGCGTCTCGCATCTGATCCTAGCGGCCCTGATCGTGGTCGTCCTGGCTCAGCTGATCCTCTCCTACACGCCCCTGGGGAGCTGGCTCAAAGCGACCGGTTCCAGCGAGGAGGCGGCCCGGGCGGTAGGGCTGCGTACGCCCCTCATCAAGGTCGGCGTCTTCGCCGTCTCTGGCCTGCTCGCGGCGCTGGCGGGGGTGATGATCACGGCCTGGCAGGACTCGATCTACCCCCTCACCGGCCAGGGTTACTCCCTGGAGGCGATCGCGGCCGTGATCCTTGGCGGCATCCCCTTCACCGGTGGCCGCGGCACAGTCGTGGGCGCGGCCGTGGGCGCGCTCACGATCGGAGTCATCAACGACATGATCGTGCTCCTGGCCCTTCCCTCTCTCTACGAATACATCTTCGTGGCCGTCATCCTGATCCTGGCCGGGCTCCAGGCACGGGGTAGCCTCTTCGTGAAGTGAGCCCCGCCGGGGTCGGCGGTGCCCGCTCGATCCTTGGGGGTCCCAGACCCAAGGCTGGTCGCGACGGCTCAGCGGTCGCATGGCCAGGCAACCGCTTGGGCGATCTCCCCACCTCGGCGAAGCGCGGCCCGGCCAGGTCCTGCTGCCCTGGCCTCCGCCACCGCCGGGGATGAGGACTTGGGGCCAGCGAGAAGGCGCGGCCAGCGTTGGAGGGGTGGGCCCTGGTGGCTGGCGAGGTGGTCGGTGATGAGGGAGCGGTCGGGGTCGGTCACGGACACGGTGCCGGTGATGACGCCTTGCGGGCGCGAGGGACCCCGAGCCCCGAACCTGGTTCTGGCCGTGGTCGTGCGCCAGGGGCGCCGTGATCCGGTGCCCGCCACCAGCCCACCCCGCGCTGCCGGACCAGCCGTCCGGGGGCCCGCCAGAGCGATGATCTCCCCCGCCGGGGCAGGGCGGCCTCCGGCCGGCATGTGGATCTCTGTCCCTCCTCCTCTCATCAGGTGGGCGTGGTCAGTCCGGGTGGCTCTGATTCCTGACCGGCTTCTTGTCCCTCAGGGTCTCGTACGTGGCGAGGTCACTGGCGCTGGCCACGATCGGCGCCTGACCTTGATGGCAGGGCGGGTCTAGCCGACTCGGTGCTGCGCGTCGGCCCCAGATCCGGCTGGGCGATGCGCTCCGCGGGACCCCGTGAGGGTCGAGAGCGGCCGGTGCGGAGACGGCCTCAGGTGGCCGGGGGGACGGGCTCGACCGGCCGGTCGTCGGCCGTCGCTCCGATCCGGCGCGCGGCCGACTGTCCCCGGTGCGCTACCGGCACATGGCCCGTGGCCGCGGCTAGGCCGTAGCGAGGCATGTTGATGTAGATGCACTCATAGGCGCCCGGCGCCACTTGGAAGGTCTCGTGCCAGATGCCGACCTCGCCCCCTGCGCCGATGGTCCGGTTGAAGTGCCGCCAGGCGGGCAGGTGGGGATCGTCCTTGGACCGCGCGAAGCGTTCCAGGTCCTCGAAGCTCCGCCAGTACTGGACCACGGTGACAGTGCGCAGGCCGGGCAGGACCCGGTACCCGAGCAGGCCCTTGGAGCGATCCCGGCTGAGGCGGGCCAGCATCAGGCCCATGGCCATGAACACGGGCCACCAACGGTGGACCTTCCAGGGCCGGTTGAGGCGCATGCCGATCAGGAAGACGACGAACCCGCCCTCGACGGCGGCGGTGTAGCGACCGCGGAACAGGGGGGACATGGTCACCTCCAATCGAATCATTGTTATGAAACGTCGTTATAAAACGACGTTCCGGTATCCTGTGTCAAGTGCCACGACCACGGACCCACGACGAGGCGCTGCGTCTGCGGCTCCTGGACGAGGGCGGCCGGCTGCTCGCCGCCGAGGGCCCCGGGGCGCTCACCACCCGCCGGCTGGCCGAGCGGGCGGGCACCTCCTCCTCGGCCGTCTACAGCCTGTTCGGAGACAAGTCCGGTCTGCTCCGGGCAATGTTCCTGGAGGGCTTTCGCCGCCTCGCCCGCCGCTTCGCCGAGCTGCCGCGGACGGACGATCCGGGGGGCGACTTGATCGCCCTGGGCCGGGCATTCCGTGCCAATGCGTTGGCCAACCCGCACCTGTACGACCTGATGTTCCGTTCCCCCTTTCCGGGCCTCGACCTGGGCGGCGAGGAGTGCGAGGAGGCGCTGGCCACGTTCCAGGTCCTGGTCTCGGCGGTCCGGCGCTGTGTGGAGAGAAAGGCCATCGCCCCGGCTGATCCGGAGGACGTGGCCCGGGTGCTCTTCGGGCTGGTCGACGGCCTGGCTGGCCTGGAGCTGCGGGGCTGGCTCGGCGACCTCGAGACCGCCGGGCGGTGCTGGGAGCTGGCCCTTTCAGCGGTGCTTAGGGGCCTGCAGCCCTCCAGGGGGGAAGGGACGACGGCGGACCACCGGGGGACACGGCCCAGGGATCGTAGGCCGGTCCACGCCTGACGGCCGGAGCTGCCATCACCTGCCGCTCCTGCACCGGCCCGAGGAGGGGCTGGTCTCGGCCTCGCGATCGCGCCGGCCACATGGCGGGGATCGGTCCTCGGCCGCCGTCAGGGAGCCGTGGCAGGGTCCGGCGGTGCCGGACCGGAGCCGGATGGCACGCCGACCGTCACCTCGAAGGTCGCCGGCACCTCAGCCCGCAACTCCTCCCGGCGAGCGTCGGGCAGGATACGGTCGAGCGCGGTCAACACGGCACCCAGGTCGTGGCGGGCACGGGCCTGGTCGACCCCTTCACGCTCGGCGATCCGGGAGGTCAGGACCGCGGGCGCGAACCTTCCCATCGAGGTCGTGAACGACTGCTCCCGGACCAGCCGGCCGAACCGCCTGGGCAGACAGGCGGCCAGGTTCTGAGCCTCCCCCCAGCCCAGTGAGGCGCCGAGCTCGGCCAGCACCGCCGCGGCGGCGCGCTCCGCCTCCTTCGTGGTTCGGAAGACCCCGGCCTCCTGCACGGCGGCGATGAACTGGCGGTCGGTCATCCGATCCTCCTCCAGCTGGCCCACGCCGACGGTGGGCTCGTCTTTTCCCATCTCAATACCGCATCGGCGAACGGGGCAGCGGTCCGACGCCGGCCGGTTCCGCGATGGCTGCCTTGAGGAGGAGCAGGCACCCGATCCTGCGTGCTGGGGCCGGCAGCGTTCCGTTGCGGAACCAGCGGTACGCGGTTACGGGATGCACGCCCCGTTGTCGCGCCCCTTGCCTCACGTTGCCCCCTCACCCTATCGCATCCCCGGAGCGCGGCAGTTGCCGACCCCCTGCCCGTGGGGGACGCCCTTGATCGTGCTGGCCGGGCTGCGCGAGCGGCTCGACGCACCCTACCTGCTACCTCAACGAGGTTCGCGAACGAGGTTCGCGGCCCCACCGGACGGCCCGGGAGTTCGGCTGGCTCGACTGCAACATCGGGGCCAGCCTGCCGATCCCGGAGGCCAGGGAGACGGTCGCCTTCGGACGGGAGGGCCGCCGGGGGCGTAAGCTCTCGGCGGACGAGGTGAGCGACCGCGGGCGGGACCCGGGGAAGGAGCCCGGGAGGTACCTGAGGGAGGCGATCGAGATGCAGCCGACTGAGGCGCGGCGGCTGCTGGCCGACGTCCCCGCCGCGGGTCACCAGCTCCAGGGTGCTCGCCGGGTCTTCGTGGTGGGCACCGGCACCAGCTTCCACGGCGCTCTGGTCGGCCAGTACCTCCTTCGGAGCGTGGGCCTCGATGCCTGGGCGGTGCCGGCCTTCGAGTTCGCCTGCTACCCCCCGCGCCTAGCCAGCGAGGACGGGCTGGTCCTGCTTTCGCATCGGGGGACCAAGCGCTTCAGTCGGGCCGCCCTGGACCGGGGCCGACAGGTGACCGAGCGACGGGTGGTGGTCACCGGTGAGGGCTCCCCGATCGAGGGGCCGGAGGTGGTCCGGACGGTTCCCCAGGAGCGGTCGCCGGTCCACACCGCCAGCCACGTGGGGGCGATGATCCGCCTGGCCCAGCTGGCGGCAGGCCTCGGGGGGGCGCCGCCGGCCTGGGCCCGACAGCTCGACCGGCTTCCGGCCGCGATCGAGGAGGCGGTGGGCCTACGTGACCAGGCCAGGGCGGTGGCGACGACGCTGAACCTGGATCACACGATCCACTTCGTGGGAGGGGGGCCGGCCAGGGCCACCGCGCTCGAGGGCGCGCTCAAGATCCGGGAGGCGGCGTACGTGGCCGCCGAGGGGCACGAGCTGGAGAGCATCCTGCACGGGCCTCTGGTCGGGCTCCAGCCCCAGCAATCGGCGGTGCTGATCGTGCAGCCGGGACCGAGCCTGGGACGGACCCGGGAGGTGGCCGCTGCCCTGGTCGACATCGGGTTGACCACGGTTGCGGTGGGCCCGGCCGCTGCCTCGGTGCCGGCCACGGTCCGGATCGAGACCCCCCGCCTCGACGAGCTGCTGGCCCCCATCGTCAACGTGATCCCGCTCCAGTGGCTGGCCTATGAGGCCAGCCGTCGCCGGAACGTCGATGCCGACAGCTTTCGCCGTGAGGTGGCTGCCTACGCGGCTGCCCAGCGGCGGTTCGCCCTCTGAGCGGCTCCCCGGAGCGCCCGACCGCCGGTCGGACCCCGAAGCGGCCATCTCCAAAATTCCCTTCGATCGGCCTCACAATGAGGTGGATGAGCCTGGGGACAGTCGGCATCCTAAGCCCTGGCGACATGGGCCACTCGATCGGCGCCCTGCTCCGGCAGGGTGGGCTGCGGGTGGTGACCTGCCTGGCCGGCAGGAGTCCCCGTACCCGGGCCCTCGCCGCCGAGGCGGGCATCGAGGACCTGCCTGACCTTGAGATCTTGGTTTCCGAGAGCGACGTCGTCCTCTCCATCGTCGCTCCCGCCGCCGCCGAGGAGCTGGCCGGGCGGTTGGCGGCCGCCCTGCGGGCGACCGGGGCCTCGCCGCTGGTGGCCGACTGCAACGCCGTGGCCCCCCAGACCGTGCGCCGGCTGGGCGGGAGGATCAGCGCCGCCGGTGGCCGCTTCGTGGACGTCGGCATCATCGGCAACCCGCCGCGGCCGGGGATGGCCGGCCCCCGCTTTTACGCCTCTGGCGCCGAGGCGCATCGGCTCGTCGACCTCAACGCCCACGGCCTGGACGTGCGACCCCTGGACGGCGAGGTCGGCCAGGCCTCGGGTCTCAAGATGTGCTATGCAGCCCTGACCAAGGGCCTGACCGCGCTGGCCACCGAGCTGCTGGTAGCGGGCCGGGCGATGGGGCTGGAGGCGTCGCTCCGGGCCGAGCTCCAGCTCAGCCAGGGCCCTCTGCTCCAGTGGATGGAGCGCATGCTCCCGACCATGCCTCCCAAGGCCTGGCGCTGGGTGGGAGAGATGGAGGAGATCGCGGCCACCTTCGAGGCCCTCGGGATGACCCCGCGTCTCCTCCAGGGGGCTGCCGATCTGTACCGTTGGGTGACGGCCACCCGGTTGGGGAGGGAGGTCCCCGAGGTGCGCACGGCTGGCCGGACCCTGGAAGAGGTGGCGGCGGCGCTGACCGTCGAGCTGGGCGACTCCGCCCCTACCCAGGGCTGATCCCCGTCCCCTCCGGCCGCTCGGGAATGGGGCTAGAGTGTGCTCTCATGCCGAGCCTGGAGCAGCTGCTCGCTGAGCGCCTGATGCCGGCCTTCGCGACCGTGGCCGGGGGGCAAGCCGATCCGATCCTGCGCCGGTCGCAGCACGCCGACTTCCAGGCGGACGGGGCGCTGGCGCTGGGGCGTCGGTTGGGCCGCGCACCACGCGATCTCGCCGCCGAGGTGGTTCGGCATGCCCGGCTTGAGGACCTCTGTGCCCAAGTCGAGGTGGCCGGTCCCGGCTTCATCAACCTGACCCTGGCCAACGAGGCCCTGGGGCGGCTCCTGTCCGAGGTGAGCGCCGACAGGCGGCTGGGGGTGCCCTGCGCGACCACCCCGGAGACCGTGGTGGTCGACTACTCGGCCCCCAACGTGGCCAAGGAGATGCACGTGGGCCACCTGCGCTCGACGGTGATCGGGGACGCAGCCGTGCGGCTGCTCGAGTGGCTGGGGCACCGGGTCGTCAAGGCCAACCACCTGGGGGACTGGGGGACCCCCTTCGGGATGCTCATCGAGCACCTCCTGGATCTTGGCGAGGCCGAGGCCGCGCATGAGCTGTCGGTCGGCGATCTGGATTCCTTCTATCGCGCGGCCCGGCAGAAGTTCGACGCCGACGAGGGGTTCCGGGAGCGAGCGCGTCGGCGGGTGGTGGCCCTCCAGCAGGGTGATCCTGCCACCCGCCGCCTCTGGCGGCTGCTGGTTGAGGAGTCCGAGCGCTACTTCCTTGCCGTCTACGAGCGTCTGGGGGTGCGTCTCAGCGAGGAGGACTTCGTCGGGGAGAGCGTGTACCACGACCAGATTCCGGAGATGCTCAAGGACCTGGAGCGGCAGGGCCTGCTCCGGGAGAGCGATGGGGCCAGGTGCGTCTTCCCTGCCGGCTTTACCAACCGGGAGGGTGAGCCGCTGCCGCTCATCGTCCAGAAAGCGGACGGAGGGTTCGGCTACGCCGCCACCGACCTGGCCGCAATTCGCTATCGCACCCAAGGCCTGGGCGCCACCCGGTTGCTGTACGTGGTCGGCCTGCCCCAGCGGCAGCACCTGGAGATGGTGTTCGAGGTGGCCCGAGAGGCAGGATGGTTACGCCCCCCGGCGCGCGCTGAGCACATCGGCTTCGGCTCCGTGCTCGGGCCTGACGGGAAGATGCTGCGCAGCCGCGCCGGCGCCTCTGTGAAACTGATCGACCTGCTCGACGAGGCGGTGGCACGGGCCCAGGCTGTGGTAGCGGAAAAGAACCCCTCCCTTGAGGAGGCGGTCCGACGCGAGGTGGCCCGTGCCGTAGGCATTGGCGCGATCAAGTACGCTGACCTGTCGACCGACCGGGTCAGGGATTACGTGTTCGACTACGGGCGGATGCTGTCATTCGATGGCAACACGGCGCCTTATCTGCAGTACGCGCATGCCCGCATCCGCTCCATCTTCCGGCGTGGCGGCGGCGAGGTCGTCGACGCCGCCGGCCCGGTGGTCGTCTCGGAGCCAGCCGAGCGTGCGCTTGCCATCGAGCTCCTGGGGTTGAGCGATGTGATCGAGCAGGTGGCAGAGTCGCTTGAGTTCCACCATCTGGCCACCTACCTCTATCGGCTCGCCACCACCTTCACGCTCTTCTACGAGCGCTGCCCGGTCCTGCGAGCAGCGGGCGAGGCGCGGAGAAGCCGGCTGGTGCTCTGCGAGCTCACCGCCCGCACCCTGGCGCTCGGCCTCAGCTTGTTGGGGATCTCGGCGCCAGATCGGATGTGAGGCCCCCGGTCGCCATGGCTGGGGGCTCGAGTCGACCTCGCTGGAGCCGATGAGGTCGGGTCGCACGCCTGGCCGCTGAGGGGCGCCCGGTCCTCCTCCGCGGGGCGGTCAGCGCTGGTCCCTTCTCCCTTACCAGAGTGAGGGGCCCATCGTGACGTGGGGAGGCAGGGCGGGCCAAGGCGATGACGAGGGTGTCAGGCCCAGGGCCCATGCGTTATCCTGGCGGGCAACAGTGCCCATGGGGGGTAGACATGGGGGGTATCGGAAGCGCTGATTGGCGCGTTGCCGCGCATCCTGCCCTACGGCAGGGGCAGTCGGGGGGGCGAGCTCCCCTCGGTGCGATTCAACTCCGGGGGGTGGTCGCAGGTTACGGCTCGACGCCGGTGTTCTCGGGGCTGGACCTGGACATTCGGCCGGGGGAGTTCGTGT
>Ga0070737_10004119_pt1 | contig 14873 bp, 9 predicted proteins | sample Coa_R1_10_FD_66438 | JGI IMG/M metagenome (GOLD analysis project Ga0070737, IMG submission 66438) | Surface soil microbial communities from Centralia Pennsylvania, which are recovering from an underground coalmine fire - Coalmine... | ecosystem: Environmental > Terrestrial > Soil > Unclassified ...
AGGCTATCTGCTGGAGCGGCACAATCACGGGTGCAACGCGGAGACCGCAAGCCGGGATTATGTTGTGCGGCTGTTTCCGAATCGCGCAGACTATCGCTATCGGGGCCGGGTGCATGAGACCATCGACGCCTCAATTCTGGCCGGCGGCGGGCGGCTACAGAAAACCGGCATTCGCATTGATCACAATTTTTCTTCGAACCCGGAAGCGCGGCGGCGCAAGAATGAATGGTACATCGAGATTCTGAAGGAAGAAATCGCCGCGGACCCGAGCGACGATTCGCGGCTGGATTTTCTGGCGGCCGAATATCACCAGCTGGAAATGTTCGACCAAGCGACTGAAGTGGCCGAACGCATTGTGCGCGCGCGGCCACTCGATCCGAAGGCGCACCTGTTTTTGGGGGTCTATCATTTCCTGTATCAACACGACCTGGCGCGGGCTCGAGCCGATTTCGAACAAGCGCTGAAGCTGCGCCCGGGCTACGCCGAAGCCGAATCGTTCCTCAGGCGCTTGGAGGAGCAGGAACATCCAGGAACCGCGCCGGAGTAAGGCCTACATGCTATGGTTGGCCAACCTGGTTTCCTCCGGCAGCAGCAGCTCTCGAAGACCGTTCTTCAAATCGGTAGCGACTTCGAAGTAGCCGATCATCATCTCGTCCCAGCTTTGCGGACCGAAGTGAACGGCTCGCGAGGGATCAGGATTCAGAGGATTGGCGGCGGAGTTATCGAAGTGAGCCGTGCATTCGATAGTGGCGCCGGGCGGGAGTGGAAGCGGCTTGGCGAGGTAATAAGAGAGCTGCCAATTGTAACTATAGTGAGGAACTCGCAATAGGATTTCAGAGCGGCCATCGGGGAACACGACGCGGAACTCGAAAGACTTGCCGCGCAGATGCATGTGCGGGAGCAGCGAGACAAGAGTGGATGGAGCATGCAGAGTAACACGAGAATCTACTCGATAGTCAGGATCACCCGGTGGGACCACAAAGCGAATGTTGGCGGCGGCAAGCATCAGCACCCGGCGGCTGGGCGGCTCATGCGAAAGAATCAGGCCGATGCGACTGCGGTCACAGCCCGGCTGGCCGTTGGGAGTGTAGTGAAGCTGGAAGACGAGATCGCTACCGGCTTTAACAAGTTTGGCTTCGCCAGGGTCAAGAAGTTCGGGCATCGCGCCAGGGCCGTAGCCGGCCAGGAACTCGCCGGGAAGACCACCGCCGGCATCGCGCGGGTTCAAAGTAAAAGGAACACCCGCCGGCTCACCGGCGAGCCACTTTGAACCAGGCTCACGGACGCTGACGACGATGTGGTGAGTATGGACCCGATCCCCGGCGCGCACTTCCGCGACACGAATCCAGGTGTCCTTCTGGAAGTGAGTCGGGACAATGACGTACTGATACGGAACGACACCGGATGCCGGAACGTTGAAGGCCACCGGCATTTCGAAGACGATTTCCGGATGTCCGATCGTCCAACCCTCTATCCAATGGATCGGCTTGGGCGCTTCTTTCGGATCGCCTTCGGGTGCGCCCGCATCGACCCAGTCTATGATGCTGCGAATGTCTTCGGGCGAGAGACTGCGATCGTTTGCGAAATGGCCGATGGCGGGATCGGCAAACCAGGGCGGCATCTGGCGTGAGTTCACAGCCTGGCGGATAGCGCCAGCCCACGGCTTGGTTCCAACATAGTCGAGCAGTGGCATGGGGCCGGGCTCGCCGGGGCGGTGGCACGTCTGGCAGTGCTGCTGCAAAACGGGGAGAACGTCCTTATAGAAGGTCAACGGACGAGTTGGAGCCGCCTGGGGAGCAGCCGCCGCAAAGCCGCACAGCAAACCGGCGGCGGTCAACGCCCAAAACTTAACTTGCATATATCTGCGACGATAGCGAATCCATGGAGTCACTGCACATTCTGAAGCAGCCCGTCACTTGCGGAGTACGGGCGCAGGCGGGGAGGTATGGCATCCGGTTCGAGGAGCCAGACTTTGCGATTACGATAATATTCGAGCAACTTGCGATCGGCGACCTCGCCCAAATCGCGCGCCCAGACGATCCTGGAGGCGTCGATATCGGCATCGTTGTGCACCCAATCTCCGGAACTCTGCCAGGGGCCGCGGCGAACCAGGACAACCTGCTTTCCGGGCTGGCGGTCCAACTCGTTGATCACGGCACGATGCATTTGCGCCGCGCGGTTGTCCAGAAAATCCTGTCCTTCGTAGGGGAGCAGCGCGCTTACGACCGGCTGAGCGGCGAAGGCATGGACACCGTACCAGAAGAGAAAATGAGCGCCATACATCAGCACCATGGACAAAAGCAACGCAGGAGCAAATTGTTTCAAACGTTTCAACAGGAACATGAACGCCAGTGTGAGGATCGGAAGAAGCAGGCAGAACAGGGAGGGACTCGCGAGCAGTCCAATTGTCCCTGCCGGCAACAAGACGACATCCCGCGCATGGCGATTCCGACTCAGGCGCGCCAATGCGCCCAGGACCATACAGCCGGCTATCGTTGGAATGAATCCGCCCCAGTAGCTGTTCGTCCACCGGGAGAGCGGGCCGAAAGCGCAGGCCACGAGTGCTCCTCCGCAGAGCGCCCAACCTGGAGTGATCCAGGCCCGCAACATCCAATAAACCATGGCCGACAGCGCACCAATGCCTAGCAAAATACCGGCCCAGGCGCTGTGAAACAGTAGCTGTCCTGACGCGGGCAGGACTCCGTTCACGATCGGCAATGTGGAATGGTAGGTTGGCGTTTGCGAGACAAACGGGGCATCAAAAAAGGCGTGCAGTGGATGCGGAGGATTCGCCAGCCGCGCGTGCAGCATGGTATCGGACAGCAGCAGCGAGCTGAACTCAGCGGAGCTAGTTGCCACCGGAACCGGGGCCCGCGGCAGTAGCGCGAGACGCAGCGCGATGGGCAAGACAAAGAGCGCGAGCATGCACCACACAGGGCGTCGCGCAAAATTCGCGATCGCATTCCCTGCCCATGCATAGCCAAAGATGCAGATCAGCGCGAGCAGGGCGAGTCCAAGCGCAAGCAGATCGCTAACACCGAAGCCGAGCGGGTTGCGCAACGGCACAAACGAGCGAAAGATATGAAATAAATACATTGATGATCAGGGCACATTTTGAAAAGGCGTTTGCAGAGGCGCCGGGGCGTTGTAAGGGATCAATTTGGGCGGCTGGGCGTCCGGCTCGACAAGCCACACGCTGCGATTCGGGTAATAATGCACCAATATTTGATCCTGAACGGCGCCGAGATCGCGTGCCCACACGATTTCTGACGCATCGATATCGGCTGAGTTGTACACCCATTCATGCTGAAAGAGATGATTGGGCCAGTAAGAGACGAAGACCAGTTTCTTGCCAGGGGCTTTCGCCAGCTCACGTTCAATGCTCTCTCTTTCGCCGGAATTCCAATGGTTGATGGAATCCCAGCCCTCAAAATGTTTTAAGGCGATGGAGACGTCCTCGTTATCGAAGACGTGTAGCGTGTACCAAAAGAGAAACTGCGCCGCGCATAAGGCAAGAATGACGGTCGCCAGGCGGCGTCCGGCGGGTTGGCCTCGCACGATCATGCGAGTCAATGTTTGCAGCCCCGCGACGCTCATCAAAAGCAGCAGAGACGCCACGCCAGCGACATAGCGCGGGTAGAGATAGGGAAAGAAGTTTGTGCCCAGCGCGAAAACGGCGCAAGCGATCAGAACATAGATGCGCCGATCCTTGCGCACGCCGATCAGAAATGCCGCCAGCGCAACATACAGCGGAGCGAAAAAGTAGAAGCGGTAGAAGCGCACACGGTATTGAAGCCGCAGCAAAAACTTCGAGACGGTATCGGGTCCCTCGCCGTGAAAGGCACGCTGCGACTTATACTCGAGCTCCTGTTGCGGCGTGAGGTCTACATGCGGAACAGGATTCGATTGAAACGTCAAAGCGGCTGGGACGCCGTATTCGTACTGGCTGAGCACATAGGGAAGCTCGGCAAAGCTTCCGGTAACCGCCTTGTTCTGCAGCCCGGTTAAGATCAGGCCAGGAAGCGCAGCCGCCAGGGCAACGGCGGCGAGTGGCGCCGTTGCGCGCAGAGCAGAGGGCCTGCGCAGAGCGGGCAAGAAATACAGAGCAGCCGCGATGACTAATAAGACGCATTCATAGGGGCGCGTAATCATTTGCAGGGCGATGCCCAGGCCGAGTAGTGTAGCGTCCCGTTTACGAAGGTTATTCGCGAGACGCGGCAAGCTGCCAAACACGAGGCATCCGGCGATTGCCGATAGCGTGCCGCCCGAATACGTGTTCGTCCATTCATTCAGCGGGCCGAAGATGCATACCGCAAGCAAGCCGCCCACCAGCGCCCAAAGCGGCGACGTCCAGGCGCGCAGCATCCAGTAACAAAGGGCGGCAAGCGCTCCGCTTGCGAGCAAGACACCGGCCCAGGGAGTGTGAAACAGCAAGCGCGAGACAGCCAGCAGCAGGCCTTGGCCCAAGGGATAAATGGCGCTGTAGGTAGGCTGCTGAAGCACAAAGGTCGTTTCGAAAAAATGGCGCCATGGAAGACTGGGATTGGCGAATCGGCCATGCAGCAATGTATCGGCGACCAGTAAGTGCCCGAAATCGTCGCGGATGCTTGGATACGGCGCCGGATGGTGGGGCAATAGCAGGAGCCGGAGCGCGATCGGCAAGGCCGCAAGCAGTGCCATGCCGGCGCTGGGCGTCCTAGCGGCGAGAGCGCGAGCCAAGCGCTCCACCAGAGGCGCGATGAGTAGCAAGGCCGCCAGCAGAGCGCCAACGGCGAACGCCAATGCATCGGCCGAGCCGAAGCTGAACGGGAAATCAAAGGGACTGCCAGCGCCGAACGACTGCAATCAATATGTTCGCAAGAGCGCGCGCACCGCGGTCCTTTACCGGATTTCTATTTCATCGATTTGGAATTCGTATTTACCCGTTTCCGGTCCTGCAACGAAGCTGAGACCGCCTACATCGCTGCCATCGCTCCCAAAGCTGTCTATGGGAAATTCATAATGCTTCCATTGCGCGCCCGCTAGAAAGGGCTGAATGCCAGGCATTCCGTTGTTTCCCGCTTTCAGGAGCAGCACCCGGTACGTTTTTCCATCGCCCTTGGCCCAAAAGCCGATGGTCCTTTTGGAGGACAGATTCGCGGCCTGCATCGGCTGGCCCGCGGGCCAGAACGCGACTCCAGCGTACTTGTACTGAGCCGGGCTGTCCTGGATTTCGCCGCTCACCTCGAGCGCACCCTTGGTGCCATTGGCGCCGCCCGCCACGGCTTTCATCGTCGCGGTCGATTTGCCGCCCATTTGCGAATCTGTGATGGGCGTCCAGGAGCCATAGTTCGCGGTGACCTGCCCTTGGTCGAACGTGCTGACCACGCCGGATTCCGAACCCGCCGGAGGAGGAGGCGGGGGAGGAGTTGCCGCACTGCCATTTGCACCTGCTACCTCGAGAAACACCTTAGAAACCCGACTGGAGCTTGGTCCTACCATGATGTCGAAAATTCCCGGTTCCACGACGCGATGCATGTCCACGTTCAACATCGACAACACATCGGGCGTGATGGTGAACTCGACGGTTTGCTTTTCACCCGGCTTGAGGGTGACACGCTTGAATCGCTTCAACTCCATCACCGGCCTGGTGACTGACGCGACACGTTGATGAATATAAAGCTCGGCGACTTCATCGCCCGCGCGCGAACCGGTATTCGTCAGCTCAACGCTGACCTGGGCTTGGCCGCCGGTCTCGATTCGCTGCGGCTCGATACGGAGATTGTCGAAGCGGAAGGTCGTATAGCTGAGCCCATAGCCGAAGGGAAACAGGGGCTGCCTGGTGCTGAATGCATAGGTCCGGTTGTCGGAGGGTTTGTGGTTGTAGAAGTCCGGCAGGTCGCCGACCGAGTGCGGGAAGGTGATCGGCAACTTGCCGCCTGGATTCACATCGCCGAACAAAACGTTTGCCGCCGCCGTGCCGCCTTCCTGCCCAAGATAGAAGCCCTCGAGGATTGCCGGCACATGCTCCGCTATGTAGTTAATGGCCAGGGGGCGGCCGTTGATCAGAAATACGACCGTGGGCGTTCTGGTCTCGACGACCTGCCTGACGAGTTCATTCTGCGCGCCAAGTAGATCAAGGGAATCGCGGTCGCCCAGGTGCTGCTCGGACCACGCCTCGCGATTGGTGCTCTCGTTTTCGCCGACCACCAGGATTGCGACATCGGCGTGGCGCGCCACGTTCACCGCCTGTTGAATGTTGGCGCTTTGCGTGGCGGGATCGATCAGCTTCACATCGTTCTGGTACCAGCCACGCCAGCCTTCCGGCGCATCCGTGATGCGGCATCCCTGCGCATAGACCACCTTGGCTTTTGAGCCGACGCGTTCGCGGATGCCATCGAGAATACTTACGCCATGGCCCGCCTGCCTGGAGTAACCGCCCTGGTGAACATCCGCCGCATTCGGCCCGATCACGGCAATGGTTTTCAGCTTGTCCGGGTTGAGAGGCAGCAGGTTGTTCTCATTCTTGAGCAGGACGACCACCTTGCGCGCCGCCTCGAGCGCCAAAGCCCGATGTTCGGCGCTATTGGTGGTCTTCTCCGCATAGTCCGGATCCACGTACGGATGCTCGAAGAGTCCCACCCGCATCTTGGCCGCGAGTACGAACGCAACTGCCCGGTCCAACTCGCTCTCCGGAACACGCCCTTGCTTCACCTGATCGAGCAGCGTACGGTAGACGGCGCCGTCCGACAAGTCATAATCCACGCCGGCAGCGATCGCCAGACGCGCGGCATCGCTGTAATTCGCCGCAACGTGGTGCGTCTCAACCAGCATCTGCAATCCGTTGCCGTCCGATGTCAGGTAGCCGCGGAAGCCCCACTCCTGGCGCAGTACACGGTCGAGAAGCCAGTGATTGATATGCGAAGGAATGCCGTCAATCTCGTTATAGGAAGCCATTACGCTCGCGACGTGGGCCTCTTCGACCGCGCTCTGAAAGGGGACCAGGAAATTTTCACGCAGGATGCGTTCCGAATAATTCGCAGGCGCGGTGTTGGTGCCGCCTTCCGGCTGCCCGTGGGCGGCGAAGTGTTTCGCAGTCGCCATCAAATGATGCTCGCCGATGTAGAACTCGCCGCCTTGCAGTCCCGTGATAGCGGCGACCCCCATGCGTGAAACCAGGTATGGATCTTCGCCGTAGGTTTCCTCCGTGCGTCCCCAGCGCGGGTCGCGCGCTATGTCCAGAACAGGCGTGAACACCTGGCCGACTCCGGCGGCGCGCGCTTCGTCTCCAGCGGCCATAAAGACGCGATGCACCAACTCCGGGTCCCAGGTGCTTGCCAACCCTAAGGCTTGGGGAAAGCTGGTGCTGCCGCTCTCCATGAATCCATGCAGCGCCTCTCCCATAAACAGCGCCGGAATTCCTAGACGGGTCTTCTCCGCGAGATAGTGTTGGACGCCATTGCGCAGAATGGCGGCCTGACGCGGCGTGACCGCAAAGTCGGGATCGAACATGCGTTGGAGGGTGGTTCGGCCCTGTTCCTCAGTGAACGTGCCGGTCGGATCCAACACCGACATCTCTTGCCGTGATCCGCCACTGACCTGCTCGACCTTCTCTTCGAGCGTGAGCCGCGGCAGCAGATCCGCTACCCGCTCTTCGATCGTCAAATTATGGTCTTTGTATTTGGGAGTGTTCGCCGGAGAGCCCGCGTTCTGGGCGATAGCAATCGCCGCACAGCAGAGAACCGCGAATGCCGCGCCAGCCAGATCGTTTCGTAGTGAGATGCCCATAGGATCGCGGCGATTATATCGCGCCATGCGGACGATGGAAGCGCATTGGCGGCCCTGACGGCTGCAAGCGGCTATATACTTTCAGCATGCAAAAGATCAAGACGGCCATCGTGGGCACTGGATTTATGGGCAAGGTGCACGCGGAGAACGTACGGCGGTTAGGCAATGTGGAGATAGCCGCGGTGGTGGGCAGCCGGCCGGAAACGGCTCGCAAGTTCGCCGAAGGCGCGGGCATTCCGATTGCGACAGACGATTTGAAAACTGTTTTAGACAACAGAGAAATCGTGGCCCTGCATATTTGTACGCCAAACGTGGATCACTTCCCCATGTCGCTGGCCGCGATTGAGGCGGGCAAAGCCGTGCTGTGTGAGAAGCCAATGACCATGAATGTGGAACAAGCGCGGCAGCTGGTGGAAGCAGCCAAGGCCAAAAACGCTGTTAATTGCGTTCAGCACAATCTGCGCTACTACCCGGTGGTGCAGCAGATTCGGCAGATGATCGCGCATGGGGATTTGGGCGAGATCCTGATTGTGCAGGGGACGTATTCGCAAGATTGGCTGCTCTACGACACGGACTGGAACTGGCGCCTGGATTCGAAATCCAATGGCAAACTGCGTGTGATGGGAGATATCGGCTCGCATTGGATGGACATGATCCAGCACTTGACCGGATTGAACATCGCGGCGGTGTGCGCGGACCTGGCGATATTTCACAAGACGCGCAAACGGCCGAAAGGGTCAGTCGAGACGTTTTCGGGCAAGAAGCTGCAGGCAGGCGAATACGAAGAGTTCCCGATCGACACGGAGGACTTCGGCATGGTGATGCTGCGCTTGGGCGAGCGGGCACGCGGGGCATTCACGGTGAGCCAAATGTCGGCGGGGCGCAAGAACAAGTTTGAATTTGAAATCTTCGGAACGAAAGCGGGTGTCGCGTGGAACCAGGAGATGCCGGACCAGTTGTGGATCGGGCACCGGAACGATCCGAACCAGATCATTGTGAAAGACGGCTCGTTGTTTTATCCCGAAGCGGCGGCATTCGCGGATTTGCCGGGCGGTCACAGCGAAGGCTATGACGATTCGCACAAGCAAGTCTTCAAACATTTTTACGCGCGAGTGGCGGATGCGTCCGTGCCGATCGATTACCCGACGTTCGAAGACGGGCTGCATGGAATGATTTTGCTCGAGAAAGTTGCGGAAAGCGCCGCGAAACGAGCGTGGGTGGAGGTTTAAGGCGAACAGGAGCCGGACATGGAAATCGAGTGGCTTCGACGGCATTGCCTCTCGTTTCCGCACGCGACCGAGCAGGTGCAGTGGGGCAACGATCTGGTCTTCAAAGTGGGCGGCAAGATGTTCGCGGTGGCGCCGCTCGAGCCGGCGCCCGCGTTCGTATCGTTCAAATGCACGCCGGAGATGTTTGCGGAGCTGATTGAGCGGCCCGGCATCAAACCGGCCGCATACCTGGCGCGAAACAAGTGGGTATCGCTTGAGAGCGAAGCGGCGCTGCCGGCGCAGGAGACAAAAGCGCTGTTGCGGCAATCGTACGATCTGGTATTTGCGAAACTGCCGAAGAAGGTGCAGGCGGAATTAAGTCGTCCTTAGCCCAGCGCCTGATCGATGTCCCACAGCAGGTCGTCTATATCTTCCAGACCAATCGAGAGACGAACTAACTCGGGAGTAACGCCGGCGGCTTCCTGTTCCGCGAGACCGAGTTGCTGATGCGTCGTGGATGCAGGATGAATGACGAGACTGCGGGAGTCGCCGACGTTGGCGAGATGCGAGAAGATCTTTAAGTTGTTGATGAACTTCCGGCCCGCTTCATAGCCGCCCTTCACGCCGAAGGAAAACACGGCGCCGGCGCCTTTGGGAGTATATTTCTGCGCGACCTTGTAATACGGGCTGGATGGGAGCGAAGCGTACTTGACCCACTCGACGAGATCGTGCTGTTCCAAATGGCGGGCCACAGCAAGCGTGTTTTCAAGGTGCTTGTCCATGCGCATGCCCAGCGTTTCGATTCCCTGCAGGAACAGAAACGAGTTGAACGGGCTGACACAAGGGCCGATGTCGCGCAAGCCTTCCACGCGGGCCTTGATGATGAAGCTGATATTGCCGAACGTGTCCCAGAATTTCATGCCGTGATAAGCGCGCGAGGGCTCCGTGAAATGGGGGAATTTGCCGTTGTCCCAGGGGAATTTGCCGCCATCGACAATAATGCCGCCGATGGAGTTACCGTGCCCGCCCATAAATTTCGTGAGCGAGTGCACGACAACATCGGCCCCATGATCGATCGGGCGAGTAACGTAGGGAGTGGCAAACGTGTTATCGATAACGAGCGGAATGCCGTTGTCATGGGCGATCTTGGCGACCGCTTCTATATCGAGCACGTTGCTCCGTGGATTGCTGATCGTCTCCGCATACAGCAGTTTGGTTTTAGGCGTAATTGCTTTGCGAAAGTTTTCCGGATCATCAGGCTCGACGAAGGCGAAATCGTAGCCAAGACGGCGCATGGTGACACCGAATTGCGTGAATGTTCCGCCGTAGAGGGTGCTGGCGGAGACGATGTGATCACCCGGTGCGGCGATGGTGGAAAGCGCCAGAAACTGCGCGGCTTGACCGCTAGCTAGCGCCAAGGCCGCCGCCCCGTTTTCAAGGGACGCCACGCGAGTTTCAAGCACCGCAGTGGTCGGATTCATAATGCGCGTATAGATATTGCCGAACTCCTGGAGCGCAAAAAGGCGCGCGGCATGATCGGTGTCGTCGAAGGTGAAAGAGGTCGATTGATAGATGGGAACTGCACGAGCGTGCGTGGCGGAGTCTGGATCATAGCCCGCGTGAAGGGCGCGCGTGTTGAACCCGAGCGGGCGGTCAATGTCTTTGGTCGGCATGGAACTCAGTATAAGAGGCGAGTGCAGGCTTGCGCGAGTCCCACAAGCTCCAGCCGGCCAGTGCAAGACCCACGGCAAGGCACGACCATGCGAACCAGTCGCCGTGGCGCGCGTAAAAGGTCGTGCCCTGCACGGTGCCGTAGTTCATCAATGCGCCGAGCTGTTCATAAGACGGCAGGCGGCTGGTAATGCGGCCGGAAGGATCGATGACGGCGGTGATGCCGTTGTTGGTCGAACGGATGAGGAAGCGGCGATTTTCGACCGCGCGCATACGGACTAGCTCCAGGTGCTGTTCGCGGGCGTCGCTGCGGCCAAAATAGGCGTCGTTTGAGAGATTGACCAGCACGTCGGCGCCTTGGCGCGTGAATTGCCGAACCAGGTCCGGAAATGCCGATTCGTAACAGATAAAAACGCCGAGGCGATGACCGGCCGCGGGGAGGATCTTGATGTCGTGACCCGGAATGAAGTCGCCCGCCTCCTGGGTGATGCGATTGACGAAAAAGAAGAGAGGCGGGACGAATTCACCAAACGGCACCAGGTCGATTTTGTCGTAACGACCGAGTTCGAGGCCATCAGGTCCCAGCAGCACAGCCGAGTTCATCGGCTGATGCGTAGGCGTATAGGCGACCGTGCTGAACAGAAAATACCCGTGATGCCGCGCAATCTGTGAGGTTGCTTCACGAAATTCCGGATCATCGTAGTAGTAGAGGGGCGCGGGCAGCTCAGGCCAGATGACTAGAGGCGCAGGCATGATACGGGAAAGAAAGCTGAGCTGCTGTTCGGTCGTCTGTTGTAAGAGGGCAGTCCACTGGATTTCCGGATCGATGTCGGGCTGAATAACCAGGGCCGTATTATTCGCGGGTAGGTGTTCCGGGATGGCGGGGAGGAGCCAGAGCAGAGGCAGAGCAAGCAAGGGGAGCAGGTGCGTGCGCGGCTGGCGAACAGCGACACAGGCAGCCCCCGCAGCCAGCATGGCAAATACGAACGAAAGACCGTAAACGCCGACGAAAGGGGCAAGGCGCAGGGGTACGGACATATCGATTCCCGCGTTGCCAAGATCGAGCCAGGCGAACCCAAAGGTGGCGTGGGTGCGTTCAAGACCGGCCCAGAGCGCGGCGACGGCTGGTAGCGCATAAGAGCGCTGCAGCAGCGGCCCGGCCAGGCAACCGAACAACGCCAGGTGCAGACCCTTGAGGATAGCGAAAAGGAAGAAGGACGCCCAACCTCCCCAGCGGCCCAGGCCACCGTAAACTTGCAGCACGAATTGTATCCAGGTGCAGACCAGGAACCAATAGAGAATTCCAGCGGCCCAGCCATACGTGAAGCGCTGCCATGCGTTCGGGGTACGCGCGAGAGCGATGAGAAGGGGCGTGAGCGCGACAGGCGCGAGGAAGTGGAGGTCGAGACGCGGGAAGGTGGCGAGCAGCAGCAGCGCGGAGAGCAGCGATAAGGCCGCATTCAGCAGAACGCGGCGGTAATAGGGCGAAAAGGCTGTGAGCAGCCTAGGCATGCGCCTGGGCGGCCTTTTGACTGACACGATCAGCCATGTAAGAGCTGCGGACGAGAGGGCCGCTAAACACCATCTTGAACCCGATGGAGAGGCCATAATCGCGATACGCGTCAAACTGCGCCGGCGTGACGTAGGCAGCCACCGGCAGATTGCGGCGAGTCGGCTGAAGGTATTGCCCGATGGTTGCGATATCTACGCCAGCGGCGAGAATGTTGCGCAAGAGTTCGTGCACTTCGTCGCTCGATTCGCCGAGGCCTGCCATAAACCCGGACTTCGTCAATGCGCCAGGGTAGTGTTGTTTCGCAAATCGGAGAACGTCCAGTGACTGAGTATAATTGGCCTGCGGGCGCACGCGGCGGTAAAGGCGGCGGACCGTTTCCATGTTGTGGTTGAACACATGCGGGGCCGCATCGAGCACACGCGCGACGGCGCGAAAGTCGCCACAGAAATCGGGCGTGAGCACTTCCACCTGCGCCCGCGGCAGCGCTTCACGAACGCGGCGCACGGTTTCAGCGAAGTGATGCGAGCCGCCGTCCGGCAAATCGTCACGATTCACGGATGTGATCACCACATACCGCAGGTTCATACGAGCGGCCATATCGGCGACGTGCGCCGGCTCGCTCGGATCGAGAGAGAACTCGCGCTTGGCGGGCGAGCCTTTAGGCACCGAGCAAAAGCCGCAGCCGCGCGTACAGAGGTTGCCGAGAATCATGAACGTCGCCGCGCCCCGATGGAAGCACTCGTGAATGTTGGGGCAGCGGGCGGATTCGCACACCGTATGCAAGCGGCGCTGCCGTAGCTCGGTTTTGAGCTGATGGACGGACTCAAAATGCGTTCGGCCTTTACGCAGCCAAACCGGCAAACGGGGCTGCGCGGTCTCAATCTGAACAAACGTGGACACGAAATTTCATTCTGGCATGCGGTATCAAGCGGCGCGGATGCGCTTGGGGCATGCTGGTAAAAGGTGCAATACAGGCATGTCCGGTTTCGATCCCATTGTCGAGCGTTGGTTCACGGACCGCTTCGGCTCCCCGACTGAACCGCAAGCGCTAGGCTGGCGCGAGATTGCCGCCGGCCACGACACGCTCATCTCCGCGCCCACCGGGTCTGGAAAGACACTGGCCGCTTTCCTGATCTGCGTGGATCGATTGGTTCGAGCGGCGCGCATGGGGACGCTAACGGACCAGACGCAGGTCGTCTATGTCTCGCCCTTGAAAGCGCTGAGCAACGACGTGCACCGGAACCTGGAGACGCCGCTCGCGGAGATCGCGGCGCTGGCGAACCGGGAAGGCGTTCCCCTGCAGCCGATTCGAACGTCTTTACGGACAGGCGACACGCCGATGATCGATCGAGCGCGGATGCTGAAACAGCCTCCGCACATTCTGGTGACAACGCCCGAGTCGCTTTTCATTCTGCTCACCGCCGAAAAGCCGCGTGAGATGCTGTGCACCGCTTCTACCGTCATCGTGGACGAAATTCACGCGATGGCCGATGATAAGCGCGGCTCGCATTTGGGGTTGTCGTTAGCGCGGCTGGATGCGTTGACGGGTCGGCGAGCGCAACGAATCGGTTTGTCGGCTACCGTCAAGCCCATCGAAGAGGTGGCTCGCATGCTCGGTTCGAAGACTCGAATCGTGGATATCGGGCACCGGCGTGAGATGGAGCTCGCGGTCGAGGTCCCGCGAGATGAACTCAGCGTGGTTGCCAGCACCGAGATGTGGAACGAAATCTATGACCGCGTTGCGGAACTGATTCTGGAGCACCGTACAACGCTCGTGTTTGTCAATACCAGGCGCTTGTCCGAACGCGTTGCCCATGCATTGGGAGAGCGTTTGGGCCCAAACACAGTGTTGCCCCACCATGGCAGCCTTTCGCGCAACTTGCGATTGGATGCCGAATCGCGATTGAAGAAGGGCGAACTGAAGGCGGTGGTCGCGACCGCGTCATTGGAGCTTGGCATCGATATCGGCACTGTTGATCTGGTTTGCCAGATTGGCTCGCCGCGTTCCGTCGCGGTAGCGTTGCAGCGCATCGGACGGTCCGGACACTGGGTGGGGGCCAAGCCCAAGGGGCGCTTGTTCGCAACCACGCGAGACGAGCTCATCGAGTGTGCCGCGCTCGTTTCGGCCATTCGCAAAGGTGAGCTGGAGCAGATCGAAATTCCGGAGAACGCGCTCGATATTCTGGCTCAGCAAATTGTCGCAGCGGCAGCAGCCGAGGCGTGGAAGGAAGATGATCTCTACGCCTGTTTCCGTTCCGCTTATTCATACCGTAACCTGGCGCGCAGAGATTTTGACGCAGTGATCGAAATAATGTCCGAGGGCATCGCAACGTCGCGGGGCCGCAGCGGAGCGCTATTGCACCGGGATCGAGTGAATGGGCGCGTGAAGGGCCGTCGTGGCGCGCGCCTGGCGGCGATTACTTCGGGGGGTGCAATTCCGGAAAACGCAAATTATGCGGTGATCGCAGAGCCGGACGCCAAGACAGTGGGAACTCTGGACGAGGATTTCGCGATCGAGAGTCTTGTCGGAGACGTATTCTTGCTCGGAACTCACTCCTGGCGCATCAAGCGCGTGGAGCCTGGACGCGTGCGCGTGGAGGATGCGCACGGGGCGGCTCCTTCCATTCCATTCTGGTTGGGTGAAGCGCCGGGGCGTTCGCGGGAACTGTCAGCCGAGGTGGCTTGCGTTCGTGAACGAATCATGGCTGATCCAG
>Ga0070737_10004120_pt1 | contig 14872 bp, 12 predicted proteins | sample Coa_R1_10_FD_66438 | JGI IMG/M metagenome (GOLD analysis project Ga0070737, IMG submission 66438) | Surface soil microbial communities from Centralia Pennsylvania, which are recovering from an underground coalmine fire - Coalmine... | ecosystem: Environmental > Terrestrial > Soil > Unclassified...
GGGATAGAGGAACTGAAAGAGCAGATATTCCAGTCACTCTCCCTCATAAGGGTGTTTCTCAAGGACAAGTCAGGTTATGTCGATTTGGAGAGGCCAATGGTTCTCAGGTCAGGAGCCACAGTCAGGGATGTGGTCAGGAAAATAAGCAGGGAGATGCTCCAGTCATTCCGTTACGCAATTCTTACTGGCCCCGGGAGAAAGATAGGGGAACAGAGGGTTGGCCTGGACTTTTACCTCATGGACGGGGACACAATAACGATAATAAGCAGGAACTGATTGAAATGAAGACACATGTTGTCATATTCAGGGGAAGGGTGCAGGGGGTAAATTTCAGGCGCTCCTTCGCCGAACTGGCCAGGCTTCATTCCGTCAGAGGGACAGTTGAGAATCTGCCCGACGGGTCTGTAAGGGCGTGTTTGCAGGGCGATCCTGAAGAAATAGCGGAACTCCTGGGGGAAGCAAGATCTCACATCAGGGCTGCCAGAATTGACAGCATTGAAGAAACAACGGAGGATATGGGGGAAATGGAGGGTTTCAGGATCCTCGGTTAGGTCACTTCACGATCTTATACTTGAAGCCCAGTTTGTCCAGCCTTCCGACAAGTTCCTCAAGGTGCCCTTTGTCGCGGAGATTCACTGAGAATGTTATGGTCTGGTAGCCAACAGGGGTATCCTGCGAGAGGTTGTCAACTTCCGCGTGGAAGATGTTTCCGCCAGTTAGATACACCTCCTGGGAAATCTTGTGCAGCGTTCCAGGCCTATCTGGTATCTTGAACTCAATTCTGACCAGCCTGTCCTCAAGTTCCATAGACTTGTATATGATCTTGGAAAGCAGCAGGAAGTTCATGTTTCCTCCTGACAGCACAACAGCAACCTTTCTACCCCTGACATCGATCTTTCCGTCCAGTACAGCCGCGAGCCCCGCAGCACCTGACGGCTCCACTAGTGTTTTGTTCCGCTCCAGGAGCTTGTAGATTGCATATCCTATGGACTCGTCGCTGACCGTGACGATCTCATCAACGTACTTCTTGGCAATTTCAAATGTCAATTCACCCGGATATTTCACGGAGATACCGTCCGCAATGCTTTCTCCGCTTGTGTGCGGCACAATCCTGTTCTCCTGAATCGATCTCAGCATTGAGTCTGAAAGTTCAGATTCAACACCGACAATCCTGACCCTCGGATTGAGGCTCTTTGCGGCTATAGCTATTCCGGATATCAACCCCCCTCCTCCCACCGGAACAACTATGGTATCGATCTCCGGACGATCCTGCATTATCTCAAGCCCTACTGTACCCTGCCCTGCTATGACGTAGGGATCGTTGAAAGCCTCTATGAATACCCTGTTCTCCTTTACGGCAATTTCATCCGCGTAAGACTTCGCCTCCGTGTAGTCATTGCCCTTGAGCACAACCTTGGCACCATATCCCTGAACTGCATTGACCTTTGCAGGGACCGAGTACTGAGGCATAACTATCTTCGCATCGACCCCGTTCACAAATGCGGCATACGCAACTCCCTGGGCATGATTTCCTGAACTGGCAGTTATGACACCTCTGGACCTTTCAGCGGGGGAAAGTTTAGAAAACCTGTTCAATGCACCTCTGGCCTTGAATGAGCCTGTCTTCTGGTGGTTTTCCATCTTGAAATACAGGTCTCCTCCACACATTCTGCTGAATGTTGTAGAAAAGAGCAGTTCTGTGCGGTTTATCTTGCCAGTGAGGTAGGCCGCTGCCTCTTTCACATATTCTATCGTCGGTATCTTAAGCATTCTTTGACCTCTGCCTTGAGAGATATGATTCGATCTCATTATTTATAGCACTATATCTTTCCTCAATATCTTCAGTAAAGAAATGAATCTTCATTATCTGTTCCGCCACGTAATCATTGTCCTGTATCGATAGCAGATTTATCCTGATGTTCTGTATCACGCCAAAGGCAGCGGATCTGGCAAATTCGCCGGCACAACCGCTGTCCGTGATAGCACTTTTCAGGCCGTATTTCGTTAGCGTTAGGGCATCATCAAGAATTGACGATGCCACTGCGGCAATTTTCCATGGGACCTCAATAGCCTTTTTTGCTGCCTCCGCCAACCTTTTTGCACGTATCTCCACATGTTCAGGAGTGTCGCGGGGAAGTTTCCAGGCTTTGACGATCTCCTGAAAAGCATCCTCATCCATCCTCATGAGGTCCTCAAGGTCACTCTGTCTGGAAGCTGCAGCTTTGAGAATTTCGACTACAACATTGGCACTTTTTTCATAGCCTTTCTTCCCGTTTGTGAGACCGGCGACCATTGATACCAGGGAATTAGCTATTATGGCTACAGCAGCGCTTGCAGCGCCGCCACCAGGAGTAGCAGTTGGTTCTGCAAGCCTTTTTATGAAATCATCCATCGATACCATTTATTCACCCCACATCTTCCGTTCAAGAATCTGAGATGTTTTGAAGCCGTTGAGCTGAAGGTAGAACCTAGCAGACTCAACAATGGCTTCAAGGGGCGTCAACCCAACTATCTCTGACTCATGTATTGATATTCCATATCTTGAAGCCTCAAGCTTCACGAGCTCAAATGCCCTGTAGATTGGGGTTTTCCTGAAGTTTGTCAGGTTCATGGATATCTGGACCTTCTTTTTATCCTGCAGATAGAACGCGAGAGCCTTAACAAAAGACAATCCACCGTCCTTGGCACGCATCGCTCTGGCAATCTTTTTGCCGACTTCGAGGTCTTCAGTGTTAAGGTTCACATTGAAAGCTATCAGAAAGTCCCTCGCCCCTATTATTGAAGCTCCAGCCTTCCCAAGAGACGCCGGGCCGAAATCAGGTTTCCACTGGGGTAGCGTTATTGCCTCCTTGAGCTGTTCGTACTGGAAATTCTTGTTCCTGATATCTTCAAGATTCTTCCTGGTTGGCTCCATTGCAGCCTCTCCATACAGATAGACCGGAATCCCAATTTCCTCGGCTACCCTCTTTCCAAGAGACCTTGCCAGTTCCCTGCATTCATCCATGGTAACTTCGGATATTGGAATAAATGGAACCACATCAGCGGCGCCAAATCTGGGATGTTCTCCTCTATGTACATTAAGATCAATGACCTCAGCCGCTTTCTTTATGCCCCTAAATGCTGCCTCTAGGACTTTATCCTTATCACCCACGAACGTCACAACGCTTCTATTGTGGTTTTCGTCCATCTCAGTGTCCAGGAGCTTTATTTCCTCAACGGACGTTATGGAATCTACTATCATCTGAACTACTTCCTTATTTCTTCCTTCACTGAAGTTCGGGACACATTCAACTAGGCTCATATCAATGGAATCCATTGGTCCTATTAAAATTAAAATCAGGGCAAGTGGGTCCTGAAAGGATTATGTCGGATAGGATATGGATTGTTGCTCCTATAGGTAAAAAAAGAATTAAATACGGATATGGTGTAACACATCAGTTATCAAATCGTTGATCAGACATGATCTCAAAACAACATCAGAGAGGACAATGCAAATATCTTTATTTGCAATTAATAAAACAGAATAGAAAACAGTAAAGATTTAGAAGTCCAACGAGATGATAATGTTACCCGCGCTTTCGGGCGCTGAAAATAAGGAGTGAAAAAATGCTCACGAACGAGGAGTACAAGATTAAGAAGATAATTAAGCGGGATGGCACCGAAGTAGATTTTGACAAGACGAAGATCACCAGGGCAATTTACAAGGCGATGCTTTCTGTTAAAACCGGATCAATGAGAGAGGCAGAAGAAATAGCAGACAAGGTGGTAAAGGAGGTTGAAAAGGAAACTCTGAAACCAACCGTTGAACAGATACAGGACAAGGTCGAGTCCGTTCTCATGGCGTCATGGAAAAAGGGGAACAGGTACAATGAAGTGGCAAAGGCATACATTCTCTACAGGGAAAAAAGGCGCGCAATACGAGAAGAAAAGGAGAGAATCGGGGTAAAGGACGACCTGAAACTGTCCATTAATGCCATCAAGACTCTTGAGGCAAGGTACCTCCTCAAGGATGAAGAGGGAAAGATAATAGAAACACCAAGCCAGATGTTCAGGAGGGTGGCCTCAAATGTTGGAATAGTAGAGCTCCTATATGACTACCGCACATTTCAGAAGAAAGGCGTTCTCCCGGAGAACGGAAAGCTGATTGGAGCCCTTACGAATTCTCAGCTCGAGGTACTGGAGAGGGCTTTCAAACACCTTGTGGCCGAGAAGGAATTGACTGGGACTTTTGAGGAGTTCCTCAATTTCGTCTACACAAAACCCACAAGCGCTTCTGACAAGATAGAGAAATTCTATGAAATTATGAAGAACCTCGAGTTTATTCCCAATTCCCCTACCCTGATGAATGCTGGCACCAAGCTGGGCCAACTTTCAGCTTGTTTTGTCCTACCCGTTGGGGACAGCATAGAGGAAATATTCGACGCGCTCAAGTATCAGGCTATGATCCATAAGTCCGGGGGAGGGACGGGATTCTCGTTCTCGAGGCTGAGGGAGAAGGATGACATTGTGGGATCCACAAAGGGCGTTGCCTCTGGCCCCGTCTCGTTCATGAAGATATTCGACATAACCACAGATGTCATAAAACAGGGAGGGAAGAGGCGTGGTGCGAATATGGGTATCCTGAGGTTTGATCACCCCGACATAATGGAATTCATTATGAGCAAGGATGCCGAAAACACGGTGCTCAGCAATTTCAACATATCTGTGGGAATGACGGACGAGTTCTTCGAAAAACTCGACTCTGACGGTTACGTAGAACTTCGAAGCCCGAGGAGCGGCAAGGTTGTGAACAGAATAAAGGCCAGGACCATGTGGGAAGCAATAATAAACAAGGCATGGCAGACTGCAGATCCGGGTCTTGTGTTTCTGGACGAAATCAACAAAAAGAACCCTGTCAGGCATATTGGTGAAATAGAGGCCACAAACCCATGCGGCGAACAGCCCCTGATGCCTTATGAATCCTGCAATCTTGGCTCCATAAACTTGGGCAAGTTTGTCAAGAACGGGGAAATAGACTTCGAGCACCTCAGGGAGGTTATAAAGCTGTCTACCAGGTTCCTTGATGATGTGGTGGACGCTAACAAGTTCCCAGTGGACAAGATCGAGCAGATGGCCAGGCTCACAAGGAAGATAGGGCTTGGTTACATGGGTTTCGCAGACATGCTGGTCATGCTTGGCATCCCGTATAACAGCGGAGAGGGTCTCGAAATAGGGGAGAAGGTCATGAGCTTCCTTCAGGATGAATCCCACGCCGAGTCAACCGCACTGGCTGAGGAGCGTGGCGTATTTCCCGGGTGGTATGGCTCTACCTGGGAGGAGAACCGCATCCTGATGAGGAACTCCACCACTACAACAATAGCTCCCACAGGCACAATCTCGATCATAGCAAACTGCTCATCGTCAATCGAACCGATATTTGCTCTGGCATTCGTGAGGCATGTCCTGAACGGGCAGGAACTGATGGAGGTTAACCCATACCTGGAAGCAACTCTGAGGGAAAGATCGCTGTACTCAGATGATCTCATGCATGAAATAGCGAAGACAGGCACCCTGCATGAGGTTGACCTCCCGGAGGACATCAAGAGAGTTTTCGTCACAGCACATGAAATTGATCCTGAATGGCATGTACTTATGCAGGCAACATTCCAAAGATACTGCGATTCTGGCGTGTCCAAGACAATAAACCTGCCTTCCACAGCTACCCCTGAAGACATAGCCAAGGCCTACAGGATGGCAAAAGACCTGCACTGCAAGGGTATAACCGTATACAGGGACAAGAGCAAGGTTGAGCAGGTTCTCTACGCAGGCACCGCCGCAAAGAAAAAGGAGCCGGAAAAAGTTGAAGAGCGAAGGCCCGAGGCAGAGAAGAATGTCATCGAGCTCATAGCTAAGGTTCCGGACAAGTATCTAAAACTCGACGCCACATTTGACCCCGCCTGTCCTACGGGAAAATGTGACAAGTGAGTCAAAAATTACATCCTTTCTATTACAAGTGAATTTGCCATACCGCCTCCCTCGCAGACAGCGATGAGGCCTTTCTTTTTTGAATGAGCGCTCAAGGCGTTGATCAGGGTTGCCACAAGCCTTGTGCCGGTTGCACCCAGCGGATGGCCAATAGCAATTGCACCGCCATGGACATTGAGCCTGTCCAGCGAGACATCATAAATCCTTTGCCAGGCAAGAGGCACTGGCGCAAACGCCTCATTAACCTCGAAGAGATCAATATCTGTAAGCTCAAGATCAGCTGACTTCAGCACCTTCTCTGTGGCAGGTATGGGCCCAAGCAGCATCGTCACAGGGTCAACACCCACCACGGCAGCACCAAGGATCCTTGCCTTTGGTTTGAGGTCATACTTTTCAACTGCCTCCTCTGAGCAGAGTATAGTTGCGCTTGCACCGTCTGATATCTGTGAGGAGTTTCCTGCAGTTATCCTCTTGAGTCCCCTGAAGGCAGCCGGGAGACTCTTCATCTTTTCCAGATCCGGCCTGTCCCTCACACCCTCATCCTGTTCAAGCACTGTAACAAACTCTGACTTGTCACCGTAAAGATCAACTTCAACAGGTTCTATCTCGTTCTTCAGAACAGTCCTTGCAGCGGAAGCCCTTACATGGCTCATGTAGCTGTACTCATCCATCTCATCCCTTGAGATTCCATATTTCTCTGCAATCATTTCCGCACCTTTGGCCTGGCTGAACCATTCCTTATCGAGGCCATATCTTACGCTGAGGCTAAGGGTGATGGGATTGGAATGGCTATTTATTGTGCTGCCCATCGGGACCCGTGTCATGGACTCTACTCCTCCGGCAACAATAACATCAGCCATTCCGGAGGCAATCCCCTGATATGCGAAAGTCAGGGCCTGAAGACTGGATCCGCACTGCCGGTCAACAGTCACACCGGGCACACTCTCCGGAAAGCCGGCTGAAAGCCACGCATTCCTTGCAATGTTAATGGCCTGCTCCCCGACCTGGTTGACACATCCTGCAATCACGTCATCAACAGACTCAGGGGGAATCCTTGATCTTGACACTGCCTTTCTGAGAAGGTTGCCAAAGAGATCAACAGGGTGAATCTCAGCCAGCGCACCTCCTCTCTTTCCAATCGGTGTACGGAGGGATTCAACTATAAAGACATCCCTTATCTGTTTCATATGTAACGCGTAACTACAATCCCGTCAATGCCTTATATATTTTTGCCGGTGTTTTGCCCCATGCAATCTAGGCCAGTATAGCTTGGAACGGAAGCCCTGAGCTCCAGGCCAAGTGATCACCCTTTCTTGTGGCTTGTGAGGCGAACAAGGAAAAATAAATAACTATCAGAGCAATCAGTTACGAATCCTGCAGAGGTTGTCGAGATTGGTCAAAGGCGCCAGATTGAGGGTCTGGTTCCGTAGGGATACGAGGGTTCAAATCCCTCCCTCTGCATGCTTGGAATTTCTTCAGCAGTGTAAATGATGCTGCAACGCGCTTTCTCTCTGAGTGGGAAATCCAAGTGAGGCTTTTGAGGAAACGATGGAAAACCCGGACCATACCTTGATGTTTTCAGGTAAGTTAGGAGAATTGGACCGCAATTTGCAAACATTACTATAATATATTTTGGGCCGCGGAAGCCGCAGAAATGATGTTGTCTCATTCATCCTTTTGCTTTTACTGCATCTGTTTTCAGAATTCTGCCTCATGATTGTGAAAGGGCAGCCGTTGCGTCTGTATTTCAGAGTGTCCATGAAGCCAAAATGCAATGGATTAGCTACTAATCACCTTGACGGAACGCACTGCAACCCATATCACTGCAGGTGATACGGCTACAATGCTGCTTGTAAGGTCAGGCGTCACAGGCTATAAGCTGGAACAAATGTGTGGAATGGGCTTTAAATTGGTCTGAATGGGCGAGCTCACTGTGGAGACCAAGAGCTCATTTATAGAAAAATCGGCCAAAGTGGATTAGATGGCCATCATTTGACGGATGAATCCAGAATTTCAGAGGTTTTTCTCACGCGGCCTATCCTCTTAAGCACGTATTCAACCGATATACGGTGGGTTTCCTCAGAGATATCTGACATTGCGTCCTCCGCAAATATCTGGTTGAATCCCATTTCATATGCGAATCTTGCAGTGCTTTCAACTCCATATAAGGTGGCAATGCCTGCTAAAATTATGGTGTTGATGCCTCTTCGCCTCAGGCTGAGTTCAAGATCAGTTCCATAAAAGGCACCCCACTGCCTCTTTGTGATGACCTGGTCATCTGGCCTGAGAGGCAAAGAAGGATCAAAGGCAAACGGATCCCCCTGAATCTGAGAAGATAGTCTGAAAGGAGATGAATTGTCCGCAGCAACCCTTAATGACGTCTCTGCGTCCCTGATTACGCGAACCGGAAACACCTTTATTCCGTTGGAATGGGCGAAGTTGATAAGCTTCGCAGCATTTTCGATAACCTTTGATGCCGGGTAAGGTTTCGTTTCCATGGACGTAACGCTTCTCTGCAGATCTATAAGAACCAGTGCCGTTTCAGATCCCTTTAATGCAAGTGCATCCATGCGCCATCATTGCTGTCCCTTTTAATAATCTTAAGCAGATTGTGAAATGATGCGAATTCATGCGCAGTATTCCTTGTAAATTCCCAGGCCATTCCTAAGGGTGTCAGGAAAACAGGCTCAAATTAAGGCAACATGCCCTGAGAAATGCAGGAAGACTGGTTCAAGCGCTGAACAGGATCCTGTATATTTTAACCAGAGAGATTATCAGTCCAACCAGACCGATCAGAAAGAGTACAATGCCTGTTATAATCAGAAACGCCGAATAAAGAGGCCGATAGGATAAAATGAGCGAAATTCCAACAGACATGAGGTAACTGAGAACCACAACAAAGACAGTGACAAAGAAAATCGTCTCAACAGTTCTGACTATCCTATCTAAAGCGTCTCCCTGCATGATGATTCATGGAAACCGTCTATAACAAGCTTTCCAAGAGTTGTTTCAGGGACTGTTCTACCACTTGTGAGATAGATGTCGGAATGAACCAGCATCAACGGGAATCCGATAATTTTGAATGCCCTAAGTAGTCAGTCTAGAAAGGTATTAATACATAGGCTTATTCACCTCTGCATGGCTTTGTCTAGCAATGACAGGTCTCAAACACGTGGCTTAAGAAAGGATGCCCTGTCAATCAGGGAAGTGATTTTCCAAGGGGTAGCAGCGGCTGCTCCTGCAGGTGCAGCAGTTGCGACAATGACTGGTGCCGCTGCTTTTGCTCTGGGCTCTCTCCCTCTGACTGCAGTGGTAGCGTTCATAGTGGTTGCACTGAATGCCTATATTATCAACAGGCTGTCCACCCATGTGGCTGGAGCTGGCGGGTACTATGATTATGTGAAACTTGGATTTGGCAAGCATGTGAGTGCATACACCGGCTGGTCATACATAATATATCAGGTTACTTCACTGGCTTTTATAGGCCTGAGCATATCGGTGTTTGTTCCTGCCCTTCTTTCAAATGTGTTCAACATTAACCTGCCTTCATGGGCCTGGCTCCCGATGCTTGCCGGAACGGTTGTATTCGGGTATGCAGTATCAGTCATGGGTGTGAAGGGGTCACTGCAGTACGCATCAGTAATGGCAACCCTGGAGATTGCGGTTGTAGTCCTGATAGGCATGTGGCTGATATTTCAGCACCCCTCCATCAACACTGCCAGCGTGTTCACACCAAAATATGCCAGCGGAGGTTTCGGAGGAGTTCTGTTAGGCGTTCTCTTCATGTACACGGCATTTTCAGGATTTGGCACATCAACGCCGCTGGGTGAGGAAACGAAAGGGGCACGTAAAACCATAGCCAGAGGCATCATTCTCACAATGCTTATCCTCGGGGCCTTCTTCATTTTTGCAGCCTACTCCTTTACTGTAGGCTGGGGCGTAACAAATATGGGCAACTATGCAAACGCTCTCGTCCCCGGCATATCCCTTGCCTATTCCAACATAGGGCTCTGGGCGGCGATTCTGATCACGGTGTTTTACGTAAACAGCATCCTGACGGACATGGTCACATTTACTAACAGCTCCTCCAGGGTACTCTACGCAATGGCAAAGGATGGCTTCTTCCCAAGCAGCGTGTCTAAGGTGCATGCCACCAGGCTCACGCCGCATGTTGCGGCAGCTATCATGGCGGTTGCCAGCTTTTTTGTTGCAGCCGCGTCTACAGTGCTGATGGGCGGATTCAATGCTTTCCTGTTCACAGGAGTCGCGGGAACCTTAGGCAGCCTCCTGGTTCATATGATGGCAAACGCATCACTGCCCAAGATACTCCACGATTCTGCCAAAAAGGTCGGTTTAATTAACATGACGCTTACGGCTGTGTCTCTTGTTGTGCTCGGCTTCGTATTCTACGGATCCTTCATTTCAGTGAGTCAGCCGGTTTTGGTTGCCGCATACCTCTTTGTAGCTTGGATGATTGCAGGGCTGGTGTACGTGGAGGCAAGATTCCGCCGCGGGATGCCATCGGCAAAAGTTGTCCCAGAGGAGTAGGGAAACCCCCAGACTCCATAATTTTCTGATTATATTCTTGCAAATGAAAATACTTCATGTCAGACGTCTGAAAATAAAATTATATAAATTATAGCAATGTACGGTGCCGGAAGCATAGATAATGGTCATCTCTGTGGCGGAGGAGCATGAGACTTCACAGCAATCCGCCGTGTCGGACAAATACAATGGGCATGCCTGGTTCATAAGCTACCTCCTTTCGAATGTTTCAAGCGGGCTTACGTCGCCTCTCATACCGCTGTTTGTGGTCGTTTATCTTCAGTCAAACGTAGAATTCGTAGGAATAACATCATCAATTGCCTCGGCCGCAAGTGTACCGGCGCTGATTTTCTGGGGAAACCTCTCTGACAGGATTGGGCGGCGGAAGATATTCCTGATAATAGGTTTTCTTGGATCATTCCTATCCCTTCTGCTTATACTTGTGGTCAATACTCTTGGAATGTACATACTCACGCTTGTGATATTTCAGGTTGTGGCAATGGCGGCAACCCCTGTTGCAACTCTCCTGATTCTCGAAAGCACAGTGGAAAAGAAATGGCCCAATGTAATGGCGAGTTTCAACACCATTTCTTACATCGGACTTGTGGCGGGCCTGATCGCCGGAACTCTTATACTGGAAGTTGTCGGCCATGGAGGCAGATCGGTTCTGCCAACGCTATACCTGTATTCCGCAATCGTTTACCTTGCGGCTGCCATATCCGCAGTCTTCCTTCTGAAGGAACCCGAAAGAAAACTTTCCAGGGAGAGTCACGCGCTTTCCAGGGTTTTCTCATTCAGGATGGTTGAAAGAAACAGGTTCTTCCCGAATGCGGTGATTCACACACCTAGGATCCTAAAGGAAAAGGGGAAAAAATTAAGCCCAAGGACCATGAAATACATAATCCTCACAGCCTTCCTCATGTTCGGATTTCAGGTTTTCTTCGTCCCCTTCCCGGTATTCGTGATAGATAAGCTGAACGGGAATGAGACAGACATCTTTGTGATGTACCTCCTGAACAACATTGCCTCAGCAGTGGCATTCAGGGTCTCAGGCAGGAGTGTGAACAGCCTTGGCCTGACAAAGACAATGGGAATCGCGCTTTTTTCTAGGGTCGCAATCATAGCTGCTGCAGACGTGCTCTCCCTGCTGCTGATGGGCTTCAGCTTCGCCCTCTGGTTTGCAATTTCGCTTTACGGGATCATGGGATTCTTCTGGAGTTTCATAAGCGTTAGCTGGGTAACCTCCATCTCGAAGCTGGCACTGCCAGAGAACAGGGGTAAAGCGATTGGCTATTACAACTCATTCCTTGGAATAGGACAAATAGCCGGAGGCCTGGTGTCTGGCATAGTGTCTCAGGTGGCCGGTTACAACATAAATTTCGTGGTCGCAACAGTGGCAGTTCTTGGAGGCGCCCTCACAATCCTGCGGTATCAGAGTTCAATTACAGCCCTGAATGAGTCGGGAACCAGAATCAGGGGGATTCCACACTAATAGGGCTGGATCTTCTTTCTGTCAATCTGGATCCCCGGGGGAGTTACGGCAATGTATGACTCATTCAGCATCGCCGCATCGCCCTTGGTGTCCTTCACCATCCTCTTTATTTCGTCTGTTATTCTGCGAAGGGCAAGCCTGTCGGAGGACAGGGAGCTGCAGTCCATTATCACTATGTTCCCTTCATATATGTGATCACTTATCTTCCTGAGGTCCTCGAGATCGTTCACGACAGCGAACCTCAGGGTCTTATCGACATCCTCAGTCTCTGCTGCGAACTTGAAATCATTGAGGTCTATGAACTTCCGGCCCTGTTCCTTTGGCTGACCGGCATCGCGATCGTTCTTCCTTCGTAGGATGGGCATACTGCAATTTTATGCATATTATCAAGATAAACTTTTGCAGGTTATCTCCAGTAGTTGTCCTGCAGGGGAAGCAACCAAGGCATCAGTTATTGGAGGAAACCCTCTTGACAAACACATAGAACAGGTTGGTGAAACCGTCGCGCCAGGTCTTAAGTTTTGGCTTAGTGATCCTCACGCCGTAGAGAATTGGTATCTCGATGAATTTACCAAGCCTGATTGCCTCTATCTTCATATCCTGGGAGAACGACATTCCGTCGCTGAGGTTCTTCATCTTTCTGTAGAGTTCTGATCTGAACACCCACATCCCGCTCTGAGAGTCCTTCATGCTGTACTTGAAAAGAAGGCTTATGGCCTTGTTGAGAACACTGTTTCCCACATAATGCAACGTTGTGTATGACTTTGGGGTCCGCAGAGTCACCCTGTCGCATGATATGAAATCTACCTGATCCAGGATAAGTATCTCGATAAGCGGTCTTATGATTTCTGTAGGGTAGGTGCCGTCGCCGTCAAGGCAGACCACGATGTCCCCCTGAGCGTGGCTGAGGCCTGTTTTGTAGGCTACACCGTATCCTCTTCTGGGTTCCTCTATCACCTTTGCCCCCTTTGATTTTGCAATATCCCTTGTTCTGTCCGTTGAGTTGGTGTCCACCACTATCACTTCAACTCCGGGGATATTCTTTACTCCGTCTATCACCTGACCTATGGTTCTCTCCTCATTTATGGTGGGTATAACAACGCTGACTCTCAGGTTATCCAACAACTTGACTCACCTGATTATTGACGGTTTATTATTTAATTTTGCAGTCAGATTCAGAAGAAGTTTTCCAGGTATGATGTGCCGTCCCGTTTGACTATGCTGTAGGCTACATTGGCAGCCGAAACCAGCTCATGGTGATGTGTAACCATTATCAGCTGTGGTGATATCCTATCTTTTCCGAATGCCGTTTTCAAAATGTCCCTAAGGTTGTCACGCCTCTCTGAATCAAGGAAGTTGGTAGGCTCATCCATCAGGATTGTGTTTACGTTCTCAGCAAGATACCTTGCCAGGGCAAGCCTGAGGGCAACTGAAAGCGCAGTCCGTTCGCCTCCGCTCAGCATGGCGATGTTTTCGGTGTGATCTCCCATTGAAACCTCGATGTCCATATCATCGGAAACCTTTACATCTGCCACACCCAGTGAGAAGGCTGATACATAATCGTGCACCTTTCTTGAGATATACTCAGCGGCTTCCTGCCGTATAGCCCTCTGGATTCCATCCCTTCCAAGGCACCTTCTAATCTTTTCCAGGGTTTCCCTTCTCACTCTCATGAGTTCCCGGCGCCTCAGTTTTCCCTCGATAACTGAGATTTGTTTTTGGGTATCCTCTATTCTCTGGTTAGAAACCTGAAAGTTTGCCTGCTTCGTCTGCAAGTCTGTTCTGATGGTTTTCTCAAATTCCCTCAGAGAATTACGCTCCTGAACCATTTCATTAAGTTTCCTCTGGAGCTCATCAAGGGGAACTATGCTCTCCTCAAGTGACTGTATATCCTTCTCAAGACTCTCAATATTTGACCGGTATCCCTCCAGAATGCCTGCAGCCTTCTTTCTGTCACTCTCCAAACGGCTGATTTCAGAATACAGGGCATCGTTCTCCTGGATCCTCACCATCAGCGATGGTTCAATTCTGAAGCCGGAACTTCTTTCGACTTCGCTGATCTGCTCCGAAATTTCTCTGATTCTTTGAGAAAGTCCCGCTTTCCTGCTTCTGGCATCTTCAACATCAAAGCCCTTGAGGTTTGAATCAAGTTGTTCCCAGGCGTCGTTTCCTTCACTGAGAGACATTATCTCCTGTTCTATTCCACCTATCTCTGAGAGTATCTCCGCATGCCTTCTGAAGCTGCCTTCGCTCTCCTCTGCTTTCCTTCTTTCCGCATCGAGATCCCTCTTCCGGTTCTCAATCCTCGTTATCAGATTCCGCGCTTCGTTGAAGCTCTTCGAATGGAAATAGTCACGGACCCACTTTGTAGCCCTGATCCTTTCCCTCAATTCATCTTGGAGCCTTCTTCTTTCCTCCAGTTCAAGGCCAATCCTGGATTCCTGTTCAAGCCAGCCCTTCATCAGTTCGTTCATGTGATCACTGGTAAGTGGCTGCCCGCAAACAGGGCAGGTGTTCTTTCCGGATACTATGCTGCGGTGTTCTCTGATCTCCAGCAGTTTCGATTCAAGACCTAATATCAATCCCGCCTCCCTAGTGAGCTGATCTTCAAGGCTCCGCAGTTCAGCACCTAGCTCGCTGATCCTTTGGTTTACTTCTTGATCAGAAAATCCTGAAATTCCAGTATCACGAATGATCTTTGCAGATAGATTAAGGAATTGATCTTCCAGTCCCTTTATCTCTGACTCAAGTGAACGGATCGTTTTCAGCGAGTTTGCATGGCTAGCGGCTGCCTCTCTGATTCCATCGTCTTCCTTCAAAAGCGTCTCCTTCTTAGATGTCAGCAGCAAATACCTGTCCCTGACAGGTTGG
>Ga0070737_10004121_pt1 | contig 14870 bp, 11 predicted proteins | sample Coa_R1_10_FD_66438 | JGI IMG/M metagenome (GOLD analysis project Ga0070737, IMG submission 66438) | Surface soil microbial communities from Centralia Pennsylvania, which are recovering from an underground coalmine fire - Coalmine... | ecosystem: Environmental > Terrestrial > Soil > Unclassified...
CGGGCCTGGGCGATCACAGCGGGATCGAAGGGATCAAGAATAATTTCGCGCTGGGCCTCAACCAGCTCGTTATCGGGGTGCTTGGCAGCGCTTTCAATGCGGTCGGCGTCATAGAGCAGAACGCCGAGGTAGCGAATGCGGCCGGGACAGGAGTGCATACACGCCGGGGCTTGCTGCGTCTCCAGGCGCGGATAGCAAAGGATGCATTTTTCAGACTTGCCGCTGGCCCAGTTGTAATAGACCTTCTTATAGGGGCAGCCGGAGACGCACATGCGCCAGCCCATGCATTTTTCCTGGCTTACAAGCACAATGCCGTCTTCGCCGCGCTTGTAGATGGCCCCCGCCGGACAGGCCGCCAGGCAACTGGGGTTGAGGCAGTGATTGCAGATGCGCGGCAGGTAGAAAAGGACAATGCGCTGGGTTTCGAACATCTGCTGGCGCTCGGCGTCGCTGAGTGCGTTCAGGTTGGGATCATTCGCCGCATAGATGGGTGACCCTCCCAGATCGTCATCCCAGTTTGGACCGGCTTCAATCTGTATCTCCTTGCCCGTGACCAGCGAGATCGGCGCAAACACCGGCTGATCGGGACCCTGCGGAGCTTCGATCACATCGTTGTACTTGTAGGTCCAGGGCTCGTAATAATCGTCCAGGCTCGGCAGTCTTTTGTTGAAGGCCAAGCTCAGCAGCTCCCCGCCGCGTGTATTTAACTTTAGCCGCAGTTCGTCGCCATGCAATTCCCAGCCGCCACGATACTCATCCTGGTCCTCATACAATGTGGGATATCCGGTTCCCGGCTTGGTCTCAACGTTGTTCCACCACATGTATTCGGTGCCGGGCCGGCCGGTCCACAGGTTCTTGCAGGCCAGGCTGCAGGTGTGGCAGCCGATGCACTTGTCAAGGTGGAACACCATCGAAACCTGGCAACGAACATGCATGGTCCTCTCCGTTAGATCTGAGGTTTTCCCGGCAGCTTGTGCACGATCACGTAGGTATCACGGTCCGAAGCCGCCGGACCGTAATCATTGAAGCGATAGCTGAACTGGGCATAGCCGCCGGCCATCAGCACCGGCTTGAGTCGCAAACGAGTAACGCTGTTGGTCCCGCCACCGCGACGGTTGCCGCGCAAAGGCGACTTGGCGAAAGGCATGGTGCGCTCCGGCGCGTGGTAGAAGAATGCAGTTCCGCGCGGCACGCGTGCGCTGACCGCCGCGCGGGTCACAATCACGCCGTTATCGTTGTAAGCCTCGATCCATTCGTTGTCCTTGACATCTAGTTGCTCCGCGTCGCGGTCGTTGATCCAGAACGGTTCGATGCCGCGAGAGAGCGTCAGCATGCGCAGATCGTCAGAGTAAGTGCTGTGAATGTGCCACTTGCCGTGGGGCGTGAGGCAGCTCATCACCAGCGACTTGTCCGCGGGTGCGCTCTTTACCAGATTGAGTGAGGCGTTCAGGTCGATGCTCGGCTTGAACGTCGGGAGGTTCTCCCCGAAGGCGAGGTAGGCCTCGTGGTCGAGATAAAAGTGCTGCCGGCCGGTAAGGGTGCGCCAGGGGATAAGTCGCTCGACATTCTGGCAGAAGCCGCTGTAGGCGCGGCCGTCATTGGTGATGCCGGACCAGCAGGGACTGGTAAGAATGCGCCGCGGCTGCTTGGTGAGCGCAAGGAAATCGTAGCGCATGGCCCGGATTCCTTCGGCTAAGTCAGCGACCTGCATCCCCGTCTCGCGCTCCCTCGCCTGGAAGCCGCGATAGGCAACCTCGCCGTTGGTTTCGGGCGCGAAGAACAGGACCATGTTCGCTGCATTGACAGGATCGACCAGCGAAGGAAACTCGCCGTCGGACCACTTGTAGGACGGTACGCTGGCGGCAAACTGGTCGTAGAGATCGGCCACCGGAATATCCAAGCCGCGGTCTTCGACGCCTTTTTCTTTGATCCGCGGGCCCAGCGAGCAGTAGCGATGGAACAGCTTGGTGTAATCCCGTTCGACGACCGCCAGCCGAGGCATGGTCTTGCCAGGTATGGGCTCACACTCTCCCTCATACCAGCGCTTGACCTCAGGTTGCGCTAATTCGTCGGGGCTGTCGTGCAAAAGCGCCTGGGTCACGACATCGCGGAACGGGGCTGGGAAATGCGTGGCAGCCAGTTCACTTATTTTTCCGGCCAGGGACTTGAAGATGTCCCAGTCAGGTTTCGACTCCCAACAAGGCGGTACCGCAGCGCCCAAGGGATGAATATAGGAATGCAGGTCGGTGGTATTCAGGTCGTCCTTCTCGTACCAACTGGCTGCGGGGAGCACAACATCGGAGTACAGGGCCGAGGTGTCCATGCGGAAATTCAGGTCTACGACCAGGTCCATCTTTCCGCGCGGCGCTTGTTCGTGCCAGATGACGTCGCGCACCGAATCCTGCGCCAGGTCTTCGGCGATGGCGGTGTCATGCGTGCCAAGATAGTGCTTAAGAAAGAACTCATGCCCTTTGGCGCTGGACAAGATGGCATTGGCGCGCCAGATGATCCACACCCGTGGCCAGTTCTCCGGCGCGTCAGGATCTTCCACGGCGAAACGCAGCTTGCGACGCTGCAGTTGGTCCACCACCCAGTTCACGATTTGCTGGTTCGAAACGGCCCCTTCGTTCTCAGCGCGCCGGACCAATTCCAGCGGATTGGCATTGAACTGGGGAAAGAACGGCAGCCAGCCCATGCGCACGGCATCCGCCTGTAAATCCATGGTGTGTGTCCGGGCAAATGGACCCCGGGAAGGATGGTTCTCCACCAGCCCGCGTTCATATCGCCACTGGTCGGTGTGAACATAATGGAACGAGGGCCCGTTTTGCAGGCGCGGGGGAGCCATCCAATCTCCCGCCATTGCCAGCGCCGACCAGGATGCGGCCGGCACCAGCTTTTCCTGGCCGGTGTAATGATTCAGTCCGCCGCCGTTCTTTCCCACGCAGCCGCACAGGATCAGTGCGGTAATGGCAGTGCGGTAGTGCAGATTGCTGTGGTACCAGTGGTTCAGCCCGGAGCCGACAATCACGGTGCATCGGCCCTGAGTTTTTTCCGCCGTACCGGCGAATTCGCGAGCGAATTGAATCACCGTGTTGCGCCCGACGCCCGTATACTTTTCTTGCCAGGCGGGGGTGTAAGGAACTTCGGCGTCGGCATAATCCTGCGGATATTCCCCGCTAAGCCCGCGCGTCACCCCGAACTGCGCCATCAGCAGGTCGTAAACCGTGGTCACGGTCAGCGGCCCATCCGCCGTCTCAATGATCTTGATGGGCACTCCACGCTGGAAGCTGCGGCCGCTGGCAGGATCAGTAAAGCGCACCAGCAGTTCGCCGTCACGGTGATCGAGGAGCGTGAGCAGGGGATCAATCTCCGATCCGTCGAGCCCATCTTTCAGCTCCAGGTTCCATAGACCCTTCTGCGCCTGCCAGCGGTAACCGATGGAGCCGCGCGGCATGCGAGGCTGCCCGGAGGCGCGGTCTACGACCAGAAACTTCCAATCGCCGTTTTCCACCTGCTGATAGCGCGCCAGGCGATTGGCGCGAAGGAAACGCCCGGCCACATGCGCGCCGTCTTTTTCTTCGAGTGCCACCAGGAAGGAGCAATCGGAGAAGCGCCGGAGATAGTCTTCGAAGTAAGGGACCGAACGGCGGGCATGAAATTCCGTCAGGATCACATGGTCCACCGCCATCCAGAAGGCGCCATCCATGCCGGAATGTGCCGGGATCCACCAGTCCGCCAGGCGCGACACTTCGCTGAAATCGGGAGACAGAGCCACCAGCTTGGCTCCGTGATGCCGCGCTTCGACAGCGAAGTGGGCGTCGGGCGTACGGGTCATGTTGAGGTTGCTGCCCGCCACCACGATGTACTTGCTGTTGAACCAGTCGGCGCTCTCGGCAACGTCAGTCTTTTCTCCCCAGGTCTCCGGTGAGGCAGGCGGAAAATCGGCGTAGAGGTCATAAAAGCTCAGGATGGGCGCGCCGAACAGTTGCAGAAATCGCGAGCCGGCCGCATAGCTGAGCATCGACATGGCCGGGATGGGCGAGAAACCAACCACGCGGTCGGGGCCGTACTTCTTAGCGGTATGCAGCATTGCAGCAGCTATGATCTCCAGCGCTTCGTCCCAGCTAGCACGGCGAAAACCACCTTTGCCGCGCGCCGCCTGGTAGTTGCTCCTCAGCTCTTCGTTGTCCACGATCGCCGCCCACGCGGCAACGGGATCGAGGTGCTGTGCCCGAGCTTCGCGCCAGGCATCCAGCAGCACGCCTCGAATGTAGGGATACTTGACTCGCAGTGGGCTGTACACGTACCAGGAGAAAACAATTCCGCGGGGACAGCCGCGCGGTTCATACAACGGCAGGTCTGATTTCAGCCGGGGATAGTCGATGGCCTGCATCTCCCAAGTGACGATCCCGTTCTTGACATAGACCATCCACGAACAGCCGCCGGTGCAATTCACCCCGTGAGTGCTGCGGACCACCGCATCGTGCTGCCACCGGTTGCGGTAAAAGTCCTCCCAGGAACGAGCTTTCGGATCAATCAGGTCCCGGATCCAGCTCATTGACCCTCCCTATACAGCCCAGCACGTTTTAGCAACTTTCGCCGCACCGAGTGCACCCGTCCGCGGCCGGAAATCCAGGTGATGCCCACCAGCAAAAGCAGACCCAGCACCGCGGCACTGCCTAGAAGTCCGGTCCCCGATCGCGGTTCCGGAGCGCGATCGGCGCTTTGAAAGAGGGCCAAAAGGTCAAGTTCTTCCTGGTCTGTCAACTGATGCTTGAGAAAGAGCGCATTCATTGCCGGAAAGTACAGAGTGCGCAGAGTGTAGTGCATTCCCTCCGGGCCTAGCTTGGAATATTCGTGGGTGAGATCGGGGGCCATGGCTCCGCCACCGGGAAACGGCAGGGTTGCGATGCTGTGGCAAGAGCCACAAGCCGGACCGCCATTCTGAAGTTTCCGTTGGCCTGTAAATAACGCCCGGCCCTCTTCGACATTTCCCGAAGCCGGCAACCCCGGCTGGGACGATGGTTCCGGCTGAAACGCAGCAGCCGTTAACAATTCGTGAGGCTTCGACTGGGGAATCTGCGAACTGGCAGATGCAAGGAGTACCACCGGAAAAGTCAGCAAGGCGCTGGCAAAGAGCCAAAGGCCAAAGCGGAGCATCCTTCTCCACGCCACAACACCGAACTTGTCTCTTTCTTGCACTGTGGCAGTAGGCCTCAACCCTTACAACGACTTTTCTTCCAGACAGATGGCTGCCGGAAAAAGCATCTCGTCTTCTTTACGGACGTGCTCATCCAAATCCACTTTGAGAGCTTGCAGACGAATCATCAGCTTCGTATAGTCGGCAGGTGCGTCGGATGGCGCCGCAAATCCATGGCTCATCTCGGCCATCCTGTCCAGCAACTGGTTTTCGAAATCATGGTCCTCGTTCATGAACTGGATGGCGTTGCTGAGGGGACCAAACGAATTACGCGGTGCAGGCTGACCGGCAGCGAAAGTGCGCTCCAGGCGCTCGATGAGAGGAAACAGATTTAGCTCCTCCCTTTTCATATGGGCCTCTAACTCCTGGCGAAAGCGAACGAGGAGCGGGAGCATCTCCGCTGCTTGCTGGCGGTAAGTTCCAGAGCCAACCTGTGCCACCTCGGTCAGAGCTGCTTCCATACCCGGTAGTTCGCGTTTTAGATATTCATGATGCTGGGAGAGAATGTTTGCGATGAGGTTGCGGAGGAAGTCGGTGCGCTCGGCGATGCTTAGCTGCAGTGCCATGTCTGCGCTCATCATCGAACCAGCTTGCACCCTGTTAACCTGTGCCATTCTCCCCGCCCGGGAAACGCCCACAGTTTACGGATTGTAACACCCAATTGCATCGTTAGGCGATATATTGAGTTGGCGCTAATGCTGCCACTGATGCACTTTTGATGTCCGGCCGCAGCACTCGGTTGCCCCGGTCTTACTTCCTCACCCGAGGGCCCTCGTCCTCGGAAGTCTCGCTTATGGCTTATAGTCAGGTGTACTAAGGCGCGCCCGAAGGACACCGGAGAGCGCAGCGCCGGATCGGTGGTCCTCTCCGGAAGGGCCCTCTGGGCTCGACAAAAATGTTGCCTTTGCATTTTGTCAGCGGCTGTCGCGGTTGGCGGCAGAAGGGATGAAGGAGGTTTCGCCATGCCACAACGAACTGGCCCCATTGGGGGCACCATGTACCAGGTTGTCCTTGGACTCGCTCGACGAGTTCGCCTTCCCGCACTGGAGGCCCGTTACGACCGCACCTGGGTCCTGGGCCTGTTCGCGTTTGTGAATGGGCTGCTTTCGATTGCTCTTCTTTCGTTGCTGGCTTGGGCAACGCGCAGCCCTTTCATTTTTCCCTCACTCGGCCCTACGGCGTTCCTGGTGTTTTATCAGCCGCTGTCAGCATCGTCTTCGCCGCGCAATACCATCGCAGGACACCTGATCGGGATCCTGGCGGGCTACGGCAGCCTGGCTGCTTTTGGCCTCATTCACGCCGGGCCGGCAACAACCGAGGGCGTGACCGCCGCCCGCATTGGGGCGGCTGCACTCTCTCTCGCCGCGAGCTCAGGGGCCATGGTGTGGTTACATGTACCCCATCCTCCGGCCGGGGCAACCACTCTGATCGTCAGTCTCGGAATCCTGAGCCGGCCCAGCCAACTGGTCATCATCGAAGTTGCGGTTGTGCTGATGGCAATTCAGGCGTTGGTGATCAACCGTCTCGCCGGGGTGAACTATCCGCTTTGGTCACCGCTAACGGAGGAGGTCAGCCCGCGAGATTCTGCAGCCGACTAATGACGCAGGCCAAAGCTTTGCTTGCCAGTTAGGACCTCGATCTTTTGCTCGTACAGAATGATCTGGTCAATCAGCGGATAACCCGGCTCAAACGTCCAGGAAGGATCGCCGTGCTTGACCAGCAGGCGATCGAGAAACCATGTCTTCTTTTCCCGATCGTGGTAAAGAATGCGTACTGCTCCGAAGCTGATCACACTGGTGTACACAAGAGCGGAGTCACAGGCAAACCGCTTGCCCTTGTGCAGCGGGCCGATTTGGGAAACTTCCACGCAAATGCGAGGGTCCCGTTGAACATTGGTCAGGAAGTGTCCCTGGTGGGCACCGGTGTGAAGATAGAGTCGATCGCCGCCCTCGTAGATATAGACAAGAGGGACCACATACGGCCAGCCGTTGGCGCCCACCGTGCCGACATGTGCCGTTGCTTGGTGCCGAAGAAATTCTCGGGCCTCCGCATCCGGCATTTGCCGTTTGGAACGAAACATCCGCCCACGCGGATCTATCACGTCAGTAAATGGATTGGCGTCGGCCATCGCTTTCTCCTCAGCAGTCCCGTCCACAATTGGACACGGAAATGTTGCCCGGATCCCCATCTGCCAGCACGTCCCTTATGCGGCTGGGCTCGTCGTATCTTTACGCCGTAGCCGCTGATCGAGAAATTCTTTCAAGGCCACGGCATTGTTGTGTTCGGCGTCATGAGCGCTGTAGATCAGCGTCACCCGCTCCCGCCGGGCTCGCTCCAGAATCGGCTGCCACGCCCGCCAGCAGCGGCACCAGCGCGCTGTGCTGGCTGTTGTTGGCGCTGCCGTAGCCTTCCAGATGCAGCAACCCGGACTCAATATAAACGCCTTCGCTCGCCGACAGCCGCTGGTGAGCGCCAAACCACACGCATTGCAAAGCAAAAATCAGAAGCAAAACTAGCGCGATCAGTTGCGGCGCACCCACGCGCTCGTACAGCGAGGAAATAGACATGAAGCTTTAGTTGTAACACGGCGGCAGGGGAACTTGGCCATTGTCGGATATAATCTCGGTCCAAAGCGAGAACCCTGCAATGGACACGAAAGGCAGCTTGATTAGGACCCGACGGGCAACGCGTCGCGTCGGTGCGCAAATCCGGCGCTCCAGGCTCATGTCATTCCTCGCCGGTGCGGGTGCAAGTACGGCGATTGGGCAGTGGTCTCGCGGAGAGCTATCAGCCGCACTGCATGCTGTTCTGTATACGCTCTTTCTTATCCTTTGTTTCGCAATTTACTTTACATTGCGACTTCGTAGGGAAGACCGCTCGGCCGAACGCCAAGGTGCATCGACACAAGAGGTGATGCGGCCAGACCCTGAAGCCGAAATGCTTGCACGCTCGTCTCACGAAGCTCACGTCGTGGTTGGTAGGGTCATTGAGATTTTCGCCAGTCCCAATCTAGGGGGCCAAGGAGCACTCGATGAAAAGGGCTGGAAACCGTCCGACGTAGTTTTTGGGCGCACCGATGGGAAGCGGGACTTTTCGCCGATACTAACGGAAATCGGCGGCATCGATCGCCACCTGCCTTTACCTAACAGAAAAAAATTCGGTATTGCAGGATTCTCCGCCGTTACCTTCGATTCGGATGAACAACCGGAAATCAGGTTTTACGAGACCGATTGGCACACATATAAGTCCGTATACCAGGTTCTCAACGAATCTTCGCCCCGGAGCTCCCAATTACGTAAGAAGTTCAGCAGCCTCGATCCCGCCGCAAACCGTGTACCCAATTCAATGTCATTGCAGTCAGTCGTACTGTTCCCTAGCCACGAAATTCTTTGTATGTCGCGCAGGGAGGGTCTAGACACCGGCGGCTGGAGCATAAGTTTCGAAGAGCAACTAAAAGATTTGGATTTCGACCAGATGCCAGATGTGAGCCCTGCAGAGTTCTTGTTTCGAAGAGCGTTCGTAGAGGAGGTTCTAGGATGCAGAAGTGAAAACGTTGTTGATATCCGCAAAGCGTGGCAAGATCTCGAACAGAAAAACCTGCTCAGATCTTATCGTCTCTGGGCACTCTTCTATGAGGTCCCTGTCGCCCACTTCCAACTGCTCGGATTTTATTGGCTCAACGCAACACCGGCCGAACTCGCCTCCTATCATTTAGATGCAAAGTCCAAAGGATGGGCGGGGGTCGACCCTGAGGGTAAGCTGTTCGTTCTCAAGGTGCAGGAGTGGGACCGCTTACTAGGATCGGGTTATGGCAGGGTATCAGGATTATATGATGGTTCAAAACAAGATATAGTTCGGCTTGAGTACCTGCACCGAACCTCCCTATACCGCTTGTGGAGAATTGCCAATCTACTTGGGTATACCGCTCCTTCTTCCTCCGATCACCATTTGACGTTGTTAAATCTTGCGGCTCACTCTTGATCGTGAGCCGAGCGACTCATATATCCAAATTTTTCACATCCAGCGCGTTTTCTTCGATGAACTTTCTGCGGGCCTCGACGTTCTCGCCCATCAGCGTAGTGAAGATGGTCTCGGTTTCGGTGATGTCTTCCAGCTTCACCGAGAGCAGGGTGCGGCGCTCGGGATCCATCGTCGTCTCCCAGAGCTGCTGTGAGCTCATCTCGCCCAAGCCTTTGTAGCGCTGGACGGTGTAGTCCTTGCGGCCTTCGTTCAGCACATAATCGAACAGCTCGCGCGGCGATGTTTTCTCGACGGTAACGGCCTCCGTCTTCTTCTTGGAGGCCTTCGGGCTCTTCTGCTCGGCCTTTTCCAGGTCGGCGCGCTCGGCGTCGCTCAGCTCCTCCTTGCCGTTGCCGTTCTCCTTCTTCACCGCCTCGATCACGTAGGGCGGCTGCATGTACTGCTCGATTTGCTTATACTTCGACATCATCTGCCGGTACTCCGGCGTCGACGCCAGCTCCCAATTGACAACGTGCTCGGCGCCCTGCGCGCTGACGAACTTCAGCTCCCACAGGCTATGCTCTTCCTCGAAGTGCGCCTCAATGGACTTAATGCCGCGCTCCTTCTGAATCGCCTTCAGCGCTTTTTCCAGCGCCGCGATCTTCTTTGCGGGACTGGAACTCTCGCCCTCAAAATCAACGCGCTTGATCAGGTCGGCCCTGGGCAGCAGCTCGGTGATCTTCTCGTCGCGAAGGCGCTGGTTGACCTTGTCAAAAAAGCCCAGGTAGTCATTCAGTGTCGTCATGAACTTGGTGAGCGGTGCACCTTCCAATGCCGCCGCCCCTTCGCCGTAGCGCACCACGATGCCATCGGCGGCGCGCTTCACCATCACCCTGACGAACTCCGTGTCGTTCTTGATGTATTGCTCGAACTTGCCCTTCTTGATGCGATATAGCGGCGGCTGCGCGATATACACATGCCCACGCTTGATCAGCTCTTCCATGTGACGGAAGAAAAACGTCAGCAGCAGGGTGCGGATGTGTGAACCGTCCACGTCGGCGTCGGTCATCAGGATGATCTTGCCGTAGCGCAGCTTCGAAATATCGAAATCTTCTTTGCCAATGCCGGTGCCCAACGCCGTAATCATGGCGCGAATCTCTTCGTGACCCAGCATTTTGTCGTAACGCGCCTTCTCCACGTTGAGAATCTTGCCCTTCAGCGGCAGGATCGCCTGAAAACGGCGGTCGCGGCCCTGCTTGGCGGTTCCGCCGGCGCTTTCGCCCTCGACGAGATAAACTTCGCAGCGCTCGGGCTGGCGCTCAGAGCAATCGGCCAGCTTGCCGGGCAGGCCGCCACCGTCGAGCGCTCCTTTGCGCCGCGTGAGATCGCGTGCCTTGCGCGCTGCCTCGCGGGCGCGGGCGGCTTCAATTGCCTTGTTGATGATCTTCCGCGCGATCGCCGGATTTTGGTCGAAGAACCCTCCCAGGCGTTCGTTGACAAAGGCCTGCACGATTCCCGCGATATCGGAGTTCAGCTTGCCCTTGGTCTGGCCTTCGAATTGCGGCTGCGGCAGCTTCACGCTGACCACGGCAACCAGCCCTTCGCGCACATCGTCGCCCGTCAGGCTCTCCTTGACATCCTTAAACAAGCCCAGTTGCTGCCCTACGTAGTTGATGGTGCGCGTCAGCGACTGGCGAAAACCGGTCAAGTGCGTTCCACCGTCAACGGTGTTGATATTGTTGGCGAAGCTGAAGACAGTTTCTGAATAACCGTCGTTGTATTGCAGGCCGATCTCCATGGCCACGCCGTCGCGCTCAGCTTCCATGTAGATGGGCTTGTCATGCAGCACGCCTTTGCCGCGATTCAAGTGCTTGATGAATTCGGCAATGCCGCCGTTGTATTTGTATTCTGCCTTCTTAGGCTCGCCGGTCTTGGGATCCGTTGTGCGCTCGTCGGTCAGCGTAATCAGCAGGCCTTTGTTCAGAAAAGCCAGTTCGCGCAGGCGCTGCGCCAGGGTGTCGTAGTTGTACTCGGTGACAGTGAAAATTTCCTTGTCCGGGACAAAGTGGATCTTGGTGCCGCGCTTCCGGGTCTTGCCTGTCCTTTCGAACTTAGACGTCGCTTCACCCTTCGAATAGCTCTGTTCCCACACCGCACCGTCGCGCCAAATCTCCAGCTCCAGCAAGTGACTGAGCGCATTTACCACAGAGACGCCAACACCGTGCAGTCCACCGGACACCTTGTACGTCGAGGAATCAAATTTGCCGCCTGCGTGCAGCATGGTCATGACGACCTGCGCTGCCGGCAGACGCTCGCCATCGACGTCCATTTCGTCCACGGGAATGCCGCGGCCGTTGTCGACCACGGTGATGGAGTTGTCGATGTGAATGGTCACGTCGATGCGATCGGCGAAGCCGGCCAGCGCCTCATCCACAGAATTGTCTACGACTTCATAGACGAGGTGATGCAGTCCCATCTCGCCGGTCGAGCCGATGTACATCGCCGGCCGCTTGCGCACCGCTTCCATGCCGCCGAGAACTTTGATGGACTCGGCAGTGTAGTCGGCAGCGCCAGCCAGGTGGAATGATTCGGACCCATTGCCAGCTATTTCGCCGCTGTTCTTGCCAATTTTTGTGGGAATGCTTTCGGCAACCGACTCCGTTAACTTGCCGGTCTCCGAGGCCGCCGCTGCGGCAATTGGGGAATCTTTCTCGGCCATCCTGCTCCATTTCCTCGACAACCGCATCGCTGAGCGGTTGCCGCTTTTCGAGGTCGAAGCGAGCCAGAGTTAACTTCGTGTATAACTCGTATCTATCAGATATTTCAGTGACTTAACTGCGCCACGACTCACCTACATTCTATCACAGCTTACTCCTGTTTTCGATCTCAAGAATAACAGATAAGTTACTTATTTGCAGTACATTGCGATGAAAGCCGGGATATCCACAGAGGCGTTTACGCAACTTCTTTTGGCTAGTGCGAAATCGGCCATCACCTAGTTACGTTTCGGTTAACATGACACGGTGAGATCAGGGCAAAAGGGTGGGACGCGAGAAGCAAATTTTTTTGCCCGAACTACCGGTTCGGGCTGGCAATGGCATGGCCGCATCGCACCTACTTACATGCAACAAACGCGTGCCGATGATTTCAGATCATGCCACTTGTTGGGCACAAAATGCGCACCGCCGCGCTGCCACGGGAATGTCACTTTGGCACTCGGGACACTTCTTCTTGTCCGGCAGGGCCTCCTGCTCGAATCGTTTCATCAGCGAGTTCACCGGCAGGACCACAAAATAATACACGGCGGCAGCGACCAGCAAAAACGAGATCACTGCATTGATGAAATCGCCATAAAGAAACTTCGCGCCATTGACCTCGAAAGCAAAGCCGGAGAAATCCGGCTTTTTGACGATGGCCGCAATGACCGGAGTGAGCAGGTCTTTGACGAACGCACTGACAACCGTGCCAAAGGCGGCGCCCATGACCACGCCAATAGCCAGGTCGACTACGTTGCCGCGCAGAACGAAATTGCGAAAGCCTTTAAACATGCCTTCCTCCATGGTTACGGGGCGCGAGCCATCACGCCTTGGAAAACTTCTTTGCGAACTTATGCTACGACTGGTTTTCCCGAGAGCCACGCTGCCGCAATTAAGCAGATCGCAATCAGGATGGAGAAGACGACAGGGGCGATGAAAAAGTATCTCCAACTCAGGATACTGACGGCAAGAAAACAAACGGCAAGCGCCCACGCAACCCCACGTACTCCCGGCAGAGATTTTGCCAGAATCCTATCAAGCTGCCAGGCAAGGACCGCGCTAAACAGAAGAAACACCGACTCAAAAAGCCCGAATCCGGTGTAGAAATCCCAATAGCTCCGCTGGAACCCTTGCGCCTCGAAGTGGACGCTTTGCATAGAAGCGACCAGAGACTCAGCTCCCCACTTCGGGTCAACTTTACGGAATCCTAGCGTGTGTCCAACGGCAAAGAGCAGCAGGAGTACCGAGGCGATTCGAAACAGCACAGATGCTTTCAAATCCTTGCCCCCAAAACGCTGGCGGTAGTGTACCACTCGTGGATCATTGCGCGGCACAAAATACCGGAGCACCAATGGCCTCAGGCCGGGCGGATTGAATTGAAAGGCGCTGTGCGGTCCCTCAGAAAGGCATCCTGGTGCTGAAGATCCAGCCGTGATTATAGGTATGGAAGTGGGTGGCCGCGATCTGCATTCCTCCGCCGATAACGAACTTGACCCGCTTCCAGATGGGAAATCGGCCAAAGAGGATGCCGGGTGTCATGAACACTTGCGTCTTACCGTCGTAAGGACCCTGGTGAAAATACGTATAGTTCATCTCCAGCTCCGGCCAGAGTATTTGCAGCAGATGATACTGGCTGGTCAGGTTCCAGGTGACCGGCTGGCCGATGAGGCGGCTTTCGCCGGTGGGCAGCGCGATGCCTGCAGTGGTTTGGATATCGAAATTGCCCCAGCCCTTGCCCCCGGCCAGAGTGGGAGTGAGTGCGGCATGTAGCGATCCGTTCCTGTAGGTCCCCGTCGGCAAGGACCACCCCAGGAATGCCGTCAGGATGTAGTTGCCGTTTTCCTCGTTCTTCGACAACAAACGATACTTCATGAGGAAGGATTCATCCCCCCAGCCGTTTATCTGCTTCGGATTGTTGTGCACCAGGTAGGGCGGGAGGTTAATCAGCACCTCGATGTTATTGGCGGGAATGAGTTCCAGTCCCTTGCCGCCGTCGTAATTTTCCGAGTAATAACCTGCGGCTTGCTGCTGCCAGAAAGTGTCGTAACGAAGTTCCTGTTCCAGGCGCGGGGTAATGGTGGCGAGGGGCGTCATCCAGTGGGGCTGCTCATCCTGATTGCGGGCCACACGATCGAAGTAATCATCGATCCAATCCTGAGCGATGGCGGGCAAGATGGCCGCAAACAGCAATGTGGTCAGCATGAGTAAGCGGGGAGGTTTCATCTAGAAGGACTCCTTGCGTTATCATTCAAGACGGATGGAATCGTGAATTATATACTATTCAATACGAATATAAAAATTGAAGAAATCGAAGGGTTGGTTGCTTGCGGAGGGCTGCCTGAGGAGTGACGTCTACTCCGGCATGGTGGGCTTGTAAATCATGCCCTGGCTGGTCTTGCCATTCATGGCAACGACGAGGGGCGACGCGAAGCGCAAATGCCGAACACAACCATGCTCTTCCAGCGCAGGTTGCTCCGCCAGCCACTGCCAATCGAGGAAGCCTTCGCCGGCGTCAGGGTTTACCGTGAAGTACCCAATCTGGAATGCGGTGAGGTTCTGAAAGAAATGGGTGCCCTGCGAGGGCGCAACCCGGAAATCGCGAAATCCTGATTCCACGATAACTCGCGCGCCCGAAATCTGGTCCCAGGCGGCAGGTATCCCCAGCCAGGGATCGGTAGAGCCCCAGCGACCGACGCCGATCAGCAGGTAGGGTGTGCCGGTTTCGCTCAACTTGCTGTTGAAGTGGGCCACGCTCTGCGCCACCTCGCGGCTACGCGCCCGCTCAAAGCGATGCGAGTCGACCACAATAACGTCCCGCAGGTCCTCGATGCGACCGTGTCCCAATACCATGGAGCTCCGGCAGACGAGACATTCCGGAGCGACGTCTTCCATCGGGATGTCTTCGCCCTGCCGCGAAAGCACCAGCGGCCGTAACTGAAGAAAAGCAAAATCTG
>Ga0070737_10004122_pt1 | contig 14868 bp, 10 predicted proteins | sample Coa_R1_10_FD_66438 | JGI IMG/M metagenome (GOLD analysis project Ga0070737, IMG submission 66438) | Surface soil microbial communities from Centralia Pennsylvania, which are recovering from an underground coalmine fire - Coalmine... | ecosystem: Environmental > Terrestrial > Soil > Unclassified...
ATCTCGATGGCGCGCTTGGCAGTCTGCTGACCGCGGACGTCGCGAAAGTCCACCAGGAAGCTCTGCGAGTTTTCCAGCAGCGCGCGACTGTCGACTTTGACCGGCTGGATGCCATTGCCGCTGTTCAGCAGTCGTACAACGTCCATCAGCGAGCGGACCGGGTAAACCTCAACGCCATCGACCAGCGCGGCCTCGCGGGCATTCACCTCGGGCACGATGAGCTTGCGAATGTTGTTGCTGCGGGCAGTGACGGCAATGGGCAAGGCGCCGCGTACGCCGCGCAGCCCGCCGTCGAGGGACAATTCGCCGACAAAGAGCGCGTCGTCCGGCGGTTTGTTGTTTAGCCCGCCGTAGGCGCCGAGGATTCCCAGCGCCATGGGCAGGTCGAAGCCGGAGCCTTCTTTGCGAATGTCCGCCGGGGCGAGATTAATGGTGATGGTGGTGGCGGGGATATCGTAACCGCTGTTTTTGAGGGCGGCGCGGATGCGCTCACGGCTCTCGCGTACGGTAGCGTCGGGCAGGCCGACGGTGGTGAAAAAGTCCTTCTCGCTCTTGACGGGAGCTACGTCGACCTCAACCTCAATGAGGCTGGCATCGATGCCATAGACCGCGGCGCTGAGTGTTTTGTAGAGCATGCAGACAGGGACGCATGCCTACCACATTGTCGCTAGGAATAGCAGATGTCGGGCAGCTTGGGTGTGAGCGTAGTCACGTGGCGCAGTGACAAGGTTTTCGGTGAATGGTCGTCCGGCGGCACCATAGACGCACTACTGGCGCGCGCTGATTCCGAAAGGTGGGCTCCACGCGGAGGCTGCGCGGTTTCGTGTAATATCGAGGAGTCGCATGGGGTGGATGATCGAGGTTTCGGACGTCTGCAAGACCTACCACATCGGCAAGGTGGCGGTGCCGGCCTTGCGCGGCGTCTCGCTGCGGGTCGAGAAGGGCGAATTCGTCACCATTGTCGGTCCCTCCGGCAGCGGCAAATCGACCCTGTTCTATATCCTGGGCGGGCTGACCCAGGCCGATTCCGGGCGCGTGGTTATCGACGGAGTGGACTTCAGCACATTGTCCGACGCGCAGCGTACCCGTGTGCGCCGCTCAAAGATTGGATTCGTCTTCCAGAAGTTCAATTTGCTCCCCACACTTTCGGCCGCGGGCAATATTGAGATCGCGCGAGACATCAACGGCCGCCATGACGGCGCGGAGCGCGAGCGGGTGGAACGAATCACTCACCTGCTGGGACTGGAACGGCGTCTGGAGCATCGGCCCGCGGAGATGAGCGGCGGCGAGCAACAGCGGGTGGCGCTGGCGCGCGCCCTGATAAACCATCCGGCAATTGTGCTGGCCGATGAACCGACCGGCAACCTGGACTCCGAAAATTCCGAGATCGTACTGCGGATGCTGCGCCAGTCCAACCAGGAACTGGGACAGACGGTGCTGATGATCACGCACAACCCCGAGGCCGCCACCTACGGCGACCGGATCATCCACATGCGCGACGGATCGATCGTGCCCCCGGAGAAAGATCCGCAATGGAGCCATGCTCATGACTGAAGACCTGCGCACTCCCATCCTGCCGGGCACGGCGGCCTCCGATTACGAGCGCTATCTCCGCACCGACGAGCTGCTGTCGCTGCAGAAGCCGCCGGAAGAGATGCTGCACCCCGATGAGCTCACCTTTCAGGTGACACATCAGGCTTGCGAGCTATTGATGAAGGGAGCGGCATGGGAGCTGGATCGCGCGCGGCGATGCATCCTGGAGGGTGACGACCGCGATGCCGCCCGGTTGCTGCGCCGCGCCAACAAGATGCTGGACCACCCCTTGCGCATGCTGGCCCTGCTGGAGACGATCACCCCCTATGAATATCACGTGATCCGCGCCGGGCTGGGACATGGCAGCGGTTTGGACTCGCCCGGCTTTCTGGCGCTGCTGCACATTGCACCGCGATTGGGTGAAGCATTCTTCGAGCGGGTCAGCAAGGCCGGCCTGACCGTGGAGGAGTTGTACCGCCGGCACAAGGAGTTCTTCGAGCTGCACGAAGTTGCGGAAGAGCTGATCGACTATGATGAGCACATCCAGCTCTTCCGCTACGCGCATTTGAAGCTGGCGCAACGCATCATCGGCGGCGAGGTGGTGGGAACCATGGGAACGCCGGTGGAAGTGCTGAAGCAGCGTATGGAGTTTCCGCTCTATCGCGCGCTGTGGAATGTGCGCAACGAGATCACCTCGCGTGTCAATGCCGAGAATGCGACTGGGCACGGGGGAGTGTATTGACGAACAATTAGCAACTCGTGCTCAGCTTTTGGCGAGATGGCTACGATCTCGCCTCGGGCCGTGACACGTGCTGACAGCTAATGCTGTTTTGAAACACGCTCTCGTTGCTAATTGCCCCTACGCATTTGCCCGCATCTTCCGGCGTTCGCTATAATCTAAGCTCGCGAGCGGGAGTAACTCAGTGGTAGAGTGCGACCTTGCCAAGGTCGAAGTCGCGGGTTCAAATCCCGTCTCCCGCTCCAGACCTTTCAAGCACTTACCCTCACCAGCAGGTTATCTTCGATGCACAATGCACTCGACAGGGTAGATGTATAGCAACGTCTCCTTGCAACACTAGCCACCGACGTGTTCGGTAGGGAGTTTGCCGGGTCGTCCCTCGCGCTCCCGTGTGCTGGCAAATCAAGAAAAGGAGCGCCTTTTCGGCACGACTAAAATCGTGCCCTTACACGGAGGCTCTCGACGCAGACTTTTTCAGCGGCCCGCAAAATCGTGCCCGGCACAAGGCGCGCTGACGGCGGCAACAGGATTTAGACGGCAGCTCGCTCTGTCACTAGCCAGTCGCCACTGTGGTACAACAATCCTTCATGTCTATTTCCTCGCTCTACGAGCGCATTGGCACACCGCAACTGATCGCGCTGGCCTTGCTTCTAATTTTTGCTTTGCAATGCGTCTGGTTCGGCGCTCACCAGCGACTGTCGGCAACTGAAGGCGTATACATCGAAGCCGGGCTGCTGCATCTGGAAGGCTTTGCCAGCGCTAACACCAGCCAGCACAGCGCACTGGTGCCGCTGCTGGCGGGTGTGGCAGCACGGGTGAGCGGCGCGGAAGAGCACGTTGACGAGTTCAACCGCTATCGCATGGCGATGCGGCTGCCATTTCTGATTGCCGGCCTTCTGCTCGGGGCCTCGCTGTGGTATGTCGCGCGCAGACTCTACGGAGACATCGGCGGCTACGTGGCCTTGGGGCTGTATTGTTTCTCGCCGCTGGCGATCGGCGCGGCCAGCGAGGTGAGCCCGGCGGTGGTCGGTGCATGGGGAGCGTTTGGGCTTATCTTCACCAGCATTGCGGTGGCGCATACGCTGTATGCGCCACGCGAGGTGGTGCTGTGGAACTGGCGGCGGATCCTGCTCCTGGGAGTGTCCATTGCTATTTGCGTAGGGGCGCAGTTTTCGTTTTGGATATTGTTGCTACCGGCCCTGCTCTTCATGCTTTGGGTGGGACACCTGCGGCGGGGGGCGGCGTTGATCATCTTCGCGGCGGCTTGTGCCGTTGGGCTCATCCTGCTGTGGTCGTTGTACGCGTTTCATCCCCTCGCTTTCGCTTCCGCTCTGCGCCGGGCTGACTGGCTGGAGATCGCTTCCCGGAACTATTTTGCGCCCGGCATATCGTGGCTGCTGTCGAGCTATTTCCTGGAGAACGGCTTGGGACTGTTGATCCTGAGCGCAGTCACCCTGGTGGCGTTTGTGGTTTGGAAGAAAACGCGGTTCTTCGGGACCGCGGCGCCGCTGATCGTCAGCCTGCTTTTGTTCAGCTTGGGCCTGCGCATGCACTTTTCGGCGTTTACGTTTTTTCTGCTGGCGCTGCCGTTCCTGGTGCTGTTCATGGCGGGCGTCTCCGCCGATCTGCTGCAGAGCCGTTATGCGTTGGCGGCCAATGCAGTGGTGTTTGGTGTGCTGATCGCGAACGCCATGATCGACGTCTACGGACTGCTGAACCTCAGTTCCCGGAGCCGATGAAACTTTGCGACATCTAAAGGGTTGGAAGTAGTGAGGGCTAGTCAACAGGAGGCCGTCCATGAGATCAAAGCTACGTAGAAGGTGGATGGGGTTCTTGGCAGCCGGTGTGGTCATCGCTCTAACATGCTTGCCGGCGTCGGCGCAGCAGTGGGGCGGACCGCACAATATGTATGATGGACACTTCCTGTCACCCGCGCCCAGTGTTACTTCCGTTGGGGGAATCGGGGCGATGCATATGCCGCCGCCGCTTCCCAGCGTCACCTCTTTGCCCAACTACCTCCCTGCGCAGAATCAATACGGCTATCACCATTCGTTCAGTGGGCGTTACAGCCAGAACTTGGGGGGCTACTTTGGAGGCTATAGTTACGGGTATGGTATTCCGTACTACTATCCGATTGACACTTCGGGATACGGGTATGACTACGTCGGTGGGGGCGGAGGTCCCGAGTTGTACTCGGGTCCGCCGCTTGGGCCCAACGATCCGAGCGTGCACATGATCGCTGAGGAGCCTCCGGCGAGGCCTTATGACGAGCAAGCGTCGGCTGACGATCCACCAGCCGCAACGCAGCCGGCTCCTCCGCCGCAGCCAGTGAAGCCGGGCGAGCCGAGGGTATTAGTTTTTCGTGATGGCCATAGGCAAGAAGTGACGAATTACGCGATCATGGGCAACACGCTCTACGATTTCGACCACGGACGGAAGATGATCGCGTTGGCTGAGCTGAATCTTCCAGCCACAATAAAGGCCAACGACGACCGTGGCGTGGAGTTCAACATGCCGCCCGCAACGAAGAAAACCAGTACGACCGTTCCGCAGAGTTCGTCGCCGAGCCAAAGCGCGCCCGCGACTAGTATTGTGGCGGCAATGCCGTAAGAAGCTTCGTCTAGCCAAGCCGTTACAGTTACAATCAAGCCGTGCACAAGTTTTTCGATAATCCGCGCGAGCGGGTGGCGCCCGCTTATGTGCGCGTACCGGCTTCGCTCTCCATCGGAGGAATCGAAGTCCGTCCCGCAACCGTGCTCGCGCCCATGGCCGGTATCACCGACACGGTTTTTCGCCGCTTTATCCGTAACCTAGGCGGTTGTGGCTTGATGATGACTGAGTTCACCTCAGCGGATGGCATTGTGCGCCACAAGGACAAAAAAGCGAAACAGTACCTTACCTTCTATGGCAATGAGCATCCCATCTCGGCGCAACTTTTCGGCAGTGATCCGGGAACGCTGGCCGACGCGGCACGTGTGGTCGAGGACCTCGGTTTCGACCTGGTGGACCTAAATCTGGGCTGTCCAGCGAAGAAGGTAGTGAAGTGTAACGGCGGTTCGGGCCTGCTGCGAGATCTGCCGCTTATCCGGCGCATTTTCGGAGCAGTGCGAGCTGCTGTGACCATCCCCTTCACAGTCAAATTCCGCGCGGGCTGGAACGAGAGGGAAGTGGTGCACGTTCAACTGGCGAAGATGGCCGAGGAGTGTGGTTTGGCTGCGGTGGCATTGCACGCTCGTACGCGCGAGCAGGGTTACAGCGGGCAGGCGTGCTGGGAGTGGATCGCCGCAGTGAAAGAAGCGGTGAAAATTCCGGTCATCGGCAATGGCGATGTTCGCACGCCAGAAGACGCCGCAGCCATGGTTGCCGAAACCGGCTGCGACGCGGTCATGATTGGCCGCAGCGCGGCGTCGAATCCGTGGATCTTCCGCCAGATTGAGCAATACACCGCGACCGGATCCTACGATGTGCCCACGGATGTAGACCGCTATGAGATGATCCGCAGCTACTTCACAATGCTGATCGAGGAAGGTATGGCAGGCGCCGAAGGCAAGATGAAGCAGTTCGCTTCGTGGTTCACCCATGGCGTTGCGCACGGCGCCCAGCTACGCAAAACGGTGTATGAGGCAAAGACCGCCAAGGAAATTCTGGATGCCGTGGACCGGTTTTTTGCCGCCCTGCTAGGCGGGAAGCTGGTTTGTCAGGACCGGCCTGCCGACGAGGCTGCTCTCGCTCCCGCCGTGGGTGGTGGATAAGAATAAGCGACTCCTAACAACTCCAAAAATGCCGCCAAAAGCAACTGCCTGTCATGACCCCGCTTCTAAGTGGATTTGTGATGACTGTTTCCGGCAAGCGCACGATAGGGTTTCAGACCAACGTCATTCTGATCTTGCTATTTGCCTCGCTCTTCTTACTTACTAGCTGCGGCGGCGGCTCATCCTTCAACACTTCGCCTGCGCCCACTGCCATGTTGAGCGCCAGCCCCGGCACCATCAACGCCGGGCAACCCAGCACGCTTTCCTGGACAACGACGAACGCTACATCGGGACAAATCAATGACGGCATCGGCTCGGTAACCGTACCTACTGGCACAACCACCGTGACCCCCACGAAAACCACAACCTACACCCTGACCGCGACCGGTCCGGGAGGTTCGGTCACCTCGCAGGTTACCGTCACGGTGAATCCTGCTTCGCTGAGCAGCATTCAGCACGTGATTTTCATGCTGCAGGAGAATCGTACCTTCGACGAGTACTTCGGGATGCTGAACCCTTATCGCCAGGCGAACAACTGGGACGTGAGCGAGGACGGCAAGACCTACACGGTAGACGGGATTGACGATAAGCTGGACCGCTTCATCAACTACGACGACGAGGGCCAGGGATTTAGCTTGTTCAAGCTAAACAGCACCTGCATCGACGACATGACTTCGTCGTGGCTGGAAAGCTACGGCGACGTGAACCGTTACGACTTTCTGCTGACTCGCCCGATCCTGATGGATGGCTTCGTACATACAGCGGAAAACTACGCCAAGGACGGCGTAGGCGACGGGCAGTTCACCGACCTGGTAGGAAAGCGCGCCATGGGTTATTACGACGAGAACATTCTCAACTACTACTATTACATGGCCTCACAATTTGCCATCTCCGATCGCTGGTTCTCGCCGGTTTCCAGCGAAACCATACCTAACCGCATTGCGACTATGACCGGAGGCACCACCCAAGGCCTGGTGTTCGACCCCTTCTCGGTTGATCATCTTGACCAGCAGTTAGACATTGAGACCATCTTTCAGGAGCTGGACCAATACGGCGTTTCCTGGAAAATCTATTACTCGGTCACCGTGGGCGGCTGCACCGACCAGGACGGCGACTGCGGCCAAGGCGGACACTCCAACGACTTTCCCGTAACTACTTTCAGTGACTTCACCTACTCGGCCCGATATTTGTACGAGAACCCGCAACATCAACCGTGCAGCCCACCGACCATCGGGTCACAACAAGCGGTCGGCGATCCCAACAACGCGTTCTGCATTGACATTAATCACATCGCGCCGCTCGATCACTACTTCAGCGATATCGCCAACCAAAAATTACCCAGCTACGCCTTTATTGAAACGGCCTATGGCCACAGCGATGAGCACCCTGGATCGGGGCAGTCGCTCCTGGAAGGCCAGCAGCAGGTGGCCAGCCTTATCAACGCGCTAATGCAAAGCCCGTCGTGGCCCAGCTCCGTTTTCTTCTTAAGCTATGACGAGCCAGGCGGCCCCTTCGACCATGTGCCGCCAGTTCCGGGGCATTCCAACGACTATACGGACAGCGGGCTAGGAACAATACCGGACATCAGCACGATCGCGGTGAATGCGGACGGTTACGAACCGTGCCTGCCGCCCGGTGGGGTACCTACGCTGCACTGTGATCTCCAGCCGGGTGATCCTGGCACACATCCGGGCGATGCGCCGGCGATCGAGGGCTTTGCGGCGCAGCTTGGCTTCCGCCTGCCTAACCTAGTGATCTCACCATTCGTGCGCAAACACTACGTTTCCCATGTTCCCATGGACCACACTGCAATCATCAAGTTTGTAGAGAACCGTTTCATCGGGCCCAATGCGCACTTGACGGCCCGTGATGCCGCGCAGCCTAACCTGCTGGACTTCTTTGACTTCACCAACGTGCCCTGGGCGACGCCGCCAACGCCGCCGACACCCAATCCGCCGCCGGGAAATTGCAACGCGCAGCAGATGTGAGTGAGGCTAGGGCAGGGAAACTGCAGGAGTGCAGAGACGTCATTTCTGCTCGGAACGGCTCTGTGTAACATCGGCCCTTGGCGCTGGTTCCTGCAACGGCCAGATGACGGACACCAGCCACGCCACTGCCAGCCCGACCAGGCAGCCGAACAGGACTTCGGTCATGCGCTCCGCCCCCGCGCGAAGACCGCCGAGCCGGGCGTGATGCTCCAGACCGGCGGCGATGACGAAGGCCGCGCTGATTGGCGCCTGCCGCCACATGGTCTGAATGCGAACGATATAGGAGGAGACAAGCACCGTGACCGCCATGGCCAGCGGCAAAGTAATGACACGCGTGCCTCCAGCGACGATGAATAGAAGGCCGATCGCACAGCCGACCAGGGTATTGATGATGCGCGAGCGGAAGGTCAAGACTGCGGTCTTCATCACCGGATCGCTGGTGGCGACCATCGAGCTGATGGCCCAGACGGGATTGGCGTGGGCGAGCTGGTGTACACAAACCCACAGCAAGGCAGTTGCGATAAACATGCTCAGCGCGTAGTGCAGGCCGTGCATGTCGCCTTTGAGGAAATGGTCGAGGACTTTCATAGCTTGCGGACTTGCGGAAGCCAGAGCTCGGTTACTCTTTAGAACGATGACTCAAACCCGGTTCTCTATGCCGATGCGACCTATTGCTGGCATCCCTTCATGCTAAAAGTTGCTACCGGCAACGCCGCGGCTTTGCCGCGAAGCAATTTATTGAATGCAGGGACGTCCTTGTCGTTGAGCTGCGACCACAGGGCGATATCTTTGTCCAGAGCGTTGCAGGTTTGCTGCACTGCCGAACGGACGGTATCCGCCGGACGCAGGTCTGCACTCTCCACACTGAAAAGCAGCCGGGCGAGATCTCGATTCACCGGCCCGAAGCCAGGTGCAGTGCGAATCCCGTTCTGCGCCTCGTCGATTTTCTTGTCCAGGGAATCCATCGCCGGCTTGAGCTTTTTCAGCTCCTTGCTGTTCATGGTCTTCCGCCGGTCGGCCAGGGCCTCACGCAGGCTGTCAACTTGGTGATAGGCGTTATAGCTGATCTCCATGCCGCGAGTGATGGCCAGCGCCAGGTCAAGCTGGGCCACCAGGTCCGCCTGCGAAGCCTGGATGCGAGGATCAAGCTCGATGGTCAGCGGCTGGCGCAGAGTTTGACCGGCATAGCGCAGCTCGACGGTGTAATGGCCGGGAACGACGAGGGGACCTTGCGGCTGGCGGCGCGGCGTCAGGTCAGGTACGGCATGGTCAGCCATGGTGTATTCCGTGTAACCCAGAAGGCCGCCATAGTAGCCATAGGGAAGCGTAAGCGGAGGGGGATAACGCAGGTCCCAGGCAAAGCGATTTACGCCCGCCGATTTGGTCAGCTTCGTGGGATGAGCGAACCAATATTCCGGAGCATTCGCCGGCAGAAGCTCGAACGGCTTAGGCGCACTGGAGAAACTGGCGACCTCGCCGCCCTTGTCGTCATAGATGGTCAGCGTCAACTCGCTGGTTGCAGCTTTCTTAAGGAAATAGTCGAGGATTGCTCCATCCGGCGGATTTTCTCCGGCAGGGGTCTCGCGGGGATACGGTGTGTCCTCGTAGTTGTCCCAGCGAACCCGCATGCCTTTGGCGGGAGGGAAAAGATACACTTCCGCACCGGCGATCTGCGCGTCCATCTTGCGCAGCGGCGTCACATCATCCAGAATCCACAGGCTGCGCCCAAAGGTCGAAACTATCAGATCGTTGCCGTGAACCGTGAGGTCGGTGATGGGTGTGGGCGGAAGATTCAGCGCGAGCGATTGCCAGTGGTCGCCATCGTCCCAGGAAACAAAGACGGTGGTGTCCGTTCCCGCGTAAAGCAGATTTTTACGAACGGGATCTTCGCGCACCACGCGCACCATTTCGTCCTTTGGAAATCCATTGACGATCTTCTGCCAGGAGTTTCCGAAATCATGGGTGCGAAAGACCTCGGGAGCGATGGACTCGCGCCGGGCGCCGACGGTCAGGTAGGCAGTGGCGGCGTCATGGTGCGACGCTTCGACGTAAAGAATCTCTTCTGGTTCCTTCAGCTCCGGCGGCGTCACATTATGCCAAGTCCTTCCTCCGTCGCGTGTAAGTTGCACCAACCGGTTGCTGGTGCCCACCCAAATTTCGCCTGCCTGCACTGGTGAAGGAGCCAACGTGGTGATGGCCGGCGGGGGTGGCCCTTCAGGGAGTTTCATTTCTCCAGGTTTTTCCGGTTTTTCCACATAACCCGTCAGGTCCGGGCTGATCTCCTGCCAACTCCGGCCGCCGTCGGAGGTCTTCAGCACGCATTGCATTCCCAGATACAGCACCGATGGATCCTGCGGCGAAAACGCCAGGGGAGGCATTTCAGAAGCGCGATATTTTTGCCCGCGCTCAAAGACGACGGCAATCTCTCCCGTGCTCTTGTCGTAACGCACCACCGAACCATACCATCCGCCGCTATAAACAAAATTGGGATGGAGCGGGTCGGGAGCGATATAGGCATATTCAAATCCGCCGACGGAGAACCAATCCTGCAACAGGATTTCGCCGTAGTCGCTGCGGCTCAGGACGCCGGCAGTGCCGCTGTCCTGCTGCGCGCCGTAGACGCGATAGGGGAAGAGATTATCGGTGGAGACATGATAAAACTGCCCGGTCGGCTGGTTATACCAAGAGGTCCAGGTCTTGCCGGCGTCAACGCTTACAATTGCACCCTGATCGACGCCAAAAATCATGTGCGCGGAATTCTGCGGATCGATCCAGGCGACGTGGAAGTCGTCGCCACTGGGCGCTCCGGCGAAGGCCTCGAAGGTTTTGCCGCCATCCGTGGAGCGGTACATCGAGGTTTGTGCGACATAAAGCACATCGGGATTGCGCGGATCAACGAAGACCCGGCTGAAGTAGGGACTGCCGATCACGCGCGGATCTTTGCTGGATTGATGCCAGGTTGCACCTGCATCGTCGGAGCGGAAGAATCCCTGCGCAACGATGGCGTACAAGCGGCGCCCGTTCGTGCCGGCGGCGACGGCGATGCCCAATCGTCCGCGCGCTTTGTCGGGCAGGCCTTTGCTCTGCAGAAGGCCCCAGGTCAGGCCGCCGTCGCTGGACTTGATGATGTCGGAAGTGGCGGGCACCTCAGAGGCGCCGGAGCCTGAAGCGGCATGATAAACCGAGGCATACAGAATACTGGGATTGTCGGGATCGGCGCACATGTCGAATACGCCCAGACTGGCGTCGTTGGCAAATACCTTCCGCCAGGTCTTCCCGCCGTTCTCGGTACGAAAAATTCCGCGGTTACCCACCCATGCCGATTTCGCCAGCGGCCGCCAAAGAATGCCGAATCCGAGGGAGTTGCCGGCCACTATAAGGGTGTCAGGATTTCGCGGGTCAACGATGATCGCCTGGATGTAAGGCACGTCCTGCAAGCCGATGTTGGTCCACGTCGCGCCGCTGTCCGATGAGCGATAAATTCCCTTGCCCGGGGTCTGCTCGCCAGTGCCAGCGTAGATGATGCGGGAATCGGAAGGCGCGACGGCTAGCGCTCCAATGGACGGGACTGGCACGCTGTCGAAGATAGGACGCCAGACTCGGCCCCCATCGGTGGTCTTCCAGATTCCACCGCCAGGCGTGCCAAAGTAGTAAGTGTTCGGATCGCCCCCAACTCCGGCAACTGCGGTCACCCGGCCGCCGCGAAACGGCCCGATCAGCCGCCATTTCATTCCGGTGAACAGGGCGGCGTCTGGCTGCTGCTGGCACATCAAAGAGAGTGGGAACAGTGCAATTAATAGGACAAGAATCATCGAATGCGGAGGGCGGCGGGTTGCACCAAGGGGCATCGAGGTCTCCAAATGTCGCCCAACAGAATACAGATATTTGCGCTGAGGAGGCTACCTTCCCATTCCTCATAGTCGAATTGCGCCAGGTCATCGCTCCCCGCCGGCAACTTCCCAACACGAAGGCACATGATAAGCAACAGCAAAGAAAAGACTTATATGGCTCGATGGGAGAGAACGGTAACCGAGGCCACGCTCTTTCATGGGAGCGGGTACAATTAGTCGTTCTATGCTCGCGACCCTCCTGACTCTGGCAAGTGCCGGTCATGTGGAGCATGCTGCTCGACACTTGTTGTGGTACCTAGCCATATTCGGCTCGTTCACTTCCACAGTTTTTTTCGGGATGGTGATGGCGGCGGCTGTCCGCTACGCGCTGGCCTCGCGCCAATCGCGCAGGCAAGCGCTGGCTATCGCTCCACAGGATTTGCCGCCGGTAACCGTCCTCAAACCAGTCCATGGTATGGAGCCCCGGTTGGAAGAAAATCTGGAGAGTTTCTTCCGCCAGGATTACCCGCAATTCGAGATCATCTTCGGGGCGCGCAGCCGGGACAATGAAGCACTCGTGGTGGTAGAGCGTCTGCGAGCCAAATATCCGAACGTGCGTTCGCGGGTGGTCATCTCCGGCGATCCCTCCTGGCCCAATGCCAAAGTATTCTCCCTGGCCAAGATGATGGCTTCCTCGGACGACAATTTTTTCGTTATCAGCGACAGCGACGTGCTGGTCAAGCCGGACTTTCTGCGTAACGTGGTGCCGCCGCTCCTGAATCCGAAGGTAGGACTGGTCACCTGCTTGTATCAGGGAATCCCGGCCCGTGGCTTCTGGTCACGGCTGGAGGCAATGGGCATGTCGGTGGAAATGCCGTCTGGGGTGATGGTGGCCGACATGCTGGAAGGCATGAAGTTTGCACTGGGAGCGGCGATGGCGGTGCGCCGGGACGCGATCGAGGCCATGGGCGGCATCCGGGAAACCGCCGATTTTTATTCCGACGATTTTGTGCTGGGCAACCGGATTGCGCAAGCCGGCTATGAGGTTGTCCTGTCACACTACAAAGTGGGGCATGTGCTGGCGGTGCGATCGTTGCGGCGGAGCTTCGGCGATCAGTTGCGCTGGATGAAGAGCACGCGCTTCTCGCGCCCCTGGGGACATGTCGGATCGGGTTTGACGTATGCCGTTCCTTACGGCCTGCTGGCGCTGTTGCTGGCTTTTGCTCACCACCATCGGATTCCACATCCGCGCGGACTCCATCTCGCGTTGTCGCTCTTTGCTATGGCTTGGCTGAACCGGATGCTGCTGGCCGTGGTTGTGGGTTGGGGGGTCATTCGCGATCCGCGCTGCCTGTGGTTATGCTGGCTGTATCCGTTGCGGGATATGCTTGGTTTCTGCACCTGGGCAGCCAGTTTTACCGGTAACCGATTTTTGTGGCGCGGCGAACCCTACCAGTTTGGAGCAGGAGGACGAATCACGCCGGTGCAAAGATCGCTCGAATTCCTACGCGACCGGCTGCCGCAGGCCCACGACTGAACCTCAAAAAGTAGCCAGATGCCAGTAGTCAGTAGTCGGTTAAGGCGGTTACCGCGGGGTGTCAACTGATTACTGACTATCAGATTCTTTCCAGCTTTCCGCGCCGCACCCGGAAGCGCAGGCCGCGCCACTCCACCTTATTGCCGGCGAAGCTGGCGATCCAGATGAGCAACGCGAGGCAGTCGCGCACGGGCAGGAGCCACAAGTCCCGCAGCACGCGTGGGTCTTGCAATACTCCGCGCCCAACTGCCAGGGCCGATGTAAACCGGGCGACGACTGAGATCGCCAGCGCTATCCATGTCCACCACGCGAACGGATTGAGCGCTACGGCAAGCATTGCCCAGACAAGTCCAAAGGTCGTGATTAGGCCGAGGTATTGCACTGGCCGGCGGTCTTTGATGTTGCGGGCCCACCGCATCTGGTGATGCCAGAATTCACGGAAGGAGTAGTCCGGCACAACGGTTTCGACGATCGTGCCAGCCAGTTCGATTTTGTGTCCCGCAGTCGCAATTCGCGCGCCGATTTCATAATCGTCGCCCAGGTAATCAGTCAGCGGCTCCAACCCGCCGATCTCGCGCAGGATTGTTTTTGTAGTCGCGATGGTGGCCCCCAGGCCGAAACGAATACCACCCTCCAGCGCGCGGGCGACCAGGACTCCTCCGGCGAAGTCGGTGCTCAGGCTGAGCGCTTCGAGTTTGGCGCCCAGCGTGTGCCCCGCCAGTCCGCGATAGAGTGCGGTCACCATGCCAACCTTGGGCTGCGCTGACGGGGCGAGCACCCGCCAGAGGTAATCGCGAGCCACGACGATGTCGCTGTCGTTGATGATGACGTGTTCGTAGCGCGCTTGCGGCAGCATCTGCGCCAGGGTGCTGACCTTGCCGTTAAGGCCCAACACCTGCGGGCAGTGGATAACTCGCAGGCTGCGGAGAGGAAATTCTTCGCGCAGCGTCTCCACCAGTCCCAGGGCAGGATCGTTGAGATCCTGCACCCCGAACAGCACTTCGTACTCGCGATAATCCAAGAGGCAGTGGCTGCGAAAGGCCGTATACATCTGCGGATCCAGCCCCCGCAACGATTTCAGTATGCTGACCGGCGGCGCGAATTCCCGGTCGATGGCCCGGTTCGGCCCGGCCTGAAATCGTTTCGCTGCCCAGATCGAAATGCCGAAATAGGCTGCACCGGCCAGGCCCAGCAGGCTGCACACGGCTGCGAGGAAATGAGAAACAGAGAGCATGCAGAGAGCTGTTCAGATTAGCAGAATCGGCAGGACGATGACCTTCGCTAGCCTGTCTCCAATAATGAAATCCGCACCACCGGTTCTGCGAATCGCTGTAGCGGGTTATTATGTTCTAGCTGTCCAGGGAAACTGCCATGATTAACGGCAAACAGGTCGCGGTGGTGATGCCGGCGTACAACGCTGAGCTGACGCTGGAGGCGACCGTGCGCGAGATTCCTGATCTCGTCGACATTCGCATCCTGGTGGATGACT
>Ga0070737_10004123_pt1 | contig 14867 bp, 12 predicted proteins | sample Coa_R1_10_FD_66438 | JGI IMG/M metagenome (GOLD analysis project Ga0070737, IMG submission 66438) | Surface soil microbial communities from Centralia Pennsylvania, which are recovering from an underground coalmine fire - Coalmine... | ecosystem: Environmental > Terrestrial > Soil > Unclassified...
CCGCCCGTCCGGTTCGGAGGGAGGGGGAGCAGCTAACCCGCTCTCCCTACCCCTATCAGCAAAGAGTGTCACTATAATTTGTAATCCTCAATAAATCCGGCTTGCATCACGTGGCAAGGCCATCCTGGCCGTGGCGGTTCAACGCTTCACGGGCGAGACGCCCGTGTCACACGGCAAACTGGGACACTACCGTTTGGTCAATAACCTTTACACGGTATGGATTGAGCCGGTAAACTAGGGAGTCACGATTCTTGAGGCCACCCTCTGTAAATACAGAGACTCTTCCCCTTCGCGGAGTCTACCCTGCGCGAAGCCGAGGGGTTCAGCATCACAATGAAAGACTGTAAGGGGCTTTTCAGTAAACGGTCGAAGCTGTAAAGCGTTTATCATGGGCTGTTCCATCGACAACTCGCAAAAAACAACTCCACCGGCTTCATCCTTCAGGCTTTCCCAGAAGCTTTCCGACTACTGGAAGTTAACCAAGCCCGAAGTCAATTTTCTGGTGGTGATGAGCGCGCTGGCCGGCTTTTATCTGGGCGCTTCCGGCCCTGTGCATTTCAAGCTGCTGTTCAACACCCTGCTGGGCACATTGCTGGTGGCGAGCGGCACGGCCACCTTGAATGAGTATCTGGAACGAGCCCACGATGCCCGCATGCGGCGCACTTCCAATCGGCCTCTGCCGGCGGGAAGGCTCACCGCGCGCGAGGCGTTGATCTTTGGGCTTCTGCTCTCGGCGGCTGGCGGCATTTACCTGGCCTGGACTGCCAATGCGCTGGCGAGCTTCCTGGCGATCCTGACTCTGGTATCCTACCTGGCGCTTTACACTCCGCTTAAGAGAAAAACTCCGTTCTGCACGCTGGTGGGCGCAGTTCCGGGCGCCATGCCTCCGCTGATTGGCTGGGCGGCGGCGAGCGGCAGCCTCTCCTTTGGCGCCTGGGTGCTCTTCTTCATGCTGTTTCTCTGGCAATTTCCGCACTTCACCGCCATCGCCTGGATGTACCGCCACGATTACTCGCGCGCGGGATACCTGATGCTTCCCCCTGCCGATCACGAAGGGAGATTCATGGCGACGCAGGTGGTGGGTTTTTCGCTTCTGCTCATCCCGATCAGCATTATTCCGGCGTTAACCGGACACACGGGTCAGGTTTATCTTTTTGGAGCCTTGATCCTGGGAATTCTGTTCGTTTACTGCGGCGTTCGGCTTGCCATCTCCCGATCCAATTCGGTAGCGCGCCGCGTTCTGCTGGCGTCCGTCATTTACTTGCCGCTGGTTTACGCTCTCATGATGCTGGATAAGCTGCCGGTTTACTGACGCCATTTCAAGTGACGACCTCGATTGATATTTCCTGCGATTGATCTCCCCACCCTCGACGCAACCCTGAATGGAACCAGCGCGATTCTCCTGACGCTGGGTTATGTTTCCATTCGCAGAAAGAAAATTCGCGCCCACCAATGCTGCATGCTGGCGGCTTTTGCAACCTCGTGCACCTTTCTCGTCTGTTATCTCTGGTATCACGCGCATCACGGCGTGATCCATTTCACAGGCCGGGGGGCGGTCCGGACTTTTTATCTGATGCTGCTGGGGAGCCACAGCGTTCTGGCGGCGGCTATCGTTCCCCTGGCGCTGATCACTCTCTATCGCGCGCTGCGGGGATGGTTTGGCCGCCACAGGAAGATCGCCCGATGGACGCTGCCCATCTGGCTCTATGTTTCCGTCACCGGCGTGGTGGTCTACTGGATGCTCTATCACCTTTATCCATCCCACTGAAAAGGCCGATGGTATGTCCTTGGCGGAGATGGGGCCAGGTGGATTCCCGCTTACGCGGGAATGGCGGGTACGGTGATTTTCGATGGAGCCGAAAAACAGTGAAAAGTGACGAGTGATGAGTGATGAGCAAAAAATCAATCCGAGGTTCTGGTTGCTTTTACTCATCACTTTTCACTTATAACTGCTGTTGAGATGTTTCGCGGAGTTTGCTTTGATCCGAAATGCGGGGATTCTTCGCTTCGCTGTGCTTCGCTCAGAATGACAAGGGGGAAAATTCAAAATGACAGGCGGAGGTTCAGTTATGCCAGATTGGCAGAAAGCCGTTGAAAAGCTTTGAAGATTTCTTCTTCCTGCTCCGGGTCTAAAACCGTGCGCAGATCGAGCACAAGCCGATCTTCTTCGATTCGAGCGATGATGGGCGGTCTGTTTTCTCTCAGCGCGGTTGTTAGTTCCTGAGCTGTCCGCGTGATGTGAGTCACCGCAATCAAGCGGGTGGGGATAGACTGGCCGGGCGTTGACCCGCCTCCGGCTGCGGACTCGCCGTCTTGCAGGCTGATGGAAAACCCGTCCAGCGCGCGCAGCCGCTCCCCAAGCTGGCGCGCTCGCTCAGCAATCTCTTCGACTGGCGCGCGGATCATGCGTTGGGTGGGGATGGCCGTGTAGTCTTCGCGCAGATAAAGGGCGATGGTGGCTTCGATCGCCGCGATGGTAAGCTTATCCACGCGAAGCGCCCGGAAGAGAGGATTCTTCCGAATCCGACTCAGGAGATCCCGTTGCCCCAGCAAAATGCCGGCCTGCGGCCCCCCCAGAAGTTTATCGCCGCTGAAGGTGACTATGTTCACGCCGGCCTTCAGGCTCTCGCTCACTACGGACTCCTCCCGCAATCCAAAAGGCGCAAGATCAACCAGGCAGCCGCTGCCGAGGTCTTCCATCAAAGGCAGGTTGTGTTTTCTGGCCAGATCAACCAGTTCGCGGAGCGCTGGCCGCTCAGTGAAGCCCGTGATGCGAAAGTTGCTGGGGTGGACGCGGAGCAGCAGGCGAGTACGCTCGTTGATAGCGGCTGCATAATCGGAGACTCGTGTCCGGTTGGTCGTCCCCACTTCGCGCAGCGCCGCCCCGCTTTTGGCGCAGATATCAGGAATGCGGAACGAGCCGCCAATTTCCACCAGTTCGCCTCGGGAAACGATCACTTCAGCGCCCTCGGCCAGCGTGTTGAGCGCCAAAAAAACCGCGGCGGCATTGTTGTTCACTACAAGAGCCGTCTCCGTGCCAAGCAACTGGGAAAACAGGCGAGCCGTGTGCGCATCGCGCTTGCCGCGCTCACCGAGTTCAAGGTCATATTCCAGATTGGAGTATTCCGTGGCGACTTCGGCCACGTGCGCAAGGGCTTCGCGGGCTAGAGGGGCGCGGCCCAGATTGGTGTGCAGGATCACGCCCGTGGCGTTGATGACGGGACGCAGGGAAGGCTCAGCGGCGGCTTCCGCCGCGGCCAGAATCTTCTTTTCGATGGATTCCAGCGTGATGGCGGTTCTGGAATCTTCTTTGACCTTTTCCCGCAGGTTCTCGAGCACTGCCCGCGTCGCATTCACCACCTGTTGTCTTCCAAGTCGCTTTGCAAGCTCCTGGAGCGACCCGCGATTGAGCAATGCTTCAACGGCCGGAATGCGGCGGAGCAACGTTGTAATACGGTCCGATTCAGTGGGCGTCTCCATGGCTTAAGTCTACCCCAGTGGGTTGGCAGGCGGAAAGCAGGCCACGCGCCGCTCGAGAACCGAACGCCTGCGGGTAGTGACAACGCAAGCTGTAGCGGCGCTGTCCCCAGCGCCGAAAAGCCGCCGGTGAGAGCCTGTCCTGAGCGGAGCGAAGGAACACCGGCGCTATAGAGATGTTGTCACTATAATTTGTAACTCTCAGCAAATCCGGCTTGCATCACGCCGCACGGCCAGCTTGGCCGTGACGGTTCAACGCTTCACGGGCAAGATGCCCGCGCCACCCGGCATACTGGGACACTACACGCTTGCGCAAATCTTCATGCCGCCACAAGCATAGTGATAGTATTGGACTTAGGGCGATGCGCCATCGCCGCTACATTTACAAGCAGACTGTTTCAGCAACCCGTGAAGCGGTTGCTCTTCTTGCCCCCGCGCCTGTGCCGCATCGCTTGTTTTAGTAATTTACTGTTTATATAATGCGTCCAGCAAGACATGAAACCTTCTAATCAACTCCAGCAGTGGCTTTCCTGGATCATCAAGATTCGGTTTGTTATCATCACTTTTGTTTTTGCCATCGATTTTTCCCTTCGGCAGTTGCTCGGCCAGCCTGCAAGCGCGACCTACATCAAGCCTTTCGCGATGGTCATTGTTTTGTGGTATGTGCTGGGCCTCTTTTATCTGATATACAACCAACTCAGCCGCGACCTTCTGCTTCAGGCCTACGTCCAGATTTGCGGAGACATCATCCTGATCACCGCGATTGTCCATATCACCGGCAACCTGGACAGCAATTATATTCCCCTCTACTTTCTGGTTGTCATCATGGCCAGCATTGCGTTGCCACGGTCGCAGGCGTTTCTGATCGCCGCCTTCAGCTTCATCTGCCTGGGATCGGTCCTGGAGTTAAGTTATTTATCCAGCATCTACCCGCGCTTTGCAGAGCAGCATCCCATCTTGGCGCGCCTGGTCACTCCCAGCACGATGGAGGTTGATCCGGGCACCTTTGAATTCAAGCTGTTGGCCAGCCTCTTCGGATTTTTCGCCGTCGCATACCTCTCCAGCTATCTTGCCGAGAGCCTGCGCCGAACCGGCCAGGAGTTGCGCGACAAAACCGGGGAGGTGGCAAGCCTTCAGGCGCTGAACGAAAACATTATTAACAGCATGCGCGGCGGCCTGATCACGACAGACCTTTCAGGGAAAATTTTGGTGGTGAATCCGGCAGGCGCCGCGATTCTCGGTCGCACGGCGGAGGAGCTTCGCGGTCAGCCGATTGGGACGATTCTTGAAGCGGGGACCATCACCCGCGAAGACGTTTCGGAAACAAGTCTTGCCTACATGCGCCGGGAAATCAGTTACCGCCAACCGCGAGGAGATGAACGTATTCTTGGCATTTCCGCCTCACCCCTGAGCGTGGCAGAGCAGGGGGCGGTGGGTTACATCTACACTTTTCAGGATTTAACGGAGGAAAAACGACGGGAAGCTGAGGATAAGCTCAAGGATCGCATGGCGACGATTGGGCGCATGGCCTCCGCGATCGCCCATGAGATTCGCAATCCGCTGGCCTCGATTTCCGGTTCCGTGAAGCTGCTTCAGAACATCTCCACAATGAACGAAGACCAGACCAAACTTATGGATATTGTGAGCCGCGAGTCCGGCCGCCTGGATAAGCTGGTTTCCGATTTTCTGGTTTATGCCCGCGAGCAGCGCTTTGAGTTCCAGACCGTGAACCTGGTCAGCCTGCTGGACGAAACGCTTCTTCTCCTCGAACATCATCCGCTTTTTACGCCTCGATGCCATGTGCGGCGAGTCTTCCCAACGGGTCCGGTCATGGCGACCATCGATACCGACAAAATGCGCCAGGTCTTCTGGAATATCTGCAATAACTCTCTGAAAGCTATGCCCAATGGCGGCTGGCTCACGGCGGAGATTCAGGAACGGCGAGCCAGGATTTCCGTCATCCTATCTGACACGGGCTCGGGATTCACCGGGGAGCAGTTGAAGCGGGTTTTTGAGCCATTTAATTCTCACTTCCGTGGCGGGACTGGCCTGGGGCTGGCCATCAGCTATCAAATCGTGAAGGGGCATGGGGGAGATATTCTGGTTACTTCCAAACCCGGCGATGGAGCGCGTTTCGTCATCGAGCTGCCTCGGGAGCAGGAGGCTGTCAAGGCGTCTTGAGAGGCTCCTGAATCTTCGTAATGGGCAACTATTGAGGATTACAAATTATTGGGACGACTTCTTCTGTAGCGCCGGTGTTCCTTCACTTCGCTCAGGGCAGGCTCTCACCGGCGTCTTTCGGCGCTGAGAGCCTGCCCTGAGCGAAGTGAAGGGACAGCGCCGCTACAGCAAATAGTGTCACTATAATTTGTAATCCCCTGTAATCCTTGCAGTTCCCTGATTTTTGGAAAAACATGGCGCGATTGCTCATCATTGACGACGAAGAATCACTCTGCCAGCTCCTGGAAATCGCTTTCCGGCGGGAAGGGCACGAGGTGGAAACGGCGACCTCCGGAGAAATCGCCAGGAGGAAGATTGAAACGCGCCTTTACGACATCATCATTTCGGATATCCGGATGCCGGACCTGACGGGGATTCAACTCCTCGAGCATGCTCAGAACACGCGCAGTTCAGCTTTATTCATTCTGATCACCGCAGTGCCCACCGTCTCGAGCGCGATTGAGGCGCTGAATCTGGGAGCCTACCGTTACGTCATCAAGACGGATCGCCTGATCGAAGAATTGAAGGTGGTGATCAACCGCGCTCTGGAAGAAATTGCGCTGCGCGAGGAAAACGCCAGTTTGCGGCGCGAACTGCTGCGCGTTTTCGCGCAGGACAACATCATTGGAAAAGGCGCGTGGATTCAAAGCATTCTTGAGACCATCCGCAACGTGGCTCCCACCCAAAGCACGATCCTGATTACGGGCGAGAGCGGTACGGGCAAGGAAGTGGTGGCGCGAGCCATTCATGAGGCAAGCCTGCGCCGCGAAAAACCCTTTGTGTCGGTCAATTGCGGAGCATTCCCTGAGACGCTCCTTGAAAGCGAACTCTTCGGCTACTGCAAGGGAGCCTTTACGGGCGCCGACACGAACAAGAAGGGAATCATCGAATCGGCGAACGGCGGCACGCTGCTGCTTGATGAGATTGGCGAAACCAGTCTCAGCATGCAGGTCAAACTGCTGCGCGCGCTTCAGGAGCGCAAGGTGAGGCCGCTGGGAGGCACCGCCGATGTTCCCGTTGACGTGCGCCTGATTGCGGTGACCAATCGAGACCTGAAGGCGATGGTCGCCGCCGGCCAGTTCCGCGAGGACTTTTATTACCGCATCAGCGTCATTCCCATCCACGTGCCTCCGCTTCGTGAGCGCAAGGAGGATATTGAGCCGCTGGCTCTCCACTTTCTTCATAAGTTCGCCCGGCAGATGGGCAAGCCCGTGAATGGCTTTGATCCGTTGGCCATGGAGAGACTGAAGGAGTATTCCTGGCCCGGCAATGTCCGCGAACTTGAAAATGCTGTGGAGCGCGCTGTAGCTCTGGCAAGCGATCAGGAGCGATTGATCCGCGCCGATCACTTGCCGGATTTCGCCCACAACCCGGGGGCGCCCCGATCCCCTGCCGGCATTTCGCTGCCGGAGGAAGGCATTGATTTCGAGGCTCGCATTGCGGATATGGAAAGGCAGTACCTGCTCGAAGCTCTCCGTGCCGCGCAGGGGGTACGCACCCGCGCTGCTGAACTCCTGCGCATTTCCTACCGTTCTTTCCGACATTACGCCCAGAAATATGGGATTTGACGTGGCTGCCGCGGGCGCGCGGTGTGCGAGTCTGTTTGAAAAGGCCTGAAGCGGCGATGTCCCACATGCCCGAGCAATTGAAAATAAAAGCCGGCGGTGAGGACACCGCCGCTCCAAAAGCAATTTTCATACAACCTCGCGCGCCATCCGCCCTGCGGCGAGACGGGAGGCAATTCTTTTGATAAGTTAATAAGTGAGGGATCAGGGAGCGGGGGAGCATGGGCCATGGGCGCTCCAGGGGTGCGAACGATGTTTGGGAAGCTTTTCGAGACCACTCCCGACGCAATGGTGGTGACCAACCGTGACGGGATGATTGTGCGCGCCAATGCGCGGGCTGAGCAGCTCTTTGGCTATCATCCAGGTGAACTGGTGGGCCAGGCCGTGGACGTGCTGGTCGCGCCGCGCTTTCGCGACCTTCATTCGGCGTCGTCAGGCGGGTCGCTGGCCGACTGGCGGCAGCGGCCTTTCGGAACCAGTCTCGACCTTTACGCTCAACGCAAAGATGGGACGGAATTCCCGGTGGACATCATGTTGAGCCCGGTCGAGGACCAGGAAGAAAGTCTTGTGATGTGCGCCATCCGCGACATCACAGATCGGCGGCGGGCGGAAGACGCCTTGTTGCTCCAGGTGACGAACGTCCTGGTCTCCAACCTCGATATCCGCGAATTGCTCTCTGCGATCGGGGCCAGCCTGGGCCAGATCCTGCCTCACTCCTATGCCAGCCTGGCGCTCCACAATCCCAAAAGCAATGAACTCAGCCTGCTGCCCCTCGACTCACCCTACGATGATGCAGACCCCGTACATCAGGGCATGACGCTGCCCATGGAGGGGTCGCCGGAAGGCTGGGTGTTCACTTTGGGAAAGCCGCTTCTGCTGAATTGCCTGAAGGACGAGCGGTTTTCGCAGAATATTACGGCGCAGATGGCGAATGCGGGAGTCAAATCAGCTTGCTTCGCGCCCTTGCTGGGACGCGAGCGGACGCTGGGGACGCTGAACCTGGGCCGCAAAGTCGAGAATGCATTCACCCCGCGCGACGTGGATTTGCTCATTCAACTGGCGAACCAGGTGGCGATTGCCATGGATAACGCCCTGGCGTTCCGCCGCATTGCCGAGCTGAAGGATAAGCTTGCGCAGGAAAAACTCTATCTCCAGCACAAACTCCAGACCGAATACAGTTTTGAAGAGATTGTGGGTGAAAGCCCGACGCTGAAGCGCATCCTGAAACAGGTGGAAACCGTGGCTCCGACGGATGCAACGGTCATGATCCTGGGAGAGACCGGCACGGGCAAGGAATTGATCGCGCGCGCGATTCACAACCTGAGCCCGCGCCGCGAGCACATGTTTGTTAAATTCAATTGCGCGGCCATCCCCACGGGGCTTCTCGAAAGCGAGCTCTTCGGTCATGAAAAGGGCGCCTTCACCGGAGCCAGCGCCCAGCGGTTGGGCCGCCTCGACCTGGCCCATCAAGGCACGCTCTTTCTCGACGAGGTGGGCGATATCCCTCTGGAGCTTCAGCCCAAGCTGCTTCGCGCCTTGCAGGAGAAAGAATTCGAGCGGCTGGGCAGCACGCGCACCATCCCGGTGGATGTGCGGCTGATTGCCGCCACAAACCGCGACCTCTCGAAAATGGTGAAGGGCGGAGAATTTCGGAGCGATCTTTATTACCGCCTGAAGGTTTTTCCCATCCTCGTGCCGCCGCTGCGCGAGCGACGCGAGGATATTCCGCTGCTTGTCCGCTACTTCGTGCAAAAGCATGCCTTCCGCATGAACAAACGGATTGAGACGATCCCTCCTGAGGCCATGGATGCTCTGGTGGAATGGGATTGGCCGGGCAACGTGCGCGAGTTGGGCAATTTCCTGGAACGCGCGGTCATCCTGACCCGAGGCTCAATCCTGCACGTGCCGCTCTCTGAACTGAAAGCGCCCGGAGAAACGGAATCTTTGCCGTCCGCAACACTGGAAGCCATCGAACGCGAGCATATTCTCCGCATCTTGCGCGAGACCCATGGCGTGATTGGAGGTCCGCGCGGCGCCGCTGCCCGGCTGGGCATGAATCGAAGCACCCTCAATTCACGAATGCGCAAGCTGAAAATTTCACGCAAAGATCTGTGACGGCATTTCGTCACGTGGCGATATTTGGCCATATCACTTCGCCAGCCACCCTGGTGGCTTTTACCTCATCTCCCGCCTAACTCCTTTATTAAGCGTCGGATTTAACCACCTGACCTTGCGGACTTCCTGGCAAGGTGAATGCAGAGAATAAATCTCAGATGGATAACGCTGGGTGAAATGCGCCAGCAGTTACCCATTGGGCGAAAGTCCGCCTTCTGAGGAAGCGGGGAGAATCAGGTTCAAGGCTTCCGAACCACGGGAATGAAGGCGGGTCGCTGAGCGAAGAGCCGGGCTGAAAAATATGCCAGCGCCACAACGAGTGTCTATGGAAGTTGCCAGATTAACGCCCGGTGAAGTGATCGCGCGCATGCAGCGCGGTGAGCGTTTCATTTTTATTGATGCCCGCAGTTCACGTGAATGGAACGCTGCTGAGTCGAAACTGCCGGGCGCCATTCACGTTCCTGCAGATGAAATCAATCTTCATCTAAAGGAAATTCCCATGGGGCATCCTCTGGTGAGTTATAGCTGCTCGGCAGATGAGCGGCGGAGCGCACAGGTGGCGGAGGAGCTGACGCGGCGCGGATTTCTGAATGCCTATCCGCTGGTTGGAGGGTTTGAAGCATGGTGCAAGGCGGGTTATCCCGTGGAGTGCAAAGCAAAAACCAATGGGTAATAAATTGACTGACAAATTCCGGGTTTGCTGGAGGGGGAAAGATTGGCAAAGAGGAGTACAGAGACTCGATCCTCGATCGTTAGGATTGGGCCTCAAATCGAAGGAGGAAAAAAATGTGTGATTATTCGTTAATGTGCATCCCCAACCGCCTGGCGAAGGAAAAAGAAGAGTTGGTTATACATCGGTTTCCAACCGGGTCGCTGGGATTTGCGTCACCTCTGGATTTGTATCAGGTGACAGGTCCGGTGCATGCGTCCGGAGGCTTCTGGCGGACGCTCAAGAATTTCTTCAGCCCACCACGAATGGCGAGCGTTCCAGCCGTTTGCGTTCCGCCCGGCGCCCGCCTGCGGTTGATGGACATTCCAAAGCGCGTGCAGCTCGATCTGGGCGTGAGCTCCTCTGAGGAGGTCACCTTCACCCAGCTCACGGCGGCGGTGAACACTTATCGAGATGCCGTTCGTTTCCGCAACGGCTACCGCTTGAGATTGCAGGACCTCGCCGAGGGCGTTCGAGCGGAGGTGCTCGACCTTTCACTCGCAGAAGAGCTTGAACCCTTCCACGAAGAGCGCTCGCGAGCCGTATTCGGCATTCGCTAAATCCTCTGGCCTGCCCGTCGATCAAAAAGGCGGGAAAAAGCCGCGAGTGGCAGGCAAAAGTGGAAGTGTGCACATACAAATCATTTAGGCTACACGCAGTAAAATCCGGAAACCGTGTGATGCAGATGGGGGAAAGCTATCATAACCTCTGAGCGGTTCGACGCATCACTCTGGGCGCAGCCAATGCGCCGCCCCACCTGAGAGGCATCACCTCTTATCCGTAATTCGCAATGGAGAAAGGAGGTGTTATGCTGAAACCCTTACAAGTATTGGTTGCTGTTTCAGATGCTCAAGGCCGGCGTACTCTGGTCAAGGCCCTGACCGAGAAAGGCCTGAACCCTCTTTTTGCCGAGACGCTGACCGAAGCTCGCAAGATTTTGGATCATCAGCCCGTGGCCATGGTCTTTTGCGAAACAGACTTGAAGGATGGCAACTTTAAGGACCTCCTCTTTTCGGAGGCTGGAATGAAGTCTAAAGCTCCGGTAGTGGTCTGCGCCCAATTCTACGATAAAGACCTCTATATGGATGCGATGGGGTCAGGAGCGTTCGATTTCATTGCATATCCTTATGCCCACCAGGAGGTGGATTGGATTCTGAAGGGTGTGATGCAGCGCGCATCTGCTGGGGCGAGCGGAAATTGACCACGCGCCATGGCGCTTCAGCGACTACGGTAACTCTGTACCTGTCATTCTGAGCGGAGACGCCATGAGCCGTTGGCCCACCACAATATCGCGCCGCCGCCTCGGCGGCCTCGCTCTAAACAAGGCCGGCAAGATGTCGGTGTTACAGACATTTTCAAGGCAGTAGAGCGAAGCGAAGAATCCCCGCATTGCAGTTAAGGCTAAAATCCGCCAGGCCTCATTGTGCTTCACTGAAAAGAACACTCAGGCCCTTCGCTCTACTATGGACCATGAAATTTCTTTCGGTCCGCAAAAGATCTTTATCGTGCGATCCATCCCTTGTTTTCGTGAGCCTGCTTTCTGGAATCCGAAATTTGAAATTTGGCTTGGGTTGCAGCCCTGCCGCGCGGCGCCCTTTCGAAAATTCTCCACGCCAGTCATTCCCGCGAAAGTGGAATCCCATGAGTTCGTTTCGTCCTTCCTTAACCTTCGCGAGAATCACCGCACCCGCGTCAGCAGCAAAAAGTTTGTAACGCGAATCCTCGGCGCACATCCTCTTGAACAGGAGGGAGACAAGTAAAAACTGAAGCGGAGGAATGAAGATGAGAATTCATCATTTTAATGTTGCCCCTGGCGCTTTGCAGGCGATGTATAGCTTGCAGGAATACGTGCACAAGAGCGGTCTGGAGCATTCCCTGCTGGACTTGATCGACCTGCGAGCCTCGCAGATCAATGGTTGCGCATATTGTGTAGACATGCACACGAAAGATGCGCGAGCCCGCGGCGAAAGTGAGCAACGGCTTTACGCGGTCTCCGTCTGGAGGGATACGCCCTTCTTTACGGACCGCGAGCGGGCGGCTCTGGCCTGGACCGAGGCAGTGACCGAGGTCAGCAAGGACCACGTGCCGGATGAAGTCTACGAGTTGGCCCGTAAGCACTTTTCAGAAAAAGAATTGGTCGACCTGACCATGGCCATCGTCGCCATCAATGGCTGGAATCGGCTGAATGTGGCTTTCCGTCGCGAGGCGGGCAGTTATCAACCGGCTGCCCAGCGTCCTGCTTCCTCTTCGGCCGGCAAATCGGGAGCCGCGCCCGCATAGCATTCTACCAAAATTCAAGTGTCCGCCGAGAGCTTTCGGCTACATGGCTGGTGCTTGTAAAATGCAGCGAGGTTGCTCCTTGCCCTTCCGGCTTTCAACCGGCTACAATGACGCTGTTGATTGTACTTCTCGATGCTTGTTGCAGAAGATTTCCCTGTAGAGAATCACCTCCTGCAATCAGCTCGAGAAATACAATCAAAGCATTCTCACTCAATTAGGCCCGTAGCTCAGCCCGGTTAGAGCGCTACCTTGACACGGTAGAGGTCAACGGTTCGAGTCCGTTCGGGCCTACCATGCATTTTCAAGTGGCTTCCTTGTATATTCTTCAAATCATCGCCACCTAACAGTTCTACATCGGTTCCATTTCGGATCTTGTGCGCTGTCTTGCCGAACATCCGTGAAAGAGACGGTTCATGTTGCCTATGAGCGCAAGCTCCACGACGTGGTCGCATTCTTCGGATTCGCTCAGTGTCATCTTCATGCGACCGCCTGCTTTTTTATTTTTCAGAAAAAGGGCTTGACAAACGATATTTATAGTACTAATTAAATAGTATGAGACCCCGGAGCAAAACCCTCACCGAGCAGGAATTGGAAATCATGAAAATCGTCTGGGGGCGGGGCCAGGTGACGGTGCGCGACGTCTATGAAGACATTCTCCGCCGGCGCAAGGTGGCCTATACCACGGTCATGACCATGATGAAAATTCTCGAAGGCAAAGGCTACCTGAAAAAGCGGGCGGCGGAGCGCGCTTACGTTTACCAGGCCGCGCGTTCCAAGAGCCTCGTGATCAAAACCATGGTGCGGGATTTTGTGAACCGCGTCTTTAACGGCTCCGCCGAGCCGTTGCTGGTGCAGTTGGTGAAGGACCGGCGCCTTTCCCGCGAAGACATCGAAAAGATTACGCGCGCGATTCAGGAGGATGAGCCATGTTGAACCAGCCTCTCTGGTTACGGGATCTCGCCGCCTACAGCTTGCAGGCCGCCGTAATAGTTCTGACCGGGGGCATCCTGCCGCCCCTGCTTCGCCTTCGCCTGCCCAGGGCGCGCCTTGCTTATTGGCAAGCGTTGCTCGGCGTTTGTCTGATTCTGCCTTTCATTCAGCCCTGGCATCCGGACTTGCCGCCCCCGGACGATGCGGGGTTAACCGGCCATGCCGGCGTGACGCTGGGGCCAGCGGTGATAACTCCGGCAGGGTGGTCGCTGGCGGAAATTGTATTGCTCATTCTCGTCGTGGGCGTCCTGCTTCGCATCTCGTGGGTCGTTCTGGGAATGCGAAGGCTCCGCGCGTATCGCCGGCGGGCTCATCCGCTGGGCGAGTTTACTGGCCCTATTCAAGAGGTTCTGGGCCAAGTCTCCGCGCATCCCGGTTTCTACGTTTCCGACGATCTGGAATCGCCTGCCACATTCGGGCTTCGGAAACCCGCCATCTTGCTGCCTGAGCGTTTCTTCGCGTTGCCGCCATCCATGCAGAAGGCCATTGCCTGCCACGAGTTGCTGCATGTTGCGCGGCGGGACTGGGCGTGGAACATCGCGGAAGAGTTCATCCTGGCTTTGCTCTGGTTTCATCCTGCCGTCTGGTGGGTGGTTCGAAACATTCGCCTCAGCCGCGAGCAAGCGGTGGATGCCGAGGTGGTCCGCCTGACGGAATCGCGGCGGGCCTATCTCGGCGCTTTGCTCGAAATGGCGCAGCGCGAGTCAACTCCGCGGAGCGTTCCCGCTCCGCTATTTTTGCGCGAAGGTCAACTCGCCCAGCGGGTGGCCTTGATGGTGAAGGAGGTTTCCATGTCGCGTCCCCGATTGATTGCAACTCTGCTCGCAGCCGCCGCAGCCCTCATGCTGACAGGATGGGCTTCCGCGCGGACATTTCCCTTGAAGACTTCGCCGCCTCCAGCAGGCTCCGGAGAAGCTGACATCGCCGCATTCGCCGGCTCTGCGGCTCTCAGCAATCAGGCTCATGAGCCGCATCAGGTGGATGTGAAGATACTGAAGAGAGTTCATATCGTCATGCCGCACTATCCGCCCTCCGCCAAGCGCGCGAAAATTCAGGGAACGGTGGTGCTCGAAATCACCGTGGACAGCAAAGGCGACGTGACGAATATCCGTGTCATCAGCGGGCCGGATGAACTGGTGAAGTCATCGGTGGGCGCCGTGAAGCAATGGCGCTATGCGCCCAGTCCGCTGCTGCCCGCGCGGACGAAAGTCACGATCAACTATACGCTGAAGGATGATCCCTCGCCGCAATCCGCCGCGCGCCCCGCGCCAGACCCCGAAGGCAACCCATCAGCCAATCTGGCAGACCACAAAGTTTATGAAATTGGCGGCAATGTGCGCGCGCCAAAGCCGGTTTATGCTCCTGACCCTCCTTATCCTCACCAGGCAAGCAAGGCCGGCCTCCAGGGCACAGTTGTAATGGCGGCGGTGGTTAATGCTGAAGGAAAAGTCGAGAGCGTGAAGGAAGTCTCGAAGCCCTTGGGAATGGGCATGGATGAAAGCGCCCTCAAC